>Ga0307489_10000535_pt1 | contig 23309 bp, 35 predicted proteins | sample SB12metaG_FD_202247 | JGI IMG/M metagenome (GOLD analysis project Ga0307489, IMG submission 202247) | Sea-ice brine microbial communities from Beaufort Sea near Barrow, Alaska, United States - SB 1.2 | ecosystem: Environmental > Aquatic > Marine > Coastal | place: USA: Alaska | collected... | reverse complement strand
TTGCGGGGTGGGCTCCGGGGTGGTCCCGCGAGCAACTGGACGCCGCGGAGGAGGAGGATGAGTTCGCGCTCTTCGCGGATGTGTGGAACGACGCCGCGATCAACCCCCAGCACGAGGCGCTCCCGCGGCGACCACCTACACTACGGCACCTCTTGGCACCCCTTCGGCATCAAGTGAGCATGGCAGAATCTCACAATCGGCAGTCCTTCTTGCAGGCCGCCGACATGGGCGAACTCTACGCGTGGCTCAACTCTACCTAGCTAGTTCTAGCTTTTGAAATGAAACTCACATTGTTATTGAACAGCTCGCCACCGCGCGACGACGCGCCGTGCGTCGCCACGTCCGCGGGGGGTGTTTTCCGGGGGGACCATGGCGCGCTCAACAGAAACTTGCAGCAGCTCCGTGAACGGTCGGCACGTGCAGGCCAAAAACGGGACGTGGTTTAACCGGCTCGAGTCCGTAGAAACTATCGATCGTTTTCTTGGAGTTTGGGACACACGTGTTGTTGTCGCCAAGTCAAGATCTTGGTCCAACCGAATGTCGCCTGTGTATAAGACAGCCCTGAATTCTTCGATTCCGAACCAAAAAAGTTCAACTTTGACGTGATCGAGGAGTAGAAACCGGGAATCTACTTGCCGAATGGTCAAAGTTGAACTTTTTCAGGTCAAGATTCGAAAAATTCAGAACGGATCTGAAAACGAAAACAATCAAATGAAAATGAGAACGTTGGATTGAAAACGCAGAAACCCGGAAAACGCGCGTTCAGTGGATATGTCTGAAAGTAAAGTTGATCTAACTTTTGGCCTTAGACTACTACCTGTCAGCCTGTACGAGTGCACTCTTTAAACAATGTTTCCGTACCTAGCTTGGAACCTGGAATCTAGATATGTTAGGGCAGCGTATCTACGCTGAAATCGCCCAAAATTGATCAAAACCGCCCAAAATCGCCGAACATCCCACCGTTGAGCGCTTGGAACCTCCGGGACAACTGTGGTGCGTACCTGGCTCGGAACATTATTTAAAGAGCCCACTCGTAGTCTACGGGACTCAGGCCCCTGTATCGTAAGAAAATCGGGCTTTTTGTATGGCGCAAGGTCAGAATCTGGTATCGACAGCGTCATTGTGACGCCTTCGATACCAGATCGCTGTCCTTGCGCCATACGAAGCAGGCCATTTGATTTGCCGTATGGTTTGTTTTTTACGACACAGGGAGATGAGTCCCGTAGTACGCGGCCCACGGACCCGCTCAGTTTTAGTCAGTCAGTCAGTGAACTCAGGGGGGTTACATTTTTTATTTTTTTCAATATATCAAAGCTCAGCAGCTATAATATATATCAATATGAGAGCATTTTAAACCTATCCAGGCAGCTCTAAAAGGGACTTATGTACGAACTGCCCAATACACCCATTGCGGTAAAGTTTTTGAGTTAATAGACCTTCGATTCGCCATATATCGACCCACTCGGAAATGCTTGGTCGGGCCAAACCATAACCTGTTGCGATCACGCTATGGCAACAGGACACGAAAACGCACCCACCGCGAGCATGACGGCGGCATGGAGGAGCGCCGCGGGTGCGACGGCGACACTTCGAGCGTGCCAGAGGCTTAACATCGGTTGTAGGTAGACGCTCCTCTGGCGGATGCGCCAGGTTCGGCGCGACGGCGTGTGCAGCGCGCATGGAGTTTGACGATTTAACTCTTGAGACATTTATATGGGAAAACACAATGTGCGCCACCGACGCCGTCGCCCCGAATCTGCCGTATCTGCTAGAGGAGCGTCTTGCCGTGAGGGATGTGAAGCCTCTTGCACGCCCGATGTGTCGCCGCCGCCGCCGCGGCACTCCGCCCCACCGCGATGCAGATTGCGGATCACAGTGGCGTTTTCTTCGTTTACGTGCCTGCGCCCGACCAAGGATTCTTGGAGGGGTCGAGATATGGCGAATCGAAGGACTAATAACTCGAAAACTTTACCGCAATGGGTGTATTGGGCAGTTCGTACATAAGTCCCTTTTAGAGCTGCCTGGATAGGTTTCAAATGCTCTCATCATAGCTGCTTAGCTTTGATCTGTTGAAAGCAATAAAATAAATAACCCCCCTGAGTTCACTGACTAACTGAGCGGGTCCGTGGGCCGCGTAAAGGTCCCCTAGTCGGACTAGAGAAACCACAGCGTCGCTTGCGCCCTCCATTGTTGTGGGAGAGAATCGACTCACTAGTATATATTTTATTTCGGAGCCGCAGCTCCAGGCACTTTCATCCTACCATCCTCCCGCCGAGTGTGGTGACCCTCCTGATCTTCGTTCTTCCTTGTCCAATTCCATCCGTTTCTTCTTCCTCCTGACTTTCCTCGTTTCCCGTACCGTCCCCCTCGGTGTTTCCAATGTTGTTGTCCTCGTTGTTGTTGTCGTCGTCATCCTCGTAGTCCTCGTCGATGGAGGGTGCGTTGGGGTTGGGTCCCCGCGGGCCCCCTTCGGGGCCGTCCACGGCTCTCCCACGTCCCCTACTTACCACCATTTTGGTCCATAACTTCTCCGTCCTTTTCCACTGTTTCTGTTCGCTCGTCCTTCCTGCTGCTTTTCCACCTTCGTGCGCCCTTTGAGCCAGTATCCGTCCTCTTCCGTGTGACTTGTCTCCGTCTCCTGGGCCATAGTGGTTTCCTCGCCCCGCTTGGCAGTTTCGTGCCACATCGTCTGCATTTTCCCTTAGTCCTTCCATGCACCACCCCACACTCGCTACACGCCTTTGTCAGCACCTTCCCCCCGCCATCCCTGGTTATTTTACCTGGTTCACCTTCTTCCTCCTCCTCATCCCCCGCTCCAGCTCTCCATGCCTCATCCGGATGACTTGCCCGCCACTTCTTTGTAGCCACGCTGTCCCCTTTCATGGCCGGTGTGATGTCCCTCAGGGGGGTTACAGTACGAGGCAGGGTCAGCCTATAGGATGCAACCTTACATGCATACGGTCAAATGCTCACGCCGTTGATAGGAGTCTCGCTTTGAATATACGATATTCGGTTTCAGAGGTCCGCGCGGTCACTGTACGTGTCGCTCCGTTCCGCGCGTCGGCCATATCTCGCGGCAATTTCACCGAACATCCTCAAGATCGTCGAAACACGCGACGGAGCGCCGTTCACCCTGAGGTATGCCCTTCAAAACCCCTCCCCGCGCAATCGCCACGTCGTGTACGCGTGCAACCGCGTGAGCAATTCGCGTTCAAGATGCGCTTTCGCATCGCGAATCCTTGGATCAACCGATCTTGGGTCAACTGCGATCAAGTTGCATTTTGGTGTCAAAAACAAGAAAGACCACCTTTCAAATCCATCATATCGCGCGCTGAGCGCTAATGTACTTTTTAGGCTGACCCTGCCTCGTACTCGTATTGAGAATAATGTCTCGACCGATGGCCTGATCGCCATACAGGGGGGTTATTGAGAACAGAATAACTTCTCGACCGACGGCCAGATCGCCGTAAACCGCCAGATCGACGTTCGCGAGCTGAGGGTGAATGCCAATACGATGGTCTGCGGTCGGTCGGCGATCACGAATCGAGCCCACACGTGTGTATGAGCGTTTACCGATAGCCTCGCGAACGTTGATCTGGCCGTCGAGACGTTATTCTCAATAATCCCCGTGCCGCTCAACATCAGCCCCCCAAACCTTAGGGGCGCGCCTTAGGGGCAGAAAGGCGACGAAGCTCCTCTTAGCGCGAAGGGGACATCAGGGGGTCGTAGCTCTTTTCGTGCACCGGTACAAGCTTTGCGGTAGTCATACGAGAAGGCGCGGGAACGCCCAAATGCGACACCGTCGCCGGCCACCCTTCGCGCAAGACTTGCGGGCTCAGCTGGCCGACGCGAGCGCTCCCCACCCATCCCGACCGCCGCTCCATGCGAACGTCCCCGGGGCACGTGAACTATCCTCGTAGTCATCGCTCACACTCACAAGCAAACCGTCAACCGAGGGCACCGCTATCCGCGCCCACTTAGGGCTGCGGATTCAGGTAATTAGAACTCCACGTTAGACCTAGGCGCCGGGCTACGGTGTGCGCACTCGTGACGGCGAACTCGACACATCTATGCATCAGATCGTCGCGCTGTGGCGTCTAGCGGTGTCGGTGGGCGTGTGGTGCCCGTGAATCTTGCTGTGACCCCCCTTTTGGGGGCTCTGCTCGTGCAATTGCACGGACATCGCGTGCCCTCGACGCGCCCACAGGCTGGACCGTGCGCTGCCGATGCATAGATCCACAAACATCACCCTCAACATGCGAGACCACCTGTGCTGGCTCCGACGCCGTTTGGGCGTTCTAATTGTTTTCCCGCGCGCGCGACGCAGGCTCTTCTCCCGTTGGCTGCAGCGATAAATAGGCTCTTCCAATTGGTCAGGATTCTAAGGCGAGGGGAAGGTTAGGGGGGCAGATCCGATACTGAGTTAGGATCGACTGACAAAAAGGGAAGCAAATTTACTCTGGGTTTGTGGGGCTGACGGTTACCAGTAGAGTTAGGGCGCCACTAAAGTCAATATTTTTAGATGGCCCCAACTCGCGCGAAAACCATATAACACCGACCCTACTTGAGCCCGCCATATATTATGGAAAACAAATTTAATAGTACTCCGTCTCTGTAAACTCAGGTCATTTGGCGCCTATTGATGACACAACGCCCGTATTCTGTACGTAGAAAAATAGGAGGCGCCCCTAAAGTCAAACTGTTGTAACTCAGGATGACCGTCAAATCTGGGCTTTCTAACGCAAGCGGTGAGTGCCGCCTCCCGAGAAACGAGCAGCGGTGACACGACGACCGAAATCGCGCAGTCTGAACACGCGTATCCCACGACGATTGTACCGACTGAAGAACCAGCGTCTCGCCCCGTCCACTACCCTCCTGTGCGCCTGCGCAGTTGGTGTCTCCCCGTGCACTTCGCACCATTGTGTCGCACCTTGTCGCATCTTTTTGCTTTCGCGCGTGTCCCATTTGGCGATCGTCCCCGGAGTGACGCGCACCATGCGGCGCCGTAAATGCACGGTGCTCCGCCCGCACCCCACACACACAACACTTTTGCCATTCACGAGGAAACCCCGGGTCGGGGGACCCCCAAAGACGCGACAGCGTCGCTGCCTGCCGCCCGCGGTCGCCCCGTCACAGTCGAAAACACCCAAAACCCGCGATTTGCTACCGTCTATAGCTCAAGAAAGCCGAATGCTTGACTTAAAGGGGCGCCTTGACTTTAGGGGCGCCCGAACCTTTACACTGATTTGATGTTGCCAAAAGAGCTACGGTAATAAGGACTTTGACGCCAATTACGGCGGTGACGGCCGCTGCGATCGAACACGCGTTTGATGGTGCTCGGTACAGGGCGCGTATCAAGGGTGTATCCACGGGACATCCGTGTCCCGCGTGTTCCGACGCCGCCGTGTACGCTGCTCCCGTTTCTACCCAAATCTACGCGATTCTGTTTCCACCGCTACCGGCCCCGTACCAGACTTTTCTCCCCCCTTCGCTGTGCGTTTTTTTGTGTACCGCTTCCGCAGGTTTTCTGCACAGACCTGCCCGGTAATTCTGACCGCACACACCGGTTGGGACCCCTTCTATATGTGGTGAAGAGTGTAGCGGTGCTTGGAGCCGCCTGCCCCGCACGATGCGGCGCGCGATGCAGCCGTCACGCCGTACAATTGTTCGTTACGTTCTCGAAATCACCAAAAAACGACCAATTCTACGGCAAACGGGTTACAACGTGCGCGGCATCGCGGGGGGGGATGCGGCTCCAAGCACCGTTACCACGGGTAGCATCTACCGAAACTAATCCCCCTATTCCTTGGCTATGTTTTAGCCCCGCGGACCCACCCAAAAAGCCGCCAGAGAGGGGTGCGGAGTGTTTCTGGGCCACTTGCAAACAGTCAGACGAAAACACATAAATAATGGTATCGGCCAGACAGGGGGATTTTTCGGTTTCCGAAACTGTAGTCCCGTACACTGTGCGAAATCTCTGTAGCCGCTGTATCCTTCTACGAGGCCCACTGTATAGTTAACTTTGCCTCTCAGTGGTGAGTTCCGTAACTCAAAACTGCCGTCCAGCCCTCCGATCGGCCGACACCGTCTAATTAGCGTAATTGCCGACCAGAGTCCGACCACGCTAATTTTCTCATACAGCGGGTCGGTGGACCGCGTAGTTTCTATGCTGTTCTGGGAGGTATGGCAATCGGTATCAGAACCTTGAGACAGGTGTCTCAGCCTGAACGCGCAAGTGGTCGATGTGAATCCCCTGGTCATAAACCATCGAATAATCACGTAGAAGGAACGGTTTCTCGGCAGTTTTTGCCGTAGGCCAAAAAATTGCGTATTCCGTACTCGTAAAACCGTTCGGCAACTTTCACTCAAAACGTGGAAATGTGGCGGCGAGCTCGCCGGGCGGCACAGTCGCCGGCGGCTGAGAGTCGATCTCGTGGCTCGAGCGACCTCCCGAAGGAATCTAAAGGCGGCACTGGAGACTCGACAGCTCGCATCGTGGGCGGAAGAGACGAGTACGATCGCATCGCGCCGCGGGGCATCGTCAAACACAGTCACCGAACATCTCAGTTCTGAGATCAAACGAGCAAGCCGCCAAGAGTTCGGCGCCCACGCAGCTGACGCTGGATACGCCGCGGTCGAGCGCTGGAGCTGCTGGAGCAGCTCTCTCCGAGAAGCATCAGGCACTGTCAGACTATGACGTCGACGACTCGCGAGCAAGTGCGGCGCCTGGTTCCAGCGCAGCGTACGCTCATTTCAATCGTTTTTGTCGGACACGAAATATCGTGGCCAATCAGGGAGCTGTATTTGCTTAACGTGGCAGTAGACACTTTTGAAACGGCGGCCGAACATCGTCTCGGAAACTATTCGCGTCCACAGATGATGTGACAGTCTGGATCGACTCAAGAACCCCAGTCTAAAGCTCCGATACCGATTTCGACACCTCCAAGAACTGCATATAGTAGTTAGATCCCTGTAGCTATTACTGCCGGAGAAATAATAAATAAACGAAGAAAGTCACGCGTAACCCGGGGCTGGACGACCGGCCGTGTGGCATCACGCGACAATACTCGATAGGAATACTCTAAACGTGTTCCTATGGTAAACACGTGTTCGTCGCCCCCGTAAGGCGCGCTAGGCGCCGTCGGGGTCAGCACCAAGCTGCGATAGACCTATTCCGCTACATCAGTCTACAACGTCCCTGGTCTATTAATTCAAGAACGGAAATCACTGTTACTCCGCGCTCTCTGCGCCAACGACTTCGGTCGCCAGACTCCGAGAAAACGCTGTTTAGAGTGGTGATTTGGCGAGATTGACGCGCGAACAATGGCGTACGAAGTGTCGACGGCGGCCGCACCGTGGCGCGGAGTCCCTTCGTAGTAGTCATGCCGCGGAGTCCGTGTGGGTCGAACGGCGAGTATCGCCGCCGCCGCGCTGTTCGGGCGCTTCCCCGCTTCTTGAGTCATTTGATCGGGAAGTGACGGTCTAAATGTGAGCATCGCCCCGCGGCGCGGCGGCGGCGATACTCGCCGTTCGACCTCCACGGAGTCCACGGCATGACTACCACGAAGGGATTCCGCGCCTCGGCGCTGCCGCCGTCCACACTTCGTGCGCCATCGTTCGCGCGTCATTCTCGCCAAATTACCACTCAAAAGAGCGTTTTCTCGGACTCTGGCGACCGAAGTCGTTGGCGCTGGCGCGTCAGTGATATAGCGGAATAGGTCTATTGGCGTAGAATTAGCTGATTTATGCCTGCCTCGAGGTACAGGGGGGGCAAACGTACGCCAACGGAACAACAGGCGCGCGCGGCAGCAGATATCGCGTCACAAATGTCTTAGTAGATAGTGTGCAGCTGCGGTCGGCCAACTGCGACCCGCAGGGCGCTGGGCCGACGCGGGCAGCCCACCACAATTGTGCAGCCTCGTTTTGCCACCAAAAACGGCAATATCGCTAGATTAGTGGTCGAATCGTGGGTTGTGCCCACGTCGACAAGCACCCTGTAGCTTCACGATGACTAATAACACACATACGAAGCGACCCCCCGCGCCGCACGGGCCCATGGCGTACAAGTGCCCCGTAGCCTGAATTGGGAGAAAAAACCTGCCTCGGACAGCACGATTCGGTAATCGCCCATTGGGTGAGGCGCGCACTGGCGGCCCACCGGCGCCGCCAGCAAACGGTGCCTTCACTGATAACCCTTTCAATAGCAAATGTTTGAAAGCAACAGCCAAAAGCGGGGACCGCTCAAAGCCAGCGCCGACCCTGCCAGCTTCGAAGCGAGCGCTAAAAAGCCGTGTGGGCAACAAACAAAATTCGGTATGACTTCTCCAGAAGTAATAGGAATCTGGGACAAGAAAATAAGGGTGGTCGGACTCCGGTCGGCAATTCCGCTAATTCGAAGTTGTCGGCCGGTCGGATGGCTGGACGGCAATTTTGAGTTACTCTGTGTTTCCAGAATCTACTGAGAGGCAATTTTTCTTACACAACAGGTCTGTGGGCCGCGTGGTTTAGGATTTCTTCCATATAATGCTTGATGACTAACGATTGCCCCATGTCTCCTAAACAGAGCAATGACGAGGAGCTTGTTTCTTTTGCACTTAATGCAGATGACGCGGCCTGGATGGATAATCTATCCGCCCTTGAAGACCTCGATTATTGAGGCATTGGTGTACAAATTACAAAAGAAATAGCTTGTGCAGTAAGTGAGGAGTCTTATGAGAATCCTAAAAGGTGGATCCTAGACTCTGGAACAACTAGTCATATATGTAATGACATAAATTCATTCTATACTTATTCTGCACAAAGGAAACTGTTTCAGTTCCTGGCAATAACTCATATAGTTGTGGTGTTGGTACGATAAAATGAAAAATTCACAACAAAGTAATAATAGGTACGATGTGGTTGTATTGACAGGTGTCTCGCATTTACTGAATGCACCCAGATTAATCTTCACGGGAAAGGTAAACACAATTGACTTGCATGTGAACACCGTTGATATCGAGTTGTTTCATATTAAAATCAATTTGCACAAGTACGCAATAAACACACCATATGATGGCTTAACAGTCTTACAGTCTTACCCCGTATTACGGGATGCAAAAGTGGCCCTAGTTATGTTGAGACTGATCACCTCATAAGTAACCAGGAGCTTCACATGTCCAACACTGAAATTGCACAGTTTGGACACACCGGTATGCTTAGCCGTACTAATTCTGCTGAACAGGTCAGTGATGAAGAATATCACTTTCATATTAAATTGAACTTGAGCTGTTTAAAGCCCAGAATCAGACATACGGCCCATTTGAACTGGAGCTTTCTGCATCTGATACCAATCATTTCCTAGACTAGTACATTACAGCAAGACAAAATATTTTCTTGACTGAATGGACTAAGAGGTTTTATCATGGAGACCCAAAGTTTTCGAATGAATCTATCGACCAAAATTTGATGAAGGCGGTGTCTGACTTTAGACTGGCACCAGACCTTACTCAATGTTGTTTTGTCCTTCCCAAATGGAAACTTTCACCATGGTATAAAACCATCTCAGACTATTTCGAGATTGTTGAAGAGTATCCAAAGGGATCGACAAAGGTATTTTCTACACCCAAAGGACCACACTTCACACCATATCAGACTGAGACAACAGCTGGCGGAAGAATTTTGTTTGGGGCCTTACCATGGGATGTCATAGCAATTTACAAGGAAAAGTTTACCATTACTGGTATATACAGTGCAATGCGAGCACATTTACGCTTTGGCCACATCAGTCTTGATGAAATGCACTGTATTCAATAAACATAAATCCAGACTGTCTGTGTAGTCAATGTTCGAATTACGAACTGGAACTGCTCATGCTGTTATTCAACAAATGCAAAAAGGGTATTACCCGTTTCTAGAAATTCGAAAAGGGCTAGAATTGTACAATCCTCGAAGGGGGTATCAGAATCACAAATGCGCTCCGAAGTTAAAACCTTTGGACATCTGGCTTTTAACTGATATCATCGTTCCAGGGTGAACTACATGTCGTTCACTTTATTGATTGTGCTTCCAGGTATTGTCAATCATATGTGTTGAAGACACGCCATATGTATGCTTACAATGGTTCATAGACTGCCTTAAAATCCAAGTCCATGTACAGCATCCAGACGTCATAAACTGTGTGAGAATAATGCTCTATGTCAGAGCTGGTGAGTATGTCGGGAAAGAATGGCAGTCTATTTGGCGACATAATTTTGTCAAGTACCAATACACTAATGCTGGTGTACATATGGCCCAGAGAATTTGGCAGACTTTACAAGACTCCATGAGAGCAACGATGTGTACAGCTCAGTATATGAAAATGCAATCGACGGTGGCCTTTCAGCACGCAGTTTGGTTATACAAACGTATGCCACGCAAGCATCATGGCACCAAATTAAGTCCATTTGAGTTTGTCAAACCACTCAAACCAGACCTGAAACAAGTCAGAATTTTCGATGCCAAATGTTTGAAGTTCCAATTCAAAGAAAGAAACGTCGATAAACTTGCCAACAGGTCCGAACAGTGCCTCTATGTTGGCCACTCTGAAGAAAGAGTGAGCACTTTCCTGTTCTATTTGACAGAAGAAGGAAAAGTCACTGAAGGAGGAATATCCAAATTTGATGAAAATATCGACGAATATGGAAAACTCCTGAGTACCTTTGACTCAACTCATACTCAAAACTTTGAAGCGAAGTCAAGAAGGCATGAACCTTACCTTGCCGTTGAGCAGTACGACTTAAAGATCAAGGCCATTTTCGATGCTGATGTGTATTACGATGTTACAGATAACGAAACGTATCTAGTACGTCGTATCATGACACTCAACAATAAACCTCAGACGGGTAGAACCTGAGTACTATCAAAGCCACATAGCAGGTGATGACCCCAAACATTACAGATGTTGGTCTGAACTACATGTCTCTGATGGTTTTTCTGAGGACGAAAGGGAGAATAATGCCATTTGGTAACTCAGCCAAGTTCCTAAACAGAAATGCATCTTCAGTGCTGATGCAACCAACAACTGCTATGAAGTACTTAAGACTCCCCACGGTGAGCTCCACCAGGCTGATTTCTTTTGTGAAAATACGAAACTTCAGAATACCTGTTCACAGTTAAAGCTATGCTCACTATTAGTGAGTGTAATGCTAAGTACGTCAACTACAAGGAACCACTAACATACAGGCACGCCTCGAGGCTACCCGATGCCGCTGGATGGCATGAAGCAACATACAAAGAACTTAAGCAGTCCATCGACCTGAAAGCTATTCTACCAATGAGGGAGAAGACGTTCCTTATGGAATTGTTATTACACCATCAAAATTAGTGTAAAAGCTCAAGCTTCTTGCTGATGGCAGCCCAGACAGGTACAAAGCACGTCTTGTCGCAAAAGGCTTTACTCAAGTGTATGGCCATGCATTTATTGCTCATTCCCACTAGACAATCAAAATTACTGTCAAAAAGGACATTAGACTGTTTACTCCAGATAAAGCTGGAATGGACTGATCATTCAGTCTCTTTGTCCCAAAATGGACAAATCGAAAGCATGAAGCAAAAGTTCAATGAATGTGACTCTAAACGAGATTTCACAACACCCATGGAAACAAAGCTAAAGCTTACAAACGGAGATTTAAACAACATACCCGATGTTCCATACCGAGAGCTAGTGTGTTCACTGCTATTCATTGCAAGGTGTACCAGACCTGACATTTCTTTTGCTGTTACTCTACTTGTTAGATTCCTTACCAATTACACTGAAGCGCATTTGAAGGCAGAAACATGGGTTTTATGCTACACAGCAAGCACAACAGACAGAGTACTGCTCTACAATCGAAACTTGAAAGCACCAGTTCTGGAATTTCATACATACTTAGACTGGGGTAGTGATGAAATCGATGGTAGGTCAACTTATGGTGTACTACTACTGGTGTGTGGCATTCCTGTTGCATGGTCTGCAGGGAAGCGAACACATGTTGCTCTCTCTAAAAGTGAAGCAGAATACATTGCTAACACTTCACGTTTTAGGAAGCCAAATACTTCATTAACTTGATGCAATAAAACTTCGAGTCACTCCAATTCGCAGCAGAGTCGAGAATGTTGGTGCTGGATACATGGCTGAACAGCAACACCAAACATATCAACCTGCGATATCATTATGTGATGGAGGAGATAACGACTTTTAATACTTTGAGATGGAATATGTTGCCACGAAAGCAAACACCAGTTACGTTGACGATACCTTGATGAAGCTGGTAGCCAGAGATGCCTAGATTCCAGTTTCATATCACTGATGCAGAAATCAAAATTCTATGTCGATTTTGCCCTATATGACCCTTGTGTCGAACAAATTGGTTCTATGACTTCTGCTGACAGAAGATGAAAGCAGGAAAAGTCAAGAGAGGCTGTGCAGTATCGCTATGTACTAGTCAGCTGATTTACAGTTCACTTTTACCTTGTTTCCCTGACTTTGGTCTTTCAAATCCTTAGCGTTGTAGCGCTTGGCAGGATTCTGACTAACCAGGAAGTTGGACCGTCCACACGATACACGAGAGTAACGGTTCAGCGAGTAGCTGAGACGGTGGATGATGGGCAATACGTGGGCAGAGATGTATTGTACATATCACTTTTACCGCGCGTGCGACTCAACCGAGCGCGGAAGCACGTTGCATAATTCCGAATTTCGATCCAAGAAATATACGAAAATTCTACACGAGGTTCTTGGGTTAATTCTTTGCCAAGAATACACATTTACGTTTCTATTTTTCCTGCGTCAGGTCGCGGTTCTTAGCGATTGCCCGTACGAATGTTGCTTTGTTTTTATCACACACCAGCTCTGTATTTCTGGGCAGAAAATGGCGCCTCTGCGCTATTAAATCGCGTGTCAGGGCGACTGTCGACATTTCGTTGGGGCAATCGTCGAGATGAGCGACGAGACGCAGAGAAATCCAAAAAGTGTTGCACATAAAGCTTTTACTCATAGAACTTTTCGATATTACGGCGTAAATTGTCAAACATCAAATTTGGGGGAGCTTGACCTTATTTCGGTCTGGGACCATGATCGGTGTGCAAGTTGAAACTCCCCCCAAAAAAACTGTGATTTAAGGAATTACTAAATGGGGACCAATTGAGTTGGAAACACGAATCCCTTTTATGCAAACACGAAAATATGGTCGTACCAAAAGCTCATAGGAACAATCCAAGGAAACCACAGGTTACAGGAGCCCTCGCGGCATCTTCGCCGAGTCAGCGCTGTGCGCGAGGTTTACCCGAACGGCACGCCATGTTTGGGCTACGAATGGCTTAGTAACGACGTGACGGGTACATACTCGCCGACACACCTTTCAAATAACGCCGCATGAGGTCGCACGGCGCCGGCAAAGCGTGTGTCAAACGTATTCGTTTTCTTGCTTTTCCCAGCGGCGTAAAACAATTCAGCTGGGCACGCATCACATTTCACGCGACCTGCGTGCGCCGAACAGTCACGCGCGTGACCGGCGAGCGCGTGCTCGCGTCACAGTAACACATGACAGTGAGTTCGCGTGCTTATCACGCGTCATACCCGCCCGACCTTCCGCCGCCTCGCGATGATGCACATGGTGTCCGTACAGTGAGTCGTGTTTCAATGAAAGGGATTCGTGTTTCCAGATAATAGTTTTCGCTTACGAAATCAGTTGGATGATCCGTGAATCGCCACAGCGTGCTATTGGGGGTCAAAAACGGATACCACTGTATGTCAAATGGGTCATGGGTCGTTTTACCAAACAGGAGTATCCGAAAACGGCGGATCGTCAAGATCAAGAAATCAAAACAGAGCAAGAACATCGAAAAGATCTAAAAGACCTCCCACTTTTCCTAAGCCCTATCCTGTCGTTATGTCCTATGGTCAGACGACCAAACGGATTGTCGTGTTTCCGCGCTTTAGAACCAGAGCAAAAAAAAGTCGTCAGAATTCTCCGCGTGAGATGACGCCGTAAACGCCGCCTGGCGGCGGCGCGACGACGTGTATCGCGTGCTTCCAAGCGGCGACATCTTCCGTTGACGATGTGTAAGTCGAGACTGGCAGCTGCCGCTTCCGCTGCCGCCGCCGTCTGTGCCGCCGCCGTCATCGCGTGCCAGGTTGTATTTGTCCAGCGTAGTCGGCAAACGCGTCTATGCAGCCGGTGTGGCCGTCGTTGATCGGCCGGACATCCGCAGATAGAACGCCAAGTTTTGCCTTTCCAGACGCGATGCTCAAGCGTGGGGGAAATGCGGCGACGCTCCAATTGCAGGGGATCTTCGCTGGAATTTGGTAACGCCGATGTGTTAAGCTACCATCCAGTGCGGTCAGCCGTCGCGCACCCGCCATACCCGGTGGAGCCCTCGCGCTTAGTCGACGACAGTGCGCATTCACACAGACAAGCCCCGAGTTGGGAATAGAGTGAATAGCGTTTTTTCTTCTTTCTCACTTTTCGACTCGATGTTTTATGTCCGTTGGACGGACGAAATGGCATGCTGTGACAGGTGGACAATTCGAGATTATGAGTCAGCACCTACGTGGTCGGCCGGCAAAATGGACAGGAAGAAAATAAGTGCGCCCCTCCCTAAACGAATGGTGCAATTGCCATGATGGCGCGACAGCTCCGTACTTCTCTCCAATACGCGTGCTTCCTAGGAGACAGCCCCGTCCAAAACATCGCTCCCAACACTATTGCTCAATGAAGCACGATGACCAATCGTTGCATAATGGCGCTATGGCTATGCCAACTGTGCTTAATGTTATCCGCCAAACATACGGATCTCACAACCAGAGCACGGTACCATCGCTGCGATGCCGCGACAGCAGTCCGTACTTCTTTTGGAAGCGCACGCTTCCAACGCGTTCCAACTGCCAACCGCCAAGCCCAAAGCATGCGCACTACGCGCACACCCGCGCTCCGCGCAGTTCTTGGTGTACTGTACATTACTATAACACAATTCCTATCACCTGTTTCAGAAGACCGTGCCCGTAGTGCATCCCGCAATTCACCTTAAATCCATGCGCAGAGCGGCATTGGTGCGTCCCCCAGTACACCCTGAATCCGAGCACAGAGCGGCAATGGTATGCGAGCTGCGCGTCGGCGAGCGCTGCGGGACACGGCCGAGGGCGCGTCGGGTTTACGCGAGACCAGAATGAGCGAATCGTCTGATCTCGTGGTCGCGATGTCGAGTTGTACGTACGTCCGTCCGTCCGTCGCAACCAATAAATCACAGAAAGACAGTTCGGATATTCGGCTGGAAAATCCCAGATCCTTCAATCAGCAAAAGAGTGTCCTTGAATCACAGTTACAATGTTAGGGTTGAAAGCTTGAAACCCCTACACAGCGTGCCATTTGTGGGTCAGAAACGGACACCACTGTAATCCGGATGGGTGATTGGTTGGTCGTTTACCAAATAGGAGTATCAGAAAACGGCCGATCACCAGAATCAAGAAACCAAAACCACCCAATATCATGGGAAGAACCAAAACCAACCACTTCTCCCAATGTGCGTTGTGGGCCCGTTTGTCAAGTGTGCCGGTGCATTTAGGCGGGGTGCCAAACGAGAACTTCGGCAGGCACTCTGTGCAACACGTGACCGCATCCGCGAGTCGATAATTATTTCACTGACTATGGGTTTGAATGCTGATTATGTTTTACATCAGCCTTTCAAAACCCATGATCAAATCCAAAACGACCAAAGCAGCTTTACAAATTTCCCGCTACGTCGCCATTCGAATCTTCATTTACGCGCCGCCGCGCCGCAAATTGTCGCAAAACATCGGCGTCGGCGGCGACGGCTTTCCACACAGTGCGGAAAGGGGGTGAAATTAGGGTTGATGTTTTGCGACAATTTGCGAGGAAGGTTCTCGGTATATATGGGCAAACAGTGTAATCGTGTGTCCGCCGTTGTGATAATGGACGGGCCAAATCATTATCCTTATATTATCGACTCGGGGATCCGGTCACGTGTACCCGCGGGCAGTTTATCAGTTATGGTAGGGCTCTGCGTCCAACAAGGGTACACTAGTGTCGTACATGCCCGGATCCGCGGGTCGATAATGATTTTACTGACAATAGGTTTGCACTCTGATGATGTTTTATATGAGCCTTTCAAACTCATAATCATTTCCAAATTGATCAAACCTACCTTTTGATTTTTTTACCACGTCGCCATACGAATATTCGTTTACGCGCAGCCGCCCGCAAAATGTCGCAAAACATCGGCGCCGGCGGCGACGGGTTTCCGCACAGTGCGGAGAAAGGGTGTAACAGGCGTTGAAGTTTGGCGACAATTTGCGTGGTTGTAGAGGCGTGTTCGCAGTAAGTATGGGCAAACAATGTGAAAGTGTGTTGCGCCATTGTGATCTTGGACGGGCCAAGTCAAGCATTATCGCGGATCCGGTCACATGTGGGGGTCTCACTGTAAGGATTCAGTCCGAACCAAATCGGGTTTTACCCATGCGATGCCCTCCTTCATCCGTGTACATTCGGGGCCTGCTAACGACACGTCGTACCCGGTTTCACAGACAAAAAAATACTGCCAGGCGGCGAGATATCGTCCCTCAGCACGGCCCACTCGGAGACGCCTCGCCATCGGGATCGTCCCGGTGAGAACACACCACACGTTCGGTCGTATCCCCCGCACGCATACCCAATTCAGAACGTCGCGACCGCCCTCCAGAGCGCGCACTCGGGCCGGCTCGCGTTTTCCCGGTAAGAAGCCACACGCCACCGGCGGCATAACTCGGCGTGCGACTTGAAGTATTGGTCGTGATCGAATGCACGAGTCGGCGGAGGACGCAACGCAATGCACGCGTGCCGTCCAACGCGAGAAGCTCGCCCACCGAGCCGAGCAGTCGCCCTGTACGGCGGGAGACAATTGCGAGTTTTTTCGGCCTGGCGATAGTGACTGTTTTCGTTAAGGCGAATAGACTGATGTACACGGATCGCCTAGAGCTCTAGCTCTACCCCAAAGCCCGATTGAACTGAATCCTAATAAGTGCCGCAAATGCGAATGGCCCACTGCATCGTGTTATACCTTTGCAGGTCCAAGAGGTGCCATAAGTGTGGTTAGGGCTGCATGGCGATAGGACGTGTACTGGTACACATCTTCGATTTTCATCTGATCGCGCGGGAATGCAATGTCAACCGTTCGATGTACACGTCCACACGCGGTAGGGGTGGGCACTCTGGTTTCCAGCAAACGGCCGAGCTGTTCCGACGATTCCCCGAAAGCGCGGACAGGTTGGTAGCCTCGCTGCCACATCTCTAACCACACTTTGGCACCTCTTGGACCTGCAAAGACAGTTCTCCTGTTTCGTATTCATGGCTCGCCTCAGATGGGCAGGTCGGCTGTACGTGTATGCGTCGTAGTGTGCACCGAATAACCCGTTGCCCCAAAAGGCCGCCCAGTACTCCACCATTCGCCAGCTTACGTCGAGTGCTGAAGCGAAGCGTTCTCCCACGCTCCCCATCGTTTCGTTTATGGGTTTCATGTATTATTCCGGTCGGGTCCAGTGGTTGATCATTTTGACTGTTCCCGTGGCGTTTTGGTCCTCGGTGCTCCCCGTCTTGTACCTGTGCATCATGCATGCAAACTCCGGGAACTCGTACGGGGGGTCCTCAGGGTGCTGCCTTTCCAATCTTGCGTAAGTATGGTGTAGCTGGGTAATGCGGTCGTGCGTGAGCTACCCCACGTGTCGTCCCTATCTGTCGCATATGTGCGTTGTGCGTTGCCCCTTGTTGCTCTCGGTGTCGTGTATGGTGGCATCTCCTGGTCCCGTGAGCGACCTTGTCCGGGTTCACGGCCGTGGTATTTATATGTATGCTACGTGGCGAGTGGAGTCGTTCATGTGCTGCCTCGTCGTGCGTGGTTGCTGTGTCCAGGTTGTCCGCCGCTTTATTTCCACGTTCCTTCGTTCCGCCATCCATGTCCTATGTCGTTGTGAACATCGGCGATGGGCCCATATGACCGGAACCGCGTGTCGATAATGATTGGCCCGTCCAAGATCAACAATGACGGAATCACCTTTACCCTGTTTGCCCATACAAACCGCGAATACGGTGTCAATATCACTCTTAAAATCAATTTCCACTATACGAGTATTAATACAGACAGGTCCGACCATCCACAGTCTGGGAGGAGACGAGACTCCCGAGGCGAACCAGGCGTTATCACTGAGACAAGACGTTACTAAGAAAGCGCCTTAGCCTGCATATATATTATAAATACGACACAACTCAATGCACGTGAGAGCGAAGCGAGCGACCCAAACACCGTTCAGCTCGGTATTGCATTATCAAGAGGTTATGGGCAAGTAATTATACGCCCATCATCTTCCACTCGCGCAAAAGCGACTTTGATAGATCAACGAAAGCCGGCAAGAAAACCGCTGTTTTTTCGTTAACAAAAAACGTGCCGTTTCGAAGCTCGAGATTCAAGTGGCGCGCTAACGCAACAAAGGTACGCCAAAAGCCAAAAAGCTTTTCACGTTCCCCAAACATACATCGTTAGTACATTCTCCGAGACCCTCGGGTGAGTACGCTCAAGAAACAAGACGACAACATACGCAGGGGGAAACATATTCTCTCCAACAGTCCTGTCAAACGTCTTGTCAAAAAGTTCCAAAAATGAATTTCGATGAGTCCATGTTCGTAATCTATTTCATGCAAGCTCTCCCAAGAGATGCTTATAGATTGCTTCTGAAAGAATTTTCTGATAGACTTGACGACAAGGGCGCAGACTCGCCGAGCATTACAAGCATGGTGTCCATCGCCATATTCTTCTACGAGACCGACGTCGTCAAGGACAACAAGATCAAGGAGGCACATAATCAGCATCAAATAATTAAGAAGATGGAAACCCTGAATGCAGCCCAGCAAAAATGGCTTGGCACGAAAGGGGGGGAAATAAGAAAAAGGGGCGGGTCCTGCACTTTCTGTGGAAAGATAGGGCATACGCAAGAGACCTGCTTTGCTGACCCAAAGTCCGGTTCCTACAGACCCAAAGGTGCTTCCAAACAGCGTTCTGTGAACAAGATCCAACGGTCCGCTGCAAATGCTGCCAAAGGTGACTGCAAATTGTGCGGGAAAAATGGCCACACAGCTGACGTATGCAAACAAAAACTACACTGCAATAATTGCGGAAAGAAGGGCCATCTTGAAGCTGCCTGCACGGCAAACCCGTGTAGTACGTGCAACAAATACTATTACAAGTCTGCGAGTCACAGGTATCACAACTGCGATGGTTCAGCTGCGCAAACTAAAGGCGCGCTCAACAACATATGCCTGCAGATCGAGCCCGATGACACAGAGATGCAAACAGAGCAAGATACAAATTTCGTCGGCTGGAACCAAACACGCGACGCCAGCGATGTCCGTGAAAGAAACAATCATTTCTTTGACAGCAACGGTCTTCACATCGACATGTCGGATGACCACTACCTTCCTCAAACAAGCACAAACGAGGGAGACGACGAAGATTACCATTATGGAAGTGATGACAGATTTCGAGGGTCGTCACTCAACCAAGACATGTAGAGATGACACGTTGAAACAGACAACGACAACACCTCGCCTGATGCATTCAATGCTCGTTCCAAACAGATCGAGCTGACCACACGTTCTTTCACCAACGCGCATGTACAGATCGAAGAGATTATTGATATGGTTTGTGCAGAAGATCAGGGAGCAACAAACAACAACAGGCGTGCTGGTCTAAACAAAGACCAACGCATAGCAAGGGACAACGCTGAGTCTGATGATGAACATGCTGTAAACTTCATAGAGAAAACCACTCCCACAGAAGATTTCATACAACATGTCGCAGCAGTGCCTGCACAAGTGCATGCAACAGCGCCTTGGCACAATATGGGGTCTAAAGATATCGGGCCTGGTTACTGGAGAGAGATCGGATACCGATCACTAAAAGAGTGTATCGAAATGTACTCGGAAAGATCTGGTATCGACACCTCAACCAGAAAAGCAAGATACTCAGCAGCGCAAATCTACCTGGACATGGCCTTATACCATGCCGGCTATGTCTTATGCCAAGTATGACAAACAGCCGAAAGCTATAAATTTTCGGCCCTTGCTCAAAAGATTCAACCCAAGATTCCTGAGTCAAAAGACGCCATATCACGCCGGATCATTGATATGGTGACTTTTGACTCAAGAATTTTGGGTTGATTTTTTTGAGCAAGGGCCAAAAAATTCATAGCTTTCGGCTGTTTGTCATACAATGTTGACGAGTTTGACATATCTGCAAACCTCAATGAATACGTTGAGTGTAGAAAGTAACACTTCCTCCAAATAGGGAATTGGTGCCATACTCACAACAAACTCTACAAATGCAAATGAGAAGTCTATAAACACAGCTACTAGCACTATAAAAGGTGTAAATAGCGTACTGTTTCACTTAGACTCTGGTGCAACAGACCACATATGTAACACCAAAGAGTTATACAGTACATTCGAAGCGAATCAACAAACGTTTACTGTCCCGGGTGGGACAACAACCACAGGGGGTATCGGCACGATAATCTTACATCTACAAAACTTCCACACAGGAAACGTAGACCAACTAGTACTCAATAAGGTGGCATACATGCCACTGAGTAAAAACTTGATCTCCACTGGAGAATTAAACAAAATGAATATTCACATAAACACAGAACATGACACACCCAACTCCACACACCAAAAAGAATGGTATGTGATTGAACCAGCACACAATCTGCTAACGTTGCCTTGCACAATAAAAAATGCAATGGTACATCTAAATATCAATTATGCAAGCACCAAAAGAAAAGCCTCTGACTCTGCTCTGATCAGTGCACAAATGCTCACAAGGCAAAACGCATTCCTGCAGGAACCAGAATATCAGGAGGACATCAAATTGGATACCAGAAGGTTCAAAGAGCTAAACAGCAAATGTGTTCCATTCGAGGTTGAATTATTTGCTTCAAAAGACAAATAATCTGCTGCCTTCGCATTACACAAAAGAAAACGATTGCTATTCCACAGAATGGATGTGCCTAGCTGTTTACGGTAATCCAAAATATGCAAATGATGATATTTCCACAGCACTGGACAATGCTGTCTCACAAAAAGCACCTGAAACAACCAAGTGCATGTTCGTTCTTCCAAAATGGTAAACAGCAAACTGGTACAAGAGTTTCATTCACTACTTCGAATTCGTGGAAGAATTCCCCAGAGGATCACCACGTGTGTTTACGATACCACACAGAAGTCCATTTGTCAAAGAACGAACATATTTTTCACCTGACAGCAGGGTGTATCTGGGTCCACTAAAATGGCCAGTGATTGCTATATTCAAAGATATGCACACATCCACTGGTGTGAGCAATCTGATGCGCTTACACATGAGACCAGGGCACTGTAACGTTCAAAAGCTCAAACTAGCTTGCGAACTATACAAAACCGACTACAACTACCAAATCAAGTAGACAGGCAAGCTGTACTGCTGCCCATGCAGCATCACCGAAGCTAGAAGAAATTCCCTGAGTAGAAAACCACATCGTATTATCAAAAGTACTGATGACTCGAAGCAAGGGGGTGACACATCAGTAACAAAGAGCAAAAACTGACCTACTGAAGGAAAACTCGCAACTACAATAGCCACTTTCGGCTACTTGGTCTTCACGGATATTGTTTATCTAAATGTAAATCGTTCCAGGATGACTACAATTATGTGCTGAATTTCATCGCCTGTGCTTCAAGGCATTGTGCTCTCTACTATCTCAAGAAACGTAGTGATATCTACAACAAGCTCAAAGAACATATTGTTTGGGTAAAAACCCTGAGCAATGTATCGGATGTCACAATTGCTAACAGCGTTAAAATAATACAGGCATACAAAGCTGCTGAATACGGAAGCAAAGAATGGCATTCAATCTGCGCTGAGAATGGCATACACACAAAGTACGCCAATCCAACTCTGCACGAGGATGCAGCAGCAGCATAGAAAGACTGGGAAACAATCCAAGACGCAGGACGAGTGTTCATGTAAACCGCAAAATTCATGAAAAACGAGTAGCCTCTGGCGTTCAGTGATGCGAACTACATATACAATAGGATGCCACATCCCCACCTAAACAACACAATGTGTCCGTTCGAGTTTGCAACAGGGATCAAACCAGATCTGAGCAAGCTGAGGATATTTGGATGTATAGCTTATGCATTCATCGATCCGTCAAGAAGGGCTGAAAAGTTCGCAAACAGAGCCGTACCTTACATATGAGTTGGGAATGACGACGAGTCAAACGGCTATCTGCTCTACAACAGAACAAAATATGATACAACCACTCAAAGGCATCGTACAATTGAAAATGTGGACGTATATGGCAAAGTGCTCAGCACTCATGACCAAACATTCTTCTGTAACTGTGTGTACAAAACGAACGTTCCTGCAAACTACATAGACGTGGTAGACTACAATGATAAATGTGGCACCATCCACGATATCGACGTCTACTATGACAATAAAGACCAGCAAACATATGGCCTCGTACAGTTAAAAAAGGACACAAAACTGGTTTGGGTTCAAGCCGAAGCATTATTTCAAAGCAAAACCTACAGAAGCGACAACATGAGACAACTCCTTCGTTACTTGAAAAACCAAGCAAACAAACAAAAGAGAGTTACTTTCGAACCCATATACAAAACCGTTACATACGAGCACACATGCAAACACAATCCGAGTGCGTATCATGTCATTGAATCAGGTGACAGAAACCACAACAGAGCTTGAGGTTTAGGTCACATAAATGAAAATGACGGTTTCTTCGAGAATGCAACAAATGCCAATATACAATGGCAACAAACAGTAAACCATCTAAGTGAAGAACAACTGAGGGACGCTTCAGAAATTGTCAAACACAACACAACAACAGTTTACACAGATATGATATTTGATTGCGATGAATACAGAGGCTTGGTACAATCCACTGGATGTACTAACGCACCAAACGCTGTGGCGCCCCAAAGGATATCAATACCATCACTACGAGGTCTGCGAACAGACACGACAAACTCAATTCAAATAATCGCGAAGGCAACAAACAAATTGCATAAGGCTCAATCGCCGATTTCGAAAAAGACCTCCTCTGCTTTTTGGAAGGTGTCACTTCGAGATGCCGCGTCAGGCGTCGCGCCCTGCACCATCGCGAGAGTTCGGGGTCCGCGTGGGGCGCTTGGTTGATGGATCTCAGCCAGGATTTGCACGGCGGGCTCCAAAAACACCTGCGATGGTCGTCCGCCGCCCTTTGTTCGTCGGAA
>Ga0307489_10000533_pt1 | contig 23329 bp, 40 predicted proteins | sample SB12metaG_FD_202247 | JGI IMG/M metagenome (GOLD analysis project Ga0307489, IMG submission 202247) | Sea-ice brine microbial communities from Beaufort Sea near Barrow, Alaska, United States - SB 1.2 | ecosystem: Environmental > Aquatic > Marine > Coastal | place: USA: Alaska | collected... | reverse complement strand
TCATTCACCACTGTAAACAGCGCCGGCTCTCGGCGCGCGTCAGACCGTGTTTCGACAGAACACGCAGGCTCCATTTTGGCAGTTTTGCCAATTCAAGGGTACTCAGTTTGGTTTCTTGGCCGATTTCAGACATTTTTTGAAACGCGAGGAAAAACGAAGATTCGTGCAAGAACCGATTCGCACGGGACGCGCGACAGCGACGCGCCGACGTCGCCAGGAGGCGGCGCGGCTGGCATTCCATTGCGCACACCGTATCGCCATGCGGTTCTGCGAATCGCCGCTGCGTTTGGTCCACGGACGCCGCACATCTTGCGTCGATCGTGTGCCGTCAGCCTCCAAAACGTGACGAAAAACGAAGATTGGTGCAGAAAGCGATTCGCACGGGACGCGCGACAGCGACGCGTCGACGTCGCCAGGCGGCGTCGCGGCTGGCGTTCCATTGCGCACACCGTATCGACATGCGGTTCTGCGAATCGCTGCTGCATTTGGTCCACGGACGCCGTACATCTTGCGTCGATCGTGTGCCGTCAGCCTCCAAAAAAGAGCTCTCAAGACCGCTCGAAGCCGTTACTCGTATGGACCCGACGTGTAATGAATTTGTGCGTGCAGATAAGGTCTCTGCGCGGATCCGCTGGGGGGGGCTTAGGCTTGCGCTTGCGCCACGCTGCTTGACAGAATCGCAGTCCGTGCGCCACACCCCTCGGCGCTATGTCCGCTGTATCCTCCGCCGCCCTCCTCGGCTCCGCCGCCCGCGTCGCGCCCGGACGCGCGTCCCTCCGCGCGCGGGCCAACCCCGCGCCGGCGCCCCGCCGCAACGTGTCCATCCGGGCGCAGGCAGGCCTTCACTGTATAATCTGCACACTTGTCGGACCGTGAACTTCCAATAATCCCTCTCACGCACCCACCGCCCTTCCGGCGCCACCTATCGAACCTCCTAGCGCCCGTCGCCGGGCCACGTCACATCCATCGTGTGTCGTCACCCCGGAGTGCGCACTTGCCCTTGTCGCTTCAACGATACTAGTACTTTTCACCACGCTTGTATGATGATTGTGAAAAGATGCGTGTGTGTTGTGGCGGTCCGTCCCTGGCTTACGTACCCTGACGAGGCTTACATCGCGGCGGTGCAAGCGGAGTTCCCGGACAAGGGCGTGGCGACCGCGGAGGAGGGGCGCTGCCTGTGGGACGCCGGGTACGACGTGCTGGACGTCCGCGCGCTCGCCGAAATCGATAGCAACGCCAACACGCCCTGCCCCAACCCGGCCGCGCCAGGTAAGGCGGACGCAACGCATCCCAAGCAAAAATCGGTTACCGTCGGAAGCTCCCCAACCTATAAAAGACCCCCGAACTCGGCGAACAGGCCGCGCGGGGCGGCGGCGGAGGACGCGAGCTGAACAGTAGGTCGGTTCGCGTGCTCGAGGATGAGCGCCGAGCCGGCCTGGGCCTCAGCCGCGGGGGGCTCCATCGGGCGACGCGCGCTTGTCAGACTGTACTCGGCAACAATCGGCAACCAAACCTTATCCACTTCCTTGGCTGGAGGGCTGCGATGCGACGTTCGCTCCAGTGGAGGGCCGTCGCAGCACCCGTCGCCGCGGCCCCGTGCTCGCCTCACCACCGGTCGCGGCCAACACCCGCTGCCCTCCCGCGCGCGTGCGGCGGTGCCATCGAGATGCATTGTCTTGCTTAGCATTTAGTTGTTGGTGTCTTGGATGGAACAGAACCAACTTGGGCACCTGCTTTCCTGTGGTGGGCGGGAGCATGTTGGTGGTACACTATGAGCAAACAGACAGGGATGAGGATGCGGCACGTGCGTACGGGCACACTGGTACACTATGAACAAACAGTCAGGGAACGGGTGGTCGTGCTGGCAGGAGGCGGCGGCCAGTGTGTGCGGGTACACTGGTACACTATGAGCAAACAGTGAGGGAGGAGGATGCGGAGCGTGTGGACCCTACGTGGCGGCCAAGCCAAGGGTAACCGCGTCAAGGTAGTCCCCTTCGTCAACGCCAAGCTCAAGTACGACGCCGAGCTCGAACAGAAGGTGGGGCTCAGGTCGCTGCATGTGCATGCTCCACGCAGTTGACACACCCTGACGCAGTTTCAGCACCACACGCTAGCTACGCTTAGCACTAGACTAGACTACAAGACAGTCTACAAAACCAGACCAACGAGTCGAAGTGTGGGCACAGGCAGAGCTGAGTGCGCAACAGGGTACTGCCACTCGGCTTGTAGCGCTTTTGTATGCGCAGAACATTTTCTCGGCACTGTCGACCTCCGAAAACTTGCAGTTATTGACAGCATTCCGCTAACCATACCATTTGTTCACGGCGGCGGCTCTGACGCGCAGGTGTACGTGCAGACCATAAACGACAAGTTTGTTGAGCAGGTGCAGAAGGCGTTCCCGGACAAAAACGCCAAGATCATGGTGGTACGGCGGTGCAGGTTGACCCCAGGTCGACACCTGTTTTACCGTTTCACCTCGTTTGGTTCCAGCGTTTGAGGCTACACTGTGATGAACCGCTCTGAAACTTTGCTTTCAAATTCAACATGCGCCGCTACATGGTGGCGTGCTCGGACGGGCGGATCCGCGCCATCGCCGCGCTGGAGGCAGGGGCTTACACTCGTCCACCTCTCAGCTCAACCTGAGCCCTTTCTTGTGACTACCTCTACCCACAGACCCATCGTATCCCACAAAAAGTGCTTACGTTGAGCTGAGAAGTGGACGAGTGTAAGCCCCTGGCTGGAGGCCATGGATGAGCTGGGCTACGTCAACATCGTGGGCAGGGGCTTCCACTCGTCCACTTCTCAGCTCAACCTGAGCGCTTTTCCCCACTGAAACCAGCAAAGCACCCAACGAATCCCTCAAAAGTGCCTATGTTGAGCTGGACAGTGGACGAGTGTAAGCCCCTCATCATGGGCCTCCGCGGCGGCGCCAACCTGTGGACGCGCGAGTGGGATGCCAAGATGGTATGGAAGCGCACTCCGCTGAGCTGAATAGAACCAATTGATATCCGTTGATCTTGCACCGTGCAACTACCAGCTACTTATGTGTTGCGAATTGCACCTGGTCTGATTGTAACGGCTGATGGGTTTGGTCAATGTTCACCACGTGCATGCCTTGGGGCTGGACCCAGGCTAGTCGAACGTTCTTGAGCACAGATATGAAAGTTTTGGTCCCTACGTGAAGCGGCGCCGCAACCTTCCCGGAAAGCACATTCAGAACTACAAGCACCAGGGGGACTCGCCGCAGCTGCACGGCACGGGGTAGGGGCGTTACGTCAGTCGCCTCGTCATTCGCCATGTTATCTGACACGTCATCCGAATTCAGGTCAACCCGTGGCAATCTCATGGCTCTGCTATCTCATGATGCGGCACTCACGCGACATGGCAATCACGTGACATTGCACTCACGTGACACGGCACTCACGTAACGCGGCACTCACGTAACACGGCAATCACGTGACGCGGCACTCACGCGACACGGCAACTCACGTGGCACGGTAATCACGTGACGCGGCACTCACGCGACGCGGCATTCACGTAACGCTGCAATCAGGAACTGCATGACGTTGTAATGACTTGACGCGGCAAGCCGTGAGCCGTCGGGCCCGAGCGCCAGGTCGCAGTTTCAGATGGCGGACGCGCAGACGTACGACGACTGGCGGGCAGGGGCTTAACACTCGTCCACTTTTCAGCTCAACCTGAGACGTTTCTGTCATGCACGCCGTCCAGCATATCATTTAAAGCAATAGTCTAGGGTTCAAACATATCGATGGATAAAGAAGTGCTCACGTGGAGCCGCAAAGCGGATGAGTCTAAGCCCCTGCTGGCGGGACACGACAGAGTGGGTGGTGGATGGCGCGGTCACAGCATAATCTTGCTCGGGAAAAACTAAGTTAGCGTGGGCCCATAAACCAGTTCTGCGCTAGTCGCGCGTGTGACTTTAATATTTGTGTTTCATTAACAGATGAAAACAAATGCAAGATGCCATCAATGCGACGCACCATCGCCACAAGAGCAGCCCCGGTCTCCACCCGCCCCCGCGGTTTTTCTAATCACTCCACCACCCGCCTCCTCCTCCTCCTCCTCCTCCTCCTCCTCCTTCTTCTCCGCCTCCTCCTCCACCTCTGACTGTTTACTCCTAGTGTACCGCTGACTACGCCGCGAGTTTGGGTGGCAGGTACTCCAAGCCCACCTCGTGTGCCCGCTGCCAGGGCTTTACACTCTTCCACGTTTCGGCTCAACGTAAGCACCTCTTGTGAGGTTCATTGTGTGGTTTCAGTCCTTCATCGCAAAGAAAAATGTCTCAGGTTGAGATGAGAAGTGTAAGCCCCTGCCTGCTGCACCATCCGCTCATCGAACAACTTCATGGCAAACTGGTGCAGCCGCGCGATAGCGGCGCAAGGTGAAAATTGAAAGCAAAGTTTGAAAGCGGTTCATCCTATCTTAGTTTTAAGAGCATAGTTACAGGCACTTTCAGCACGGGTTTCATCGGTTCAACCTGCACCGCCCTGCCGCACATCCAGGTAGTTGATGTCGCGGATCTTCGCCATAAGTTCCGGCGGGATAGCCTGGCTGCAGGGGCTTACACTCGCGTATGAAGAATCACGAATGCGTTCGCGGATACGAATGACGAATGCCAAAAACAATAGCCCCTCACTCGCCTTGACGGCCCTGAATATCATTCGTCACTCACTCGCCCTTTCCCCTGAATGTGTGCGACATTCGTCACTCACTCGTCCCCCGAATGCGTGTGACATTCGTCACTCAGTTCGCCCTGACTGCCCCGAATGTGTGTGACATTCGTTACTCCCTCGCCCAAACGCCCACGAGTGTATAACCTACCTTACGGTCGTCGCGAGTGAACGGCTCGAACGCCCCGTCCACGTGTTTGTGAAGCCGCGCGAACGCCTTGGTCTTCAGCCTCCCGTACTTAGCCCGCTGGGTGCCCTCGCACCTGCGGAACGCAATACCTAGTGTATCGTCCGAATTCTGTGAACCGTATTTCTCCACAGTGACCCCCCCCTCACCCCCACGCCGCTGCCCCATGGCGTGAATGGTCATATCGCCGTACGTGTCAAACCCTTCCGCGGCAACCACCAGGTCCACAGGGCAGGGGCTTACTTCCGCCCACTTCTCAGCTCAACGTAAGCACCTTTTGTTGGCCGCGCACCTCCACGTTTCAGTTTGTCGTGAGCACTTTTTGTGGAGTTGGTTGTGGGTTTAAGTCACAAAAACGGCTCAGTTTGAGCTGGGAAGTGGACGTTAGCGGTGGCTTCAATGACCAAAACTGGCCGAGGTTGAGGTGACGTGTGGACGAGTGTAAGCCCCTGCCCCAGGGTTCTCCCGAAGTTTATCCATCAGCGACTGCGGGTTTAGCCTGATGTCATCAGTCGCCGCCGTCCCCGCCGCCGGGCAGGGGCTTACAATCGTCCACATTTCGGCTCACCGCAAGCACTTTTGAGTGAGACGTTGGGTTTCAGCAGCGTGGAATATTGTCGATGGGTCATGACTCGTCACAAACCCTGACACAAAATGGCTTGCTGACCAAAATGGCTTAGGTTGTGCCGAGAAGTGGACGAGTGAGAGACCCTGCCGACGGATACTGCACAAAGGCGATCTGAAAGCCCCCCTGGTTCTTGTCCCAATCAGCCTTATGCGACACAATCTCCACATCGGTGTCTGCCACCCCCACCGATGAGTAGGGGCGCAAGTTGAGACTGTGAAGCAAAATCAGAGTTTGTGTTTTCTGTAGTGTTCATCGAGTCCCAAGGCACTGTCATGGTGAGCATTGATCACCCCCCTCTGACATTTCAATCGAACAGACCCCAAGCCTGTCGGCGTACAAGACCGAATCAGAGAGCTTCTCATAACATTTTTGATTCAACCAGGTGCTTACTACGCGGGTTTCAACATGTGCCACCCCGCCGAGAATGCGATCACGGCCCTGATGGCGATGATGTACGACATCCGCCAGTCCGCCAGGTCCAGCTGCTCCTGGGTCAACTTGGCGAACCGAAACACGAAGCCGACCAACACGCCGTCGGAGGCGCCTTCCGCCGCCGCATCCCCGGCGGCGCCGCGGCGCTCCAGCCTCGTTTTCAAGATCTTGCGGTGATCCATCTGCTCCCCGCCGGCATATGCCGGGCCCGCCATGTTTTACGGGCGCAATGTGAAATTGAGAGCGAGGTTTCGAGACTGGAGAGCGGTTCATCATACGTTAGCTTCAAGCGCGTAAACCAACTGTAGTCAACCCAGGCTCAACTAGAGGTCAACATGAGGACAACGTGCACCGCTTTACCATGTGGATGCCCAGGGCGGAGGACGAGAAGCGCAGCGATTCGTCCAGCCTCTCGTGCACCACCGTGATGTAGCGGCGCAAGTTACAATTGAAAACACAGTGTGACAGCGGTCCATGACATCTTAGTTTCAAGAGCATACATCCAGGCGCCTTCAACGCGGATTGCATCGGGTCAACCCGAAACCTAAACCCTGAACAATAATCACTAACCCCTAAACGCAAAACCCTAAACCTGCACCGCCCTACGGTGACGTCCACCTCCTGCTGCAGGCGGCGCTCGGCGTACTGGTACAGCACCTCCGTCGCCACTGAGCCCTGGCGCAGGCACGCTCGCACCCGCCCCGCCCTAGGCTCCGTCTCTGAGGGCCTGGTAGATGGTTCCCAACACGTCATGAGATGGCCGTCGAATTCAGTATAGTGCCCCTAGATACGGCCTTCAACCCTGACAGAGTTAGGTCTTACTGCTTAAAATGGCGGAGGGGATTGATTAATGCTTACCGTGTGAGTTCCTTGGGGCTCGATGAACCTCGTTAAAATAAACAAAGGAATCAAGGTCTACAAGAGATGGAGGATGACGTCAGATGCAACATTTGACAAGCCCTGCCATCTCGGCGTTGGAGTTGTTGGTGAGACCGAGGAGCTGCAGGAACTGGCCGTTGTGCAGGTCGTCGTGCGCCACCTGCATGTAGCGGCACAAGTTGAAATTGAAAGCAAACGTTGAAAGCGGTTCAGCACATTCCAATTTCGAGCGCTTGGTTGCAGGCGCTTTCCACATGGGTTTCATCTGTTCAACTTGCACCGCTCAAACATTGGAAGCGTGTTTATGATATCGTAGTTTGAAGCGATGCTTGCAGAGACCAGGGGCGCTTGCAACTCGGGTTCTAATACTGTCAACTTTAACCGCCCAAACCTGCAGCGACACGAACTCGTGCAGCGGGGTGAACACGCTGTTGTTGTACACGTTGGTCATGGTGTCCATCTGCCCCGTGCGGCAGGGACTTACACTCGTCCACTTTTCAGTTCAACGTGAGCACTCTCTGTGGGCTACACGCGTCCACTTGCCGACTTGACGTGAACACTTTTTGCAGGTTATAGAGGTCAATTTCATGGCAAAAAGCGTCTCAGGTTGAGCTTAGAAGTGGATGTCTAATGTGGCTTCAGTGACCGAAAAACGGTTTAGGTTGAGTTGGGGAGTAGATGAGTGTAATCCCTTGCCGTGCGGTCCACACGCTCCTTGTACGTCCGCAGGTCCCGGTCGACGTGTCGCACCAGATACTGCCACGGCCACACGTCCCGTGTGGCCACGCGGTTGTTGCCCTTGTTGTTGACCTCCTCCCCGAAAGACCGCACACTCACCTTCATTCAGGGTCGCCAACCGCAAGCACATGATTACATGATAAGTCAGGTGACATACTTGGTATTAGCTGGGGTACCAATAGTAAAAAATATTAATGAATTTAAATGTAATACCCCGGAATAAGCTTGTTCGGTGAATGCGCAAAATATCGGGAAACCAGGCTCACCTCGACAGCGAACTCGTAGGAGCTGAGAAAGCGCGCCACGGGGTCGCGGAGCATCGTCACGATTCGCGGCTGCTGGGCGAAGCGCTCAACCAGGCTGTAGTCGTCGTGCGTCGCCAACATCGCGCAGTTGGGGTTCGCCACATCCACGCTGTAGCGGCGCAAGTTGAAATTGGAAACAAAAATGAAGCAAAATTTGGAAGCATAAATGAGAGCATTATATTTTGGTTTCTTGCTTGTGATGGGCGAAGAGTCCACTTTCAACCACATTTGTCGAGTTTTGCAGATCATCCTCGTTCGCGGCTGCGTACCCGAGTGGCACTTTCAACCAGGCGCTTTCAACACGGGTTCCATCGGTTCAACCTGCGCCGCCCTACCACGCGCAGCTCGTCGTAGGACTTGGCGCAGCGCTTGTCGGGCGGGATGGCGAGCTTGAGGTAGCAGAAGTGGAAGGTGCGCCCGGCGGTGCGTGGGATGTGCAGGAAGAACAGGAGGTCGGACTTGCCGCCCTTGATGTAGCGGCGCAAGTTAAATTTGAAAACAACAGTTGAAAGCGTTTCATCATGATTTTTGTTTCTAGCGCTTAGTTTTAGGCGCTGTCAACATGGGTGTCATGGGGTCAACCTGCACCGCCTACCGCGAGGCGCGCGTCGCGGCGCACTTCCTGCTCGTGGACCCATTCGTGCGCCAGCGTGGCACACTGCGCATCGCCCATGACCAGGGGCTTACAACTCGTCCACCTTTCAGCTTGACGTGAGCACTCTTTGCGGACACATTGTGCGGTGAGGTACAGCTTCAGTGAAAGAGGTTGAGCTGAGCAGTGCAAGAATGTAACCCCCTGCCTAAGACGCCGGTAGCGGAGGGCACGCCCCCGCCTCCCCCACCTACGCCCGCCGCCGCCGCCGCTACTGTGACCCCTCCTATCCCATCGCCTTCAGCACCGGCGCCAGCAACAGGAACAGTACCCGCCCCAGCCCCAGCAACAGCACCACCACCACCAGCACCACCAGCAACAGCACCAGCACGTAATGCCTGGCAGCCATTGCTATAGCTCGCCACGTCACTGGATGACGCTTAACTCAAGGAACGAGGGTTTACACTGCTCGTGTCGAGCTGTTGAAGACGTGGGCAGTAATAGCTTCCAGGCCCGACCGGCACCAGCAGCGCCCCCGCCAACACCACCGTCCCACTGTCGCCCATCGTTGCTGTTACCCACTGCGTCAACTGTTTTATCGGCAGCGTTCCACTCGGCCACAGTGCTCGGGTAGTCGGGGATCCCCTCCGCGTCACCGCTTGCCCCGAACGTCGACCCGATGGGCACGGTCGCCGGCACCATTCTCACTGATTTCGTGAGTGTTGTGTTGGCGGATGGATGGATGGATGGATGGGTAGCTGCGATGCGAGTGTACAGGTGCACCATGAGCTAAGGGTGCAGGGACGAGCGGCCAGACTGGAGAGGAGGATGCGGCGAGTATGTAGTGGTACACTTTCAGCAAACCGTCAGGGAACGAGTGCCGAGGCGACGGTGGTGCAGCGCAACGAGCGCTGGTGAGGCGACGGTTGAGTTGGTGGATGGGTAGATGCGTCGAGTGTGTACAGGTGCACCATGAGCTAACGGTGCGGGAACAAGTAGCCAGACTAGAGAGGAGGACGCGGCAAGTGTGTAACAGTGCGCTATAAGCAAACCGTCAGGGAACGAGTGCCGAGGCGACGGCGGCGGCGGTGGGCCACACCTGTGTGCGCTTTCCCGGGGGCGGCGGTTTCGAGGTGGACGATGGCATCGGACCTCTTCAAGGTCGGGAGGCCGCCGGTGCCGAGGAGGACGACGATGGGCGAGAGCACACCGAGGACGAGGAGTACCAGGCTGCAGTGCCGCACGAGCGCGCGCTGCGACACCCTGTTCCCGCGCATCCTTTGCGGTGCCGGCGCCGCGCGTGGAGGTGTGGATGAGGGGCGACGTCACGATGTCACCTCAAAGGCCCGTAGTCCGACAATCGAGTTACTATGCGCATATCCGCTGGGGGGACACCGCAACGCAACGCTCGCCAGTGGATTATTCCCCGCAGCATCGTCCCCGCCAATAACGGATTCAACTGACGAGCGCATCTCACACGCGCTCGTCCGCAGCGATGTCGCCGGACGCTGTGTACGAGTCGTCGGCGGCGGAAGCCCGACAGCTCCGCGCGGAGAACGCCGCGCTGCGCTCCGAGCTCCAGCAACTCCACGCCTCTACCGACCTCAGCGGAGCTCTCGCCGCGGACGCCATTTACTCGGGGAATTGGAGCAATGGTGCTTCTGATCCTCCGTGGGTACACGCACACACGCCGCCGGCCCCGGAGGGCAACCGCTCCTGGGAGAGCGCGGGCGCGGGCGATGCGCTATCGGGCGCCGACCTGAGCCGCCACGCGCGCCAGCTATCGTTGCCCTCATTCGGCGCCGCTCGCCAGGCAGGAGGATCACTGCGAACAAGCACTCGACCGACGTGGAATATTCGACGAACCGACTCCGCGCCTCTGAACGAGCTGCTTCCAACTCGGTACAAGTGCTTGTTCTCATCGACCCTCCTGCCAGGCCGCGCTCGCGCGCTCACGCGTGCTCATCGTCGGTGTCGGTAGGGCCTGGGATACATGGGATACTGCTCGTCACGTCCTACGATGCCATTCGATTCACGATACGAGGTTCAAAATACGCTAGTTGACGTGGTGAGCAGCATCTGCCAGACTCTAAGTGTCGGCGGGCTGGGATCCCCGGCAGCGTTGTACCTCGCCGCCGCGGGCGCCGGCGCCATCACCCTGGTAGGGCGGTGCAGGTTGACGGTATCAAAACCCGTGTTGAAAGCGCCTATGGGTTCAGCGCTTGAACCTATAATATCATGAACTGCTTTCAACATCAGCTATCATTTTCAACTTGCGGCGCTACACGCTGGCGGACGCCGACACCGTGGAGCTGAGCAACCTGCACCGCCAAATCATCCACACCGAGGCCCGCGTCGGAACCCCAAAGGTACGGCCTGGCAGATATTGCTCGCAACGTCATCCAACTCATTTTGAGCTCGCTTCTGAAGTTAACAGATAAGCGACATTCAACGTTAAGTGACTTGAAACGGCGGGAAAGGTTGGTTAAGCTCACCATAAGAAGCGCCTGGGAGCTCGATGAACGTTATACAAAAAAGTAAGTGACGCCCTATGATGTGGCGAGCAATATCGTCCAGGCCCTCAGCCAAGGTGAACTCAGGCGCCGCCTCGTGCCGCGCGCTCAACTCGCGCTGCGTCATCACAACCTGTCCAGAGGCAGGGTCTTATGGGTAGCACACGTTTCAGGTGGCCCTTGAGCATCTTTACAGCAAAACATTAAGTGGGATAATTGTGTGGTCTTTCAGGTTGCCGAATGCACACCATATGAGTGTCGGGGGCACCCGCCATGGTGTGCAAGGGGCCGCGTCTTCTGGGCAAGGTGGCACCCCGTGGGCTTGATGAACGTGACTCAAAATTATACATCGTACCTGTACAACAGCAGGCCCTGTCCGGGGGGGGTGACGCAGCGCAATGCTCTGGAGCTGGTGGCGGCGCACGACGTGGTGCTGGACTGTACGGACAACGTGGCGACGCGCTACATGCTGTCGGACGCGTGCACCATCGCGGGTTGGGCCCGCCATACATTGCTCACCATATCATAAGATGCAATTGAACTCAGCAAACGAGGGTCCAAAATACGTGTCCACGTCGTAGCGGATGCCATCAAACTCAGCAAACATGGGTCGGAACGCGTGTCCATGACGTGACGGATGCTATCAATCTCAGCAATCGAGGGTCGAATCGCGTGTCCATGCTGTGGCGGATGCCATTAAATTCAGAGGGTTCAAAATGCGTCTCTGACGTGGCGGGCAAATGTGTACCTGGCCATAATCGCGGGCGTGCCGCTGGTGTCGGCCGCCGCCGTGGGACTGGAGGGTCAGCTCACCGTGTACTGCCGCGCCGCCGCCGCCACCGCCATCGAAAAGGCTGGGCGGTGGAGCTTGACAGTATCAAAACCCGTCTTGAAAGCGCCCATGGGTTCACAGCCTGAACGTAGTATATGAATGACTGCTGTCAGCTATTGCTTTCTGTTTCGACTTGCCCGAGCTGTTGCTTTCAATTTAAACTTGTGCCGGTACATGAAGGGCGCTGTGGCGAGGGCGCCGTGCTATCGATGCGTGTTCCCCGCGGCCCCCGCCGCCGCCGACTGCACCAGCTGCGCCGCGGGCGGCGTCCTCGGCCCCGTCCCCGGTAGGGCGGTGCAGATTGACCAACCCTCACCCCTCAATCCTAAACCCTAATTCCTAGAACCCTGTTGACAGCCGTCCACTTGAAAGCGCCTGGTTTCAGATCTTGAAGCTAAGTATGAGAAACTGCTCTCAACATTTGCTTCAAAATCAACTTGCGACGCTGCACCGCGGCGTCATGGGTGTGCTGCAGGCGCTGGAAGCCGTCAAGGTGATCACCGGACTGGGCGAAACCATGGTGGGGCGGTGCACGTTGAAACCGCGGGATTGCCATTCATTGAAGGAACGAGGGTTCAAAACGCGTTGAATGACATGGCCTGGCAGATATTGCTCGCCACGTCACAAAATGATCACGCGCGATGAAAGCGCCTGGTTTCGGCGCTTGGAACCAATGAATGATGAGCCGCTTTCATTCTCTGCTATCAATTCCAAGTTGCGCCCCTACGCCATGGCTGGCCGGCTGCTGATGTACGACGCTGTGACGGCAGCGAGGCCCTTCAGTGTGGTGAAGCTGCGAGGGTGCGACGCAGGAAGGGGCTTACACTCGTCCACTTCTCAGCTCAATATAAGCTGTTCTGGTCATTGAGCCGTTTTGTGTCCAGTTTGTGACCAGTTTTGACCCATCTATCTGCTGAAAGTACCTAACGTATGCTACAAAAAGTGTCTATGTTGAGCTGAGAAGGGTACGGGTGTAAGCCCCTGGATGCAGGGTGTGTTGCGTGCGGGGCCGCGCCGGAGATAACGGCGGCGACGTTCGCGGGGTATGATTACGCGGGGTTCACGGGAGCGGGGCGGGGCGGGGTGGTTGTGAGGCCCGGGGCGGCGGGGGCCGGTGCTGGGGCGGGGGCTGGGTCGGGCGTGGGGTTGGGGGCAGAGAAGGCGGCGGCGAGGGCGAGGGCTATTGGGGGGGCTGAGGCTGGGGCCGATGCATCGGGTGGATCAGGAGTGAGAAGAGGAGGTCGTGAAGGGGGCGGAAAGGCCAAAGGGGATGGAGGAGGAGGAGGAGTAGTCAGAGGAGGGCGTGAAGTTGAAGGAGGAGGTGGTAGAGGAGGAGTAGTAAGAGGAGGACGTGAGGGGAGTGGAGGAGGTGGAGGAGAAGGAGTAGTAAGAGGAGGACGTGAAAGTGGTGGCGGTGAAGGAGGAGGAGTAGGAGGAGGAGTCGTGAGAGGAGGACGTGAGGGGAGTGGAGGTGGTGGAGGAGGAGGAGTAGTGAGAGGAGGACGTGAGAGTGGTGGAGGAGCAGGTGGAGGAGTAGTGAGAGGCGGACGTGAGTCTGGTGGAGGAGGAGCAGCAGGAGGCGGAGTAGTACGAGGAGGTCGTGAAGGCGGTGGAGGAGGTGGAGGAAGAAGAGGAAGGGTATCGGCGGATGCGTCGGCGGCAGTAGTTTCCGCCGAAGCCGCCTTTGCCGCCAATTTGGCAGACACCGCGGAGGCTGCGGCGTCGCGCAACGCGTCGCTCAACAACGGCGACGGCGCCCCGCCGTGGGCACTCGACCAATGGTAGGGTGGTGCATATTGACCCTGTCAAACCCACGTTGATAGTGCCTGGACAAAACGCTTTGACACAAATAAATGACAAAACTGCTTTCGATTTTGCTTCAATATTGCCTTCAATTTCAACTTACGTTCCTACATAATGGGCGGCGGCCGGCGCATTGTCATCGTCGTCTCACGCAGCCGTCGCCCACATGCAGACGCTGCACGGGCCCGCGCCCTGGTAGGGCGGTGCAAGTTGACACCAGATTGACCCCAGATTGACCCCAGGTTGACCCCAGGTTGACACCAGGTTGACACCATGTTTACCCCAGGTTGACCCAGGTGTACCCAAGGTTGGCCTCAGGTTGACCCCTGGTTGACCGCGATTGGTTTCTGCGCTTTAAGCCATGATTTGACGATCCGCATTCAAAATTTGCTCTCAATTACAACTTGCACCGTTACGCTCTGGGCCTTGGACGGAAGCGTGGAGGCCGCTGAACGGAACCAGGTGAGGAAGCGTGCCGCCCTCGCAGCGGCGGCGGCGGCGCAGGCGAAACTGTATCCGCCCACAGCCGCCGCCGCCGATGCTCCCGCACCCGAGGCGTTTGCCGCTGCCCCGGTAATGCCGCCAATACTGGATGTGAACGCGGCGCCGCCCACGGGCGCGCGGGCGCCAGGGGCGGGGCGCGTGACGCCGGCACAGCTGGTGTCGGCGCTGCGCGGCCCCGCCCCCCTGGTAGGACGGTGCAGGTTCACAGTATCAAACCCCGCGTTGAAACCACCTGCAGCGCTCAAAATGAAATCTCATACACTACTTTCAACGTTTTCTTTCGATTGCCACTTGCCCCGCCCTGTCGGTGCTGTTGGACGTGCGACCCCGGCATCTGCACGCCGCCGCCGCGCTCCGCGGCTCCATCAACATCCCATTAGCGGTAGGCAGCAAAGAATGCTCGCCACCTTGAAAAACGCTGAAAAGCCAAATCTTGCATCAAACTCAGTGATCAAAGAACCGGTCCGTTATATCTTCTCGAAACGTGGGGACTATTTACTCGAGGATCGCGACCAGGTCGGGCTTTCGGCGAATCGCCGGTGGATTTTCCAAATGGCCAGTTCGGATTGGTCGAACGGGATTCGATACCATACGTTCAATTCCAGACCCGACACTGAGTTTAAGTGAAACTACATTCATCGAGTCCCTATGCACTCGAATGGTGGGCATCCAAGCAACCTCATCCACCGAACTCGAGGCACACAACGTATTGAGAACCTCTTTTGACGTGGCATGCGTTGTGGACTTGGCCCTTCGTCGCGGAGCTCGCGGCGCGCATTGGCGAGGTGAGAGCGGCGATAGACGCCGCCAAAGCTGTGGCACGGGGCACCGGTAACAACGACCACAGGGGCTGCGGCTATGGGGGCTATGGCGACGGCGGCGGCGGAGGCGGCGGCGACGTCTACTGCGTGTGTTCGCGCGGCAACGACTCGCAGCTCGCCGAGCGGTACCTTCGTGTTATGGGGCTGCCGGTAGGGCCTTCCCATCGTCCCCTTCAGCTTGACTTAAACTCAGTGTCGGGTCTGGTATCAAATATGTGGTATCGAATCGCGTTCAACTCATCAGAACTGTCCATTTTGACAATCCCCGACCGACTCGCTGAGATTCCGACCGCATCGCTATCCTTGGGGAAATAGACCCTCGATGTCGAGGAGATCAGGGCGAGGGGTCGCCCCGACACTGAATTTAAGCAACTTCGAGGGACAACTGGAAGTGGTGTCACCGACAAAACAGCTTACTTTGAGCTGAAGATAGAGCGATTGTGAGGCCCTATTTGCCGGTGGTGGGGGATGTCATCGGGGGGCTCCAGCGTTGGCAGGAAGAAATCGACCCGTCCTTCCCGCGCCTTGTGTGATAACCACGAGTCTCGGTCGTACCACCAGGACATTCTGTAATTCATCAACAGTGGAAGATCAGAACGCGACATCAGTTCGGCTGGCCGCTTAGAGTGGTGGAGGGGAATGGCTAATGCTGACCATGTGAGTGCCTTGGGCCTCGATGAACGCTGGGACGAATTACTCATCATAAGATTTCATGTTGCGAGCTTCTGTCCTGGGCTAACTTCTAGGCTAACTTCTAGTCTACATTCTCCTGTTCTAATGTCGGGGGCGAATGTATCATCGACACACTATCGCTATATCAGTCTCTATGAATTCATCTATGCATCGTCGAGGTGTACATTTGCGGCTACCGCCTCCGCTGCCGCCGCCGCCACCGCAGCCGCCACCGCCCCCGGCCGCGCCCGCTCCTTGAGAATCTGCCCGGCGCCCATTCGACTGTCGCACCCAGCGGGCCAAGGGCACGTGCACGGCCCGGCGCTCTCCAGCCGCGAGGGCCTGGCATCTCACAACCCGTTTTCATAAATTGTTTTTTCCCGCACATTCGCTCGCCTGCCTTCGATCGTCTTTGGCTATTTGGGCGAATGTGGGCCCGATACAGTAGTTGACGAAAGATAAATTTGTCCGAAAACGGGTTCTGAACCACACTCGTACCGTCACGTCATCCAACGCAGTTTGAGCACTCGTGTCGTGAATATCAAATGGCTTCCAATGACGCGGCGGGTAGCCACATCTACCAGGCCCTACTGGCCGCGTCTCTCGAAACGTGAAGCTCACTCGCCGCTCCTCCCGCGTCACGAGCTCCGTCTCCCCAGCCACTTTGTAGCAGCGCAAGTAGCAACTGAGAGCAAAACCTTAAGCAGATGATCGTGTTTAAGATTCACGCACGTACAGGATAGTTCCAGGCGCTTTCACCTTGGATTTCATCGGTTCAACCTGCACCGACGCACCACTGGGTCGCGCTTGCGGTGTGGGATGTAGTGCAGCCAGCTGAAGCGCGCCTCGCCCGTGAGAACTAACAGAGAGCGCGGCGGGAGCAGCACCGCGGCACGCCTGAGTGTAGCGGTGGAAGTTGAAATTGGAAGCAAAGTTTGAATGCGTGTTTCATCATATTGTAGCTTCAAGCGCTGATTGCAGACACCATCGCCGCTTTCAACACGGGTGTTGATTCTGTCGACCTGCGCCGCTCTACCGTGGGCGGACGCTTCGTTGGCACATTCTAAGTCAATCAGGCGGGTGGCGCTTAACTCAAGAAACGAGGGTTCGATGCTGTGAACCTGCAGCACCGCGCCTGAGAGGGGCCGTGACTGCGGGGTCCTCCGAGTGCAGCCGGAACTCCATCACCGCGTGCCCGCCGGGTAGGATCCAAGCAGAGAAGTCGGTGTTTCATGTCATTCAAACGCAGCGTGAGGTGGAGCTCGGCGAATCATCGACAGCATAGTGCACTGGCGCTCGCCGCATCATGCACCGCAGAGTGTACTGGTGCTCGCCACATCATGCACCACAAAGTGTACTGGTGTTCGCCAAATCATGCACCGCGTAGCGTACTGGTACTACAAAGACATCATCGACCGAATAGTCCACCAGGCGTTTCCAGTTTATCTCCTCGATATTGGGGGTCAGACTCAGCCCCGCCTGCGAGCGAGACGGAGACGAGCGTAGGTCCGAACGCGGAGTGCGTGTCGATGTGAGGCGCCAGCCCCACGCCGTAGAGGTACAAGTTGAAATTAGGGTTTAGGAGTTAGGGTTTAGGTTTAGGGTTTAGGGCGAAGTTCGCTGAAAGTGCCGCTGATTATGTTCTAGCTTCAAGCGCTGAAAGCCAGCGCGGTCAACCCAGGATCATCATGGGGTCAACTTGCACCTGCACCGCCCCACCACGCCCGCCGCGTACTCGTTCACTGTCAGCTGGTCACACACCGACGCCCGCTCTGCGCCGTCCACTGACGCCCGCTCCGCGCCTTCCGCCGACGCCTGCTCCGCCCCATCCACGCCATCCATACCCCCATCACCCAGCGCTGCCACCCGTGCCAACACCCCGCTCGTTAGGGTCCAGCGACTCACGCTCACTACGTCATCCACCACATATCGTACCGATGCTCGCCACATCATCCACCGTATAACAATGTACCGGAGCTCGCCACGTTATTGAGCTATAGGATGCAAGTTTACTGTAAGCACAAGGCCTTTCAATGTGGCGGATGACATTGGGATAATATAGTAAATGACGCGCACCACGTCGTTTTACTCAATATACGAGCGTTACAATGGCGTTGGATGACGTGGAAGGGGGGAGTATCTACCAGGCCCGACCGTTCACACAGCCTGGCATCGGGGCGACGGATTTCCGCGCGTCGCGAGTGCCGTAGTCAAACTCGTACCCGTAGTGGATGACCTTTCGCTTGGCGAGGCGCTGCCAGCGCGGGTCGCCGTACACACCCGCCAGCATCGCCGCTTCCTCCTTCTGCTAGGGCCTCCGTGTCAGTGTTGATTGGCCCTTGAAACTTATTGTCGGGTCTGGTATCGAATCGAAGCCGTTCGACCAATCAGATCGCACCAATCCAAAACGAGAATACGCATTGTACCCGGTACACTACAGGAGCAGTCAGCCCCTCAGCCAATCACGTTGCGAGCTACAAGAGTGACCGGTCATCTTTACACTGAGTGTCACGCCGCTTGCCCCTGACTGCCTGAGCTGAGACCACTCGAGTTCTGTTTGCCCGCTCAATCAACTTGTAATAAACTGTCTCACGTCCATCTCTAGTTTTAGTCATCCTATCCCACTTTCGTGTCACAAAGATATTCAAGGGCCAGCTGAATGAGGTGCTCAGGGATGCCGAGCACTACGGGTACACCGGTACACTATGGGCAAATCGTCAGGGCATCTGCCGAGCCCTGCTCAGGCGAGCAGGTACACCGGTACACTGTGGGCAAAGAGTCAGGGCATCTGCCAAACACTACGGGTACACCAGTACATTATGGGCAAACTGTGAGGGCATCTGCCGGAGGCCCCGCCTTGCGCGTCACGAACTCCGTGATGAGCGTCGCGCCAGGCACCAGGGCCGCACTCTCTGGAGACACCGCCCGTTCACTTTTCATGTCAACTTCAGTGAATGGAACCAGGGGCGCGGTCGTCGTGGCAGGCCCTGGATTACGACAGCAAGCATGGCGCCGGCGGCGGCGGCAGTGTTGTACAGGAGGATCACGAGCAAACAACCAGGGACCCGTGCCTATGAGCAAACAGGCAGGGAGGAGGATGCGGCGCGTGTGTGCGGGTACACCGGTACACTATGAGCAAACAGTCGGGGAGGAGGATGCGGCGCGTGTGTGCGGGTACAACAGTACACTATGCGCAAACAGTCAAGGAGGAGGATGCGGCGAGTGTGTGCGAGTACACCGGTACTCTATGAGCAAACAGGCAGGCCCTGCCCGGCACGCCGAGGAGCGCCGAGTCGCGCACAGCCGGGCACCAGGGGCTGACACTCGTTCACTTTTCAGCTCAACTTGAGCCGTATCTGGCCCAAGAAAACACCCTACACACCCTAAACACCCCCTACCACCCCCTAACACCCCCTTAACATGGGCTACACCACCCCTACGCGCACCCCCTATCCCATAAAAAGCGCTCAAGTTGAGTTGAGAAGTGAACGAGTGTAAGCCCTTGCCGGGCACCAGAGGTCCTCTTGCGACGCTGCTTCACTCCCCTCCGATGCGACTGCTGAGAATTGCACCCACACCTTACGACCACCGAGCACTGCACATCGCTCGCCGTGCAACGCTGCTTGCCCCCCTGCCGCCTCGGGCACCGAGGACATTGTGACGAGAAGTTGCGCCTTGTCGGGGTCGAGGGTGCGGACGCTGACGACTTCGCCAAAGGGTTGGAACGCATCGGCGACGGCGGCGAGGGTGTCCCCGACGATGGGCCCCGCGTTGGCGACGAAGAGGTGGCGCGTGGGGGCGTCGGAGCGCCGCAGCCGGGGTCGTGGCGGCTCCGGCTCAGGCGGCGCTACTGCTGCCGCCCCATTGCCGACTTCCTCACCTCCCGACATCGAGTACGCGCTGCGAGAAGTGGCCTTCGCGGGCCGTCAGGTGTAGTGCCCTCCTGACCTCGCAGCGCTGACGGCGATCGCCGCGCGGCCGCGGACGGGACGGCGGCTGGAGCGGCGAGCGCGAGGTCCTGCGCGTAACGCGCGGCGACTGTGTGGACGAAGGCCGAGCCATTTTCGTGTTTTCAGACTCGGCACCCTCCAAAATCAATTACAGGGCACCGGCCTCTGTTCTCAGTTCGCACGAGAGGTGCGTTTAGAGCAGCTTAGTCTGCGGCGCGCGGCATCCATGACGATGAGAGAGTTAGACGCGCGCGTGACCACGCCGGATGCTCTCGCCGAGGCGGCGGCTGATGGCGGCGGTCGCGTGGCGCTTCGAAACCTCCGGGTCAGGCATCGGAGACGCAAAGGGGCGAAGATCTTTTTCCTCGACTGTGAATGCGGCGGTGGGGTCGGCGGCGGCGGTTCCTTTGTCGTGGTGGTGTCGTGCATGGTGAAGCGCAATGCCGCCGGGGATACAGGGGACGGATGCGACGACACTCGACTGGGTCCTCTGGTAGGGCCTGGCAGATATTGTCCATGCTTGCCACGTCATACTCGTAGGATGCCACGTATCTCAAGAGAACGAGAGTTCAAGACGCGTTGGATGACGTCGTGTGGCGGGCAATATCTGCTGGACCCTAGCCCGCGGAACACGCGGCGGCATATGAGCGCGCCACGCCTGGGGTAACGGTAGCGCGGGCTTGGGGGGGTTTGGAATCCAGGAAACGGAGCGACGGCGTCGGCGACCCGGTGCTGCGATGCGAAGGGTTTGAATGGCTCGACGAGGACGTCAGCGGCGGTGGAGGCGGAGGCGGAGGTGAAGGCGGGAGACACGCCGCGGACGCTTCCGGTGGCGGGGACGGCGGGTGTTGGATCGTATTCGACATGGCATACGACGACACCATGACCCCCGAAGAGCACGGTGCCCTGAGCCGGCAGGTTGCCATGTGCGTGGCCTCCAACAAACAGGCCAAGCACCCGTTCCTCCTCGCCGTGGCCAGTGACAACCCGGCGGACGACGCCAACGGAGGCAGGGGAGCGGAGGCGAGTGCGGAGGCCGGGGCGGAAGCGGGTCCGGGGGCGGGACAGAGCGGGTCGGGTGCGGAGGCGGGGGCGGGGGCGGAGGCGGGGCGGGGCGGGGGTGAATGCGGAAACAGCGGGGCTGAGGATTGCACGAAGGTGGCTTCGGTCGCCAACAACGGGGATAGTTCAGAGGCGGCTGCCCCATCTGCCGCCGCCGCCGCCGCTGGCGATGGAAGCCCCTTTGTGACACACTGCGACACCCCGGCCGCCGCCGCCGGAGCCAACTCATGGCGGCGTCTACCGTGGTCGGCGTGGGGCGCCCGTGGCGGCGGCCCCGCGGTCTGGGCATCCTTCCACAAGGAAAACCTCATCTACCTCACCGCTGACTCCCCCAACGTCCTGGAGTCGATAAACCCCGGCGACGTGCTGATACTCGGGGGAGTCGTCGACCACAAGGAAAAACCCAGGTATGGCTTCGACGGATAATGCTCGCCACGGCAATTCACCACAACGTGTGTTTAACGACGTCCTTGAATCGAGCCCCAGGGCACACGATACAGGTAGAGACTCGTGTATTGAGTCCAGTACCGCCCTGCGACGTGACATCGCATGACTTGTGCCGAGCTGTAACGAGTAAGGTGGCATTGCGTGATTCGTCTGTCAAGTCACATGGCAGAGCGCGTGATTTGTTGGGCACGTGACATGGCGAGTTGTCCCTCATCCAAGGGTGGCGCTGGATCGAGCGGAGGCGGCGGCCGCGGCGGGGTGGCGCACGGCGCGCCTGCCGTTGGCCGGTCACATCCGGCTGCTCAAGAACGCGCACTTGTCGTGTTTGGCGGTGGTGCAAATGCTCATCATGCAGCGTGAGGTGGCGGAGACAGCCAAATTGGCGGTAGAGGCTGAGGTGGCGGCGGCGATGAACGGATGTGGCGTGAAGGACAACGTGCTGATTGTTCGGGAAGACGACGACGGCGTTGGTGGGGTCCGGTTGAGTGTAAAGAAGCGGGCGAAGGCACACGGTTCGCAGGCGGAGGATGAGGCGAAGGAGGGGGGCGAGATGGCGGGGGTATGGGGCGAGGCCATCGCGCGGTGCCCGGCGTTCCGCTGCGCGCCGCTGCGCAAGTACGTGCGGCACGGGCTTACACTCGTCCACTTCTAAGCTCAACCGAAGCCAGTTTGGTCAGTGAGCCATTTTGTGACGAGTTATGACCCATGTGTCTACTGCAGGTACCCAACGTATCCCTCAACGTATCCCTCAAAAAGTGCTCTCGTTGAGCTGCGAATAGGACGAGTGTAAGCCCCTTCCGTGCGGTGGCTGCCACCCTACGCCCGCCTCAACGGCGCCGGGGGCGAGGCCCGCCCGCAGGGCGTCACCGATGTCAGGTCGCTCTCTTCCAATGGCGTCGGGGGCGAGGCCCGGCCATAGGGCGTCACCCACGTCAGGGCGCTCTCTTCCCTCTAGCCAGTCGCACACGAGCCGAGAAAGATTGTGTCTTTCCCCGATTAGGATGTGTAGCGTATAACATCGACACTTCTCAAGGTGGGTGTTTTTTTATTTTTAATAAAGGAATGGGTATTCAGATCGGAGCTAGCGGGCAGTTGTAATTAAATTAATAGTTCGGAAGCCGTTCCCTCTCAAAACTTGGGAGAGGAGGGTAGCAGTCTTGTGACACGGGACTGTGACACTGCACTTGCCTGAGCCGAAGCAACACGGAGCCTGTCTGCTATAATTCAGACGCGTGCGATGGAAAGCGCTTGAAGCCATTGACTGTAGCAGCGGCTTGCGAGAGCGTTAGGAGTGTCTATTATGACACTGGATTAGCTATGCCCGTCTTGATAGCTCTACTGCCTAAACCACAACACTAGACCGGCTCTGGTTGACTGGTGGATGGGGCTGGTTTACGTCTAGCTCTATTTTGCTTCGCATGATGTTCTGCTATTTCCCATCCCCTTTTCTGGCATCAGCCGCGATCCTCGCCGCCCACGATTTGACGTCCTCCTCGGGCGCCGGAGTGCCGCGTACTAGCGGCGCAGGTTGACTTTGTAAGCAAAGTTAGAAACCAGTTTGTCAAAATTTTGGTTTCAAGCGCTGAAACCATGAGCGATTGAAAAAAGAGTTGTGACACTGTCAACCTGCACCGCCCTACCGCGTAAATACACCGAGCCCGTCTGCATTGGGATCACCCCCTGCGCCTCGTAATCGAGGCTCAAGTTGAATTCGAAAGCAGAAGTTGAAAGCATTATATCACACTTTAGTTTCAAGCGCTACGTTTCAGGCGGTTTCAACTTGGGTTTCATAGAGTCAACCTGCACCACCCTGCCTCGTAGTCGCGGCACAGACGCAAATTCAGCTCCGAGCCGCTGGTAAGGTCCGCGATACTTTGATAGGTATGTTGATGTTGCGTGAACGTTAGTCTGAAATAGCCTTGAGTGATTGCGATAGCCTTCCTCGGATAGTGTCAACCACGGAGTCAACACTCAGCCCTAAGTACCGCGTCATCAACCACATGCCTGCCCGGTCATCCAGACTTTGATCATACTCGTTACATCATGGGGGGCACATAACTCAAAAACACAGGGGCGAATGCTATGTGCCGGATAAGCTGGCGAGCACCAGTACCCTGTCAGTATACCCTATGCTTTGTGTCAAATGACGAGCTGAGCACCAGTACACTAGAACACAATATGCGTCCTACCAGTTGGTCCGCATCGCCGCCATCAGGGGGTAGATCAGGGGTACCTAGTAAGTATATAGGGGGTGTATAGAGGGTGTATAGGGG
>Ga0307489_10000532_pt1 | contig 23353 bp, 21 predicted proteins | sample SB12metaG_FD_202247 | JGI IMG/M metagenome (GOLD analysis project Ga0307489, IMG submission 202247) | Sea-ice brine microbial communities from Beaufort Sea near Barrow, Alaska, United States - SB 1.2 | ecosystem: Environmental > Aquatic > Marine > Coastal | place: USA: Alaska | collected... | reverse complement strand
AGATGGGAAGTGGGCGAACCGAAGGCCGCTGGTGGGCACGATCGGAGCTGCGTACACGCACTCTCACGATTGCTTTTTGAGCACTATATTGAACATTAAAATCAATGTAGGGCAAGTGATCGCCCCCTCCCCCCCTCCCTCATGGCGGCATCCCCGCAAATGTGCGAAGGATGCCTCCACTGTGTTCGACTCAACTCGACGTTACAAACGCCAAACGTCATTCCCCCCCGCGTTGATATGTTAGATCCTCATTATCTCTCTGCCCCTACAGTCAAAGCAACCACCGGGGCATTAGCGCCGGCAGTGACAATGAACGGCTCACCCTCCTCTCCCGTGTTGGCATCGCATATCCATGACCCCGTGTGCCGCTACCGATTTCGCTGCCGCCTCCACCTATCGCATCGCAGACCCCTGCCATCGTATCCAATACCGCTGCCACTCAGTTCGATGCCGCCTCCGCTGCCTCCGCCGCCTCCGCTGCCTCCGCCGCCTCCGCAGTTGTCGCCGCCGCTTCCGCCGCTGCCGCCCCCGCATCAGAGGCCGCACTGCCAACATCGTTGATCCTAGGCGACCCTCTATATGTGGGGGGCGCCTTGCTCCGTCGTGCTGCGCTGTGCGGTGCGCTGCGGTGCGCTGCGGTGCGCGGCTCTACTTGTCCTTTTTGCAGTCCCGCCTGACGAATGTCTCCTCCTCCCAGGGGCTCAAACTTGTCCACTTCTCACCTCAACGTGAGCACTTCTGGTGGGCTACGCGCATCCGCTTCTCGGCTTGCCGTGAGCACTATTTGCGGGCGACATTGGGAGGAGTAATTCGCAAAAACCCTCTCAGATGAATCTCAGAGGTGGACGCAAGGAGTGGCTGCGGTGACGAAAAGCGGCTCAGGATGAGCTGAGAAGTGGACGAGTGTAAGCCCCTGCCTCCTCCTCATCATCGTCCAGCCCCAGCAGGTTCAGGAACCCGCCAATCGCGTCGTCCTCCTCATCCAAGGTGTAGCGCCGCAAGTTGACTTTGAAAGCAAAGTTTGAAAGCGGTTCGTCACATTTCGGTTGCAAGCGCTGAGTCCAAGCGCGGTCAACCCAGGATCAACCTGGGGACAACCTGCAGTCAAACTCGGGTCAACCTGGGGTCAACAACCTGCAGTCAAACTCGGGTCAACCTGGGGTCAACCTGGGGTCAACCTGGGGTCAACCTGGGGTCAACCTGAGGTCAACCTCGGGTCAACCTGGGGTCCAACTGGGGTCAAGCTGGGGATGGGGTCAAGCTAGGGTCAAGCAGGGGTCAAGCCGGGGTCAAGCTGGGGTCAAGCTGGGGTCAAGCTGGGGTCAAGCTGGGGTCAAGCTGGGGTCAAGTTGGGGTCAAGCTGGGGTCAAGCTGGGGTCAAGCTGGGGTCAAGCTGGGGTCAAGCTGGGGTCAACTTGGGGTCAACCGGGGGTCAACCTGGGATCAACCTGGGGTCAAGCTGGGGTCAACCTGGGGTCAACCTGGGGTCAACCTGGGGTCAACCAGCACCGCCTCACCTGGCCACCGCCGCCGCCGTGTACATCAGGTGCCCTAGCAGCGCCTTGTGCCCCTCGTCCCAGGGCCTCACAGACATTGCCAGCAGGGGCTTACACTCGTCCACTCGTCGAGCTCAACATAAGCGCTTTTTGTGGCATACGCTGCTTGGTGGCGGTCTGTCAGTGACAGATGTGGCTCAGATTGAGCTGATAAGTAAACGAGTGTAAGCCCCTGATTGCCCGCCGCGTCATCCAAAGCATCTTGACCCCTCGTTTCTTGAGTCAAGTGGCATCCTGCGTCGTAGCGAGCTATACCTGCGAGTGTTGGTGTGTGTCTGGTCTGCGTGGCATAGACACCCGCTGAGTCAGCGAAGTTAGCTTGGTCTGAGGCCCATGTCTTATCCACTGCACTTTCCCCGGGCGTGCGACACACCGCTACCACAGTGAACACAGAGAGATAGAGAGAGACGCTCCAGCGTGTATGAGGAGGCACCAGGCTTCCGCCTTGGCCCCCGTGAGCTATACCTGGCAGCCCCACCTCGTCCGCCTTGCTCAGCGACGTGAGCCCCGCCCGGATCTTGGGGATGACCAGGAAGTGGGTCTTGGCCTGGGGCTAGGGGCTTACACTCCTCCAGTTCTCAGCTCAACTTGAGCCGTTTCTGACACAAAATACGCCTTGCACACCCCCCGATACACCCCGACCCCTCCTAAACACCCATTAAACAACCGTAAATGCTCCCCCTATCCTACGGAAAGTGCGTACGTTGAGCTGAAAAGTGGACGAGTGTAAGCCCCTGCCTGGTGGGACAAGGGATATTGAGGGGGTGTTTAGGGAGTGTTTAAGGCGGGGGTGGAGGGGGTGTTTGAGCGTTTAGGGGATGTGTTGAGTGCCAAAAACGGCTCAGGTTGAGCTGAGAAGTGGACGAGTGTAAGCCCCCGCCTGCGGCGCGATGTCGCGGAAGGCCAGGCACAGGTTGTCCTCGTAGATGATGGTGGCGGGGATCTGAGCGGGAAGATGCGGAGCGGAGGAGTTAGCAAGGAGCGCAGGAGTCAGGCAGGGGCTGACACTCGTTCACTTTTCAGCTCAAGTTGAGCTGTGTCTCACACAACAACATCCTACACACCTTAAACACCCCTTAACACCCCCTTAACACTGGCTACACAACCCCTTCACACACCCCCTATCCCACAAAAAGCGCTCAAGTTGAGCTGAGAAGTGAGCGAGTATAAGCCCCTTGGAGTCAGGGAGTCAGGGAGAAGCGCAGCTGCGACCGACCGGTCGGGTAGGAGGCAGCGGCCGGTGCGGTGCGGGTGCGGTCCCCATCCCGGAAGCGTTAGCGGTAGCGGTGGGCGCGACGCGTCGTCGTCGTCGCGTGGTGGAGCAGGGGGTGAAATTCCAAAGAGTGAAACACGGCACCTCCAAGTAATCCCGTGGCTTTCTCTTATAGACTCGAACCCGCACACCTCATGTCACACCCTGTCCACCCGCGTACCTGGCGAGAGATGATCTTGTCGAAAATGGTGGGCTCGGCGCTGTCGGCCATGCCATTGAGCGACGCCTCGAGCGCTGCGGCCTGCTCGTCGCCAGTGCTCTCTGCTCCGTGGCCGGTGAACATGGCGGAGGTAACGAAGCGGGGGTGTCGGGGGTGCCGGAGCGTGGGGCTGGGGCTCGGGCGGCTGACGCACTGGGTTGGCCGGGCGGCGGCGCGGACGGCGGAGGCGGCGCGGGACGTGAACGCGGCTGAGGCGACGCTGCGCATATGCGGACCGGAGTGGCGCGGCGGCACGCAGACAGTGAGTGGGCGCGGTGGTCGCGGTCGGGTGCTGTTACATGCTGTCTTGATATCGTGTTCGCCCTGCCTCTCGCGAGGGTCTGCCGGACAATTTGCAGACGCGGCCGGCGGATATAACAGAAAGTGCAGATTTCTTCAGGTCATGAAGGTCCACACGAAGGCGCGCGCCCTCGCGGGACCAACCAAAGGGGGCGGCGAGCCAATATCGCGGCCGAAGATGTCCAGGCCCGGGACCCCGCGCGACGCCGGCCACTCCAAGCAGGTGCGCAACAAGAAAATTACCAAACCCAGACCGTCTGCAACTTGTCGTGTACACGTGTCAAGATTCGTTCGACAATTTGGGGCGTGGCCACGCGCTGGAGGTCGAGTGCGGCGCGCACGCCCTTTGGCATAGTGTAGCGGTGCTCGCCACGTCATCTACCACACAGTGTACGGTGCTCTCCACGTCATCCACCACATAGTGTACCGTTGCTGCATTTACGATCAACACCGAATGCGAACGGGAATGTGATAGTGGTTGAAAGTGGGCACGGGGACGGGAACGAAAGCGGAGGAGGCGGAGGTGGAGGCGGAGGGGGAGGCGGAGGCGGAGGCGGAGGCGGAGGCGGGAGCGGGGGGGCGAAAGCGAGGGCGGGGCTGCAGCGAGGGTGGCGTCGCCCTTTGACGCCGACGCGCTGTGCAGTGTGCACGCTCGGTCTCCGTACTACACCCTCACTGACGAAACCGTACGCGTACGTTCCCGTGCCTCCCTTCCATTCCCCCCGCAGCCCCCGCTAGGACCGAGAGCGACGCCAGTCAGCACAATGCGACGCAGCAGCGGCAGGAGTGTACACTCGTCCACATCCTTGCTCAACCTGAGCCGTTTTTGTCACTGAAACCAGCCATGCACCCCATAACATGGGACAAAAGGTGCTCATGTTGAGCTGAAAAGTGGACGAGTGTCAGCCCCTGAGCAGCGGCAGAAAGTCCGATGCGAGGAGCGAGCCGACGGGAGGGGGCGGCGAGGCCGCCGCGGAGTTCGCCGCGTTCGTGTTTCGGGTCGGGCCTGGCAGATATCGCCCGCCATGTCAAGGACGCTGCTTGAAGAAATGCCGTTTGAGAGACAGCGATGCTTCAGCGTGCATAATGAGGCACTAGGCTTTCGCCCTGGCCCCTGTGGATGCCGTTTGACTCAACAACCGAGGGTTACAAACGCGTGTCGTTGACGTGGCGGGCGTCATCTGGGAGGCCCTAGTTCCGGGTAGAGCAGTCGCCGGCGGCGCGCGGCGCGTACCGGCCCCGGGTAGGGCGGTGCAGGTTCAACCGATGAGACACGTGTTGAAAGCGTCCGGATCTATGCTCTTGAAACCAATATATATTATGGACCGCTTTCAAAGTTTGCTTTCAAATTCAACTCGCGCCACTACACCCGGGTCTCCAGCCGCACTGGTGCATTTGTGCCTCCTTCCCGGCCAGCCGAACAGGGGGCTTCGGCTTCGTCGCGGCCAGCAACGGCGCCCGGTGGAAGGAGCAGGACGTCGACGACGAGCGCGGGGGCGGGGGTACACAAGGGCCAGGGCGATAGCCTCGTGCCTCCCTATGCACGCGGAAGCGTCTCTCTCTCGGGGGCGGGGGCGGGGGCAGGGGCGGGGGCGGGGGCATCGACTCCCTGTATTGGCACACAGTCGGGGCAGGCGGCGGGGGCGGGGGCGGGGGCCGGGACGGATCTGAGTTGGGACCGAGACCGGAGTTTGACGACACAGACATATTGCCCGGGGCTGGGCGCAGTGCCGGGGCTGGAGCCGGGGGTGCCGGGGCCCGGGACGGGGACGGGGACAGGCTCGGAGTCGGGGTCGGGGACCCCGCGATTCGTACAAAGGCCATGCGAGCGGGAGCCACAGCCGGGGCCGGCGGAGGCCGGGGGCCTGGGTCCGGGGCCGGGGGCCGGGGCCAGGGTTGCAGACACGGTGGACGGGGACACCGCTTCCATCGGCGGGGATGGGCGCTGCCGGTTCATGGTCCCGGCTGTGTCCTTGGACGGGGTGATTACGCTGGGCGTGAGCGGCGGCGGCAACAGGCAGCAGGGCGTCACCAGCAGTGTTCCCCCTGTGGTATCCCAGCTAATGCCTACTACACAGTTCAGTCCCCGTACCAAATGGGCACATTTGCTCCTTGTCCCTTTTCCTTGAGTCAACTCGTCGATTCCCGTAAAGCTCTCGTGTGGCGCAACCTCACTGTTTCAAAACGCTGCACGTTTTTATTTCCCACCTCAAGGTTGATTAGACCGTCGATATCGAGAAAATCAATATATGAAAAACAAGTCGCGCGTACAAACATGGTTCAATCTGAACCATTTTAGCGAGGAGCAAATGTGACCATTTGGTACGGGGCCTGAACTGCGTAGTATGAGGGCCAGGGCGAAAGCCTGGTGCCTCCTTATACACGCGGAAGCGACTCTCTCATCCCATCAGCTGCCTAAAAGATACTTGCGTGCCAACAGGGGTAAAAAGTTAGGGAAGACCCTGGCGCGAGGCGGCGACAGCCGGGGCAGCAGCGACCGAGCTCGAGCCCGCATCAGCGGCTGGGGCTTATACTCGTCCACGTTCCAGCTCAACCTGAGCCGTTTCTGACACGAAATACACCCTAAACACCACCTCGTACCCCTCAATACCCCCTGACACCTCCTAAACACCCCCTAAACACCCCCTAACTGCACCCAGTGTCCCACAAAGAGAGCTTATGTTGAGCCGACGAGTGGACGAGTGTAAGCCCCTGATCAGCGGCCGTGTAGCGCCAGCCTCCGCTCGAGCCGCTGCGCCAGCGTGAGCGGCGGCGGCGATTGGGTGGGGGGCGGCGGCGACACCGGCGGCGACAGCGGGGGGGATGGGGACAGCGGGGGCGACGGGAGGGGGGCGGAGGCAGCGCCATCCCGCAGGCCCAACACCGCAGGGCCCGCTAGGAGCCCGACGAGCCCCGCACCCAGGCCTAGGTTCTCATCTACTCATGGCATACCGGCGGACCTCCCCGGGTATTACCTCTGTGAGCAGCGCCGCTCCTTCGCCGAGCCCTCCTCTGAACCCACATCTAGCACGCCCAAAGCCGCTTCCCCAGTAGGGCGGTGCAGGTTCACCCCACGTTGACCCGACGTTGTCCCCACGGTTGACCCCAGGTTGACCCCAGGTTGAACCCAGGTTGACCCCAGGTTGACCCCAGGTTGACCCCAGTTTGAACCCAGGTTGACCCCAGGTTGACCCCACGTTGACCCCAGGTTAACCCCAGGTTTACCCCAGGTTAACCCCAGGTTGGACCCAAGTTGACCCTAGGTAGACCCCAGGTTGACCGCGCCTGGTTTCAGCGCGTGAAGCGAAAATATGATGAACCGCTTTAAAACTTTGCTTTCAATTTCAACTTGCGCAGCTACTCCAAGGCCGGTTCCCCGGTGGAATTCGGTTACCCGTACTCCCAGCTATCGGCCCAATCAGCGCACAGAAGCCAACAACGGGGCCAATCAGCGAACGGAAGCCAACACCGGGGCCAATCAGCGAACGGAAGCCAACACCGGGGCCAATCAGCGAACGGAAGCCAACACCGGGGCCAATCAGCGAACGGAAGCCAACACCGGGGCCAATCAGCAAACGGAAGCTGCTCCTCGCGCGGGCTGATGCGCAAGTTGGCGCAGGTGGGCGTCGGGGTGGGCGCGGAGGCGAAGCCGGTGATGCTCCGCCCGGAGGTGCGCTTCTCAGGCGGGAGCTTACACTCGTTCCCATTACAGCTCAACGTGAGCTCTTCTGTCCACCGGATAACCCAACTTAACACATGAATGTGTCCTGGAGTTGCTCAAGTTGAGCTCTAACGTGAACGAGTGTAAGCCCCTGTTCTCAGGCGGCGGCGGCGGCGGCGGCGGGCTCGGCATGAGTGACGGTGACGGCGGCGGCAGCGCAGGAGGATTGGTACAGTATGAGCGCACGGTCAGGATCGGCGGCGGCAGCGGCAGCGGCGGAGGAGGTTTGGTGTACTATGAGCGCACAGTGAGGGGCGGCGGCGGCGGCGGCGGCGGTGGAGGAGGAGGACCGGGGCACAATGAGCGCACAATGAGGGGCAGCGGCGGGGGCGGCAGCAGCGGCGGCGTTGGACCGTCGCCCGGCGCGGCACCCGGTAGAGCGGTGCAGGTTGACTCTATGAAACTCACGTTGAAAGCGCCTGAATATACGCGCTAGAAGCTACGTGAAATGCGATAAGCTGCTTTCAAACCTTGCTTTCGAATCAACTCGCGTCGCTAAAACCCGTCCAGCACATGTCGGCCTCGCTGGACAAGTATCACATCGACAGCTCCAGGTAGGCCGGTGCAAATTGAAGCAATGAAACACATTTTGAAGGCGCCTGGAATTAAGCGCTTGAAAGTACAATATGATGAATCGCCTTCAATTTTTGCTTTCAAATTCAGCTTGCGCCACTACATCCAGGGTGTGGAGTGGACGTGAGCCGCCGCCCAACTCAGGGCCGGGACGCTGGTCGCCGGCACGGGTTTACACTCGTTCACTTCTCATTCCAACCTAAACCGTTTTGGTCACACCTCCGCGTGTGCCCCTGTCTAATAGACTGGGGAAAAAATCATGCACCCAACGAGTCCAACAAAATGTGCTTACGTTAAGCTGAAAAGTGGACGAGTGTAAGCCCCTGGTCGCCGGAGGGGAGCTCCAACGCCCCCGCCCCCTCATCCGAACGGCCGCGTGAGCTATTCGAGGAGGCTGCTGGTAGGGGCTTACACTCGTTCCCATTTCAGCTCAACTTGAGCACTTCCTTTCACCGTGTAACTCAACTTAACTTGTGATGGTGTCCTGAAGTTGCTCAAGTTGAGCTCTAATCTGAACGAGTGGAAGCCCCTGGCTGCTGCTACTGCGGTGTTGGAGGGGGAGGACGGGGGAGGAAAGGAGGAGTATGGGGAGGAGTTTGAAGAGGAGGGGGACGAGGAGGAGGAGTATGGGGAGGAGTGGGAGGAGGAGGAGGAGGAGGAGGAGGAAGAGGCGGAGGAGGGGGGAGGGGAGAAGCTGGAAGGGGGTTCCCCGGTGCGCGCCAGGCAGACCAACCGCCACTCCGTCCCCACTACCAGAACCACTTTCACTCCCACTCCCACTCGACCCCGGCCCGCTTCCTCCCGCCCCACCTACTCTCGCCCCACCTACTCCGGCCCCACCTCGTCCCGCCCCACCTCCACTCAGCCCCGCCCAACCTCCTCCTCCTCCCGCCCCACCTCCTCTGGCCCCACCTCCTCCACTCTGCCCCGCCCAACCTCCTCCCCCTCCCGCCCCACCTACTCCCGTCCCTCTACCGCCGCTGGACCTCTCGCCATCACAACCGCGTCACGCCCCACCTCCTCCCGCCCTACGTGTTTCCGCCCTGCGTCCTCCCGCCCAACCCACTCCCGTCCCTCCACCGCCGCGTCACGCCCCGACACCGACGATTGGGCCACTAGCGGTCATCCCGCGGGATCAAGTCCCGGAGACTGGTCCACCGATGACCGCCTAGCGGGTTGGTACCAGGGGGTGCTGAAGCGGCGAGAGGTCCAGGCAGGGAGGGTACGAGTACACTCTTGAAATCATGTTCCGTGCCAACCCAGGAACTTGGAAACTGGGTGTGTTTTGGGAGCGTACCTACGCTAAAATTGCCCAGAATTGAACAAAACCGCCAAGAATTCCCGAAATTCGCCTCGTACAGAGCACGAAACCTCCGAAACAACGAGGGAGCGTACCTGGCTCGGAACGTAAACTGAAGAGTGCACTTGTATTGAGAACGACAACTCGAACGCAGCATGGAACACCACTCACCTCCAGGGTGGATGGTCATATAGACGCGCGAACTCGGTTTGTGGTGGCTGGAACGTCGCATGAGCGTGACCCTCCGCGGGGACCCCAATAGGCCGATTTCGGTATATCGCTCCCCGCGCCGAGCGCTGACGCTTTGACCGCAAGTCTGTATGGGCATTCAACCTGGCGCCCGCTTTCCCGCGCGGAGCGCTGACGCCTTGTCCGCAACTCTGTGTGGGCGTTTCACCCAGGCGATATACCGGAATCGGCCTATTGTGGTATTTCGTCCATTCATCGTCGGTCGCGTCGCTGTTCTCGCTGACCCCCCTGCCAGGGCAAGGTCGGACAGTCCCGGAAAGTTCGAGGACTCAACTCCGACAGGACATTTCTCGCCAGGGAGGGCATTCGGGTGGGGCTTGACGCCATCGACCGCGTAGTGAACCCTTGTGTCTTGAGTTAAGCGCCACCCTAAGCTTGACGCCATCGAACGCGTTGTGAACCCTCGTTTCTTGAGTTAAGCGCCACCCTGTGACGTGGGGTTTAAATGGCTCCTCCATGCCACGTCATGCACTACATTAGAGACCCTTGTTTCTTGAGTTCAGCGCCACCCTGCGACGTTGGGTTCGAATGACTCCCCCATGCCACGTCATGCACTACATTCTAGACCCTCGTTGCTTGAGTTAAGCGCCACCCTGTGACCATGTGAGGGAGTCATCGTCCGTCGGTCCCAAGGTGGCGCTTAACCTTAAACCCTAACCCCGAACCTCTAAACCCTAAACCCTGAGTCGGTCCGTACATGCTGGACCGCATGGAGGTGCGGAACGTCCAGCACCGGCAGGCGGTGGCGCGGCTGAGCGTCGTGGCGGGCGGCGGCAGGGCCGGGGTCCCATCAGGCTTACCGCGCTCGGAGAGTCAGAGGCGGCTGTCGAAGGATGCGGCGGCGCGGGCGGCGACGCGGGCGGCGGCGGCGGCGGAGGCGGCGGTGGCCCAGGTCAGGCCCGGCACCATCTGACTTGTTGCTCGTAGTGCACCCGTACACATTCACGTTCGCCTACTCCTCCTCCTCCTCCTCCTCCCCCTCCTCGATCTCCCCCATTGAAGGCCTGGAATCATCTGTTTGTTTACTCAAGAGCAAACAGTCTGTTTGATGCCGGGCCTTGTGCGCAGCGCGTGAAGGCGGACGCCGCGCACCGGCAGCGGCTGCGCGTGTCAGCCCCGGACACAGTGCAGAATGAATATTACGGATGGGCTGACAAGGGAACGGGTGCCCACGCAGGCCAGGCCAGGCGGGCGGCGGAGGAGGCGGCGGCGATTGAAGACGAGCCGCTCAATAGGCGCGGGTACTTCGGTTCGCTGTGGGTATGATCGGCATGGCAATATCTAATAACAAATTCATCATCATTTGTACTTGTTGCGAGATGTGCTCGTCGTGCGTGGAAGACAATATCAGCTGTGTAACTTCGTACTGTGAGGTGCTAACTAACTCGATTGGCCGTCCGAGGAGTTGTGCGCCCCTGGCGGTGATTCACGCAGCCGCTGCTGCTCACGCGCCGATCTCGCAAATGACGCTCTTGCAATGGTGGCACTCGCAAGTCTGGCGGCCCGCGACCGCCGCTGTCGGCGTTGTGGGCCTGTCAGTGCCCGTGGCATCGCTGCAGTTCCCTCGTTTTCCACTTGAGCTCGTGATGCGATTGATCATTATTCACCGCGCAGTCTGTGGGTCAAGTGCGCGTCTGTACATACAATGGGTTGCGCCAAACACGCCGGTGAGGCGCCCCTCTACGTTCGCGAAACCAAGCGCAGTCAACCTGGGGTCAACCTGCACCGCCTAACCACTGTGACCGGTGCGGTGTCTCCCTCAGGTAGGGCCCCGCAGATACTGCTCGCCACGTCATGTGATAGCATACTCAAGAAACGAGGGTCTAGATTGGGCGAGGGCCATCCCGGCAGATGATACTCGCTGCGTCATGTGATGCCATGTAACGCCAAGAAACGGAGGTGGAATGCGGAAGGGTCAATCAGAAAGTGATCGCCACTTGACGCGACTAACCCAGGAAACGCATCTGACTGACTTGGAAAATTGCTCTCTATACCAGTATATCGAACTGCTCTCGTTGTGTGGCGGCGCGCTGTCCGGTAGACTCGCTCGGCATATCCTGCCGCGTGAACACACGGCTGCGCCGCCGGTCGTCCGGATGCCGCGCACGACGAACGCCCCTCAGAGGAGCGAGGGGGACGACGCCATCGCCGCCACACCCGCGCCCGCGCCTGAGGCCGAGCCTCACCATAACAACGGGCCTTCTGGGGAAGCGGGGAACTCTGGGGAAACCCTCATAAAGAAGGAGACGGAGGCGGAGGAGACGCTAGGGCAGCTGCGAGACCGGCTTGGGCTGGGGGCGTCCGGGTCCGCGCGGGTGCCGGCGCCTGGGCCGCGCGCCCCCTTCGTGCACATCAAGGTGGAGGACAGCAGAACAAGCGGTGATGACACGGACGTGGAAGGGGGCGGGGGGGGCGGGGAGAAGGCAATGGCCGGGGAAGGCGACGGGGAGGGGGAGGAGGAGGAGGCGGAGATGGATGACGAGAAGGGGCAGCAGCGCGAGCAGCACGCGCATGCGCCGGGCGCCAGCTCCGAGGGACGCATGGAAGCGGGCGCGGACGCGGTGCTGCCGGCCCGGCGCGCGCGGCTGCCACCCGGTAGCTACGCGGATACGGCTGTCGAGCTAGACACTGATGACGACTACGAGGAGGAGGAGGAGGAGAAGGAGGAGGAGGAGGAGGATGCGGAGCCGCGCGAGCAGCGCGCGCACGTGCCAGGCGGCAGCCTCATGGGAAGCAGCGAGGCGGTCCGCCTCCAGAGCCTGACGCCGGGAGCGCACTCGTTGCCCGAGTCCCCGCGGGTGCGGCTGCCGCTGCGGGTGCCCGGAAGGGTCGCGGATAATGCTGTCCAGGATAATGATATCCCGCAGCCGGAGGAGGAGGAGGCGGAGGCCAGCTTTGCTCCTGTGCTCATGATGCGCGGGGGCGGTGGCCCCGCTGGCACCTCTCGATTCACAGGCGTCGCCTGGCACAAGAGCACCAGCAAATGGCTGGCGAAATGCAAGGGGAACTACCTTGGCCTTTACACCACGGAGGAAGCCGCAGCATGCGCATACAGCAAGTACCTCGAGGACGGCAGTGTTCCCAGAAGGACAGCGGCCTCCTCTCAGTTCAAGGGCGTCTGTTGGAACAAGAGCAACAGAAAATGGAATTGAGTGTCCGACGGGAAACACCTTGGATCTCACTCGAAGGAGGAGGACGCGGCGCGCGCGTGCAGCAAATACCTGAAGGACGGCATCGATCCTTTAAAGCGCCGAGAAGCCAACACCTCGCAATTCAAGGGTGTTTACTGGAACAAGGGCGAGATGAAATGGAAGGCGCAATGCAAGCGGAAATACCTGGGCCTTCACACTGCGGAGGTAGCTGCGGCGCAGGCGTACAACGTCGAAGCTGAGCGTGTCGGTTGCAAGCTCAACGTCATCCCGCCCTCAGGAGCCGCCGGCCCGGGCGCTGGCGCTGGCGAATGCCTAGGCGCGGGTGCGGGGCCCAAGCGCGCTGCGCCGAAGACACAAACGGCTCCTGTGGCCAGCAAGAAGATGAAGCGCGCTGCCACGACGACACCGGCGGTATCTGCCCCGAGCAAGAATATGAAGCTGTAGGATACCTCTCTAGGTGCGGCGGGCACGAGCGGCGTCACGGGGCGCAGTGAGCGTCATTGGATGCTCAAGTCAGGGCGTCAAAGTTCAAAATATACCACTAGAGGCGGCGCTGCCTCGACGCATGACAACGCACCGCAGGAATCTCTCGTCCATATCCACGTGTAATGATCATCGGCACCCGAATCACTCATTGCGCGCGAGCGGGGGCGCCGCGCTATCCCACCCGCAGTGACATGGCGAGGCCTGGTGTTTTACAATGGGCACAAGCCAAAACTTATACCACTCAATCCATGCCAATCAAATCCAGAGTTCCAGCAGCCAGAAGTCAGCAGCGGTGTATCGTCATAGGATGTAATTCAGCTGAGGGAACGAGGGCTCAAAGCCCGTGCCGATGACGTGGTTGGTAACATCTGGCAAGCCCCACCAAGCGATATCCCACACATGTATCAGAAGCTGGCTTCGGAAACTGTAAACCCTAATACCCTACGAGGCTGACCAAGCCAAGAACTTCCACAAAGCTCGAAACCACCCGTCGCGCGCGCTCCGATGGTTTTCTCTTGTCCCGGCGCGCGCAGCCGCCCCTCGGAACGGGTAAAGGGACGCGCACGCGTGTCGTAGCCCTCCACAAGTGCGCGACGCGCCCGGCAACGGCCGCAATTGACTCGGTTGGACCTGTCCCACCGACCAAGATTGCGAACTGCATTGTTATCCCGCGCTGCGCGGACTGATTCCAGCGCGATTCCAGCAGTGACTCGGAGACAGGGCCGTATGCACAAAAAAACGCGTTCGGAGCATTATAAATGGTTAAACCCTAGATTTCTGGCGACGCCTTGCCCCACCAAAAAGTTGGGTGGAGAAACACCAATGCACGGGAAAGTGTGTGTAGCGGCGCCGCCGCTACGAGCGCGCCACCGCCGCTTGCCGGCACAATCTTGGAAACCCCCTTATAGGCGCCGTACACGTCGTCGCGTCCCAGGACGCGGACTCCTGAACGCGCAACCCCCCGGTCCGCCTCCGTGGAAGTTCTTGGCCTGGTCAGTCTCGTACTCGTACGAGCTCGTATCAGCTCGGTCGTGCTAGTTACACTCAAGGCAACGAAACCTTCACCCAGGACGAGCCGAATCCGAATACCTACTACATCAATGTCCAAGGGCGGCTTGCTGATGGGCTGTACGTTAAAGAAGCGTCATTGACCGAAATAGTCCTCATCGCTTCGCCACCGGCACCGCCGCCCCTGCCGCCCCCTCCAGCTGTCCCGCCTGACTTTCCCACCAGTTCCCCAGGCTGTCGCAGCCATCTTCGGCGAGCTCATCGGCACGCTGCGGCTGAGCGAGGCGAACATCGAGCACTTCGCGTCGCGCCGCGGGGTGCCGCCTGACGGGCGCGGACCTGCGCGCGGCCCCGGGCGTCGAGGGGACGGGGTCGAGGCCCTCCCCGTCGCCGCCCGCACCGCCTCAGCAGTCAGCACGGGCACAAAAGCTACGACAACGACGGCGACTGTTGATATCCAGCCCCGCACTTCTCCCGCCCTCGTCTTTGGCGCAAGCGGCGCGTCAGTCGTGCAAACCTCCTTTCGGCACTGTACGATGGACGGCGCTGCCGACGTGATGGCGGTAATGGCGAGGGATTTAGCTGGCATGCCGCGTACGCGCGCTTTGCAATGGCGCCTGAACGCACAGACGACGAGTTTTGTCACTTCATTTGCATCGAGGAGAACTGCACGGAAAACGAAGTCAGCCTTATGCGATGGACGGCGGCGGCGGTTTGCCCCAGCCGGTCCGGAATGTTTTGCTCTCGTTCGTTAGGCCAGGAGCACGTCCTCGGGGAGGTAGTGCGCATCGCCTCGACGCGCGTCTGTGGTGCGCCCCGCGCGTGTAACCACTTTTGAACCACTTTTTCGGTTTGTGTTGAGCCTTCCCGCGACAGATCCAAGATTCGTATCCAAACGGTATGTCGGTATCTGCCCAAAAAGTTGAACGACCCAGAGGCATTCGCAGCGCCCGACGGCACGGATGCGCCGCATCGCGCCCCCGAAGGGGGGGCGACTCCCACAGGCGTGGGGGAGCGTGGTTACCATCGCGATATGCCTCGCCACCCTCGCGGGGCTGGCGGGCGTCGACGGGGCGGAGCCAAAAAACAATTCCATTCAACAACAAGTTTCCTCGGAGCGCGAATGCGTGTCGGTGAAAGCCAGCGGCATGGACGTGCGCGCGACGAAGAGGGCGCCCGGAGGTGGCGGGAAGGGCCAGCGCGCCGCCGCAGAGGACGCGCCCGCGGTGTGCCGGGTGGATTTCTCGCTGCGCGTGCCAGCCGTGAAGCCGGCGGTGTCCTTCACAGGTGCGGGTGTTACTGACGCCTCGGCCCCCAACCAAGGCTTGGGGATACTCACTAGGCGCGCCGGACCCAGGAGCGGCGGGTACGGCGCGCATGTGGGGTGAAGCGGGGGTGGACGAGCGGCGTTGCGGGGTGCACACGCCAATGTCACCGCGGCCCGGTTTCGCGACGAGCGCTGCGAATGCCTCTGGAGAGGCCTGGAGAGGCGAGATCTGCGAATGCCTCTCAATCAGTTGACAATTTGCATGGCGAAGTCCATATCCCATACTCGTAGCTTCAAGCATTTTGTCATAGTTGGCTACAGCTAGGTTGCCCGTGCCCTTGCAACCCTGAGGTGCCTCTCCCCCTCCGTGTCGCAGCCTCCGTGGACGAGGTGGTGGCGCCCATCGCCTTCGTAGTGGTGCGCGGCCACCTCAGCGTGGACCTCCCGGGGCCGGGGCCCGCGGGGGCAGGGGCAGGGGAGGCGGCGGGCCCCTCCGCGGCGCCGGGCCCCGCGCTGACGCTGGCGCGCATCCCCGTCACGGCCAAGATCGTGCTGGACCCCGCGGTGCTCGGCGGCGGGGGCGGCGGGGCGGTGCTCGACGCGTGGGGGCCGGTGGCGCACGACGTGGCGTTCGGGGACCACGGCGCGCGCCTCACCCAGGGCTTCATCGGCGTTCGCCTGCTTGAGGTGGTCCCGGGCGGCGGCGGGGCCGGGGGCGGGGGCGGAGGCGGGGGGCTGCGCGTGGAGGGGCAGCTCAGCGGGGTGCTCGCCGGCGCGGGGGGGACGGGAGTCGCGGGCGGCGCCACGTTCCTCCAGGTGGGCTTCCGCCTCGCGCACGGCGGGGGCGGCGCGGATGACGACGGGGCCGTCGCCGTGCGGCACGTGCGGCGGGTTCCGTTCACGCACGAGGAGGGGCTCGCGGGAGGCGCCGCGCGCGTCACCCTGCTGGGACCCGCGGCTGCGCCCGCGGACGAGTGCAAGGCGCACGGGCAGCTGGTGCGCGGGACTCTCACGGTGCTGGTGGGGACTTCTAGCCAGTGAATAATGCTCTCCACGTCATCCATCACGTTGTGGACGATCGTTTCTTGAGTTGCGTGACATCACATGACGTGCCGCAAGCATACTTCCTCCAACTCATACGCCCCGGTGAATTGATACTCCGAGGTGTTTTATTTGGACGCCCCAGTTAGATTAATCTTACTCGCCCCTAGGTGGTGGGCGTGTTGGGCGGCGGCGTTGAGGCGTTCACCGCCGCGGTGAGCGGCGTACGGCACTGCGGGGGCCCCGCCGCCGCGGGCCCCGCGCACCTGGTGCTGGAGGCGCTGCTGCCGGCGCTGACGCTGCGGCCGGATGTGCGGGTGGCGCACGCGCGCGTGGTGCTGTACCTGGGCGGGGGCGCGGGGGCGGGGGCGCGGCGCGCGTGGGGGACCGTCGACGGCTTCGTCACGGGGCAGGGCGGAGTGCACACCGCCGACTGCAATATCCTCCACATTTGAGACCCACCCAGCACGTTTACGAGGGCTAGGGCGAAACCCTGGTGCAACCTTATGCATGTGGAAGCGTCTCTCTCACTTTCGTCTCTCTATCTGTCTATCTCACCCACCCATGTGTCTCGAGTAAAACGTCGTCACATGACGCGTGACGGCATGAGCATATGATTTCACTTGGCAATGTCACGAGGCGCGCCGCACGCCGCGGGTACGCCGCGGCGAAGCTGGTCTTCAACGACCTGACACCCGTGCGCGTGCTGCCGGCGCTCGACTGGTGGGCGCCCGACGCGGCCGTCTCGTCCAGCTTCCAGTCCGCCCCGCTGCGGCTGGCGGCGGACGTGGTTCTGGCGCACCGCGCGTTCACGCTGTCCGGCAAGGCGGCGTTCACCCACCCGTGCCACGCTGACTCGCCCGCCACCGTGCGCGGCGCGCTCACCCTGAGTGGCATCGCGGGAGTTGAGCTGACCGGCGGCGGTGCTCCGGTGCTCGCGGAGGCGGCGGTGTCATGCGACGGCGCCTTCACCCTGTCCGCCAGCGCCGCCGCCGCCGCCTTCTTCGGGCTGCCCATCGGCGCCGCGGCGGTCACTGTGACGGGGCACGCGCTGGTCCCGGGCCGCCGCCGCGGCTTCCACGCCGCCGTCACCTCCCGCTCCCTCGCGCTGCACCAGGGCCAGGAGCTCGGGATGGGGCTGGTGCCAGCCCCCGCTGCCGGCAGCTTCGATCTCGCAGGTGAGATCCGTTTCGCCACCGTGGATAAGCACCACGGCGAGGCGCTGGCGGTGATGGCGACGGCGAAGCTGCACTTGGCTATCGCGCTGCCGCGGCGCCTCGCAGTGCGGCTGGCGAGTCAGACTGTGCAGTGGGCTGCCGGGAACGAGCACCGCAACGTCGAACCCCCCACGCGCCAGTGGACGCTGGACGGCGAGCTCCTGCTCAACCTTGGCGAGGGCAGGGATCTGGTCGCCGACGGCGCGAAAGTTACAGCGCTGGCCGCCACGGTCGACGTCGCCCCGGACGGTGCGCTCACCGCCCGCTTCGCCGCGCGCCTGCCCGAGGGGGGCGCCGGAACGGGGTCCCTCGGCGTCCCGGTCGGCCGGGGCCTGCGCGTCGCCGGCGGGACGCTGACGATGAACGCCACCTTCGCCGCGCCGACTGTTTCGCCGCGGGAGGAGGATGGGGCGCCCGCGCTCACCGCGCTGACTGGGTTCATTCGCGGGAAAGCTGAGTTCGAACGCTTCGACCACATGTTCGGCGACCTGTTCAGCCGCCAGCACCTGACCGGGCACGCGGGCATGTCCGCCGCGTTGGAGGCCAGCACCGCGTTCACGCTCACCGGCGGGGGCGCCGGGTCCGCGGACCGTTCCGCGACGGAGGCGCACACCGTGGTCGCGGCCACCCTGTGGTCCGCGCCGGGTGGGGGCGTGCGGACACTGCTCGCCACGTCACCCACCTCACTATACACCTCGTTTCGCGAGTCACATCTTGTGGCATTGACATCCTATGATGCGGCGAGCGTTATTGCCCCGACCCTGGCCCTGGGCGCCAGCCTGAGCTTCGCCGCGCGCGGCTCGTTCGCGTTCCCGTGCGCGGGCCATGCCAGGCTGGCCACCACCGCTACGCTGCGACTGGGCAGCGGCTTCACCTCGGCCGAGCACGCCGGCGTCCTGAAGTGGGCGTGCGGCGCGCCCGCTGCGGGGGCGCCCAAGGCGGTGCTGTCCGGCGTCATCGCCGCGCCCGCCGCCGTGGGTGCGTACCGCTTCCTGGGCCAGTCGCATTACACGGCGCGGGCAACGGTCGCGAGCGCGCTGGCGGGGAGCGAGCTGCTTTGGAGCGGCGTGCTGGAGGGCACGCTGGCGGCGGCGGCGGGCGCGCACGGCTCCGCCGACGTGCTGCGCCTGGCGTTCGACGCGCACCTCGGCACCTTCGGCCTCGCCGCGGCGCAGAAGAAGGGCCTGCTGGTTCTTAACAAGGGCGGGCTGGGCGCGGCGGCGGCGAGTGAGGTGCAGGTGGAGGTGGCCACCTCGTGGATGCAGGCGACGCTGGCCGTGGACGAAGCCGCCGGGTGCTCGGGCGCCGGCTCCGCTTTCACCGGCGAGGCGGCGCTGGACCTGGCGTGGCTGGACTCGGTAGGGCCTGGCATATTGCTCGCCACGTCAGAGCATGCCATTTACTCGATAAACGAGGGGCAACATGCGTGTCGATGACGTGGCGAGCAATATCTGCCAGGCCCTATAACTCGTCGGGGACGCTGGCGGGCGCCGCCACCGGGTTCCGGCGCTGCGCCGCGGACGCCGCCGCGGCGGGGGACGAGGTCTGGCACGTGGCGGTCGCCGCGGGCAGCGCCGCTGTGCAGGTGGCAGGGCCGTGCTCACCGAAGACGACTGCGTCCGTGCGTCTGACTAAACGACTGTGTGATATTAATTCGATGATCTCACGACGTGCGACTGCGCATGCGTGGTGTGCCCTACCGCACGGCGGGGGTGGTGGTCGGCATGAGCGGCGTGGTCGCCACGGCGTCCGGCTGCCTCGCCGCGTCCCTCAGCACCGCCGCCGCCGCCATGAACTGGGCCGTGCAGGTGAGCGGCGCCGTGGACGCCGCCGACGTGGCGCTGCTCGTCGGCTTCGCCGTGGACCACACCTTCCTCTCGTTGAATCTGAGCGCCGCCATGGCGATGGAGACCGGACCGGACCTCACGGACCAGGCGATGCAGGTGGGGCTCCATCAGCCTATCATGCCCGCTACCGTCGTTCATCACGGCTCGATCCCTCGTTTCTTGAGTCAAGCACTACGCTGCGACGACGTGGCGAGCATGATCCGGCGGGTCCTGGTCAGAGGCGGGCGCCTCCGCCACCGCCACGGTCTCCGCGGCGATGACCTCCGACTTCGCGTCGTTCACCGCGGTTGGCTCCTCCTCCACCCTGCCGTGCGCGGCGGGCGACTCCATCCAGGCCACGCTGGCCGACTTGGCGCTCACCGTGGACGGCCTCACGGTGGGCGGCGCCGCCACCGGTAGGGCGGGCCGGGGAGTACATCATGCTGCCTCGCCGAGTCAACTGTCATCCACCGCATCCATAACGATGTCCTTATGATGACGCCCATTGTGTTGTGTTGCATGGAATCCTACGACGTCTGGAGCAGCACGTCCTGGGCCCTGGGCGCCGGCGTGCTGACGTTGCAGTGCGGCCCCCCCGCCGCGGGCGCGGGCGCCGTGGTGGGCAGCATCGCGGCGGCGCTGTCCCACGCCACCGTCACCCGCGGCGCCGAAATCTTCACGGTGCAGCTGGCGGAGCTCCACGCCGACCTCGTGCGCGTGCCCAAGCGGGACGACGCCACCGCGGCGGCGGCGGACACGGCGGCGGCGGCGGCGGCGAGCGGCTGCGCGGCCGAGGACCTCAAGTGTGGCGACGCCAACGGCGGCGCGGTGTGCCCGCTCGGCATGACGTGCCGCGAGGCCGCCTGCGTGCCCACCGCACACGATGCCGGCGGCACGCTCGCGAGCCTGCTGGGGGACGTGGCGTTCTCGGAGAACTTCGGCGGCGCGTGCGTCGCCCCGAGGTGCTCCGCCGCGCAGTGCGGGTAGGGCGCCGTCATCAACGCCTGACACGTCATCCTCCACACTTTAGCCCTTCGTTCCTCTCCTTCTATGATGTCTCACGGCATGGCAAGCGTTATTCACATGCCTCTAAGTGCGGGCCCAGCTTCGGGCACGCCGTGTGCTCCTTCGGCCGGGCATGCGGGATCGACGGCACGTGCGTCGCACGTACACACGCCACCACGATGGAGGCGGCGATGGGCGCGCGTGACGCCGCGTGGTTCATCTACGACGACGGCTACGGCAGGGCCGGAAGCGGTCTAATGCTCGCCACGTCATCTGCTGTAGTGCACGTGTCTCATCCTCGTACGCATCCTGGTCTCACCCTAGTAGTCTCATCCTGGTGCGCAGGTTTCATGCGACCCTGGGGCCCGGCGGCGTGTGCGACGTGTTCCAGAACAGGACGGCGGGGCCCGTGCCCCCCTCCGGCGGCGCGGCGGCCGCGGCGCCCTGCGGCGCGGCGCACCACGGCGCGGTGTGCGGGCCCCGCCACGTGTGCACCACCGCGGGGGGATGCGCCGAAGACCTCACGCTGGGGCTCCCCGCGGCGGTGGCGGTGGCGAACGGCACTACGGCGGCCGCGGCGGCCACGTTCCAGGCACAGTACTCGCACGACTTCGACGGCGCGTCGTACAAGGTGACGGCGATGACACACGAGGGCGGGGCGTGCGGGATGCTAGCCGTGTACCCGGCGGCGGCGGCGGCGGCGGCGGGCCTAGCGGCGGACCACACGGTGGCCGCGGCGCTCACTGCCGCGCTGCAGGCCGCCGCCGCCAACACCACCGCCATGGTGGGGCGGGGGGGGGGCAGCCCCACAGCTGTGAGTCACACCCCCACACCTGTGAGTCTCATCACCCCCACACCTGTGAGTCGCAACCCCCCACCCTGTGAGCCACACCCTATGAGCCACATCCACCGCATTATTAACCCTCGTTTCTCGAGCCGCGTGGCATCCTATGACGTGGTGGCGAGCATGATTGACTCAGCCGTACGTCATGGCGGTGCTGGGGCGCGCCGCGCGCTCGCCGCACGCTCTCGCCGGGCGCTCTATGCTGGGCGCGCGCGAGTTGCCGGCGGCCGCGCTGCGCCCCGCCGTGTGCGCCGCCGACCTCGTGTGCGTCCCCACCGCCGCCGCCGTGCCGACGAGCGGCGTGTGTACGACCGCGCCGACGTTCGCGGCCGTGGCGGACTCCGTGGCGATGACGCTGGGGCACCCCGACGCCGCCCGCGCGGACCTGCAGCTCAGCGCGTGGTTCTTCTCGCTCGGCGGAGTCACCGCCGGCCGCGTCAGTGACGCCGTGTTCGCCTCAACGACGGCACGCCGTGGCGCCGCCTTGGGCGACAATCTGCTGCCGTGCGGCGCCGGCGTGGGCGGGGCGGGATTCGTGTATGCCTGCCTCGTCATCCACCACGTTGTAGACCCTCGTGTCCTGAGTTAAACGACATCTTATGACGTGGGGAACATTATGCAGTTGTCCCTGAGCGTGGGTGCGTGCCCCGTGGGCCTGAGCTGCTTCCTCTCCGCGGCGGCGGTCGCGGCGGCGGGCGGCGGGACTGCCACCATGCTCGCGCTGCACGGGTCGGCCGTCGCCGGCGTCTGCGTGAGCCGCAGCGCCGCGGTCGCCGCGTCCGACGAGTGGGTGGCGCACGACGCGTTCAGCGAGGCGCGCGGGGTGGCGGCGCAGCCCCCGCCGCAGACGTGCTCCGTCACCCGCTGCGGCCCCGGCGCCCGCCCGCTGCTCTGCGCCGCCGGCCTCACCTGCGTCGCGCCCACCGCCGCCTCATCCGCCGCTTCCTCCTCCTCCTCCTCCTACGGCAGCGGCTACGGGTCCTGCGTTCTCCTGGCCGCCGGCGAGGCCACCACCGCCGGCGCCGCCGTGCTGAGCGAGTACACCGACACGGCCGGGGTGGTGTGCACGCCCGCGGTGTGCGTGCGGTCGGTCGGCGGCGCGTGCGGGGTGACCGGCGGCGGCGCGTGCGGCGCGGACCTGCTGTGCACGCCGGTCACCGCCGGGCACTGGGAGGGGCCCGCGCGCTGCCTCGACGCGCGCGCCGCGCCGGGGGCCGCGGCCAGGCACCTCATGGCCGCCGCCGCCATCGCCGTGTTCAGCAACCGCGGAGAGTCCGACGACGACGACGACGACGTGTGCTCCGGCGACACCTCAACGACCATTACTTCGGACTACTCGCTGGGGTTGCGCGGCACGCTGAGCGGCGCGGCTCGCGTCACGGCCGCCGGTAGGGCCTGCCAGATATTGCCGCCACGTCATCCAATGCATTCGAACCCTGCCCTACTGAGGTCAATGGCATCCCATGACGTGGCAAGCATATCTGGCAGGCCCTCAGCGGCGGCGGCGGCGACGCGTCTACCGCCATCGACGGGACATTCCTGGTGGATGCCACGGCGAGCCCCGCCGTCATATCCCCCGCGCGCGCCGCCACCCTCGCGCTCCTGGGCTTCACCGCGTCGTTGACCGTGGCGTACTCCTCGGAGTGCGCGGCGGCGGGCAACGCGGTGGCCGGCTGGGTGGAGCTCGACATACCCGGGGTGGTGACGGCGCGGGTGCGCGGCGCCGGCGTGCACCACTGCACCGCCATAGCGCCCTTCCGCCACCGCCTGCTGGCGGCGGTGGGGGGCAGCGTCACCATGGCGGGCGGCCGCCTGCACCTCTCCGGCCTCGGTGGGGCGCCGGACTGCTGTGCGGAGTGACACGTGCGTGCTTTTCGTTGTCGTTCGTTGCGTGTGACTGGATGCCTGCGCGTTAGTCTCATCACGCGTGACTCGTGTGTTGTGCTCCCTACTCGTGTGACTGAGTGCCTGTGTGTGATGTGCGTTGGTCTCATCACGCGTGTCTGGTGCGTGGTGCTCCCTACTGGGCGCGGTGGAGATGCGGTCGGCGGCGACGGCGGCCAACGCGGGCGCGGCGGCGGACCACCCGCTGCTGCGATGGGGCGGCACCATCACCGGCGACCTGCGGCTCACCCACGGCGACCCGGCCGCCGCCGCCATGTCCGCCACCGTCACCGGCGGCGCCACCGCGCCGTTGGAGCTCAGCCTGGGACAGAAGCACTTGGCGGTGGGCGACGTGGCGGTGGCGGCGGACCTGCACGTGCAGTACGGGCCGGCGGCCGCGCCCATGTTTGCGGCGGACGCCACGCTTCGCTTCGTGGTCGGCGCGGCGGCGG
>Ga0307489_10000531_pt1 | contig 23367 bp, 20 predicted proteins | sample SB12metaG_FD_202247 | JGI IMG/M metagenome (GOLD analysis project Ga0307489, IMG submission 202247) | Sea-ice brine microbial communities from Beaufort Sea near Barrow, Alaska, United States - SB 1.2 | ecosystem: Environmental > Aquatic > Marine > Coastal | place: USA: Alaska | collected... | reverse complement strand
CGTCGCCGACGCGGACGCCGCCGACAACCCCATCTTCACCGCCACTCATTCCGCTGCCCGCCGCGCGCTGCTGCATCATCTGCGCCGCGGGGGGCTGCAGAAGTGCCCCGCCGGGTACAACTACTGCCCTGCCTGCGGGAAGATGGACGGCGACTGCGTGTGCTGCGCCACGGGCGGCTGCGTCACGGGCGGCGCCTGCATCACTGGCTCCGTATGCCAGGTCGGCTGCCCCCCGACGGTGGGCTAATTCGTACGGGGCCCGTCGCATTTCGGCAGGGCAGAAGCCAATCATCCTTACATGATGGTTATTATGTTTGAACCGTGGGCGATTCCTCGAACGCTACACAGTCCTCGACTCTATCATGGTGTCTTGTCTGTGGATGAGTAACTTTAAGTAAATTGGAGTTTGCTGATATGGCCAAAAGTCAATTGACTATTGGTCATATTCACCAAACTCCAACTTACTACCCGTAGTACGAGATACTACGGGTAGTATGCAGTACTGACAAGGATTACTGCGCTGACCTCACACTACCGAACCTGGGCTCGGGGTTTGGCCTATGCTTTTCTGAGCCTTCCCCCTGCTACACACATGCGATGGGCGGGCAAGTGGTGACCTGGCGTGCATGCGCATGTGGTGGATGCCGTGGCGGGCGAGTGGTGACGTGGCAGGCATGTGGTGGATGACGTGGTGGACACGTGGTGACGTGGCAAGCATGTGGTGGATGACGTGGCGGCAAGTGATGACGTGGCGAGCACCGTATGCCAGGCCCTAGCCTTAGTCCGCAACCCGCACCACCTAGCCTTCGGCAGGAGCTTACATTCGTCGACTTCTCAGCTCACCCTGAGTCGTTCCTGTCACTGAAATCCACTGATGTCACCCAACGGGTCCCTCAAATAGTGCTCAAGTCAAGCCGAAAGGTGGACGAGTGTTAGCCCCTAACCTTCGGCCCCGCGCTGCTCCACCGCGCTCATCCCTTCCGCCTCTCGTCAACTTTTCAGCTCAATCTGAGCATTTTTGGTCACTGAAACACTGAAAACACCCAGCGTTTCACACAAAAGGTGCGTACGTTGAGAGTGGACGAGTGTTAGTAAGCCTCTGGCAACCACCTTCACACACCCTCCCCATACAAGAAGCGGAAGCCGGCCGCGAGATACGCATCGTCACGTGGCCGCCGGCCGTGACGATACGATTCTAGACGCGGCCGTCCGATGCAACATGCAACCCGGCAATTGACGACGACACACTGCCGCTTTCCCACTTCAAATCACCGCGCTCTTTTCTTTCTTTTCTGTTACAACGACGTCCCACCACGGGCATGACGACACCACTGCCCACTCGGCCACTGCACACACTCCTCAGCTGCGGCCTGATTCGGCATTTCTTTCGTGTTCGCGACACATTTCTTGCATTTTCTGCAATCGCGCCTTAGCCCAGTCGGCGACCGCAGACCCTCCTCATTTGCGGCCTGATTCGGCATTTCTCTCGTTTTCGCAATACATTTTCTTCAAAGTTCACCTACGCTCGCCGCGCGACAAACTGAGCGACGTCTAGGGGCGGCAGTTGTTGTGACGCCAGCCTGTCAAGGTTGCACGCGACTGCATTGGCGGGACGGGGCCATTGGCATCTGCGGCAAGACAGCCGGCGAGGGCTGCGCGTGGGACGATTATATATGAAGGCGGAAACCACATTGCTCATGGCGAAAGTCTCGGAAGTTATAATTTGCTAAATGTGTAAACCTCCGCCGCGGCGCGCCGCCTCGACACCGCCACCTTCGCCCGCCGCGATGTCTTATCTTCCGGCAAACCTCGCCATATATTATATTCCTCTCCACCTCCTCCCCGCCACCGATACGAGCGCCACGACGACAGCCACGAGCGCGGCGAGTCCGAGCGACGCCGCCGACGGCTCGCACAGCCCGTGCCGCATCAGGCTCCCGCGCCTCGCCGCATCCGCCGCGGCGCGCCGCCTCGACGCCGCCACCTCCGCCGCCGCGACGTCCTCCGTGACAAGGGGCGCAAGTTGATTGAAAGCAAAGGTTCGAAGCACTTCATCATAATTAAGTTTCAAGCGCTGAAGCCAGTCGCTTACAACACGGGCTTCAACTGGGTTCAACATGCGCCGCCCTCCCTTTCAAGACGGTCTTCAACAGGGTTCAACCTGCACCGCCCTCCCTTTCAACACGGGTCAAATGGGTTCAACCTGCACCGCCCTCCCTTTCAACACGGGCTTCAGCTGGGTTCAACCTGCAACGACCTCCCTTTCAACACGGGCTTCAGCTGGGTTCAACCTGCAACGACCTCCCTTTCAACACGGGCATCAACTGGGTTCAACCGGCCCACCTCCCCACCGTGAAGTCTCGAGCGATGCGCACCACACTCGCGGGGGCGCTCCCGCCGCTCCCGACCCCCGTGACGACAACATACGCGCCGAGGTGTAGTGGCGCAAGTTGAATTTGAAAGCAAAACTTGAAAGCAGTTAATCACATTATAGTTTCAAGCGTGAAACCAGGCGCGCTTTCAACACGGGGTTTGATACTGTCAACCTGCACCGCCCTACCGAGGTGTTTGTAGTGATTACGTACTACCGCAGTTCCCTATGTACGTGGAAGGTGAACTCGACGAAGAACTTCTAAACGCCGCTTCTCTCGAGAATAGGAAAGACGAAATCTTCCAGGGAGCCTACGCCGCGGACCTCTTCCGCTCGGGAACTGACCCCGCGGAGTATCCCAAGGCGCACATCGCGAACGCGCGCGCGCGTACCGCCTAATTGAATTCTAGTATTCTGTTTCTCACGCTTACGCCCCAGAACACGAGTAACCCCAACGTGCTTTTCGAAACGAGCGAAAGGACCACGTAAGTCATCTCGATTTTCAAGTTAAACGCCGTCCGCGCTTCTTTTTTGTCCGAAGCTTGGTACTTCGCCTGGTACTTGGTCTGGTACCATACTTGATACGCCTGTACTACTCCGAAACATCCAAATAGAGTGAGCATTAGAAAATATACTGAATAAATTACAGGCAAAATATCAGTAGGCGCTTTCGCATCACTCTGACTCAATCCCACCCAAAAAACAAAACTTATCACGCTCCAATACAAAAAAAACAAAACCCATCCAGCCACGTGAGGTGGCAGATTGCCCGGATTCGACTGAGTCGTTTCTTGTAGGTGACCAAAGGACATCAGAATACACGTGCACACCGCTAACAACCCGAGAACCACCACGTCCACAATACCCAAAAGTACGCCGATCACTATAATCATTAAAGGTGCCGAGAGACTGTACTCGACCCATCGCATCAAATTCCTCCCGGACTTTACCTGCGTCTCGTAGTAACCGCGTACCGTACCGCTCACCAAAGTTAATAGTTGCCAAGAAAAACTCAGGAAGTGAAACGCGCACACCAAACCTGAGAGGCTTATTCGCGCTAGGTTGTCGAAAACGATAACCTCATGAGTCACATAACAATTTCCAGCGTCTACACCACCGCACCCTATCTCTGAATCAAGTTTGTGCCAACTCACAAAAGTAGTAGCTACCGGGATCTCCCAGTCTTGTTTTAAAGCGATCTTTGCAATTAAAACCCATAAACCCAGCCCAAAATGTACTATGCAAACCGCAACATTCAATCGCGTCAATACCAAAAAACTCATCTCGCAACACTTTCCCACATTCAACAAACCCCCTTTATATACGCAACCACATAATCATCAACTCCCCTCGCTAAACACCCGCAGCGGGGCAGACGCCGGAAGGGCCGTATCCGCCACCACCGCCTCCGGTGCAGTTGTCGCCCCGCAAGCACTCTCCCCACTGCATGAAAGAACCGCATCCGTTGCAGGGGAAGGAAGGGATAGACGGCGCCGGCGGGGCGCCCCAGTAGGCGGCGACTGCGGCGGACACGCGCCGCCGCTTGCCCGCCCCGTCCCCGGCCCAGAACGTCGCCGTGGCCGTCTCTCTAACTACACCCTGGCTCGACATCGACGTAATGCCGAAAAGGCCCTGGGAAAGGAAATCATTTCCCAACTGTCCGTATTGAACGGCAACCGGTTGTGGCGGCGCCGGGGGAACGCGTGAGGAGAGAGCGCGTGTACAACGCGCAAGCGCACTACAGTCTTCCACATCAGAAGAACAATTTGATGATCTCGAGCAAACCCAGCCCGTCGTTCGCGCCTCGCTCGATGCGGTCGATCTGTTCCGTTATCGAAGCACGCTGATTGGCGCTTAGCGCGCGTCAGGATTATGGTCCTCAATTTGAAGCTTCTTATTATATAAATGCAAAAACTTTCACGGCAAAAACTTTCACGGCAAAAACTTTCACGGCAAAAACTTTCACGGCACAAACTTTCTCGGCAAAAACTTTCACGGCAAAAACTTTCACGGCAAAACCTTTCACGGCAAAAACTTTCACGTAAGAACCGTCCGTGAAAAACAGGGGTTAAAACGCTATTTTGCGTTATAAAGACTTTTTGAAAGTGGACATTTTTGAAAGTGGACATTTTTATAAAAATAATTTCAAAAGCAAAACCACAAGTTGTTTTGCGACCACTTTCCGACACGCACCGCACTCTGTCAATTACGTTCGCTAAGGTGCGTCCCCCTACACGTCCTCTGCGTGCTTAATCCGGAAAACTTTTTGATCCGGAAAACTTTTTGATCCGGAAATCTTTTTGATCCGCGATTTTTTTTTATCCGGATTTGTTTTTGACTTGGAATGTTTTCTAACACCTTAGGGACCGGTCTCTTGACTGAAGTACTTCAGTCAAGAGACGTGTTGTTCCATCTTGCCTCCTTCACTGACGACCCATTAGTTTTTTCTACCTACTACAGAATACGGTGGGATACCATGTGGCAGGCTTTCACAAATGGCGCCTTCGGATTTGCTCGGTGTCAAGCCAACAGCGAGACAAACAAAAATTGCCTCCTGCGAGTGGATGCGAAAAAAGAGGCGCACGAGTTTACATCGTTATTTAACGGCTCGTTCGTACGCAAATGTGACTACGCTAGTTTTGCCGAGTCGTACGCGCGAGATATTGCTGCTGGCTTCCACTTGGCGTACGTTGAGAAGCCACAGAACCGCGACTATCGCCCGCTGGTCGTAGACGTGGATAAGGTACCGCCCGAAATCTACAAAGACGGGCAGATCATCGCCGAGATAGCGGGCGTCTTCGTCGGCGTGCTCCGAGAACGAATGGATGGCATCGTGCCAGAAGACCTCGCATTTCTCGAGCAGACCAAAGGTGCCGAGTTCTTCAACGCGCACCTCATCTGGAAAGGTTTCGCCCTCAAAGAGGACACGGCGAAATACATCACGCGACTGGCCACCGAGGAGATGCAAAGACGGTACCCCGAGCATGACTGGAAGTCAATCATCGACGCCTGCGTCGCCGGCCCGAACGGCCTCCGGATGATCGGCTCCTTCAAGTCGTACGCATTCGAACATCTCCGTCGCGACTATCCTAATATTTGGCGCGTGCACTACAGACCTGATAAGAACGGCAATCCGACGACGAACCGAAACTATAATACGAAAAAAGCTTACCTGCTTCCGGACTTGGACAAGGGGGTTTACATGCCGAAGGGTCACACGGGCCCGATCACCGCCGAGATCGTGCAGCAGCACTCCATAATCTTGCCCCCCGGCGTGAAGGTGCTCGCTGTGAAAGCAGAGTACGCAGATGAGCTCGCAGCCACCACCAAAAAAAAGGCGGCGCCGTCCCGGGCCCAGAATAAGAAAACGAAACGGGAAGATAAAAATCAAGACGCGGCCATCGCGGCCAAGGTGGCCACGGTGACGGCATACCTCACCTCAATCGGCGGCCATGAGGGCTTGTACCATTCGCCGTCGGAGCGGCCGCACACGACCGGCTCGGAATGCACTACTCTCTTTTTCCGCACCCCCGGTTCTAGAACGTGTTTCTGCCATCCAGACCGCGTGCACGACAGCAACGGCATCTACGTGCGCTGGGGGCGCGAGAGGGTCATGTACCATTGCTTGTCCTCGCACTGCAAAGAAGAGCCGAAGGAAATGGTGAACATCCATGCGCTGCACATGCAGCGCCTGCAGACGCAGCAAGAAGCTCTCGGCGCGCACATGACCGCCAAAGTCCCGCCGGGGTGGGATTCCGAGACCACGGACGAGATGCACGTGAAAGATATCGCAGAGTACCTCAGGCGACACAAAATCGTCTGCTACAAGGCGATGATGGGCTCGGGGAAGTCGACGGCTGTCAGGGCAATGATCGCGGAGCTCGGCTCGGAAACAATACTCCTTGCGACCCCCAGGCGTGCGTACGCCGACAGCTTGCAAGCCGAGCTGAAAAAGCATGGAATCATAGCTGTTCACTACAATGACATCGTCGGCGATATCACGGCGGATATCGTCATCGTGCAGATGGAAAGCCTACACCGCATTCTCCACGACAAGTTCTACGCGCTGGTCATCATCGACGAGAGCGAGTCGTGCTTCAAGGCGATCTCGTCGGAAACGATGAAGAACTCCGTCGGGTGCATCAACACCCTCGAGCGCGTCATCAAGGGTGCCAAGTACGTCGTCGCCCTCGACGCGTTCCTCTCGACGAGGACGACCATGGGCCTACACCTCATGGACAAAGCCGCCCCGGGGAAAGTCTGCACCTACACGCATCAGCACATCAAGCGGAAGGGCGTCCACATCGCGACCATCAAGCAACTCAAAGAGCTCGCCATCAGAAAGGTTGGACAGGTAGGGCCGGATGGACAGCATAAAAGGATCTTCTTCTTCTGTTCGATCAAAAAGGACGCCGATGTGTTCGAGGAGCAGCTCATTTCACTCGGTATCAAGTACATCTACTACCACTCTAATATGAGTAAGGAAACCAGCGCCACCCTGCTGGACGTCGCGACCGCGTGGAGCGACGTTCAGGTCGTCCTCGCCACGCCCACTGTCACAGTAGGCATCAACTACGACATCGTCGGCAAGTTCGATTCCGTCTTCGTGTTCGTCTCAAACCAGAGCTGCTGTCCACGAGACATCATGCAAGCAACCTGCAGGGTCAGGGACTATGTCGACGGCACCGTCTACGTAGCGTTCTCAGAATCCTGCCGCCGGCAGGAGACCGCCATCACGTGCGCCCTCGTCGAGGCCTCCGTCGAGGCGCACATCCAGAACGCCGAGAACGCCGTCGAGGAACGACATTACTGGCACGAAAGCGAAAGTGTCCGGCAAATCGTCGCAGTCAATCGCGTCGAAGATACGATGAAGGTCTACCAGATGATCCCGCAGACTCTCGCATTGTTTGCCATGTCGGGGGTGCACTTCAGTGAAGTGGACGGGATCTTGCCAGACGACCACGACCACGACCACCACCACGACCACCTCACCCCCGACGACAAGCAGGACAAGGCCGTGCCTATACTTTTCAACGAGCTCGCGCTGATCACAAGCCAGGAGGATTATCGGATAAGAACCAGTGTCCGCATGAGAGGAGACGTTACGGAGGAGCAGATACAAGAGACGGAAAAATACGCGTTTCATCACTTCCAACGCTTCAGAATTGATAATCGTTCAAATGCCATTGACGCGCTGGTGTACGACCACATATGGGTATTCCTTAAGTTGAGGCGAAAGATGTATAATATTTACTTCCAGGGACTGGCTGAAAAGAGGTACGAGCGCATCGATCTAGCCGATTACTGCACAAATGGCGTCCCATGCAAGGCGGACATGCGAGCCGCGCAACTCAGGACAATTGATACCATCAACCGACTCCTCATGGGCGTGGAGGCTGGTCCAACAGATCATCGCGCATGTCTGTTGTCGGAGGACACGCACATCGACCAAGCGCGTCTCGAGAGGACCGTCGACTATGTCCGCGACAACAAAGAAACCATCTTCACCTTGTTTGGATTACGGTCCGTCGCAAATCACAAGGAGGCGGATACGTTTGGAGGCAAGCTAAAGACGCTAAACGCCGTGCTCCAGGCGTGGGGTTATTCGAAGATCGGCTCAAAAAGAAGAAACGTAAAAAAAATCACGCATTACGTATATTACGTGGAGTCCGGTGTCCCGGGGGTCTTGCTCAGCGACATTTATAGCAAGGTGCGAGACAACGCGTTTGGTCGCGTAGCAGAGACTGTAAAAAGACAGCGGGTTTGAACAAAGCAACGTGGGCGAATTAAAAATTGCCACGTGGCGTAGACGTCACGAGGGTACGTCGGGCAAATAGCGCTTACCGCGCGTCATTTAAACTCGCACTTTTGTGCTTACATCCTTAATATTAAGGATGTAAGCACAAAAGTGCGACTCATCTTAGTTGGCGCTTAGCGCGCCTTTTTTTAACACACACACACACAACACGTGTCCCCATTTGAAGCTGCCACGTGGCACGGATAGAAAGCTGCCATGTGGCAGCTTCGATACCATCCTAGAGCGATTGATCACACACTGGAATCGTGTGAACCCCAAGTCGTTTTGTATATAAGAAGACGAACTCGATCAACAAAAAATCATTTTTCCGAGAGCGCGGCGGACTGCGACGATGCCACTCTACGTGGAGCGTGATTGGGCTGACCCTGCCCCAGTCACTGGGGCCGGGGCGCCAAGCAGCGCTTGGGGCCCCGGCTTTGTGGGTTTCGAAGGCGAGGGGACAGCCTGTAACCACTGCAAGAAGCCGCGCGCGCGCGGAGCCAGGGCGCTTATGTGCGGCGGGTGTCGGCAGGTGCCCTTCTGCAGTCCCGCCTGCCTGCGCGCGGCCTGGCCGACCCACAAGCTCGTGTGTGTGGATTGCTGTAAGGGCAACAAAGCGAAGCGCGAGATGCGCGCGAAGTGCGCGGGTGCCAAGGCCGCCGGCGGTGGGGGCATGCAAGCCAACAGCGCGCGTCAATGGCAATGGTTCCTTTCGATCCCCGGCCTTCTGGATACGGTGTTGTGCATGGCATGGCAGAATCGCGGCGAGTTCCCCATCGTCTTCGTGAGCACCGCGCGGGATGGCACCGACGCGCGCGCGCCGAAGCTGCGGGTCGTGCCGCGGAGCGAGTGGATAACGTTCCCTGGCAATCTGTCACTCGAAGCGCGCTTCGTTGATCCGGAGAGTCAACATTACGTATCGTTTGAGGACGTGCTTCACCCTGGATCCGAGAATTGGCCCAAGAGGGGGTACGGACTTGTCTACTTGAACCCCAACCCCACGGCGATGACGACGCCCGAGTACATGGACTTCCTGGTCAAGGTGCAATCCAACCGCGTCCGGCTAACCGGGCTCCGCCGGGCTACGCACCTCAACGGGCTCGAGGGCATATATTTGTGCGAGGCCCCTGGTAATTCGGAGCGCTGCGTCGTACAGGTCTACGCGGACGACTCGGAGGTGTACGTGCGGCGTGAGAACGTGGTGCCTGTTCAGCCGGTGCGGATAGAGGACTTGTTGCCTGTTCAGCCCTAGTTACTTATTTAATATCACGGACGTATAAAAGCAGAGCGCCGATGTCGAATATATTCACTTTTTTGCGCGCGTCATGTTGCCTCTGGCGACGGATGCTGATCTTGACGCGAAGAAGCTGTGCATAGGCAGATTTTTTGTTAGGCTCGGCGCTGGAGAAGCGAAGATGAAGGACCTGCACAGTGATTCGTTATGGTTCACCGACGCGACTTACGGCAGGATTACGGACGACACTTTCACGAATATGAAGGCGAGGGCGTCTTTGATGGACGACATCTCGGCCTTGCTCATTCCTGGGGAAACCACTCTCCGAGATCGCGTCACTGAAAAACACCGCCTCTACGCATCAAACGTTGAGAAAGCAGTAGCCTTCGTTTATGGTGCACGAGAAGGCATTTTTACAATCTTATGCGCGGACGCGAGCAGTCGTATCCGGACGCTCGGCGACGACTTCGAAAGTCATTTGGAGCTCCTGAATCACGTGCTCGAATCTTGGGGGTTCGCTCGCGTCGCGCAATTCGGATTTGGCCGGCGTGAGTTCGGGTTCGGCTACCGGTTTACGAGCACCGTCGAAGGGCTCACAATACATGAGGCGTACATGGTCAAGGCGGACCCCACCATGCTCGACCGACTCCCCAAAAAGCCGAGGAAGCGGAAGAAAGCGCCGCTGGTGCCGCTGGTGCCGCTGGCGGCAGGCATGAGCACGTTCGGTACGCTTTTCTTCAACGACACTCGACCCGCGAGCGTGCCGCAGGAGTGTCCGGTGGTTCTGGCTCACAGCCATGAGCTGGCGAAGGTGCTCTTTCCCGCTGTAAACAACATACTACTCGGTTTTGAAGAAGCTGAGCGACTGAGCCGGAGGCTAGTCAATCTTGACCGTTACGACGTACGGGTGCAGTCGACCCATGATCACCTGCGCGGCACGCCTGCCGTGCGCAAGGTTGACGTGTGCGTGGGTATGGTGCTGGCCTATGACGCGGCGAGGCAGGGTACACTTGGTGTTCTTTTCGATTGGCAATTTAGGAGAGTGGTGCGGATCACACCGATGGGCACCGTCATGGTCGAAGCGCTCTACAAAGCTTATATCGATGGGGCTGGGCATCCTCGGCGCGTCAAGCCGTCTCTGGTCGATGTGCAAAATGTTTGGTGTCGTCGAAGTGAGAGGGAGCGTAATGGAGAGAAGACAAAGGTAATCCAGATGAAACACTGGCGCCGATTCCACGTGTTCGACGAGGCGCACGGCCTGTACGACGGCTTGATCGCGGCTCAATAGAAATTAGTTTTTAATATTTTTTAGAGATTCCTAAAAATCCACTTTCAGATTCCGCAAAATCCATAGGTGAGCTACCCACTCGCGTCGCCATGCTTGTCGCCGTCCACCTAGCACCCACCCTGTCAACCACAATCACTAAGGTGCGTCCACTTACACTTCCCCAACGGAAGAGTTTTGATCCGTTTTTTTTCACACCCATATTCGCTAAGGTGCATCCCCTTACACCACCCCACATACGGAAGAGTTTTTGCGAAAAAGTTTTGATCCGTTTTTTTTCACACCCATATTCGCTAAGGTGCATCCCCTTACACCACCCCACTTATGGACCGGTCTCTTGACTGAAGTACTCGAGTCAGAGACGTGGTGTTGCCTCTTCCGCCTCCTTCACTGACGACCCTTTAGTTTTTTCTACCTACTACAGAATGGTCAAAAATGGAGGAACGCGCAACGCGTACAAAAAGCCGGCATGTAAGGCGTACGGTGGGATACCTCTGGGTCAGAACAACGGTCAGAAGGAGGAGGACAGTCGTGGCAAAACGCTCTGGCAGGGGATGTACCACACCTTGACTCCTTTTGTTTCAACCTGTGATTTATGGTAAGGCCCTTTTGCCCCAGTGATTTATAGTAAGACAGGAACGCGGTTTGTCCCTAAATATCGGGAAATGATTTGTCAGTGTTCTGTCGAGATGGGATTCAAAATCAACCCTACAGTGTGGTCTATACGCAGGGTAGGGCTAAGGGGCTAAGGGGCTAAGGGGCTCCGCCCCTTGAACCCCGCGTGATTATTGCCCAGCGGTTTAAGGCCGCAGGCCTTCCCCTTGAACCCCGCGTGATAAGGGGCTCCGCCCCTTGAACCCCGTGTGATTATCAACTGGCGGTTTAAGGCCGCAGGCCTTGGGGTTCAAGGGGCGGAGCCCCTTTGGTTTAAGGCGGCGGGCCTTCCCCTTTGGTTTAAGGCCGCGGGCCTTCCCCTTAGGCCGCAGGCCTTCTTTTTCTTGTGCCCCTACGGTAAGGAAGACGAACGCAAGGTGAAACCGTCAAAGTTAAAAGAAATAACGTCGGAGTACGCGGCTAAAAAGAAGTACGCGGATAAGAAACGTTACTTTGTTTACTACGCGTACGGCGACAAAGAGCGCGCAAAATGCATCCGCACTCGGGAAGGTCTCTGCAGATGGATGGAGAAGCCAAACATGCGAGAGAGTCTGGAAACATGGAGGGAGCATTGTTATACGGACGAATTCACCTGCTCGCTGCCGACGTACGGCTCGGTGCCGGTACTACCCTACATGCAGCAGACGCACTTCGATAAAGCCTACGCTCAAACAGAAATGGACATCAACGCCGCCGTTGCCAGAGCCTACGAAGACGACAACGCGGCGCGCGTTACCCCGAAAGTGACGAGTTCCGCCCCGGACGTGACGGGTTCCAAAGCTAACGTGACGGGTTCCACCCCGGCCGTGAGAGGTTTTTTGGTTTTTGGGAAAAACAAAGAATTGGAATATCGCGGTGGCCCCTCGGAGCAGCCCGTGACACCGTCATTTTTTCTGCATCTCACCGCCGCGCCGACGCAGGCGCAGAAGTCCTCCGCCTTCTCAGCGTGCAAGGGATCTCTCGCGGGTGAGCCGAAACCGGGTAATCTGTATTAGATGATGGTCAGGGGGTAGTCATAGCTTATTAAAAAAGTCCACTTTCAAAAAAAGTCCACTTTCAAAAAAAGTCCACGAAATCAAAACCTCTGTTGTTCTGCGCTCACTTCCGACACGCGCCGCTCTCTGAGCCCCTTAGGCCGCAGGCCTTGGCGGAGCCCCTTAGCCCCTCACGGAGCCGGTTCTATCGTAAGTCCCTCACGCCGGGAGTATATTTTCAAGAAAAACATGCCAAAGGACCTCAAAACGCCCGCGAGCCCCATTCTCATTGAGCCTTTTCCGTTTGCGCCCCCTCTCTCCACACTGGCTGATTTATCCAGCCGCGTCAAGCGAGTCACACCCGCGCCCCGCGCGGGAGCTACGCGGGAGCTACGCGGGAGCTACGTGGGAGCTACGCGGGAGCTACGCGGGAGCTACGTGGGAGCTACGCGGGAGCTACGCGGGAGCTACGCGGGAGCCTCCGCGTACGCGTTCAACGGCGCGCCGCGCGTGAAGATAGAAACAATGAGAGACCGCCAATAGGCTTATAAATGTTTTATATTTCAAAGTCTTGGAACATATTGGCCGTGTTAGCGATTCTTCTCGCCTCAGAGGCGGCGTTACGACTGCCTTGGGTGCCGCCGTTTCCACCGCCACCACCACCTTGAGGCGCCCGGTTCGCATAGAGAAGCGTGTCGCGAAGCGTTTTGGCCGTTTTAAGTTCACCGTCAATTCGGTCGCGCTCCCCCTTGAGACGATTGATGTTAGTGAGAACTACCGCTAGTTGTGTGACCGCGGGATCTGTGACCGCGGGATCTGGGGGTGGGGGCTCGCCGCCGCGTTCATCATCATCGCTACCATCATCAAAGTGAATCACCTGACCGTCTTTCTCGGCGGTCTCGAGCTCACGGGCTCGTACTTCGGCACCGGTCGTGACACCGGTGATGTCGACTTCCGGGTCGAAGTGACTCATTTTTTAATCTGAGACACGCGTTTTTTATATACTCTTGCTGTCAACGCTTGCAAAGTGAAACAGTCACGAAGGCCGCAGAAAAGTGAGCGGATCCCCTCATATGTTTTGAAAACGTCTTCTTGATTCCCATGAAGGTGCCTTCCGTTAGCTCAGTGGTAGAGCACAGTGCTTATACCGAAGCATAACCTGTTCAGGATGTGAAGGAATACCGTCGTGATGCGAATCTCGAAAACTGCACACTAAGCGAGGCACGCTGTGGTCACGGGTTCGATACCCGTACGGAGGATTTTTCCTTGTTCGTTTTGAATATTAATCGCTATTTACTATGAAGAATGAAGCAATCGCCGGCGATCAAGACTGCGCGAGATACTCGTGCCGTTTCCGATTGAACAGTTGAGCCGCTTGCCGTCCGGTGGGCAAACTCGGGGGCAAATTAGTATCGCTCGACTTCACCCACGCGCCGTCATAAAAAGCGACCCATTTTATTTCGTACTTATCCAATACCCGTCTACAGAGCAAACAAGGCAACGACGTGGCCACGTCACCGTTCGCCGTGAAGCGCTCTACTATCAATTCGCCTTCGTGTCTCCGAATCCAACGCGTTATGTTGTGGTTCGCCACTCCTTTAACCCTTGCGGCGTGAACCAACTTTTTTATGTGCCGCCGCTCAGCGCAAGTGCTCGGACTGTTGCACGTGGGCGCGGCGCACTTTTGAATCGCACGTCACCGTCCGCATCGTACCGTTTTGATTGACCAGCGTCATTTATATACCCCCCTCTCCAACAAGATCATAAATGTTAGAAAAATAGTCATTGTGCGCTATCCAATAAGCCACCGAATAACCGTTTCTATCGGTGGTGTTGAATTGATTAGTCACGAACGCCCATAACGTTGCAAAAGACTCGTGAAAATCTTCGAGAGGTATTCTGTTTATGTGCGCCGTAAATGTCGCCCTAGCGTCATGGTCTGAGAAGAAACCCGCGTATTCTCGTACCACTTCATCTATAGCCTTTGTGATTTCATCATTATACTTACTCCAAAACACCAATGACGTATAAGAGAAAGAATGGTACGATCGATTTCTACCTTCCGTATCGGGGCCAACAGGAATCGCGACGTGGCTCAACCATTCAACAGCCGACGGGGCTTTTGTCAACGGGTCGATGATTATAGGAGTTGCGTTGCTTATAGCTTCAGTAAAATAATATAACACCTTTGGTGGGATTTTGTCCTTGGGCATCTTGTGTATCGTAAACGGCGCGTCGTCAGCATTGTCATTGAACGCATCAGATTCCTCTGTCGGAGCACGGGGCTGGACTTTCTGCCTTTGTTCAGATTGCCAATCTATTTCTGACGCCTCGTTAAAGGTACCGGGACGACGTGCCGAGCGTCTGTCTGTATTGCTATTTTGGGGTTCGGTTTCAAATAGGGATTCAAAAGAGATGTCTCTTTGTTCTCCTTTGAATACGACAGTTTTCCTCGTTTTTTTCGACAAAGCCATCACGATAGCAGCGTCGAAATGCCTCAACCACGTCAAGCTTTGTTTTATGTCACGCGGATTCCCGGCAGAAGCGGGGATATGCCTGTCACGAACCGGTGATGACTCATCGAGAAGGTTTTGCCACTCTACTTTTTGGAAGTTGGAAACTTTGGCCGTCTCAGGTGTGTGTGTAGATGGTGTCTCAGGTGGATGATAACTCATTTTGGTGAAAATTAATCAATTAAATCGAGTAGAATTGATATCCACTGAGTGTTCTATTATATACTCATCAGATGTAAGATTGGTCAGAGATACCGCGAGTGTTTTCAATCCACCCACGGAGACAACTCAACCTTGCGCTTACGGTTCGGATCTACAAACCCTTCCAGCCTGTTCTTCGCCTCCCCCGCCACCGTGTGCAACTTCAAAAAACTCGCGTGAACATCCTCCCGCTTCTCTACAGCCTGTGCCAGTTTCTTGCCCAGCTTCGATTGCGCCAGACGCTTCTTGAGTATTTCAACCTCACGATCCACAACCTTCACCTTGTCATCCGCCTCACGTACATCTTTGCGTGCCTTTCTCACGAGCTCTCCCAAATTGTGTACGGCCCCCTGCCTTGCCCGTTTCGCCTTCATAATATCCACCTCTTCATCTCTCTCCGCTTCAACACTCTCTTCTTCATCTTTTTCCGCTTCAACACTCTCCGCGGTGTTGGTCAAATCGATGAACTCCTGTAGTTTAATTTGATCCGGAATATGAATCCGAAAAAATTTCAATAAGTACGTGACAGCAACACCCATCGAGGGGGATGTAAAGAAGCTGGGACGTACCGGTGAAGCCTTTTCCTCGCACGTGTCACACCCGCGCCTTATACGTGAGACGGGACACTGGTCATGTACGCACATGACGCGTGCGCAATAGTAAAGTGATAATAAAGGAGTGTTTTTGCTTTTTAATAGTGATTTTTTTAAAGTGGACATTTTTTTAAAGTGGACATTTTTTGTTCGGATTACAATTCAATTTTAAATTTTCTAGCGACGTGGATTGCAACGCTGCGTAAACGAGTACAATTAGCCTTCGTGCGGAACCACGCGCTTTTCTTTGTGACTTTGCCGCAATAATCTGCCCATAGTTTTTCGTCCCGCGCGATGATTCCAAAAGCTTCTGTAAGATTTTTGTTACCCTCGATTTTCCCTTGTAGCGAAAAGATATTCATGAAACCTTTTTTTATCTCTTGATTTGTAAAGTCGGCTGCTATCGTGACATTTCTTTCGTTAAAAAAGGAATGGCTGGTTGCGTGTTCCAAAGAAAACTCGGTCCACTTCTCGATCAAATTTTCTGTGATTTCATCAGACGTGTTTCCATTCACGCGGTATTCTTCTTTTACCAAGTTTTGGTCATCCCCTTTCACAAAGTAAACTGTCGGAACACCTTCAATGTTGTAGCCCTTTTCTTTGAGTTTTAACAGAGTTTCTTCATCTTGAACTATAGTGTGCTCCAAGAATAGAGTGTCATCAAAAACAACGCGCTTCTTCTTATTGAACAAAAATGGGATTTTCTGTTTCAAAATTTTGCAATGTCCACAAGTACTTGACGTAAAGAAATGGATACCCTGCTCATCCAGTGGGTTTAAAATGTCCGGCTCATCCGGTCGGGTTAAATTGTCCGGCTCATCCAGAAATGCTGACATTTCTGGATGGATCTCCGTCTACTTAAATATACGAACAGCGGGAAATTTAACCGTTTGAATTACGTCTCATTATTTTTTCACTCTCCTCGACTGGTATCGAAGCCTCTCCCGACTGGTATAGAAACCGTTTTAAGTTTTTTTTCTAGTGCTCTCAAAACCACCTTAGGCACGCTCCGTGACATTTTTCATTTTGATCTTTTTTTCAAAACTCAAAACCAAACGTCTCATCGACCGCGTTCAAAAGACGAAAAAAACCTCTTCGACGCTCTACGTGAGATTTTTCACTTTTGAAAATATTTTTGAAACTCAAAACCCAAATAATTTCAGTAGCCGGCAAAAGACTCTTCGACGCTATTCAATAAGCTTTTGAAAATATTTTTGAAAACTCAAAACCCAAAAAACCGGCGAAGACGCCGAAACACTCTTTGGCGCTCTCACGTATAGTATATATTATACACCATAACTTTTATATGACTAATAACGTTGAAGTCATGAACCATAAACCACGTCAATTAACCTCACGAGGCGTTCCCGTATCTGCAGAACGACTGGCACAAATGGACGAAGCCGCCGTTTCCTATATTCGTCATTTACCGGAGAATCGCGGTAAGGAAGGGGCACCGCGAGCCGACATGCATTTCGATGTGAACGATTCAAATATTATGGGTCACACTTCAGTTGCGACAGTACCTAGAACTGGCTTACGTTTTGTCCTGAGGGACAGTGGTCGTGTTAAAGATGTCATCAACAGAGATGTACCCAGTGATTACTTTGAAAAGAAGAGCTTGCGCTTCATAGGGCCAGTACAAAAATCCAAAACGCGACCTTTGCGTGATGTGATTATAAAAATGGAATACGTACCTAAAAGGCATTCAAAATAAACAAACTACATAGCTCGCGCTTCCTCATACGTGTTTTTTATCTCTCGCGCTATGTGGGGTGGCACGCCAGGCGAGACCCCCACGGCGGACGCGTCCAGCCGCCGCGTGTTGCGATGTCTCCGCTGCCGTACCCTACAGTACCCGCGCCGTCGTCGTCAGGTAATGGTGGATGATACGTTCGGAAGCTCGAGTGGATCGACCGGCTCCCTGCAAACCAACACGCGTGCCACTCTAAACGTATATCGTCTCCACGGCCGTTGTCGGCTGCCTCGGACCCGGACTCGGAAGACGCTCCAGCCAAATCACGTTGCACTATTTCTTAGTGTGATGATTTGGTTTGGAAAATCATAATTAATGGACAAATAGGCGGTAATGTGCGCGGGCAGCCGATGTCCGCGTGCCTGTAGTTCGCCACGCCCCCAGCACGGGCAGCCGTGCTCCCACGCCCACTTCAGCACCTCCAGGTGCCCGCCCACAGCGGCGGCGATGCACGTCTGCTTGCACCACGGGCAGCCGTGCTCCCGCAACAACCTGAGCATCTTTAGGTTACCGCCCGCAGCGGCCGCCGTACACGCCGTCGTGTCGAATAAGGGGCGCTGCTCCCGCGCCCACCGCAATGTCTCCAGCTGCCCACCCTCAGCGGCCGCCGAGTATATCGTCTCCATCGACAGGCAGCGGTGCTTCCACCCCCACCGCAACAGGTCCAGGCGCCCTCCCTTAGCGGCGAAGCGAACGACCGCCCGACCGTTCACCTCTGTCCACTGGTACCCGTTCGCCTTCGCCCAAGCCAGCCGCTCGACGGACATGCAAATGTCCTCGACCACCTGCACCCGCACCCTCACCCTCGCCGTCACTCCCGTCGGCAAGCGCGGCAGGCCCGAGCCCAGCACCGCCGTGCGGCAGGCCTTTCCCACCTGACCAAACAGGGTGCGGCTGGTGGGGTCCAGCCGCTCGAGCACCGGTGTGTAGCGGCGCATGTTGAAATTGTAATCAAAGTCTGAAAGCGGTTCATCACATTTTAGTTGCATGCGCTGAAACCATAGGCACTTTCAACACGGGTTTTGATACTGTCAACCTCCTCCGCCCTACCTCCTTCGCGACCAGGTCAGGCAGCGCCTCGAGCAGGTCGAGCAGCGGACGCTCCTGGCGCCGCTCCACGAACGCCCGCCATGTAGCGGCGCAAGTTGAAATTGAAAGCACAGTTTGAAAGCGGTTCATCACATTTTAGTTTCAAGCGCTGAAATCAGGCGCGCTTTTAACTCGGGTTTTGATACTGTCAACCTGCACCGCCCCACCGCCACCGCGCCATGACGCGCCGCACAACACCCACGAGGGCGGTGGCGGCGGCGAGGGTGGTGGCGGCGGTGACGGCGGCTTCGGCGGCGAGGGTGGCGGCGAGGGAGCGAGAGTCAGAGAGAGAGAGAGAGAGAGAGAGAGAGAGAGAGAGAGAGAGAGGTTTGTGCCACGTGGTTGTGGAGGGGCCAAAACCTCGACAAGACCTCCGCGAGAGGAACAGACGCTGCCACGTTTCCAAAGATGCGCCGGACTGTCACCATGGCCCTTTCGAGAGACAGAACAGCTGACCCCAAGAAAGAGCGAGACGCTGCCACGCCCCATGCGAGAGACGCTGCCACGTTTCCAGGGAAGCGCCGGACTGTCAACATGGCCCCTGTGAGAGACAGAGACGCTGTCTTGGGGAGGCGACGCATGCCCCCTACAACAGCGCCCGCTCCACCCTCCGTGTAGAGGCAGGCAACTTTCCAGACGCAAGCAACGATGCAGACGATGCAGGCGACGAGCACTGCGTGGGCGGCGACGCGTGGGCGGCGACGAGCTCCATGAGCGGGGAAACGACGCTCCATATGAGGTTCCCAACAGCCCAGCCGTGGCAGCAGTACGTCGCGGCCGAAAGCCACGGTCGGCAGGAGCGCAACCGCGCGGTCGTACGCGCGAGGGATGCGTCTAAGTTGATCCACATCGCCGCGCCGCAGAGAAAGTACACCATGAGGAGGAAGCCATACAACGTGAGCGCATGCACACCCTGAAGAAGCACACCCAAGTGCGACAGAATCAGGCACACGCCGACGAGTCCGAATATAAACGCGCACATGCCCCCGTAAATGCCCCCGTGGTATCGAAGTCGTGGTATCGAAGCCCTGTTTCCAATCGCAATCGCAATCACAATCGCATGGCATCCGTGGTGCCGGCAGACCCGGTTCGTGTAAGACCGAGCCGACCAAACTGGCCATGTTGACAAAGCTGGTCAAGCTGACAAAGCTGGCCAAGCTGACAGAGCTGACCAAGCTGACAAAGCTGGCCAAGCTGACAAAGCTGGTCAAGCTGATGCCACGCCACCCAAGCTCAAGCCCACGTTCTTCACGTTCTCCACACTCCACACACTCTCCTCATTTGCGGCCTGATTTGGCATTTCTTTCGTTTTCGCAATACATCTCTATCATTTTCTTCAATGTCACCTACGCTCGCCGCACGACAAAACTAAGCGACCTCCCCGCAACTGCTACGAGCGCCACGACGGAACCCACGAGCGCGGCGAGTCCGAGCGACGCCGCCGACGGTTCGCACAGCCCGCGCCGCGCTAGGCTCCCGCGCCTCGCCACATCTGTCGCGGCGCGGCACCTCGACGCCGCCACCTCCGCCGCCGCGACGTCCTCCGTGAAGTCGCGAGCGATGCGCACCACACTCGCGGGGGCACTCCCGCCGCTCCCGACCCCCGTTGTAGCGGCGCAAGTTGAAATTGAAAGCGGTTCATCACATTTTAGTTTCAATCGCTGAAACCAGGCGCGCTTTCAACTCGGTTTTTGATACTGTCAACCTGCACCGCCCCACCCCGTGACGACAACATACGCGCCGAGGTGTAGCGGCGCACGTTGACATTGAAAGCAGCGTTTGAAAGCGGTTTATCACATTCTAGTATCAAGCGCTGAAACCAGGCGCGCTATTAACACGGGTTTTGATACTGTCGACCTGCACCGCCCTACCGAGGTGTTTGTAGTACCGCAGCAGCCGCACGTGCGCGGCCTCCACTGATGCCTGCAACTGCCGGGCAGCAGGGGCGTGACACTCGTCCACTTTTCGGCTCAACGTTACACACTTTCTGCGGGATACGCTGGGTGGCGTCAGTAACAGTGAAGAACCCCAAAACGGCTCCTGTTGAGCTGAAAAGTGGACGAGTGGGAAGGGGCTTACACTCGTCCACTTTCAGCTCAACGTTACACACTTCATGCGGGATTCGCTGGATGGCGTCACCGTCTGTCTGTCTGTCACAAAACCGGCTCAGGTTGAGCTGAAACGTGGACGAGTGCAACTGCTGGCACTTAGGGTTGGCAGCAGGGGCTGGCCACTCGTCCACGTTTCGGCTCAACGTTACACAATTTATGACAGAGTGATATGCTGGGTGGCGTCATCGTCAGCCTGTCAGTCACAAATCCCGGCTCAGGATGAGCTGAAAAGTGGACGAGTGGCCAGCCCCTGGATGGCAGCCGCAAACAAAGGCGTGTTGGTCCGATGACCGTATCGAGTTGGTTTATAATGCTCACCATCGGCGCTCCATGGCTCAATGAAAGTTACTTTATGAGAGCAAAGCCTCATAAATGTAGCTCTACAACGGTGCAAAGTGTGAAAGAAGAAGAGAACACATCACAAAGGCCAGCAGATCCGCCTCGCCTCCTCCAGTTTGGCGCCCGTCGCCTCCTCCTCCTCCAGCTGCACCTCGAACAAACGGTTGTGCTGTTGCTGCTCGGGGCGGGCACCTTGCGGTGTTGCGGTGGGCGCGGGAGCACAAGGCCTCGACATCAACACGTCACAGGATGCCCTATAACGCACAAACGGGGGTTCCCTGTTGTGGGTGGATGATGTCATGGCGTGCAGTGTGTACGTGTCGAAACGCCATTGGATGGCACACGTCATCGGGCGAAGAGGCACAAATCGCACGAATATATCGCCACATCATCCAGCGCATTTTGAACCCTCGTTTCTTGAGATAAATGCCCTCCAATATCCGTCAGGCCCACCAACGACATTGACAAGTCAGCCCGTCAGCCCCGTGCCGCCACAGATGCTTGAAGACGCTGGGAATGTGACTTCGACGGTCAATTATGATAACCCAAGCAAGGTGTAGCTGGCCACACCCTTCTTCCACCGTCTTCTCCCTTCTTCTCGAAAGACTTCGAGGTCAGATAACAGAGATACAAGAGATGACTCAGCATAAACGAGGATCAGACAACTACTGTATGGAATTTCTTCGAAGGCATGCTTTTGACGGTCTGTTAACCCAAGCAAGGTGTCAAGGAAGAGACCCGAAGCTTCTAGAAGCTGGCAGGCTGGGGCCAAATCCCGATGGTGACGTGAACACTTAACACCGCAAAACTTCACTTCGCCCCACCGCGCACAAGTCCTTGCGCCTCCGCACACTTTTGCTTGTTGCCGCAACACCGACCCCACCCGACAGCATCAACATCAAAACGGCTCCCGCTCCCCGCATGGTGCGCGCCCCCCCCACAGCCCGGACGCTCCGTCCCTGGTCCTCCAGCGAGCGCGCACGTATTTTCCGTGTTCCCGTCGCTCCCGGGTCGCTCCCGCGTCGCTCCCCGCCGGCGCAAGGCGTCCGGCTCCCGGTCGTCGGTGGGCGTCGCGACGGTGGGAGGGCGCGGCGAACACCCCAACCGGCAGCCCGCGGCGACTGCGGGGTGTTTGACGTTTGACGTCGCCGACGCCGCGCTGCGCGTGTCGTTTGGCACCGTCGCGACAAATACTTGAGCGGCATACCGGCCACGCTTGAGCCTGCGGCTCCGCGCCCGACTACGACGGTTGCCGAACACGAACACGACCAGTTTTGTACGGAGTATCGGTGGAGCGCACGCGCTACTCGTACATCGGCGCGCGCGCGTACGATTGCCTCGTGCGTGCGGGCGCGTGCGACACTTCTCTCGCCACGGCGGCCGCGATCTCGGGCCGCGCCAGCGCGCCGCTTCTTGTTCTCCGTCCGTTTGGCTTCGCACCATGAAAGCTACGAGGGGTGCCGCTGCCGTCGGCCTTCAGATATTTTTCCTGAAGCCAAATCGGCGCCGCGCCGCGAGCGTCACACGCGCGTATCGGCGCGACCGTGCGGGCGGGTGCGTATGCGTCCGGGCGTGTAGCGCGATATGTCTTTCCCCCGCGGCGCCGCGCGGCGTGGCGTCGTGTTCCTTCTTGAGCCTTCTTCTTGATCCTTCTTGAGCCTTCTTGAGCTCATATATCGCACACTTGAGCCGTCGTGTCCCTGACCCCGCTTATATCATCCCACACTTGAGCCGTCGTGTCCCTGACCCCGCTTATATCATCACCAACTTGAGCCGTCGTGTCCCTGACCCCGCTTATATCATCCCGCACTTGAGCCGGCGTGTCCCTGACTCCGCTTATATCATCCCCAACTTGAGCCGGCGTGTCCATGCCCCCACTTATGTCATCCCCACTTGAGCCGGCGTGTCCCCGACACCTTCTACCACCTTCCAGCACCACCTGGCACGTTGTGACACCCTCGTCACCCTTCATTTCTTCTTCATCTTCTTCTTACCCCGCCGCTTCCTCCCCCTCCTGCACAACAGGCCCCGGGCCTCCTCTCCTCCATCACCACCTCGACGCGCCACGCGCTGCTCGCCGTGGCAGGGCCCGCCGGATGTTGCTCACCACGTCGTTAAGGTGGTGTATACGAGTTGAACCGTAGAGTAATCGTAGATGCGTGCTTCTAGTGCAGCCGGATATAAATGTTCTAGCACCTACCTGTACGTCTACGCGGGGCATTCACCCTTCGCGTTTTATTTTTTATTTTGAATTAATTAATTTGTTGGTGCAGTTATTTATGTTGGTGCAGTAACTAAAAAAACGAGGGTCTAAAATGTGGATGATGACGAGGCGAGCACAGTCCGCCAGGCCCTACGCTGTGGGCATCCTGGTGGCGCTGCTCGCTGTCGCCGCCGCCGGCGCCGACGCCGCGGACGCCGCCGTCGCCGACGCCGCCGGCGCCGGCGTC
>Ga0307489_10000530_pt1 | contig 23380 bp, 25 predicted proteins | sample SB12metaG_FD_202247 | JGI IMG/M metagenome (GOLD analysis project Ga0307489, IMG submission 202247) | Sea-ice brine microbial communities from Beaufort Sea near Barrow, Alaska, United States - SB 1.2 | ecosystem: Environmental > Aquatic > Marine > Coastal | place: USA: Alaska | collected... | reverse complement strand
AGCACGATACAGCTCATTACGGTAATCTTACCCGGTAAACGCATCCACTTGATACCTGACCTTCGTCCCGGGCGAAGGTGAAGGCATTCCAAGCTGCGACCAAATCCGTCGGGGGGAGAATGTTCATCGGCGGCTTACCCGCCGCGTCCCCCTACAAGTGGGTAGTAGGGCCTGGCCACTCGCTCCGGCTTCACCTCAACCTGACTGTTCGCTGAAGTGTACCAGCGCACCCATGCACACTCGCCGCACCCTTCTCCCTGGCCCGGCCAACCGTTCCCTTTTCCAGTTGGCACTCGAGCCGTCGTGTCCCTGACGCCACCTATACTATCCCTCCAAGGTACTGGCGGTCACACTGAGTGTCTGGGGGGTCTAGGACTGTCTCCCTGACATCCTCGAACTCAAGGGTCTATTTACTCAGGAATCGCAACCCGCTCGGATTTTCGGCGAGGTAGTCGGCGGGATCTTCGCTTTGGACAGTTTATCCGGCTCGGATTGGTCGAACGGACTTGCATACCAGGCTTCGATACTAACCCCGACTGAGATTAAGCTGTAACAGAAACGAGTGTACTCTCGTACATATATAGGGGACCTACTAAGCGGGAATTCCGCACACTCCTTAGCTTTGAATAAACAAATAAACAAAGAACGAGTGTAAGGCCCTGAGGGGTGGATAAAAAAGCTGCGGAGGCGGCGGGGGTGCAGCTGGTGGTGCCTGGTAGGGGACTTGCACTCCTCCACTTCTCGCCTCAACATATCATACGTTGTTTTTTTGTGGGATACGGCGGGCTGTTTGAGCGTTTCAGCGACAAGAACGGCTCAGGTTGATCTTCAAGGTGGACGAGTGTCAGCCCCTGGTTCCCGGCGCGTTCACCGAGCCCACGGCAGGGACAGGCCAATGAACGCTCGACACGTGAGACGTGAGGGGCGACGAGCCAATGAATGATCGACACGTCAAGGGACAGCTAAGCAACGCTACGACACGCCAGGGACCAGCCTATGAATGCTCGACACATCAGAGACCACCCAATGAACGCTCGACAAGTCAATCTATTGAGCTTCTTGAGTTTCCTGGGTGTCGTGAATAAACAAAGTGGCAGACTGAATAACGTCCAGATCTGACATGACGGGGTTTCAAGCATCTAATAAATACTCGGGAGAAGCACCGCGGAGTGACATCTGACATGCCAAGACAGGGCGTTCGTGATTGACTTGGCCGTATTCCACGGGCGGGGCCCAGGCTGTGGCATACATCTACTTTGAGCCCGTCGCGCTGGTACCCAAGGGCAGCTCGCAGCCGTGCATCAAGGGCTGCAACTTGGACGCGTGAGACAGAGAGAGGAGACGCTTCCGCATGTGTAAGGAGGCACTAGGCTGTGTGCTCGCCCCCCCTTCGCGTGATGCACGCGACGCGTCGCGAGAGAGCTTAGCTCTGTAGAGTGTTGTGCTTCCTTCTTGTTTCGCTTCGTGTGCTTCCTTTTTGTTTCGTGCCGTCGGTGCGGGTGGTAAATTGACTCTCGATGCGAATGAAAGACTAAAATGTACACGTAACGTCTAAGTACAACAGATATTTTTAGCTATCATAGCAGTCTTATGATAGCATCTTGATATCCACACTTGAAGAAGGAATGGAAGAGTGAAAGAGCATGCGCATCGTCATAAATCATCCATCATCATTTGCTCGTGTCGTCGACGTCCTGATCTCCGCTCCCAGCGCATCATGGTGTGTCGTGACGTGTTTAGTTGCGGCAGTCGGCCTCAGACGGACAGAGGAAAGTTGTCGGAATATCCCTTGGTTGCGGCCGCGTCACGCGTCCGCGCATACCACGGGCACCCGTGCTCTCGCGCCCACCTCAGCACATCCAGGTGCGTGTTCTCAGTCGCATATGAGCACGTAAGTGCCTCCCACGGGCAGTGGTGCGCCCGCGCCCACTTCAGCACCTCCAAGTGCCCGCCCTCAGCTGCGAATGCGCACGTTCTATCATCCCATGGGCAGCCATGCTCACGCGCCCACTGCAGCACGCGCAGGTGCCCACCCCAAGCGGCGTGCTGGCACGTGGACACATCCCACGGGCACCCATGCTCGTGCGACCACCTCAACACCTCCAGGTACCCTCTCCCAGCGGCGACATACACGTCAGCTCGTCCCACTCACACCCGTGCTCCCGCGCCCACTGCAGCACCTCCAGATGCCCGCCCCCAGCGGCGCACGTGCACGTCGATATTTCCCACTCGCACCCGTGCTCCCGCGCCCACTGCAACACCTCCAGGTGCCCACCGTAATCGGCGGACCCACTTCAGCACCTCCAGGTGCCCGCCCTCGGCAGTGTGTGTGTGTAAATCAAATAACGTCGAAGTGTAACACGAGATTTTACGAGGTATGATAAGAACAGTTATTAAGAATGTAATCGCATATCCCAATCCCGAATGATTCGGTTGACGGCGCGCACGCACGCGGGGAGGTTAAGCCGCTTCTGTGCAATTGTATATTGTTTCACCATCGAGCCCAAAATGTTCAACGCAAGCGCCGTCTACTTCAACACAAAAATGGAATCCAGTAGATAGATTCATCCTCCGTCGATGCGACTGTGACACAGCTTCATCCCATTTTGTGGAATCCAGGAGCGTTCCCGCCATTTGTTCTCTCCTCTTAGGGTCCCCTGTTAGGGTCCCCTCTCACTGTCCCCTCTCACCGCCTCCCCTCGCCGCCTCCTCTCACTGTCATTCACCACTCACCGCCTCCTCGCAGTCTGCCTCTCACTACGCCCTCTCCCAACCCCGGGCGCCCTCTCACTATTCCCCCACTCTCGTACAGCCTCTGGCAGCAGTCCTCCTGCCTCCCCCCTCACTTGCCCGCTGCGATAATTTCCTCGCTCACCCTCTCACCGCCTCCCCCCTCTCCTGCCTGAACGCCATAGGAGGGTCAGCAAAAGTGAATCCGCGCGGGTATTAATATACACCCGCGCGGATCCTCACTAGTGCCGCCGCCGAGGGAGGGACGTTTAAGCCCCGCCCCCAACCCCCCCTCTCTCCCGCCTTCCCCTCACTTGGCTGCAGCGATGATCTCCGCGCTGATCCGGTGCACGCAGTCGATGAAGTGCGCCACCTTCGCCGGCGACTCCTTCCCCCCGAGCCCCGCGCCCAGATTCGCGATGTACTTTTGCGGCCCGAACTCCTGGATCATATGCCGCACCGCCGCCTCGATCTCCGCCGCCAGTCAAGGTCCAAACCACACACACACAAACAGTTTGGTCAGGCAACCATATCAACACAGATGTGTTCGGTCCAGAGAGATAACCCTAAGCCAACGAGTACACAATGAGCAAACAGTGAGGATGGCACCGGGCCTGACCTCCGTCCCGCCCGTCTCCATGTGTAGCAGTGCCGGATCGAAGTTGCCCTGCTAGTAGAGTTACAACCGCACCCATGATAGTTGGTCAAACCACCATATCACATATGTTTCATTCGGTCAGGTAACCATATCGCCACACTCTGTGTTTGGCTATGACTGAACCTTCTCGGGTCGAAGTGGCAATTAAGCGGCAGCAGGAAGATTGTCATGGTCCGAGGGGGACCCGGGACCCGGTCTGCGAAGAGCCGGCTGCACCCTAAACCCTAAATTCCTGCTCTAAAACCTAAACCCTGCATTTCGCGCACCCGGGCCACGAACTTAAGCGTGTGACGGGTACATGATGAGCAACCAGTGAGGGCCAAACGAAGAACAGCCTTGCCTGCAGCGAACCTGGCTGGACGCCGCGCACGCCCGCCTCGAACTTGAGGGTGTCGCGGCACGCTCGGCGGTCCAAAACCGTGTCGATGGTCATCACGTCGTACCCCGCCATCAGGGACTTACACTCGTCCACTTTTCGGCTCAACTTAATCGCGTCCTGTGGGATAGGGGGTGCGTTTAGGGGTTGTTTTGGGGGTGCTTAGTGGGTGTCAGTCAGTATCAGGGGGCGTTTGAACTGTCGAAACGGCTCACGTTGAGCTGAGAGGTGGACGAGTGTAAGCCCCTGCCCGCCATCTGCAGCCACTCGATGCCGTAGGGGGCGTCGCGCGCAAACCCCAGCAGAGGGATGTCCGGGTGCCGCTGCTTCAGCTCCGTCGCAATGCGCTTAAGTGACGGGTAGGCGAACTGCACGAAATTGTCATAGTCGATGTGCTCGCACATTGCCTCGCGGGAGGGTCGTTGAGAACAAGCGCTCGAATCGAGGTTGGAGCATGACTTATCTTCAGGGTGAATGCTCGTACAGACGTGCGGAGGAGGAGGAGGAGGAGGAGGTGGAGAAGACTCAACGTCGCTCGCGTGCTTGTTGTCGATGACCCCCCTGCCTCGAAGACCTGCACCATGTGCACGCCCGCCTTGATCTGCGCATCCAGGTAGTCGATCACCACCGTCGTGTAGCGGCGCAAGCTGAATTTGAAAGCAAAGTTTGAAAGCCGTTTATCATGTTTCAGTTTCAAGCGCTTAGTTCCAGGCGGTCTCAACTCAGGTTTCATAGGGTCAACCTACACCGCCGCACCGTGGTCAGCAGGTCCAGCAGCTCCTGCGACTCCACAGGGTGCTCCTTCACCCAGAGCCCGCCAGAACATGGCTTCAACACATCAGGCGGGTGGCGTTTAACTCAAGGATCCAGGGTTGGCAGATGGGTTTAAGGACAGTTGAGGGCGCAGTTTCTGGGCGGCCTTGCCTTGAGCCACGTCATGCCCACGCCCGTGTTCTTGCGCGAGCTGCCGCCCACCATGTAGTACTGCGAGTACGGCCCGCCGCTATCAATCAAGAGACCACGCGATTGACCACCACATGATCATACTGATGTGAGTTGGATACCGGGCCACGGGTGGAGAGGGTAGAGGAGGCGGAGGCGGAGGAGGAGGAGGAGGAGGAGGAGGATGTGTACGGGTACACTATGACCATACTAACGTAAGTGATATCGGGCCTCAGTGGCAGTAGCGGAGGTGTACACTGGTACTTTGTGGTCGAACAGTCTGAATGATATGACAAAGTGCGCCAAACTACTTAGACACTTAATCTGACTTAGTGGTACTTAGCCTGACTTAGTGCCCGCTCGACCGATCAGAACGCTCCATTCGGACGACTCAGTACTACTTGTTGCTACGTGTTTAAGAGGTTTCACGCACTTTGTCATACCTGGCCTAACCATGAGGGTCCAGGGCGCGGCGGAGAAGCCGATGAGCGGCACGCCCAGCGACTCCGCCTCGATCTGCCGGTTGATCTCCTTCACGGCCTCGATGACATGCGCCAGCTTGTCTTCCACGTCCACGGATTTTGGCAGCCGAGACGTACGGTCAGGTAGTATGATGCTCGCCACGTCAAAGGGCGGCACTGTACTCAATCGACGAGGAGCGACGGGACGGAGGCAAGCTGGGCGGCGGGGGGGGGGGGCGGGAGGAGGAGGAGGAGGAAACGGAGGAGGAGGAGAGGGAGGCAGGGAGGAGGAGAGGAGGCGAAGAGGAGACAAGGGAGATGGGGGCGGGAAAGGTGGGGTGGGAATGGAGGGGGTGGAGGGTATGGAGAAAGGTATGGGGGAGGGGCGGGAAAGGGGTCGGCGGAGAGGGTGAGGGAGTGGGCGGGGTAGGTACGAGTAAAACAACATGGATGACGTGCGGGGTGACTTTCTCTCCCCTGCCGAGCCATGTCCGCGGGGCCCGTGAGCGGGCGGGGCACCAGGATGCCCTTGCCACCCGGCATCTCCACGTCGATGCCCATGGCCTCAGCGATGACTAGGATGTCGGAGAACAGGATGCACGCGTCCAGGCTGTACCGCCGCGCGGGCTGCAGCGTCACTTCAGCAACGTCCTTGGGGTCCTTCAGAATTTCGAGAAAGTTTTTACCGGTGGTCGCCTTGTACTGGATGTACTCGGGGAGGTGGCGGCCCGCCTGCCGGAACAGCCAGACCGCCGTCCAGGGCCTGCCACCTCATGCTCGCCTCCTCATCCACATGCATTTGAATCCTCGTTTCTTGGCCAAAATGGCATCCTCTTAGGAGGCATCCTATGAGGTGGCAACCTATGACGTGGCAACCTATGACGTGGCGAGCATGAGTAGTATGCGTGAGGCCCTGCCGGAACCTTGTCCACGACCTCGCCTTTCGCCGCGCGGATCATGAGGTCGTTGGCGGGCACCGCGTTGGCCGCCGCCGAGTTGGGCCTCACGCCGCGTCCCCTCACTGTTTGCTCAGGGTGTACCGGTGTTCCCCTACACACTCGCCGCATCCTCCTCCCTGGCCGTTGATGGCGTCCCATGACTGTTTGCCTGTTCTGCACTGGGCACGCGGCATCCCCTTTGCAGCTTGACTTATAGGCCGTCGCTGTCCACCTGCAGGGTGTCCCTTAGACTCAGTGTCGGCCTGACATGTCAGGTTTATAGCCTCGAAACCCCCAGTGTGTGTACTCAGGGATCGCGACCCCGGTCGGACTGTCGGCGAGTCGGTCGGTGGGATTCTCGAAATGGAGAGTTCTGATTGGTCGTACGGAATTCGATACCATATTTCCGATGCCCGACACTGAGTTTAAACCCACTGATAGGTGCTTCGATAGAACAAGCACGGGACTCGTGTCGGGGCCTTGCCGGTTTGGTGGCGGGAGGCGCAGAGGACGCCGCGGCGGCCTGGATGCGGGCGCCAGGGTCACGGCGACACAGACGCAGCGCAGATGGTTATAAATTTATTGTGGGCACTGACTCAGTGCCCTGGGGATACGATGGGCGTATCTTCGGGGCATCCTAGTCGGCAGAGTCGTCATCGTACCTCGTTTCGGATACCTCGTCGTGGTTGCGTGCATGTCGAGAACAACAATACAGAGGGGAGTGGAAGGCGCAGAGGCGTGACGGTGTGTGGCTGGGTGGGCGTAAAGGAAAAGGAAATGGGACTCGGCGGCGAAAGGTAGTGGCAGCCTGCCGGAGAGCGCGGGCGGATGAAGGGCGCGCGGCGGCGGCGCGGCGGGGCAGCACCGCCGGAGGGCAGAGCACGCTCGACGCGGTGAGTGACACCGACATCTTCAGCGGTGGTGTGGTGGGTACGGGGTGACAGCTGTGTCGTGAAGTGCGCAACATCGCCGTCCCCGTCTCCCCGAGCCGAAGCAAATCTTGACAAGTTGACAAACTTGACATGATGACATCGCCATCACCACGCGCGCTCTTGCCCAATTCCTCAATCCGATTCCAATTTGCGAATGGAATCACCCAGCTTCAGCCAGCCCAGAAAAAGTGCTCGATGTCGGCGGGCGGCGGCGGGCGGCGCTGCGCGGCCCACTCTGACTCGCGCCGCGGTGGGTCCCCGCGCGACGCCTGTAGTCGCCGACAGACTCCGTGCCCGTCGCTGCAGAGCCCGCGCAGCTCACCTCCCATGGGGAAAGGCGCAATGGGCAAGCGGGAGCGCGACGATCAGCAGGACGCCGACGAAGCGTTCCCTCGCGGTGGCGAAAACTTCTCACGCGGCGGAGATGGAGGCGACGACAACGACGGCGACGGCGAGCGCAAGAGCGGCGGCGGCGCCGCCGCTGTGAAGAAGAAGAGGTCCCGCTTCGACGACGACGACCCGGTGAGTGCGACGCGTGTCCCACGCTGCCGCCGCCGCCGCCGCCGTTGCCGCTGTTGCCGCTGAGTGTCGTTGTGTTGCCATCGGAGCGGCGGCGGGCCGGCGGCGGGGGCAGCTCGCGGCTCGCCGGGGAATCCTTTGCGGGCGCGGGGCGGTGGCGGCGCACCTCCCCCACCATCGCCGGTGTGCGCGGCATACCCGTGCAGCTCGTGTTCGTAGCGGCGGCGCGTGAGGCACCAACTCGTGCGATGCGATGTTTCTTTGCGCGCGTGCCCTCCTCACCAAAACAAACCAAGACAGGTAGAAGTGCCCACGTCCACCGCCGCTGCCGACTGACGCGTGTGTGCTTGCCCCCCTCTGCAGACCGCGCCGTTCGCCTCCGCAAATGCGGGAGTTAAGGGTCAGAAAGGAGAGAACAAGTTCGTGGAGCTGCTCAAGTATAAGGTGCGCCGCGTGGCCCTGTCACCCGCCGACCGAGCGCCGCCTGCCGCCGCCGCCGTTTCGCACCCTCGATCAGCATCAGCACCGCATCCGCCGTTAACAGAATACCACGACCGTCCCCGCGACCCTCCCATCCCATCGCTGACTGGCGTGGCAGTGGCACCGCAAAGCACCCCCCGGCTGCACACTCCCCGCGTCACCCTTCCTGTTGCCGCGCCGCCGGCCCGCCCGCCCTGCCCGCCCCCCCTGACCCCCCTTGCGCCCGCCCCACCCTCCGCACCCGCAGAGCCTGCGCGTGGGAATGAAGATCCTCGGCGTCATCGTGGAGGTGGGCGACCGCCTCCTCACTGTCAGCCTCCCCAATGGCCTTAAGGGCACCGTGGCGCGTGCCGAGGCTTCCGACGTCTTCCCCTCCACAGGCGCCAAGAAAGCGGACGCCGCTGAAGATTCCCAGTCCGATGAGGACAGCGAGGAGGAGGAGGAGGAGGAAGAGGCGGGGGAGGAGCTGTCGCTGCGGAGTATGTTCGAGGTGGGGCAGGTGGTGCGGTGCGCAGTGCGCGGTCTCGGGAAGGGCAAGAGCGGGGGCAGTGGGCGAGTCGAGCTGTCCCTGCGCCTGTCCGCCGTGTGCGCGGGGCTCGGGGCGGATGCGCTCGTGGACGGCGCCGCGGTGCCCGCGTGCGTGGAGAGCGTGGAGGACCACGGCCTGGTGCTGTCGTTCGGCATTGCGGGCGCGCCGCGCGGGTTCCTGCCGCGCAAGAGCGTGGGCGGCGACGTGCGCGCGCTGCACCGCGGCTCGCTCGTGGACGTGGTGCTGGTGGGCACAGACGGCAAGGAGGGGCTCAAGGCCATCAAAGTCAGCAAGAAGAACGGCAGGACGGCCGGCGTGCTGACGGCCACGGTGGGGCCCACCACATCATGCCGGATCACCCATGTCGCACCTCCTCCACCTCATTCACCTCATTCACCTCATTCACCTCATTCACCTCATCACCTCATTTACCACGTTTACCGCATATACCGCCTTCACCCCATACACCGCGTTCACGGCGTTCACCACATCACATCACCTCATCACCTCATCACCTCATCACCTCATCACCTCATCAACTTATCACGCCATAACCTCATCCAGTCATTTACCTCGTTGATCTGATCCACCTCATCCCCCGGCCCTCGGCGGCGGCGGACTCCAAGCGTGTGTCCGGCGCGGTGACGCACGAGGGCGACGGCACCGCCATGGCCACGCTGCTGCCCGGGATGCTCGTCAACGCGCGCGTGCGCCAGGCAGGGGGGTTAATGAGAACAAGCACTCGACAGACGTTTAATATCCTCCTCCTCCTCCGCGCGTCTATATGAGCATTCGCTTTGAAGGCATGACATGCTCCGGTCTCGGGTTCACCGCTGAGCACTCCACAGACGTTAAATTTCCTCCTCCCTCGCGCGTCTGCGTGAGCATTCACCCTGAAGGTAAGACATGCACCGATCTTGGTTCGAGTGCTTGTTCTGAATGACCCTCCTGCGAGGTGCTACAAGACGGCCTCGCCGTCAATTTCATGACGTACTTCACCGGCACGGTAGATGCGTTCCACGTGGCGGACACCAAGGGGTCGGTCGGCGTCGCGGCGGACCCGGCGGCGGCGCACAAGGTGGGCGAGCGGCAGGGGCTTACACTCGTCCACTTTTTGGCTCAACACAAGCGCTTTCTATGGGATAGGGGGTGCGTTTAGGGGTTGTTTGGGGCGTGTTTAGGGGGTCATAGGGGGTATTAAGGGGGGTGTGTAGCTTGTATTTTGTGCCAAAAATGGCTCATGTTGAGCTAAAAACTGGACGGGTGTAAGCCCCTGGCGAGCGGTGCCGCGCGCGTGTGCTGTTTGTGGACGCGGCGGCCAAGCGCGTGGGCCTGTCGCTGCGCCCGCACCTGCTGGCGCTGGCGCCCCGCCCGCTGCCCCGCGCGGGCGTGGCATACGACGCCGCCATCATCCGCCGTGTGGACCCCTCCATCGGCGTGCTCCTGGAGCTGCCCGCCGCGAGCGCCAGCTCCGAGGCGCCGCCCAGCCTAGGGTGGGGCCCAGTAGCTGTCGCCAACCACGTCATAGGATGCCGTTTACCTTGACAAACCAGGGATGCTATCGTGTTGAACGGTGTGGCGGGCAATGGGCCTGGCGGGTGTCGCTCGCCACGTCATGATAGATTATTTCCTTGAACTCCATAAACGAGGGTTGTAAACGCGTGGGATGACGTGGCGGGCAGCATGTGCGTGTCCCTGGCCCGGGGTACGCGCACATCTCCGACGTGTCCGACGACCACATCGACAAGCTCGAGAAGCGCTTCAAGGTCGGCAAGGAGGTCCGCGCGCGCGTCGTTGGCAGGGCCGCTGTTTGCTCATACTGTACCATTGCACCTACGAGTACATGCACTCGATAAGCCCCTGTTCATATTAGTTGAAAGACCCCTTGAATTGTACGGGCCCTTGAATTGTACAACCCGTTGAGTTGCTTCGGCCCTGGGGGTGGGCGCCCGCGCGCTGGACGGAGTGGCCACCGTCAGCCTGCGCCCCTCGGTGCTGGACCAGCCCTTCTTATCCATGGACGAGTTGGCACCCGGCATGCAGGTCTCGGGCGAGGTGGTGGCGGTAGGGCCCTACACACATCGCTCAAAATGTCGCTCACCTTCAACACATTGTGAACCCTCGTGTCTGGAGTTGAATTCCACCTGATGATGTTTTAAGCGGTTTGTGGCGGGCACTAGGCGGCGGTGGAGGCGTACGGTGTGGTGGTGAAGCTGGCGCCGGGTGTGAAGGCGCTGTGTCCGCCCAACCACGTGTCCGACATCCCAGGTGGGCTCAAATCATTAATTCTCGCCACGCTATCAAACACTCCAGATCTTATGAAAATCAGCATCCTACGAGTATGACTTGGTTTCAATGTTCGTCGAGCCCCAAGGCGCTTCACATGGTGAGCTGACTTGGTGAGCATGATGTCGGCGGCCCTGCGGCCGGGCCGCACCACGGCGGGAAAGGTGAAGATGGGCGCGCGGCTCAAGTTCCGCGTGCTATCCGTGGATCAGGCCACGGGGCGCGCCGTGGTGACGCACAAGCGCACGCTGGTCAAGTCGGAGCTGCCCGTGGTGGGCACGCTGGCGGAGGCCGTGCCCGGCGCCGCCACGCACGGCGTCGTCACCGGCGTGGAGGCGTACGGCGTCTTCGTGCAGCTGTACGGCAGACTGCGGGGGCTCGCGGGGCTCCAGGACCTGGGCAGGGCACTCCACCGACGGTCATTCTCTTCTTCCTGCCCCGCACGTGTGTATGAGCATTCACCCTCCAGGTAAGTCATGCTCTGATCGCGGTCGAGTGCTTGTTCTGAATGGCCCTGCGGTCGGGCCTAGGCGCGGACCAGACCGCGACAGAGGCGTACACGGTCGGACAGGCGGTGCGCGTGACGGTGATCCGGGCGGACAAGGGCGAGTCAAAGATCCGGCTGTCGCTCGCGCCTGGCGCGGAGCTGCCGACGCGCGGTAAGCCCTGCCACATATTGCCCGTCACGTCTTCGACACGCATTTTGAACCCTGGTTTATTGAGTCACATGGCATCCCATGACGTGTTCTTCGCAACACCTGGCGGGCCGTAATGTGCGGCAGCGGCGGCGGAGGTGATGCGGAGGCGGACACGGGCGGGGGCGGGGAGGGGGAGCGCAGCGACGTGGGCGCGCCGCCGCCCGGCACCGTCATCGAGTCGGGCGCCGTCGTGAAGCGAGTGGACGAGACCACCGGGAACGTGCAGGTGACGCTCCCGGGGGGTATACCCGGGGTGGTGACCGCCGCGCAGATGTCCGACCACCCGCTGACGGGCGCCGCGTTGGCCGCCGCACTGAAACCCGGCGACGCCATCGGCCCGCTCGTGGTAGAGCCTGCCACATACTGCTCGCCAAGTTACAGGCTGCAATTGAACCCGAGAAATGAAGATTCAAAACGCGTGTCGATGACGTGGCGGGCCCCCAATATTTGTATGGCCTTGGGTGGAGGCGCTGGAGGCGAAGCCGCGGCGGTCCGTGCTGAGCCGCAAGACGGCGCTGGTGGAGGCGGCGCGCGCGGGGTCGCTGCCCGCCGACGTCACGCAGCTGGTGCTGGGCGCCACCATCCCCGGCTACGTCGCGTCCGTCACGCAGAACGGGGTGTTTGTGCGCTTCCTGGGTCAGGCGGTGCAGGTTGACCCTATCAAACTCACGTTGAAAGCGCCTGGAATTAAGCTCTTAAAGCTGAAACATGATAAACCGCTTTCGAATCTTGCTGTCAAATTCAACTTGCGCCGCTACACCTGGGGCGGCTGACGGGCATGGCGCCGCCGTCGCAGCTGACGGACGTGGCGGTGGCGGGGGGTGTGGACCCGGAGGACCTGTTCGCGCTGGGGCAGACAGTGCTGGCGCGCGTCGCGGTGCTGGACGCCACGCTGGACCCGCCGCGCCTGTCGCTGTGCCTGGCGCCGCGCGCCGTCGGGGTGTGGCCCGCGCGGATACTGCACTTCACGTCATCAGCTCCCAACACACAATTTGCACCCTCGTCGTTTTAGATGATTGGCATCCTATGACGAGGCGAGTGGTATCTAGCAGGCGCTACGACCGGGCGGGCGCGCCGCTGGGCGACGCGCCGCTGATCCGCGCGCTGTTCGCGGACGTGGACGCCGCGGGCGTGCTGGCGGACTTGGCGGTGGCGGCCACGGGCGGGTCCTCCTCCGCCGGGTTTCTGTCCGCGGCCACGGCGGCGCGCCTCGCCCCCGGCGCCCAAATCCAGGGCAGGGCCTGCCTCTCATCCAGTGCGCCTGTCCTTCCACGCATTTGCCAACCCTCGTTTCTTGAGTCAAACGCCGGCTGCATCATGCTGTGCACCCGTTTTGTGCGGGCCCCTAGTGTGAGGCGCTGTGCACGCGGTGGCGGACTACGGCGTGCTGATCGACATGCCGGACGTTGACCCTGACGCTGTGGGCCTCGTCACCTTCCACCAGCTCCCCAACGCCGCCGCCACCGCCGACGAGACGGATGCCGAGATGCCGCAGGAAGGGGCGCCGTTTGCGGGGCGCGTGTTGGACCTCAGCCGCCGCGAGGGCGTCGTCGATATCGGCGCCCGCCCTGCGCTCACCGGCGCTGCCCCAGCCCCGGTCCCGGCCCAGGCCCCCAAGTCGCGAAAGGGTGCTGCCGCCGCCGCCGCCCCCGCCCTGCCGCCGCCCAAGGCGCTGACACCGGCGGCTCTGAAGAAGCGCGCGGCCGCTGCTGCCGCGGCGGGCGAGCTGCCCGTTGGCACGCGCGTTGTGGTGGAGGTGGAGCTAGTGAAGCCCGAGTACGTGGTGGTGTCGCTTCCGGAGCACGGCGGCGCAGTGGGCTTCGCGCCCGTGCACCACCTCAACCGCCGCTACGCCGACGCCGCCGACCGCTTCCAGCCCCTGCAGCGCGTCGCCGCCGTCGTCGCCGCCAACAAGGCGTCGGGCTCCCCGGGCGGGCGCCTGCTGCTCACGGTGCCTCTGGTCGGCGGCGGCGGCGGCGGCGGCGGCGGCGGCGGGCCGACGGGCACCACCGAGGAAGCGGGGGTGGAGCTCCAGGGTGTGGTGACGGAGGTTCAGGCGATGCAGGCCATCCTGTCGCTACCCGGCGGGCGGCGCGGACGCCTGCACGCCACGGAGATGGCGGGCGCGGACGGCGAGCTACCCCTGCGGGGCCTAGCGCCGGGTGCCGCGCTCGGGGTGGTGGTGCTGGGGCCCGCCGGGGACCGGGGCTCCATGCTGGAGCTGTCAGCGCGCCGGTCACCCGAGGAGGCGCGGGAGTGCGCGGCGGCGGCACTGGACGCGGGGGGCGGCGACGGCGGCGGCGCCGGTATCTCGGGCACGGCCGCGCTGGCCACGCTGGGAGCGGGTGACGATGTCGATGGCGTGGTGCTCGCCGTGAGCGCCGACACCCTCACCGTGGCGGTCGCGCCCGGCCTCACGGTCCGCATCCCGCGCGTGGAGACCGCCGCCACTATCGCCGCAATGCGTAAGCCCCTCGCGGACCGCTTCGCCGCCGGCCAGCGCGTGTCCGGCGCCGTGGTCTCGGCCGACGCTGCGCGCCGCCGCATGCAGGTCACGCTGCGGCCCCCGCCCGCCGCCGGCGCCGGCAAGTACGCCGTCGCCGGAGCGCGCCTTCCCGGCATCGTCTCCAAGGTGGTGGCCAAGGACGGCGCCGTGTTTGTGCAGCTGTCGGCGCGTCAGCACGGGCGCGTGCACGTGACTGATATCGCCGACGACCCGACGCCGGAGCCGTGGGGCGGGTTCGCGCCCGGGGACGTGGTGGAGGTCCGCGTGCTGGCTGCCGCGCAGCAGGGCGGCGAGGTGGACCTCTCGCTCCGCGCCTCGCAAGTCCTGAAGGACACTAAGGCGGCGGGCAAGAAGGGCGCGGGCGCGGGAGGCGCGGCGACGGGAGCCGGTGGTGTGGACTCCGTGGCACAGCTGGCGCCCGGCGCCGCGGTCACCGGCTTTGTGAAGCAGTGCACCACCAAGGGGTGCTTCGTAGCTATATCGCGCTCCGTGGACGCGCGCATCAAGCTGTGCAACCTGTCCGACACGTTTGTGGCCGACCCCCCCTCGGAGTTCGCCAAGGGCCGGCTGGTGCAGGGCACGATCCTGTCGGTGGACGCCGCGGCCGGTCGCGCGGAGATGACGCTGCGGTCGGGCGGCGCGGACGGCGCCAAGGGCGGGGGCAGCGGCGGCGACGACACACCGGTCACGGAGGGGTCGGTGCAGATGGGCACGGTGCGGCGGGTGCAGACCTACGGTGTGTTCGTGACGCTGGACGGCAGCGGGCGCAGCGGCTTGTGTCACATCAGCATGTTCGCCGATGCGCGGATCAAGGACAGCCTGGAGTCGCACGTGCGCGCGGGCGAGCGCGTGCGGGTCAAGGTGCTGGAGGTCAACGCGGAAACAGGGCGCATCTCCCTCGGCATGAAGCCCTCCATCTTCACCGAGGAGGACGGTGCGGGCGGATACGCTCCCGCCGACGAGCTGGAGGAGGACCCGCTCATGGTGGGCGGGGACGCGGAGGACGACCAGATCAAGGGCTGGGGAGACGACGACGACGACGACGATGACGATGACGACGACGACGAGGAGGAGGACGAGGACGAGGAGGAGGATGAGGACGACGACACCGACGAGGACGAGGAGGATGATGACGACGATGGCGACGTGCTGGTGGGTGATGATGTCGATATGGACTCTGAGGACGAGGAGGAATCCGAGGGAGAGGGTGACGAGGAGGATGGTGGGGATGTCGACGAGGAGATGGACGATGACGAGGAGGACGGTGCGGATGACGCGGACGACTCGGAGGAGGAGGAGGAGGAGGAGGAGGAGGGAGCCGCCATCGGCGATGACGTAGGCTTCGACTGGGCCGCCGACGACAAGAGCGCCGCCGCCGCCGCTGACGCCGACGCCGCCGACGAGGGCGGCGCCGACAAGGGCACGAAGACCAAGCGCGAGAAGACGCGCGAGAAGGCGGCAAAGGAGCTGGAGGTGCACCGGCGCGAGCAGAAGCTGCGCAGCGCCGGCGACCGCGCGCCTGAGACGGCCCAGGAGTTTGAAAAGCTGATCCTATCCGCGCCGCGCTCCTCCTACGTGTGGCTGCGCTTCATGGCGTTCCAGGTGAGCGTGGGCGCGCACGACGAGGCACGCGAGGTGGCGGAGCGGGCGCTGAAGGCGGTGCCCGCCGCGGAGGAGGACGAGCGCATGAACGTGTGGGTGGCGTACCTGAACCTACAGAACATGCACGGCAAGCCGACGCCGCGCGAGGCGCTGCTCACGCTCTTCGACCGCGCTACCAAGCTGGCCAACCCAAAGAAGCTGCACCTGACGCTGGCGGGCATATACGAGCGCAGCGGGCAGGGCGAGATGGCGGTGGCGACGCTCAAGACCGCGGTGCGCAAGTTCTCGCAGTCCGCCAAGGTGTGGCTGGCGCACATCCGCGCCGCTGTGGTGCTGGGCGCGGGCGCGGGCGCGGGCGGGGGCGCGGGGGGCGGGGGCGGGGGCGGGGACCCTGAGGCCGTGCGGCGCGCACTGGACCGCGCGATGCAGGCGCTGCCGCGGCGCAAGCACGTGAAGGTGCTGGTGCAGACGGCGCTGCTGGAGGTGCGCGAGGGGGCGGTGGAGCGCGGCCGCACCATGTTCGAGTCCATCCTGCGCAACTACCCGCGGCGCACCGACATCTGGAGCACGTACATCGACCAGGAGATCAAACAGGGTGACCCCGACCGCACGCGGGTTGGGCCCGCCGAGTCATTGCCCAAGATATCCCGCGGGTGGCAATCAACTCGAGAAATGAGGGTTGACGAATGCGTCAAAACTTATTTGAGCACTTTCTGTTAGATCCTACGCAGGGGCGCTGCTGGAGCGCGCCACGCACCTGGAGCTTAATCCCAAGAGCATGAAGTTCCTGTTCAAGCGGTACCTGGACTTCGAGCGGTCGGTCGGCGACAAGGCGCGCATCGAGCACGTCAAGGCGCGCGCCATGGAGTACGTGCAGAGCAAGTTTGGGTAAAGTCAGAGCGGTGCTGGCTTGCAGCGCGGCACACTGGTCGGCAGACTGTCCTTCACCTTATGCCGACGAAGGTAGTAGAGAGAGAGAGAGAGTCAGCGGCGCTTCCGCGCGTATAAGGAGGCACCAGGTTTCGCCCTGGCCCCCGTGCCGTGGAAGGTAAATCTGTGCTGTGTGGTTTCGCGCACTAAAGTAGCGCAGCGCCGGCACGTAGACGCAGATTCGTATGGCGACGTGGTGAGGAACCATGAGCAGATTTGAAAGGCTGAGTTGCTAACGTCAAAGTGATTCTGTTATTGAAAGGCTGACGTAAATTCCTGACGATTTTTTCAAACTCATTGTGAGTCAATAGCATCATGGACTCCTCGCGGCTCCGGTCATGTGTGGGGGAATACCCCCACAGCTGAGATAAGTTCAACTACCCGTATCCCACAGCTTTTTTCGTTTCGGACTATTCGGATCGGACTTTGGGTCACCGCATACGACACGGTTTATTCCATTGGGTTTAGAGTTGCTTTTGAGTTTAGGGTTTATGTCAGAGGTCATTTTGCGCTTACGGTTTAGACCGACTCGCCGCATCCGACTCGCCCCACGCCCAATCCCCACCGCGAACCCAGCATACGTGCTTTAGGAATTGAATAAAGCCCACTGGAGCCTTGAGCGGAGAGTGCGCTGTTCAGGATAAATTCTTGATTTCCGCCTCCGACACGCAACGGCGACGTGTTTTTGTAGGTGCTCGCGGCTGTGTGGAATACTCTGACCAGGTGCCTACTGTAGGCTTCACAATGGCGCGGACCGGCCTAGCACACGTTTGTACGCGCAACATAATCAACATCTCGAAACGACGTATGAGCATGGTTTAGGGTCTGTACGCTTGGAACTGGCGGAGAGTGTTGCTCACATGCGAAGCGCCGCGCCACCGGCCGGGGCGGGGGGTTGAGCCGTTGACCAGTTGAACCATAACTTGTCATGACCGTCACGCAAAAAAATCGAAACATTTTTTTCCCAGTCAAGAAGCTGAACGCGCATTCTTCATTCTGAATGAACATTGAAACGCTTGATTAAATGAAGGAGTGCCATGCCAGCACTCGCACGATCTAGCACTTCTCTCGTCCCCGGCGAGGGCGAATGGCTCGTGACCCCGGCAGCGTGGGGGCGGCCGCCGACAACGCCAGCGCGGCGGCGTTGGCATCATCGTCGGTCGCGGCGGTGATGGAGGCGAATGGGGGAGAGGGCGCGGCGCCGGCCGCCGCCGCCGCACTCTTCGCCCAACTGCAATCAAACCAGGTGGGCCTTCTTCAGCCGAAGGTGTCCCATGCCGACGCTGCGGAGTACCTCGCCGCCGTCCGCAGTATCGCCACCACCATGCCACGCGCGTCGCTCGCCGCGGCACTGGACTACGTGCTGTTCCCCGTCAACCAGGTACGCTCGTAGTTTACAGAAGATCCCAGCAAACTTCCCCCGCCGGGCAGGGACTCGCTCGAAGACACTATTCATACTCGAGCGCCGCGCGAAAAACGACAAGCGCGTGACGGCTCTTCCGCCGACGGCACGGCGGCGGCTGAGACTTCTACGCGCGGCGTATATTCCCACCCCCGCGCGCGAGACGCCGGCGGCGACGTTCGATGTACACTCCGATGACGAAGTGCAGCATTGCGGAGTCTAACAGCCTGTCGACGGCACCGTACCATGCTGCCCAGGTGATCCGGCGCGAGAGGCAAAAAAGCGAGAGCGGCGCGGGCCCCGCCTCCCTGGAGCCCGCGCTGACCCCCAAGCAGCACGCCGCCAAGACACGCGTGCTACAGGAGGCGGTGGCGTGCATCGGCGCGGTCGTGGCGCGCAGCGGGTCGTGCGGAGCCTCCGCTGTAGGGCCGTCGCAGATATTGCTCGTGCTCGCGCTCGTCACGTCATATGGGATGCCACTTAACTCAATAAACGAGGGTTCAAAGTGCGATGACGCGGCGGGAAACATCTGCCGGGCCCTATCCGGCGGAGCAGGCCATGGTAGGGTGGCGCAGATTGACCCCGGTGTTGACCGCGCTTGGTTACAGCACTTGAAGCCAAAATCCGCTGAAGCGCGTGCAAATTTTGCTTTCAGTTTCAAGTTGCGGCACTACGGCCTGGACTTGTTCTGCAACGTTGTGGCCGTGCTCGGCACGCCGCGCGCCGCCGGTGGGGCCTGCCGTCCAAACAGACTATTTCGTATGAAACACGAGAGAGTGATGCTGTGTTTGGCGAGCTGTCAGCGACCCAACTGACGTGTATGGTACCAGGCCTCAGTGGCAGCTGCGGGTGGGAAACACTGGTACACTATGAGCAAACAGTCTGATGATACCGGGCCTCACCCGCCGGCTCCGCTGCCGACGCCGAGGCCCTGTGCGCGGTAGGACATGACAGATATTGCCCGCCACGTCATAGACACCCGGCACGTGCTTTGAACCTCGCTTCCTGAGTTAACTGGCATCCATTGACGTGTGCTCCCAATGTTCCTGCCAGGCTGTAGCACGCGGCGGCGATATCCGCGATGCGCGAGGTCCTGCACGCGCTCCCGCCGCCGCACGCCGCAGGGAGGTTGTTGACAACATGCACTCGACTGACACTGAACCTCTTCCTCCTTTTCCTCCTCCTCCGCGCGTCTATATGCGCGTTCACCCTGAAGGTAAGTCGTGGTCCGATCTGGGTTGGAGTGCATGTAGTGGGTGACCCTGTCACGCGGCGCACCTGCGCGGCGACGCCATGCTCCCCGTCCTGGGCTACTGCGTCTCGCTGCTCATGCAGGTTGGGGGGGGGCGCCAGATCATGCCCGCCACCGCCACGTCATCCACACGCCTCCTATCACTTTGCACGCCATATCCAATATCTGCCAGGCCCTACATATCCTGGCCTCTTGGCCTCCCGGGCCTCCTGACATCCTGGCATCCTGACATCCCGGCATATTATGACGTGGCAGCAATATCCTGGCATTCTATGATATGGCGCGTCTTATCTGGCAGGCGCTACCTGCAGGTGGCACATGACGAGGCGGCCGCGGGGGGGCGAGGCAGCCGCGCCCTGCGCGCCTCCGCGCTGGTAGGGTGTGTGCACTCCACGCCTCACCTCAGAACAAAGCTGTGTGCATGAGTGTGTGTTTGTGCGTGTTTAATAGACGTCTAGGTCGAAGGATTAAGCAGACCACGCCGACCCCAGACCAGAGAATGAGGTCTGGTGTGGTCATCGGTTACTGGTCGTATCAACCAACAGGACAGTAATTGATACAGGGCCTGGCGCGTGGCGCGCGCTGCACGCCACTGTCACCGCCGTGGGCCACGCGGACACATTGGCATTTTTCCTGCCTGGGATCGTGTCAGGCAGGGGCTGCCAGATGTTTCCCGCCACATCATCCATCGCACACGGGGGCCAGGGCGAAAGTCTGGTGCCTCCTTATACACGCGGAAGCGTCTCTCTGTCTCTCATCCATCGCATGCTGAACCCTTGGTACTGGTACCTGGGTTTAACGGAATCCTACGACGTGGCGAGCATGTTCTGGCAGGCCCTGAAGTCGGGGCTGGTCCGCGCGCTGGCGGCGTCGAGCGGCACGCGGGCCAACGAGGGCGCCGGCCCGGCCAGCGCGGCGGAGGACTCCACATCGGCGGAGGCGGCGGTCAGGGCGCTCGCCGCCACCGTCACTTTAGTGCTCGGCGACGACGCCAACCGGCACCTGGCGCGACGAGCGGACGCGGACGGCGGTCCCGCCTCCGCTGCCACTTCCACCTGCGCCCGCGAGGGAGGGCAGGAGGAGAGCCTCTCGCCGGAAGTATTGGCGGCGCGGCTCCACCGCCTCGCGTCCAAGGGGGGAAGTCGACGGCGACGGCGCGGGGCGGAGGGGGGGGCGGGACCGAACGACAACGGTGGATATGGCTATGCCGACGAGGAGGAGGAGGAGGTTGAGGACGGCGATGACGAGGATGGGGACGGCGGCGGCGCACCACCGCAGCCGCCGCCGCGGGTGCCGCCGCCGCCGCCGGGCGACGACGTCAGCGTTGCACACCTTAAGGTGGAGCGCACGCGGGGGTGGCTCCGCGACACCGCGCCGCGCGTTGAGGGCGCCGTGGGGGCGGCGCTCGCAGCGGTGGCGACGCACGCCAAGCCGTCGGTGCGCGGCGCGGCGGGGAGCGCGGCGGCCGACATCCTGCAGCACTGTCGGGGGACGCTGCGGGGGGTGTCCCGCCAACTGCTCGAGATCATCCTCGCGCTTTGCGGCGACCCGTGGCCGGTGGTCGCGGACCCCATGCGGCGCCGCCTGCGCGACCTCGACGCCGCCGGCCTGCTCCCCGCGCGCGTCATCGACTCCGTCATCCACGACGCGCTGGGCGGGCTGCCCGCGGCGGTGCGGCGCGGTGGCGCGCAGGGCCGGGCGTGCGCGCAGAAACTGGTGGCGGCGCTGCGTGCTGCAGGGCACGGCCTGCCACATGTCACCCGCCACGTCATCCTCCGATTCGAACCTTCGCTTCTTGAGTGGACTGGCACGGTCGGGCTATGACGTGGCTCTGCAACAGGCGGCAGGCCCTACGGCTGGGGGGGCGCACGTGTCGCGCATGCTGCTGACGAGTTACAGCGTGAGGAGCCTGGCGTGTGCCTCCCTCGTGCAGTGCTTCGCCGTGGAGGCCGCCCTGGAGGCGCCCGCGGCCGTGGGCGCCTCCGCCCAGACGGTGAGGCTCGATCAACATCGCAAGCAGGACCTGGCGGTGACAGAAAGCGAAGTCGTGAGTATCAAGAAGCTCGGCGAAGTCAGCGAGGACAGGACCGGCGACCGGGGCGGGGGCGGCGCCGGCGCCCGGGGAGGGGGCGGGAGCGGGAGTGGGGACGGGGGCGTGAATTGTGCTCCCGGCTATGGAGCCTCCATACCGAAACACGAGGGTATGGCGCGGGATCTGCCGCGGATGCCGCCGCGGCTGCTCCACCTGCGGGACCCCGCGCTGTACGCCGCGGTGGCGGAGGTGGCTCGCACCTTAGGCTCGTTCGCCGCCGTGCCGCTCCGAGCAGGAGGAGGGAGCGGGGACGGCGGAGGCGGGGGCGGGGGCGGGGGTGGGGGCGGGGTCGGGGACGGAGGCGGGAGCGGGGGCGGGTTGCATCAGAGCTCGCTCGCGGCGCTGGTGGACCTCCAGCTTGGCTCCCTGCGCGACGTGCTAACCGACTCGCGGGACGACCCCGGGTCGCTGTGGCAGCGGAGCGCGTGCGCCCACGTCATTGCTCTCAACGAGATCGTCCACGGCGCGTCCACCTCCTCCACCTCATTCTCGGCGGATGATCGTCCATCCACATCAGGGGCGGGCTCGGCGGATGCAGAAGGTCGCGCGGATGCGGTGTCGGCAGCGGTCCGCGTGATACTCGAAGAGTACCTGAGCTCGGCCGTGTGGGAGCTGCCCACCTCGTGGGATGACGACGGCGCGGCGGGTGTTCCGCTGGTCACGCTCCGGGACAACGCGCTGCTGGTGTGCCTGGCAGGGTGCGAGTTCAGATCAAGCACTCGACCGACGTTCAATCAGCGGTTGAGACCGCGAGTCTGTATCAGCATCGAGCATGAAGGTGAGTCGTGCTCCAATGGTTAAGATGCTTGTTGTGAACGACCCTGGTGCCTGGCTATGGAGGGCGTTGGGGTGGCGGCGGCGGCCACGGGGGCGGCCTACATCCGCCGCAGCGCGTTCCTCCCGTCGGTGCTGTGCCCGCTGCTCGAGAAGCTGGGCGCCCCCGCGCGCGCCGTGAGCGAAACCGCCGCCACGGTGCTGCACGCCATCGCCGTGGAGGGGGGCTTCGCCGCCGCCGCCGCATCCGACGCGGAAGAGATGCGCTCAGGCGGCGGCGGCGGCGGCGTTGGCGGCGTTGGCGGCGACGGCGGCAACTGCGGCGGCGGCGGCGGCTCCCCGGTGGCTCAGCTGGTGGCTGACAACGCCGACTACGTGGTGGACATGTTGTCGCGTCACCTGCGGCACCTGGACGACCACCCGCGCGCCGCGCAGTTCCTCGCGGTAGGGCCCGCCACCAACTGCTCAAACATCAGGCGGGTGCCATGTAGCTCTAACTCAAGGAACAAGGGATGGCAAGTGTCTCGAAGCACATTTTGAGCAGTTTCTGTGATGCTTTACTTGGCGGCGGTGCTGCGGCGGACGGGGGCGGCGCGGCGAATGCTGCCGCTGCTGCACGAGCCGGTGCGGCGCGCGCTAGACGCGCTGGCCGTGGGGCGCCGGCGCCGCCACTGGCACCACGCCGCCGCGTTCCTGGGCGTGCTGCGCGAGGTGGGGCGCGCGGCGGCGGAGGAGGGCCACGCCATGGCGGCGGCGGCGGCGGCGGCGCTGCAGGCAGTGCGCCCGCTGCGTGACCTGCTCGACGAGATGGAGTCCCACCGTGTACGGCCTGCAAGATATTGCTCGTGCTCGACACGTCATAGTGTTTCACAGACTCTAGAAATGAGTGTTCACGCAAGATGCGTCGGATGACGTGGGGAGCAGTATCTGGCAGGCCCTACCACCGGGACCAACATAGGGCACAACAAGACCAGGAAGGTGGCGGCGGCGGCGGCAGCGGCAGTGGCGGCGGCGATGAAGGTGACGTTGGGGACGGATTGGAGGAGGTGATCGCGCAGTCTCCGCACCGCGCCGCGTGCGGCGCCGTCGACGTGGAGGTGAACCACCCGTCTACTCCAACCCTGTCAACCTGCATCCTGTAACCCTTGAGGCGCACCTGCACTTCCCATGAACACGCGACTAACACACACGTCCGATGCGAACCGGCGCCGCGCAGCAAGTCATCGTGGAGTGGAACCGGCGCATCCGGCAGCAGGGCGCCATGTCGCGCCTC
>Ga0307489_10000528_pt1 | contig 23395 bp, 40 predicted proteins | sample SB12metaG_FD_202247 | JGI IMG/M metagenome (GOLD analysis project Ga0307489, IMG submission 202247) | Sea-ice brine microbial communities from Beaufort Sea near Barrow, Alaska, United States - SB 1.2 | ecosystem: Environmental > Aquatic > Marine > Coastal | place: USA: Alaska | collected... | reverse complement strand
GAAACCTCGGCCAGTGGGAATGGAGTGGAAGCTGCTCGTGTCATTCACAATCCTGACGTGGTACCGGGCCTCACGTGGAGATGGCCGCAGTGAGCGCCACCGCCTTGGCTTGGCTTGATTTGGCGAATGTCGGTCGGGGGCGGTCGGAGGCAGCGGCGGTGGCGAGCTTGGCGACGGCCTGTGGCGTCGCAGCGGCCCGCGAGTGCACACCTGTTGGAACAACAGGTGTGCCGTGAAAACAGGTGTGTACTGAGGCGCGTTTGTTGACTCTCAGAACTGGGGAGTGTGTGTTGGAGGATAGCGGCGCGGCGGCGAGCATGTGAGCCATGATGGGCGAGGACGCAGCAGGATGGGTCGTCTTGGACCGTGTGGGGCGAACAGGCGGGAAGCCGTGTGTGGGGCCAACCTTGGACGACGCAAGGTGCGATGATTAGTTGGTGGACGCTTCAATTGGGCTCCCTCTGGGGGTCTAAATGGGGGGTCTACTGTAGGGTTTTTGATCGTTAGACTTGAAATATAAGACGGACACATTAAAATGATTAGTTGGTTGGTTGGCTGCTCCTAAATCCCCCCACCCAAGTTCCGTTAGCCTGGTTGCAGGGTTTAGGTTGTTGGTGGGGGGGAGTCAACAGAATGTCCCGAGCCCAACCCAACCCAAATCACCAAAGTTACTGAATCGCGGGCGGAATTCTACACGGAATGACCAGTCCGCGACTACTCGAGGCTGTTGATGAACATTCGATTGACAACACCGACATTCAAACGGTAGTGTGTAGACTCCCCCATTCCCGTCAATCTGTTCAGGTGGGGGACCTGCAGCTGCTCTCACGCTGGGACGCTGCGCTAACCCGGCACCCGCAGCGCGCCCGGAACCTACTCTCTCCCGCACGAAATGTCCGCCGCAATGGCTTCCCAAAGCATCGCTGCCAACGTGCTGCGCTCCGGCGCGCGCGTCACATCCAAGCGCGCCGGCGCCGGCAGCGGCCGGGCCGCGCGCCTTACTGTTCGCGCAGCATCGTCCGACCGGGTTCTCCCCATCGACCTTCGCGGTACGTCTCCCTTCCCTACGCTGCCGCGCCCCGCAGCCGCCGCCATCACTCCATACCCCGCGTCCACAACGCATGCACATCCGTATCGTGAATGCCCTCTGCTCGACTCGCTCACAGTCGCGTATCCGCGTCGCCGTGGCTCAACCCGATAGTTGTCCGGAGCGGGATAACGAAAAAATAGGGTGCCGGCAAACGCTCTGCAGCCGTTCCTTCCACGGGCCCGGTCGACTCATCCCCCTCTAACGCGCGGACGGACGGGCTGGGACGCGCTGCTGGGTGTCGTGCGGGGCGCGGCGGGGGTGATTCTCAGGTGGCGTGCCTGGGCGTGATGCGGGCCAGGCGGTGGAGCGGTTAGGGCGCGACCGCCGCGACGCCACGCGACTGCGTGTGTACAGGATTATACTGGGATAACCCCCAAACTTCCTCTCACCGGCCGATGGTCATCCGTTCTGTCTCAACATCAACCGCTTGTGCGCCGCGCGCGCTGCGGAGGGTCGATCCGTCCGTGTTGTGGCGCTCACCGCGCGCCCGAGAACGGCTCGACTAAGCTCGGGCACCCGCGTGCGCTTGGAACCCATCGGGCCGTCGCGACGCGACGTGACCTGTTGACATGCCCTCTCTGGATACCCCACCTTCGTACTCGTGCACCCTCCACCAACGCAAATCAATCACCCACGGCTCAGAACGCAGCCGTCTCCGTCGCACCATCTGCGGCAGCTATCGCGCGTGTTGTGTCCGTCCCAACCGTCTGACCGTCTGTACCGCCACCGCCCGTGCTGTGTGTCGCAGGCAAGAAGGCGTTCGTGGCGGGCGTGGCGGACGACCAGGGCTTCGGCTGGGCCATCTCCAAGTGCCTCGCCGAGGCGGGGTGCGAGGCAGGGGCTTACACTCGTTCACTTGTCAGCCCAACTTGAGCCGTGTCTGACACACAAAAACACCCTACACACCCTGAACACCCCTACACACCCACTCAACACGGGCTAAATAACCCCTTCGCGCACCCCCTATGCCATACAAAGCGCTCAAGTTGAGCTGAAAAGTGGACGAGTGTAAGCCCCTGGTGCGAGGTGATCCTGGGCACCTGGGTGCCCGCGCTCAACATCTTCGAGACGTCGCTCCGCCGCGGCAAGTTCGACGAGTCCCGGAAGCTGTCCGATGGCACCCTCATGGAGTTCGCCAAGGTGTACCCCCTGGCAGGGGCTAACACTCGCTCACTTCACAGCTCAACTTGAGGACCTCCGGGAACACATCGCTCACGTTAGAGCTCGACTTGAGCCCCTTCGGGCCACATCCACGGGTTAATTTGGGTTATATGGGGGACCAATTCAGCTTAAGTTGAGCGGAAAGGGGCAACGTAAGCTTAAGTTGAGCGGAAACGGGAACGAGTGTAAGCCCCTGCCCCCTGGACGCGGTGTTCGACACAATGGCCGACGTGCCCGACGACATCGCCAACAACAAGCGGCAGGGGCTTACACTCGTCCACTTTACAGCTCAACCTGAGCCGTTTCTGACGCAAAATGCACCCCAGACACCCCGCAGTACTCCACAAAAACCCAACAAGAATTCCCAAACAGCCCCTGAATGCAACCCCCTGTCCCACAGAGCGCGCTTACGGTAAGCCGAAAAGTGGACAAGTGTAAGCCCCTGACAAGCGGTACGCCGGCAACGAGGGGTGGACCGTGTCGGAGTGCGCAGACAAGGTCAAGGCTGACTTCGGCACCATCGATATCCTGGTGCACTCGCTCGCCAACGGTCCGGCCTGGCCATGGCCCCCATTTCCGTTCCCAGCTCACACCTGAATCGTCGCCTCCCTGAAACTCCTGAAGATGCTCGAGTTAAACTCAGTGTCAGGTCTGGTATCGATGATATGGTACCGAATCCCGTTCGACCAATCAGAACTGTACATTTGGAGAATCCCACCGACCGACTCGCCGACAGTCCGACCGGGTCGTGATCCTTGAGTAAATCAACCCTCGATTTGGATCAGATAAGCGTGACATGTTACGCCGACACCGAGATTAAGCTGACACGAGGAGGACAAGTGTGCGGGGACCCTGGGCTCCGGGCCGGAGGTGATGAAGCCGCTGCTGGAGACCTCGCGCCCCGGGTACCTCGCCGCCATCTCGGCCTCCGCCTACTCCAACATCTCCCTCCTGCAGCGCTTTGGGCGGGGCCGCACGCAGCCACTCCTTCCCTCACTGTTTGCTCGTACTCGTCCGGCTATCTATGAAAGCGCCTGACTCAGTGAGTTAGAGTATACGCGCTACTTATCATCTTGAAACGTTCACGTTTCTTCCATTTGGTTTCCACGTATTTTATTGTCTCCATCTTGAGCTGCTCGCAGTGTCCCAGCGTACCTGTACAAGACATTGGCTGCATCCGCATCCTCCTCCCTGAATCCCTGGCCTGGCCACTCGTCCCCTCACTGTCCCCCCATGGTGCACCAGTACACTCCCAGCGAGTGACTCGTTCACCGAACACGCTTGCACCTACAAGGACATGCTTACCGTAGTGTGGGTGTGGGCAGGCTTGCACCAGCGGGGGCACGCTTACACCGTCACAGTCACCCGATCGAACCATTCGCTTTGCGCTGTGTGCACCCTGGCCGTCGCCCCCTTATGCCCCCTGGCTCCGCCGCCATCTCGCTGACCTACCTGGCCTCCGAGACCATCATCCCCGGCAGGGGCTTACACTCGTCCACTTTTCGGCTCAACGTAAGCACATGTTGTGGGATACGTCGCATGCATGATTTCCCCCCAGTCTATGAGACAGGGGGACACGGGGAGGTGTGACCAAAACGGCTCAGGTTGAGCTGAGATGTGGAGGAGTGTAAGCCCCTGATCCCCGGCTACGGCGGCGGCATGTCGTCGGCCAAAGCGGCGCTGGAGTCGGACACGCGGGTGTTGGCGTACGAGGCGGGGCGCAAGTACGGCATCCGCGTCAACACCATCTCCGCCGGCCCGCTGGGCTCCCGCGCCGCCAAGGCCATCGGCTTCATTGACGACATGATCAACTACTCCATGACCAACGCGCCGCTGAACGAGAAGCCGCTCACCGCCATTGAGATCGGCCAGACCGCCGCCTTCCTCTGCTCCCCCCTCGCCTCCGGCATCACCGGCACCACCATCTACGTGGACAACGGGCTCCACTCCATGGGTCTCGCTGAGGACTCCAAATCGCTCGAAAAGACCGAGACGCCCGCCTAAGCGCCTAGCCCCTCGACGCTTCACCCCCGCCGTGGAGTGCACGGTGTTGAGGTGTGCGACAGCGGCGGCGGCGGCGGCGGTGGCGGCGGCGACGATGGCGGTGGCGTCGGTGGCGTCGGTGGCGGCGGCGTGGCGGGGGCGGGCGCGGCGCGTGGATCGTCTGTGTGTTTGATGCACGCGCCGCCCTCAGGAGCGGGGGCTGCCGGCGGGGCGACGAGAATGCGCATCGCACGCTGCGGCCCGCAACATGCCACACTGACGTGCGGTTTTGGTTTTGGATGAACGGGATGCATTGTCTCTGCAGAAAACCAGCGGAGAGCAAAACACCTGGCACGCCTGCGGTATTTTTTGGAGGCGGCCGGGCCTAGGTTGTATTAGGATATTAGGCAACCAACACTGTCTCCGCCCACAGTAGTGCGCACACGCCTCAAGCGGCGGCCAAGTGGGACTCCAAATTGCCCACACCTTTACAGCGACTTTCCAAACCGCCCACGCGGGCCATTCATGCTGATGCTGGGCCGCCTTTCGAACCGTGACACACATGCGCTGGATCGCCTTTCGAAAGTTTGATTTTGCAGCTCGAGGTTGTTTTAGGTAAAGTACAGTAGTGCCGCCGTCAAAGAAACTAATGCGTCATCATTCAGCGGCGTGACCCGTGAGACAGCGTCCACCACAGTTTTAGGGTCAGCAGCGTCATCAGGTTTAGGGTTTCTGCGTTTCCATTTCCATTGGTGAGAATGGAAAAACTTGTCCAGCAGAGGAGCGGCACTCCGCATGGCGTCGGCGGTTACCGACGCACGTATGGCGGCGGCAGCCGCGCCCCTCGCTTGTCGGAGGTTCGCAGTCGAACGAGGAGCGAGGGACGCGTCGCGGCTTCGTCCGCGGCGGCGTCGGACCAGCGGCGCCGGCGCCGGGGTGGGCATCCGCATGGGCACCCTTGAGCCCATCTCCACCGTCGTCTTCGCCGCTAGTGCCAACCGCACCGCACCCGCCGCCTCCGCCGCCTCCGCCGCCGCGCCATCCACAGACGCCTTCACTCTGCGCTGCCCCAACTTCGACGCCTGCCCGGGCTGCAGCCTCGCCACCGAGCTCGACAACCCGCCCATGCTAACGCGCGCGCGCGCTTACTTCGCACGACGCGGCATCCCCGACTTCCAGGCGCACACGGGCGAGGTGCACGGCTGGCGCACCCGCGCGAAGCTCGCAGCGCGCGACGACGGCAGCGGCTCCGGCCACCTCGCCCTCGGCCTGTTCGCGCGCGGCACGCATGACCTGGTGCAGATCCCCAACTGCGCCGTACACCACCCGCGCATCAACCAAGCCGCGGCGCTGATAACGGTAGGCCTGGTGGATTTGCCCGTCACGTCGTCGACAGCGACACACGTTTTTAACCCGAGTTTCTTGAGCTAACTTGCATCCTATGACTTGGTGAGAACATCTGCAAGGCCCTGGGTATCGGCGGCGGCGGCGCGGGTGGGCGTCGCGGCGTATAGCGAGCAGAGCGGGGACGGGGAGCTGCGGTACGTACAGCTAGCTGCGTGTGCGAGCCATGCCATGGGCTCGGCGGACAAAGACCCGTTCGCGAGTGTGCAGGTGGCGCTGGTGTGGAACGACGACGGCGACGGCGATGATTGGGTTGACGGCGAGGGCGCCTCCTCAGAATTGAGGGTTCCCGCGCGCGCAAGAGCGCTGGCGGACCAGATCTGGAGGGCGGGGGGCGGCGCGGCGGGCGGCAACGCTGACACCGCAAACGGAAACAGAGACAGCGGCAGCGGCGGCAGCGGTGGCGGCGGCGGCGGCGGCGGCGGCGGCGGCGGCGGTGCGGCCCAATCGCAGCTGATTCACTCCGTGTGGTAGGTCCTGGCACACATCACCCGCCACGTCATCCAACGCACTTTAAACCTCCGTTTTGTTCAGTTCAATGGCATCCTGTAACATGGCGAGCAGTGTCTGCCAGGCCCTTGGAACAGGATCAACTTCAACACCGCTCGCGACAACGTCATCGCGGGCGAGCGGTGGGTACACGTGATTGGTCAGAAGTGGCACTGGTCCCGCGCGGGCGCCGCGGACGTGGTGGGGCGGTGCAGGTTGACCCTATCAAACCCGTGTTGAAAGCGCCTGGAACGAAGCGCTTGAAACTAAATTACGATGGTGCGCCTTCAAACTTTGCTTTCAAATTCAACTTGCGCCGCTTCAACGTGTGCTACACCCCCGCCTCATTCATGCAGTCCAACACCGCGGCCTACGACAATATGTTGGAATCGCTGCGGCGTCACGTGCCGGCGGGTGCGGCTGTGTCGGAGCTGTACGCGGGAGCCGGGGCCATCGGTCTGTCAATCATCGCGGCGGGGGGGTCGGGGGGGTCGGGGGGGTCGGGGGGGTCGGGGGGGTCGGGGGCCGGTGCCGTCAACACGACGGCCGCGGGGCTGGGGGCGACGGGGGCGGGGGCGGAGGCGGAGGCGGCAGCGGGGACGGGGATGGCGGCGGGGGCGGGGGCAGAGGCAGAGGCTGCGGCGGGGGTCGTGGCAGGATTAATGGCGGGTGCGGGGGCTGCAGGCTCTGTTCGGTGCGTGGAGAGCGTGGCGGCGGCGGCGGAGCCCTTCGCTGTGTCGGTCGGTCGACTGCCGGAGGAGGTGCGCGGGCGCGTCAGTTTCGAGGTGGCGCGCGCGGAGGAGGCGGCAGGGACTTACACTCGTTCACTTTTCAGCTCAACGTAAGCGCTTTCTGTGGGATAGGAGGTACATGTAGGGGCTCCTTAGGGGGTGTTAAGGGGTGTCAGGGAGTGTCAGGGGGTGTTTAAGGTGTATTCTGTGTCAGAAAACGGCTTAGGTTCAGCTGAAAAGTGAACGAGTGTAAGCCCCTGGGATGCGGTGGGCTCGGCTGTCAAAGACGCGGACGTGTTCATCGTCGACCCGCCGAGAAAGGGGCTCGACGCGCCGACGTTGATGGCTCTCACGGGGAGCGGCGGCGGGGCTGCCGATGGGGGCACGGCCGGGGGGCTGGGGGAGGCGGTGGCGGCGGCGGCGGAGGCGGCCGGGGCCGGGGCTGCCGCGGCGGCGACGGCGGCGGCGGAAGAAGCGGCACATGACCAGCAGCAGACACCAGTCAATGGAAGAGGCAGCGAGGGAGGTACCGGGGGCGGCGGCGGCGGCGGTGGCAGCGGCGGCGGCGGCGACGGTGGCAGCGGCGGCGGCGGCAAAAAGCTAAACAGAAACCAGAGACGAAGAAAGAAGGCTTCGGCTGCGGTGCAACCCGTTCCACGCGGCCTCCCCCCGACAGAAGTGATGGTGGCGGCGCCGCCCGCCCGCCTCCAGACGCTCATCTACGTCAGCTGCGGGTTTACCTCGTTTGAGCGCGATTGTGACGCCCTGGCAAGGGGGGGCTTGACAACAAGCACTCAACCGACGCTGAAACTCCTGCACCTCCTCCAAGCGTCTGTATGACCATTCACCGAGAGGGTAAGTCATGCAGTCACGTCCTATTCGGTTCGAGTGCTTGTCGAGCATTCACCCTGAAGGTGAGTGAGTCGTGCGGTCACGTCCGATCTCGGCTCCAGCGCCTGTATGAGCATTCACCCTGGAGGTTAATCACGCGGGCACGTCCGATTTTGGCTCGAGTGCTTGTCCTGCATGACCCTTTCGCCCGGTGGGCTCTGGGCAGTGGATGTTACACCACGCCGAGGTTGGGTGGTGCAGGTTGACAGTATCAAACCCAAGTTGAAAGCGTCTGGAACCAAGCGAATAAAACTACAATGTGTAAACTGGTTTCAAATTATGCTTTCAATTTCAACTTGCGCCGCTACACCGAGGGGTTCAACTTTTTCCCAGGGGGTGACGCGCTGGAGGTCCTGGCTGTGTTCCATAGGATACCGCCTGCTGCACAGTAGATTTATCACATGTAAAGACAAGCACACGTTCGAAAATATATGTCAACTCAAGACGTCTTGAGTCAAAATGTCCCAAAATTACGTTTTCGAACGTGGGCTTGTCTTTGAACCCCGTGTTTCGTATTGCTAGTGTTCAGCGAGCCCCAACGGAAGGCGCTCACATAGTAGGCTACTGAGTATTAGCCAACCCTATCCGCCATTTCAAGCGGACAGATGACATGTGCTGATTACCATCGGTATCATTGCGAATTGGTCGTGACCGTCTCGTGCGGGTTGCGGGGTACGGGTTACGGCCAACCCGGGACCCCCCGCGGGTATACCCCCTGGTGGTTCCGGGGTCTATCGCATGTTGCGGCAGTTCATTTATATTGTGGCGCGGGTAGCTGATGCGTTGTCACCGAGCGAGTATTTCGCAAGCTGTGGATTGTTTTTGCGTCCTGTTATGAATAACGCCACATTGAAGCTTCGATGGGAACGGGGACGCCGGTCCTCAAAGTGTTATAATATGTCTCTCATCGAGCTCACCGGCTCCACCCCCTCTACTCTCGTGGATGCGGCGACTGTTTGCTCATAGTGTACCGGTGCACCCGCGCACACTCGCCGCATCTCGCTCCCTGACTGTTCGCTGATAGGGTACCGGTGTACCCGTCCGCCGCAGCCGCCATGGCATACTCTCGCCTCTCTCATATCGTACTAACGTTCATCGAGCCCCAAGGCGCTCAAATTATGACCATCAATCAACCCCCTCCGCCATTTCAAGCGGACAGATCCTCAGATCTATCTGTTTCTCTCACCACAAACGAAAGGCGGACATACAGTCTCTGTCTCTCTGTGTCTCTCACACATTCTCTCGCTGTCTCGCTGTCTCTCCCTCTCGCTGTCTCTCTCTCACTCACTACCCACCACCACCACATCACCACATCGCTCCAAGTCCACTCCCTCCCTCGCCCCTCGCGGCGCTCAGAACATGGCCTCGTCCGCTGTGACGTCCTGCTTGAGCTTGAAATAGGGGCTTACACTGATCCACTTTTTAGCTCAACTTGAGCGCTTTGTATGGGATAGGTGGTGCGCGCAGGGGTTGTAGTCCGTGTAAGGGGGTGTTAGGAGGTTTTTGGGTGTGTAGGGTGTTCTGTTTTGACAGTCACGGCTCAAGTTGAGGTGAGAAGTGGACGAGTGTAAGCCCCTGCCTTGAAGCCGCCCTGCGCCACGATCTGCTTCAGCCCGGTCACCGTCTCGTCGTCCAGCCCCAGCGCGTTCCAAACTCAGGGCCACGTAACTAATGCTGGCACATGATGACATTCAACTTTAGAAAGGACTGACAAGTCCAAACCGTGGTGACAGACCTGACCTGACAAGTCATATGATAACGTTTGACTCGAGAAACGATCGTCGGCGTACGTAATGAACGAAGTAGCACGTTGCGAGCATGAGACCGACTACGCAGTTTTCCAGGGTACCTCAAATGGCGGTCAAAGGTGCGCAAATTTGCGACCTTGAGTAAATAGACGGTCAGATTTGCCATGCAATGGTACAATATGGCGATTCGACCGTCTATTTCTCAAGAATTGGCCGCCATTTGAGGTACCCTGGAAAACTGCGACTACTGAGGCCTACCTGAAGCGCCGCCGCGTCGTCCGTGACGCCCACCTCCGCCACGAAGACACTGTAGATGTCCATCAGTTCCTCCTTGACAGCCCACTCCAGCTTGGAGTCGGGCGCCACGCCGTGGCACGCCACTAGATTTTTGCACGAGCGCACGACAAAGGCCGCCTGCTTCTGCCGCAGCTCCGATACCGCCGGTATCCAGGGCCAACGCAGATGCTGCTCGCCGCGTAATTCAACGCATTTCGAACCCTCGTATCTCGACTTCAAAGGCATCCTGTGGCGTGGCGGGCAACTTGTTACCTAAACCCACTTGTTAACCCTACACCGACTTGTTAACCCTAGACCCTAACCCTAAACCCCAAACCTGGCCCGACCTGCACCATGGTGGAGCGCTTCTTATCGTTCGCGATCTTGAGCAGCTCGGCCGTGGCCTTGACGTAGCCGCGCACATTGAATTTGAAAGCAAAGTTTGAAAGCACTTCATCACATTTAAGTTTCAAGGGCTGAAACCAGGCGCGCTTTCAACCCGGGTCTTGATACTGTCAGCCTGCACCGCCCCACCTTGACGGGGTCGATGAGCAGGTCCGCCGGCAGCCCCTCCGTCAACGCGCTCAGGTCCGCGGACCCGGATCCGTCCGTGAGGCGCGCCTCCGCGTTTTTGCGGAACATGGCCATGCGCTTCTCCGGCGTGATGGCGTTCTCGATGTCCACCCCCTCGTCCGCCATCTTTTTCACCTCGGCGATGGACAGCGTGCCCATGCCGTAGCGGCGCAACTTGAACTTGAAAGCAAAACTTGAAAGCAGATCAGCATAGTTTAGTCTCAAGCGCTTAGTTCCGAGCGCTTTAAACATGGGTTTGATAGGGTCAACCTGCACCGCCCTACCATGGAGATCTGCGCCTGCATGTCCTTCACCATCTTGCCCGACGTGATGCCCTTGATGTAGCGGCGCAAGATGAATTTGAAAGCAAAAATTGAAAGCTGTTCAGCACTTTTCAGTTTCAAGTGCTTAGTTCCAAGCGGTTTCAACTTGGGTTTCGCAGGATCAACCTGCACCGCCTTACCTTGATGATCTTTTGCGCGCTCGCGTCGTCGAGGTTGAGCTGCTTTTGAATGTCCTGGATGTGGCGGCGCAAGTTGAAATCGAAAGCAACATTTGAAAGCAGCTCGTTAAATTTTGGTTTCGAGCGCCCAATTCCATGCGGTTTCAAGGTGGGTTTCAAAGGGTCAAACTGCACCGCCCTACCTGGAGCTTTGCCGCGCGCTCCGCCGTGACGCCGCGCCCGTCGCTCAGCATCTGCGTCGCCTCCCTTTTGAACGCCTGGTCGGCCAGCCCCTTTTGCACCATGCCCTGCTCCAACGAGGGTCATCTCAAGTAATGCCCGCCGCGTCAGACAATGCTGTAGTACCTCGTGATGCAAGGGTTGACAACGCAGTGGAAATTTCATACAGACGCCCAAAGGAGGAGGAGAAGGAGGAGAAGGAGGAGGAGGAGGAGGAGGAGGAGGAGGACGAGGAGGAGGAGGAGGAGCGGTGGATGAGCGGGGTCGTGGGCTCCCCTCGGGGTGTGAGTGTGATGTGGCCCGGCCTCGAACTGGTTGAGCCCCAGCAGGTCCCCGAGCTCCGTCAGGCGCTCGAACTCCTTCGGGTCGGCCGCCTTTGTCATCTTGGCGCCCATGGTGTAGCGGCGCAAGTTGAATTTGAAAGCAGCAGATGGAAGCTGTATATCAATCATTAGTTTCAATCGCTTAGTTTCAGGCAGTTCAACTTGGGTTTGATAGGGTCGACCTGCACCGCCCTACCATGGGTCCATTCATGACTTCGCCCGTCATGCAGAACATCATGTAGTCCTCGTAGATTTTCTTGGACCAGGGGCTTACACTCGTTCCCATTTCAGCTCAACTTGAGCTCCTCTGTCCACCGTATAACCCAGCTTAACTCATGAATGTGTCCCGAATGTGCTCAAGTTGAGATCTAACGTGCACGAGTGTAAGCCCCTGCCTTGGACTGGTCCTTGTCCACATCGTCAGCCAGGGTCAACTCCTTCTGGTACGTGGCCTCCTCGACCTTGGGTGCCTTCTCCGCCTTCACCTCCTCCACCGGCTCCGCCGCCGCCGCCGCGGCCGCCGCCGCCGCCGCTGCCGCCGACTCCGCTTCCGCCGTCACCGCCGCCGCCGCCGCCGCCTCCGCCGTCTCCGCCGTCTCCTTGGTCGACGCTGCCGCCGCCACCAACTCTGGACTCGCGAGTCCCGCACCCGCCGCCGCCACCGCGGACGCCGCCTCCCGCGCCGCCGTGGTTGCCTCTGCCGCGGCCGCCGCCGCCGTTGCCGTTGCCTCCGCCATGGAAATCGCCGCCTCTGCCGCCGCCAACGTGGCCGCCGCCGCCTTGGACCAAGGGCTTTACAATCGTTCACTTGTCAGCTCAACTTGAGCGCTTTTAATGGGACAGGAGGTGCGCGGAGGGGTTGTGTAGCCCGTGTTAAGGGGGTGTTAGGGGGTGTGTAGGGTGTTTTTGTGCGTCAGACACGGCTCAAGTTGAGCTGAGAAGTGGACGAGTGTAAGCCCCTGCCTTGGACGCCTTCTCCTCCGCCGCCTCCTTGCCCGCTGCCGCCGTGGCCTCCTTCATCAACTCGGCCAGCTCCTTCTGCGCATCCTGCGCTGCCGACTTGGTGATATCCTGCACCAAGGTGTAGCGGCGCAAGTTGAATTTGAAAGCAAAGTTTGAAGGCGGGTCACAATATTATGGTTTTAAGCGCTCAGTTCCAGGCGGGTTCACCGTGGGTTTGATAGGGTCAACCTGCACCGCCCTACCAAGGGCGTCACTACGGTGGAGTTGAAGTAGACCAACTCGCGGATCTTCTTGGATTGGTCGATCTTGTCGGGCTTCGTGCGCGCCCCCTTGATGTATGACATCATCGCCTTCTTCCAGGGGCTTACACTCGTCCACTTTTCAGCTCAACCTGAGCCGTATCTGACACGAAATAGACCCTTTACACCCCTCAACACCCCCCGACACCTCCGAAACACCCGCAAAACAACCCCCAAACAATCCCTCAATGCACCCAATATCCCACAGAAAGCGCTTGTGTTGAGCCGAAAAGTGGAGGAGTGTAAGCCCCTGCCTTCTTCACCTCCACCGACAGGATAGCCATGGCCATGTCGTCGTCCAGCCGCACCGCCTCCTTGGCGCGGCGGCAGCGGTCGCGCAGCTCGGGGTTGAACGCCTCCATGCCGCCGGCAAGCGTGGACTGCACCCAGGGGCTTACACTCGTTCACTTCTCAGCTCAACTTGAGCCGTGTCTGTCACAAGAAAACACCCAATACACCCTTTTCACACGGGCTACACAACCCCTACGCGCACCCCCTATCCCATACAAAGTGCTCAAGTTGAGCTGAAAAGTGGACGAGTGTAAGCCCCTGCCTGCACCGCGCTCTTGTAGACGGCGCCGCACACCTCACGCGTGCACTGCGCCACCACGTCCTTGGGCACGCACAGCAGTCGCCGCACGCGCGCCAGCGCCTCGACATCCTCGTCCGTGAGGCTCTTCTTCTCCATGCAGCTCTCCATCTTCGTGCGGTAGCTCTCCTTGTTCACCTCGGAGGCCACCTCGGGCCAGGGCCTTACACTCGTTCGCTTCTCAGCTCAACTTGAGCGCTTTTTATGGGATAGGGGGTGCGCTTGGGGATTGTGTAGCCCATGTAAAGGGGGTGTGAGGGGGTCTTTATGGTGTGTAGGGTGTTTTGGGTGTCAGACATTGCTAAAGTTGAGCTGAGAAGTGAGCGAGTGTAAGCCCCTGCCTCGGGCGCCAGCTGCAGCTTCTCGCAGATGGACTGCAGCACGGACGCGGGCGACGCCGCGCCGTCCAGCGCGCCGCTCTTCACCGCGTCGAACAACTGCCGCCGGTACACCTTGGTGGTCACGTCCAGCACGATCTGCTCCGCCTCCTTGGTGCCCATGCCGAACAGCACCTTGAGCGCACCCAGCTCCTCCCACCGCCAGAGTCGCTCACAGGTTTACGGTTGATAATTTAGGGTTTAGGGTTTAGGGTGGCCACGCCGAAACCCCAAGCACCAGAACCGAGATTCGGACAAGCCTGCATCACGAACCGTACTCACGCTTAGACTCGGCGTGTATTCAACGTCGATCGAGTGCTTGTAGACAATGACAATGACCCCCCTGCCGTGGTGGCCGCGGTGACCTCGCCGCTGTCCGCCGCCGCCGACACGTAGCCCGTGAACAGCGCGTTCAGATCCTTGCTCTCCAAGGCGGAGCCGGCCAGGTTTACAAGGCCCAGCCCGGGCAGAGTGCCCGCCTCCTTCGCCGCGATGGCACCGTTGTATAGCGGCATCACTTGAAATGATAAAGCACAACTTAAAAAGCAAATTATCGTGTTGTGATTTGAATTTCTGGCGCTGAGGCGCTGACGCGCTGAAACCGGAAGCTTGCAACACAGGTTACAAGTTGCAGCGCCCCACGGTTGTACGCCAGCACCTCCTTGAGAATATTGTTGGCCTTGGAGGTGTCCTTGTTGTAGCGGCGCCGGTGGAATTTGAAAGCAAAAGTTAAAAGCAGTTCATGACATCCCGGTTTCAAGCGCTGGAACCGTAAGCGCTTTCAATATGGGGTATGATACTGTCAACCTGCAGCGCCCTACCTTGTTGACGGAGCGAGCGGAGGCCAGCTCGGCGGCGGCCTCCATCTTGGCTACAACGACCGCCTGCGTCATGCCCTTCACAATCTCTGCCGCGTCGTCGTCGCCCAGGAACAGCTCCGCCTGGCACTGCTTGGCATCCATGAGCGCGGTGGGGTCCAGTGAGGCCATGGTGTAGCGGCGCAAGTTGAAATTGTAAGCAAAATTGAAGCAAAATTGAAAGCAGGGTATCATATTTTAGATTCATGTGATTAGTTCTGGGCGCTTTCAAGTGGGTTTTAGGGTCAAGCTGCACCGCCCTACCATGGCGCCAGACGTCGTCAGGTGCGTCTTGAACAGGCCGGATGCCGACGTCTTCAGCGCCAGCGCCACCTGCGCGCAGGGGCTTACACTCGTCCACTTTTCAGCTCAATCTAAGCCGTTTCAGACACAAAATACACCCTGAGTACCCCTTCATACCCCCGTACACCTCCTAAACAGCCTCTAAACAACCCCTAAAGGCACCCCCTATCCCACGGAAAGCGCTCAAGTTGAGCTGAGAAGTGAACGAGTGTAAGCCCCTGCCTGCGCGTCGCTCACGCGGAACATACGCTTCCATGGCAGCAGGAACTTGGCCTGCTTTTCGCCGAAGGTGCGCGTGGAAATGAAGACCAGCTTCTGAAACTCGCGGCGGCTCTGCACGTCGTCGGCGTCGTCGCCCTCCTCCATGCGCTTGCGGAACAGGCGGCGGCCCACCTCCATGTGCGCGGTGGCCGCGTCGGAGTCCGCCAGGCCCAGCGCCAGGGTCTTACACTCGTCCACTTTTCAGCTCAACCCGAGCCGTTTCCAACACAAAATATACCCTGAAGACCCCCTATTACCCCTTAATTCCTCCTTAACACTCTCTAAACAACCCCTACATTCACCCCCTATCCCATAGAAAGCGCTTATGTTGAGCCGAAAAGTGGACGAGTGTAAGCCCCTGCCCAACGCCTCGCGCATGCTCTTGAGTGCCGCCGCCTCCCACCCCTCCACCGGCGTATCGCCCGCCTGCCAGGGTCCACTCCAACATGTGCGAGCCTCATCATAATGCTGTCGACGAGTGCGACAACACGTGCTCGACTCATCACGGTGACGCCAGCGGTGCTAGGGACGAGTGCAGTGCAACACATCGCCTCATTACAGTGCTGTCAACTCAAGCAACGAAGTCCGTCTGACTTGGGGGGGAATGAGGGTTTCAATGTGGTTGATGGAATTGGCGAGCCTATTTGAATGATGTGAACAAGGCCGGGGCCTACAATGGGGTCAACCTGGGGTCAACCCGGGGTCAACCTGGGGTCAACCTGGGGTCAACCTGTGGTCAACCTGAGGTCAACCTGGGGTGAACCCGGGGTGAACCTGGGGTGAACCTGGGGTGAACCTGGGGTCAACCTGGGGTCAACCTGGGGTCAACCTGCACCGCCCTACCTCGGGGACGAGCGTGCTGAGGTAGGCGTCGTACAGGTCCGTGACGCCCAGCGCGCTGTCCGCCGCCGACATGCCGAACTTGGAGCCGATGGCATCAACCTCGCCCTTCGTGATGGTGAGCGGGTCGCGCCCCACCATGCCGTTCCACAGCGCCTTGGGCGCCGGTCACCAGGGCCGTGCGCCACTCACTGTGCTAGCTTAAACTCAGTGTCGGGTCTGGAATAGAAGATATGGTACCGAATCCCGTTCGACCAATCAGAACTGTCCATTCCGAAAATCCCACCGACCGACTCGCTGAGACTCCGACCGGATGACGATCCTTGAGTAAGTAGGCCTTCGGTTTCGAGAATCTCAGGGTGACCGGTCACCCGGACACTGAGTTTAACCTGTCTGCTCGCAGTGTACCGGTGTACCCGTAAACCCGTGCACACTCTCCACGTCCTCCTCCCTGACAAGGGGAGCACTGCAGTGGAGGGCCCTGTGTACGCGCGTGCACACCCGCCGTGTCCTCTTCCCTGGCCTGTCACTTGGTAACGGGAGCAGTGTAGTGGAGATCCCCCAGCGTGCGCGTGCACACCCGCCGCATCCTGCGACACGGGGCCCGGCTCAGCAGTGCAGTGTGCACCCCTCCAAACGCCCCCCGTGCACCCCTTGTACACCCTTGATACACCCTTGATACACCCCTGCAACACCCCTAATATGCCCCTACCATACACCTGATGCATCCCTAATATACCCCTCATGCACCCCTCACACACTCCTGTGCGGCCCTGCCCCCGAGACGCGCTTCTTGTCCACGGTGAGGCACCCGTACACGCCGGCGCCGCCCACCACCACGCCCAACCCCACCATCGCGGACTGGCCGCCGAGTTTGCCGCCCACGCTCAGGGCCGTACCGCTCGTTCCCGCGGTCGCTTAACTTGAGCGTCGTTCGAGGTGAGATTGAGTGCTCTCAACAGGAGGCCATAGCCTGAGAGCTGCGACGGCTCGAGAGGGGATAAGGTGAGCGCTCAGGGGTCAAACCGGAGCCCCAGGGCTGTGACCGCCTAGACATGACAAGCTGCGACGGCCAAAAGCTGAGGAGTATGATGGTGCACAACCGACAGCTGTGACGGCCCACAGCCCGAGAGCAGTGGGGGGCAACAGCCTGACAGGCGTGGCGGCAGGGAGTTGCGGTGGAATGGGAGGTGGTGTGCACAGCAGTGTTATGTGGCCTCGCCGGCTGCGCCGCCCGCCGCAAGGCCGCCGCCCACGACGACGGCGTACGCCGCCAGGCGCAGGGGCCCCAGCGCCGCCTGCTGCTGCTCCATCCCGTCCATCTCCTTCTCGTAAAGGTACGGCGACGGCCGGCTCTGTGGCGGCAGAGCGAGGGGCGGAGGGTCAGCGTCAGCTTGGAGAGTGAAGGCGAGGGTGAGGTTGAGAATGAGGGTGAGAGTGGGGTGAGGGTGAGGATGTGTGAGGGTAAGGGCGAGGGTGAGAGTGGGGTGAGGGGGGGGAAGCTCGGAGGGCAGTGGCGCGGGGGCGTCACCGCGGCGGCAGGGGGTCAGACGATACCGTGGGGTTGGCTGGAGGGACACGCAGCAAATCCTTTTGCACATATTCGTTCGCAAGTGCCTTGTCGGCGGGTCGAATCGTGACGGCGCGAGATTTTGGCAGGCGAGCTTGACGCGTTGGGGCGAGCGGCTGGCCCGGGAGCCCGCCGCGACGGCATATCACCTCGATGCGACGCAAACCCCTCGTGGCTGGTGCATGGGCCTCCGCCGGGGCGCCGCGCCACACAACCAGCGCATTCCACCACGACGTGCCCTCGTGGCATAACTGCCGAGACCTCAACTGGGTCACTGGTGGTGCGGCACCCGGGATTGCCCCGGACACTCGCGCTGCCGGGTTTGACGAGCAGTGGGCGAGGCGAATGTGCGGCGCTTACCTCCGGCGCCGCTGCGGTCACACTGACGGAGCGCGTAGGTCGACGGGATGAGCCCGCGGCCGAAAAGGTGGAGCGTCGAGGTGCAAGCACGCCGCGGCCGCCGGCACCGGCGAAGCTGCTCCGCGCATTTGCTGCCCCCGGGATGCCGGCAGCCGGCGTAGCGACGGCGCCGAGCGCGGAGACCGCTTGGCTCGCCATACTGCTGAGGCCTGTTTCGTGCGAGGGTTTACGAGGAGGTGCTCGACTGCCTGACGGTGTGCAAACAAGCAGCAATTGCTTGTCGCCGGCGTTCGGATGGCGGGCGGCGTCGTGGAACCTCCGCTTTCTGTGAGACGCGAGTCGTGAGCCGAGATCTCGCGACCCTTTTCACTCTGTGACGTGTCAGGTAGCGGGAGTGAGGGTCATGAGAACACGCTCTTGAAGTTCGAGAATCGTGACTTACTTACCTTCACTTTGAAACCTCATATGCATATACACAAGAAAAGCGCGGAGGTTAATTTCGATTCAACGTCGTGCTCGTTCTCAGAACCCCCCTTCCCTGCCTGCTGACGCGAATCTTTATTTTCTATGCTAGTTGTTGGCGCGCCAGGCCAGCATTCTCTCGCCTCCGACGCCGCACAACCACGCCAGGATGTTCGCGATGGCGGCCTCCTCGGCCGGAGCCTGCACCCAGCGCGCCTCGATGAGTGGGCAGCGCGTACCCGGCCGCCGCGCGCAGCCGGTGAGCGGCGCAACCAACTCCTCCGAAAGGAAATTAAGATTCTCCACAAAACTCTCGGAGCGCGACAGGCACCCCGGCCCGTAGCTTCTTACATACGCGCCGCCTCCTCCACCGCGCCGCCGCCGCCCCCACTTCACCTTCACATCCACTGTCGCCTCTACCTCCACCTCCTCCTCCACCTCCTCCTCCACCTCCTCCTCCTTCTCCCCCGCCTCCTCCTCTACCCCTCCTTACTCATCCTCCCGCGAGCTCGCATCGCATCACTCTCCCCTTCCTCCACCACCCCGCACCTCGCCCATCTCCCGCTCTCCGCTCTCCTCTCACCTGAGTCCAGGTCACCCCCATCCTATCGTGTCTCCAGCCCGCCCCCCGCGCACTCAGCGGCCCGGGCCCAATGCGCGTCGTCAGCGAGTTTAACATCGGCAAGCTGACGTCGGCAGGGGCTTACACTCGTTCAGTTTTCGGCTCAACGTAAGCACATCTTGTGGGATACGTCGGATGCATGATTTTCCCCCAGTCTATTGGACAGGGGAACTCGGAAGGTGTGGGGAAAACGGCTGAGGTTGAGCTGAAAAGTGGACGAGTGTAAGGCCCTGGACGTCGGTGCTGGCGAAGAAGACGCAGTCGGACCTGGACCGCGTCTTCAAGGCAGGGGCGGCTTAAACTCGTTCCCATTTCCGCTCAACTTGAGCTTAATTTGCCCGTTTCCGCTCAACTCAAGCTTACTTTGTCCCCTTCAAGACCCAAAAGTAACTCGTTGATGTGTCCCGAGGGTGCTCAAGTTGAGCTCTGACTGAGCGATGACTCCCGAAGGTCCTCAAGTTGAGCTGAGAAGTGAGCGAGTGTAAGCCACTGCTTTAAGGGCACCAGCAAGACGCGCGACAAGCTGAGCTACATGGACGAGGTGATGGCGCTGTGGCGCCTCGACGGCCTCGAGGCAGGCGCCACCTCTCGATTTGCTCGCCACCTTGCACGGGGGCATCAGCATCACTCATTCTTATCCAAGCTGCCCCCGTGTCGTCGTCACCTAGCTGTGCTCATGTCGTCACCAGGGGCGTACACTCGCTCACGTTAGAGCTCAACTTGAGCAAATCCTGGACACATTCATGAGCTAACCTGGGTTACACGGTGGACAGAAGAGCTCAAGTTGAGCTGAAACCGGAACGAGTGTAAGCCCCTGGTCGTCACCTAGCTGTGCACATGTCGTCACCTGATAAATGACCGAAGCAGTTGTGGGCGGTGGCGGTGTTGTTCCCTATGGGTCGGACACTCTGGACGAGCTGGAGGAGACGCTGCTATCCGTGGACTTCGGGCCGAGCACTACGGCGAACATTCTGGTTGGGCGGTGCAGGTTGACCTTATCAAACCCAAGTTGAGACCGCCTGGGACTAAGCGCTTGAAACTGAAGTTTTATACACTGCTTTCGACTTCTGCTTTCAAATTCAACTTGTGCCACTACATCCTGGACGCGATCCGAGGGAAGGTGGAGAGTGGGGATTTGAAGACGGGCGCGGACATGAAGGGGGCAGGGGCTTACACTCGTTCCCATTTCCGCTCAACTTGAGCTTACCTTGCCGCTTTCCGCCTAACTTAAGCTCACTTTGTCCCCTATTTAACCCGAATTAACCCGTGGACGTGGCCCGAAGGTGCTCAAGTTGAGCTCAAAGGGGAGCGATGTGTTCCCGAAGGTCCTCAAGTTGAGCTGTGAAGGGAGCGAGTGTAAGCCCCTGGAAGGGGGCGCTGAAGCAGGCAATCGTGGACATACTGCAGCGCGCCAACGGGGGCGCGGCAGGGGCTTACACTCGTCCACTTTTCAGCTCACCCTAAGCCGTTTTGGTCACACCTCCACGTGTCCCCCTGTCTATTAGACTGGGGGGAAATGATGCAGCTAACGTAACCCACAAAATGTGCTTACGTTGAGCTGAAAAGTGAACGAGTGTAAGGCCCTGGGGCGCGGCCGGCGCAGCGCCGCTGACGCTGAGCGAGACCTCGCCCTCCATCGTCCTCGTCGTGGGCAGGAGCTCACACTTGTCCACATCAGCTGAACCTGAGCCGTTTCTGACACCAAATACACCCTGAACTCCCCCTGATACTCCTTAATACCCCCCTGACACCTCCTAAACACCCCCTGAGCAATCCCTAAACACACCTCTATCCCACAGAATGCGCTTAAGTTGAGCCGAAAAGTGGACGAGTGTAAGCCCCTCGTGGTGGGCGTCAACGGCGGCGGCAAGACCACCACGGTGGGCAAACTGTCACACCGCTTCGCCAACGAGGGCGCGGCGGTCATGCTGGTGCCGGGCAGGGCCTTACACTCGTCCACTTCTCAGCTCAACCTGTGCCGTTTCTGACACAAAACAAACCCTACACACCCCCTAATACTCCTTCATCCCCCCTGACACCTCCTAAACACCCCCTAAACAATCTCTAAATGCACCCCTATCCCACAGAAAGCGCTCACGTTGAGCCGAAGAGTGGACGAGTGTAAGCCCCTGGTGGCGGGCGACACCTTCCGCGCCGCCGCCGCCGAGCAGCTCCAGGCGTGGGCGCAGCGCTCCAACGCCGTCATGGCCACACCGGTCAAGGAGGGCATGAAGCCCGGCGCGCTCTGCTACCAGGCCAGGCCCGCTGGCATCTCACTGGTTCGATATTCACGGAGGTGATCTATTGCCGTTTAGGGATTTGTTCCTTTTCTCGAGTCGACTCGTGTTGGAAGCTTAATTATTAAGCTGCGGCCGACGAGTTGACTCAAGAAAAGGGACAAATTCCTGAACGGCGATAGATCACCTCCGTGAATATGCGAAGTTGCTCTAGTTGTACTGGTTCAGCATCCGCCACTCAGGCCCAGCGTCATCTGACTGTTTGCTCATAGTGCACCTGGCCTTACTCGCAGGCGGTGGAGGAGGCGAATAAATTGGGCAACATTGACATTGTGTTGTTGGATACCTCGGGGCGCCTGCACACCAACTGCGACCTGATGGATGAGCTGACAGGCAGGGGCTTACACTCATCCACTGTTCAGCTCAACTTGAGCTGTTTCTGACAATAGAATGCACCCTAAACACCTCATCATACCCCCAAACACCCCTTAAACACCCCTCAGACAGCCCCTAAATGCACCCCCTATCCCACAGAAAGTGCTTGAGTTGAGCCGTGGACAAGTGTAAGCTCCTGCTGACAGGCATCAAGAAGAGCGTGGGCAAGGCACGGGAGGGGGCGCCGCACGAGGTGGGGTAGTGTAAGTCCAAACCCAGGATTCAGCGTTTAAGGGTTTAGGGTTTAGGGTTTAGGGTTTAACCCTAAACCCTAAACCCGAGGTGGGGTGGCGTAAGTCCAAACCTGTGTTGCAAGCGCCTGATTTCAGCGCTTGAATCTTAAATACGAGACAGACCTACCGCTTCCAATTTTTGCGTTCAATTTCAACTTGCGGCTGTGCGCCGAGGTGCTGCTGGTTTTGGATGGGACCACGGGGCTCAACATGTTGAACCAGGTCGGGCCGCCCGGGCGAGTGTCTTCACCGTGTCCACGTCAAAGGATGCTGTTTACCTCGATAGCAGAAGGTGCCAATCTACTCGTCCCGACCCCCTCCACTTCAAGAAACCCCGGGGTTTCAGTGTGCGAGTCTCGGATTCCGAGACTCGCCGGCCGAGCCGACCGACCGTTTTCAGGGCCTCTTGAGTTATTCAACCCTCAAAATTGGACCACATGAGTTTCACGTGATCTACCCCTCAGTTTCTTAAAGTAGAGGGGGCCGGACCGTGTAGACGCGTTGCAGGCCACCGCAGATGGTATGAGTGTGTCCACGTCATAGGATGCCATTTACTCGACGAGGGAGGGTTGCAATGCGTTTGATGTTGTCATGGAGGGCAATGTCCCCTGCAGATGTGGTTGGCCACGACATAGGATGCCTTCTCACCCGACAAACAAGGGCTTGAGATGCGGTGGATGACGCAGCGGGCGATGTGTGGTTGACCCCAGAAGCAGGCGCGGGAGTTCAACAGCGTGGTGGGGGTCACAGGTTTGATTCTGACCAAACTGGACGGCACCTCGCGAGGCAGGGAGGTTATTGCTCACACGTACTCGACTGACGTTGTGTACTGATGAAACAAGTCCGCGCGTCTGTGTGAGCATTCACCCTGGGGGTAAGTCTAGAAGTCAAGCTCCGATGTCGGCTTAATAGGCCGATTTCGGTATATCGCTTCCCGTGCCGAGCGTTGACGCTTTGCCCGCAACTCTGTATGGGCATTCAACCTGACGCCCGCTTTCCTGCGCGGAGCGCTGACGCTTTGCCCGCAACTCTGCATGGGCATTTCATTCAGGCGATATACCGAAATCGGCCTATTGCTTGTTGTCAGTGACCCTGGCGCGAGGCGGCGCGGTGGTGAGCGTGGTGGACGAGCTGGGAATCCCCATCAAGTTCGTGGGGGTGGGGGAGACCATGGTGGGGCGGTGCAGGTTGACCCTATCAAACCCAAGCTGAAAGCGCCTGGAACTCAGCGCTTGAACCAGAAATTTGATAAACCGCTTTCAAGTTTTGCTTTCAAATTCAACTTGCGCCACTACACCATGGAGGACCTGCAGACGTTCGAGCCGGGCAGCTTTGTGGACGCGCTGTTCCCGGACAGCGCATGAATGCCAGTAGCATACATTCTTACCGCCAGACAGAATTCGGAACTAACAATAATCCGGATTAAAACTAGCTCTAGAGCTATCCATACATTGAAAATATATAATATCATGTGTTCCGCCGTCTTCCATCGCGCGCTATGAAGACTAAGACATACGACACTCTCTGGGACGACACACACCAGCCTAGAGGAGCGGCAGCAGCGGGGGGTGCAAGTCGCCGAGGCTCACAGGCATTAGCCGCGGCACTCCCAGGGTGGCCCATGCTCTGTCCCCCC
>Ga0307489_10000527_pt1 | contig 23397 bp, 33 predicted proteins | sample SB12metaG_FD_202247 | JGI IMG/M metagenome (GOLD analysis project Ga0307489, IMG submission 202247) | Sea-ice brine microbial communities from Beaufort Sea near Barrow, Alaska, United States - SB 1.2 | ecosystem: Environmental > Aquatic > Marine > Coastal | place: USA: Alaska | collected... | reverse complement strand
AATTGAAAGCAAAGTTTCAAAGCAGTTTATCATTTATTGTTTTAAGCGCTTAGATCCAGGCGCTTTCAACGATAGTGTCCACCTGCACCGCCCTACCAGACGGCGGCGCTCCTCCTCCGCCACGCGCTGGTCGCGCTCCTCCAACGTGTAATGCCGCAGGTTGAATTTGAAAGCAAAGTTTGAAAGCGGTTTATCCATAATTTAGTTTCAAGCGTTTAATTCCAGGCGCTGTCTGCAATCAACGTGGGTTTGATAGGGTGAACCTGCGGTGCCCTACCAAGGCCCGCGCGGACTCGGCGGCGGCGGCGTGCAGGCGCCGGTCCCTGTCACCCGCCGCGCGCCGCGCCTCCTGCTCCGCCGCTGACGCGCGCGCCTCCGCCCAGGGGCTTACTCTCGTCCACTTTCTCATCTCAACGTAAGCACTTTCTGCCAGGCACGCTGGTTGACTGGCCTCACTGTGTCAGTGACAAACACGACTCAGGTTGAGCAGAAAAGTGGGCGAGTGTAAGCCCCTGCCTCCGCCGCCTCGCACCGCGCCGCGTCGCAGAGCCTGGTAGACTAATTGCTCGCCGCGTCATAAGGTGCCATTGAATTCAAGACAGGAAGATTCGGAATGTGTGCCGTGCCGATGTCGTGACGAGCCAGCCAAAAATGTGCTGATCCCTACCGCGCTGCGCGCTGCCCGCGCCTCCGCGTCGTCCACAGCCGCCCGCAACGCCGGAACCTCCCCCTCCTCCATCTGACGCAACCGCCTCGCCAGTGCCACATCCTCGTCTCTCGCCGCCCGCAGTTGCGCCATGGTGCGCTCCCACGTGCTGCACATATCGGCGATACTTTGGTCCCTCTCCTCCACGTCAGCCTTGGCCGCGTCCAGCTCCTGCGCCAGTCGCCGCTCCGCAGCCTCGCGCCGTGACAAGTCCCGCTCGAGTTGCTCCACCACTTGTGCCAGCGCCGCATTGTTTTGATTTTGTTGTGACTGCTGGTGCTGCTGCTGCTGCTGCTGCGTGTGTACCAGTGTACTATGCTGCTGCTGGTTGGGGTGCTGCTGCCCCCGCGGCGTGGACGACGCCGACGCTGGTGCGAGAGGGAACCTGGCGGCGGAGCCGGGTGTGGGAGGCCAGGTTTGGCGCGCGCCGGGGGATGGGGCCGCTGACGTTGACGCCGCTTCCGCCCACTGGTGCCCATTTATCCCTCCGCTGGTGCCAGGCGGCCACTGCTGTCTCTGGTGCTGCTGTCGCGCGTCCGTGACGTTGGATACCATGGTTCGCAGGTGCCGCACCTCGCGCTCCTTCACGCGCGCCTGCGCCCGCCAGTAGTCCGCCAGCTGCTGCTCGCTCGGTGTCGCCGTCAGCGTCGCAGCCTCCCCGACCGCCGGGTGCACTGAGTGCCGATGGTGGGAAGCAGAGCTACTCGCAAAGTTGTCCTCTGTGCCCAGGGCATCCCTGAATGCCCCCCAGCCGCTGTCCTCGCCGAGGTCGCTGCCGCCATCGCCGGCGGCGTGTCCGCCGGCCCACATGACCAGCCTGGAGGTGGGAGCTGAGCTCGTCGTGTGGCGCGGCGGCCTGCCTGAGAATGCGGAGAACAGCGCCCGCCACTTTCGAACTCACAGTTGTCAAAATGTGCCGAGTGTAATGAGCGGTCTCCATTGAACGTTACGATCAGCCAGTCAGATTTGACCAGCCAATGGCTGTGAATTCTTCGCTGCGCGGTCTTGTGAGAGGAGCAGAGGACATGTCGTCGCGCACTTTGAAGCGCGCTACGTGGTGGACAGCGAGATGCCGCGAACAGGCGAGGCCGGCGCTGGGAAGAGGCCGGCGTCGCGTCGGGCTACAGCCAACGCCGCCGCGGTCACCAGAGGGGCGGCGGCGGGGGCGGGGGCAGCGGCCGAGGCCGAAATGGAGGGCCCCGAGGGTGCCGATCCCACAGACGACGCTCCCGCGGGCGATGGCTCCATCGGCGACAGGCAGAGTGTACCGGCACACAAGTCAGTAATAGCGGCGACGACGACGGCGACGGCGGTGCGCGCGCGCGACTACGTTCGCGTCCTCCTGTTCGTCCCCAACCTCATCGACTACGCCCGCCTCCTCTGCCTCGCCTACTCCATGGCATGGGCAACCAAATTTTGCCCGCCACGTCATCGACACACCTGTTTGAAACGCTCGTTCCTTGGAGGTAAACGGCAACCTACGTAGCGAGCAACTGTGCCAGGTGCTTGCCCGCCACTTCGTCGACGCGCATTTGGAATCCTGGTCTTTTCAGTCAAATGGCATCCTGTGACGTGGCCAGCAATACGTGCCGGGCCCTACTCCGTGGCTCTGATGCACGCCCAAAAACCGTTCGCGTTCGCCGCCGTGTACATCCTCAACTTCGCACTCGACGGCCTCGACGGCGCCGCCGCGCGTGCGCTGGGCCAGGCATGGTCACTTCACCAAAGTGGGAGCCAACGAAGGTATACGATGTGGCTTAAGTAACGTGGTCGCTCCACCTAATATAACATAGGTACACGGTGTCGCTCAAAAAACATGTCCTTGATGTGCCGCCGGGCCTTAATAGCAGACATCCGCGTTCGGCGCCATCTTGGACGTCCTGAGTGACATCCTGACGCGGGGGCTGCTCTGGGCGCGCGTCCTGCCCAGGCCGTGGGGTGGGGCCTGCCCACTGTTTGCTCATACATGTACACACTCGCCGCCCTTTCTACTCCTCATAGTTTACCCATGCACACTCGCCGCGTCCTCTGCCCTGGCCTTGCACTCGTTCCCTTTTCAGCTCAACTCAAGCCGTTCTATCCCTGAAATCCACGAATCGTGCATTTTCAACACCTCGAACATGCTCAGGTTGAGCTGCTAAGGGAACTGAAATGAGGCTCTCCCCCCGGGAATGCTCCCAGCGTACTACGAGTTTGCCGTTTTCCTTTGCCTCCACGTCACCGGCGGCAAAGAGTGGAAGCAGGGGGGGGTCTTTGAGGGGGCGCCGCGCTGGGTGGCGGGGGTCATGCAGAATAATTTCCGGCAGGGCCTCACTGTTTGCTCATAGTGTACCAGTGTACCCGTGCACACTCGCCGTATCTTCCTCCCTGAATCCACTGGCAGCTATTCACACTTTGCACCTCCAATATATTAAAGTCGAGCCACCATGAGACTCGGGTAAGGCCCTGGATTTTGGCAGCCGATAGGGTCTCTCGCCGTTGCGGGCTTACACTTTCTTCCGCTGTGGATATACCTGCAGCTGGAGACGACGCCGGCGGGGGTCGCAGCGGCGTCGTCGGCGGCATCGTCGGCGGCGTCGGCGGCGGGGGGGGCGGCGCTGGTGGTGGCGACGGCGGTGGCGGCGGTGTTATTGTGGCGGTGGCGATGGCGGAGGGTGGCGGCGGCGGCGGCGGTGGTGGTGGGTGTGGCTTTTAAGAGGGTGAGTGACGCGGGGATCTCACTGCCCATGCCACGTTCGCTCACACTCGGGAAGCTCATGGTGAGCCGGTGCAGGTTCAGCCTATGAAACCCCCGTTGAAAGTGTCTGGACCGAAGCGCTTGAAACAAAAACACGATGAAGTGTGTTCAACTCTTGCTGTCAAACTCATATTGCGCCGCTACATCATGACGGGCGCGATGTTGTCGCGGCGGCTGGGGGTGGTATTGGGATTCGGTCGGGCGGTGGCAGCGGCAGTGGAGGTGTGGGTGCTGTGGCGGTACTTCGCCAGCGTCGTGCGCTCAGACTTTCTCGAGTGGAAGCGGCGGCAGCAGCAGCAACGACAGACGAAGAAGCACAAATGGCACAAATGGTGAAACATATAGACAATGGAATTACATCGGATAGACAATGAAAGAGTGGAACGCAAACACTCTCTCCAACACAAAAACAGTTGCTCCATTGTGCAGCAGCAGTGGATCCCCTAAGGTGTGCAACGTGTGAGCCCTGCTATTGTAGATCCTCAAATATTCATACATCGGTCATAGTACACAGAAGTGGGGCAGCGAAGGACGTAACGCTCTCCCTCATCAGCTTAAGTGGCATTGTGATTGGCAGTGTGTATCAATCGATAGTATTCTCCAATACTTGACACACTCATCAAAATATGCGTTCCTTCACTGCTCGTCGCCGTCGCCGTCGCCGCCGATGTCTCCGTCGTTTCGATAGCGGTTCCCGTTTCGGTCGAACTGGTTGCGCGCGCCGAGCAGCAGGGGCTTACACTCGTCTACTTTTCAGCTCAATGTGAGCATCTTTTGTGGGAAAGGGGGTGCTTCGGGGGTGTTGAGAGGGTGTTTCAGGGAGTGTGTAGGGCGTGTTGAGGGGGTGTTCAGGCATTAGGGTGTGTTAATGGGGAAGTCAGGGTGTGTTTTGCGCGCGGAAACGGCTCAGGCTGAGCTGAGAAGTGGACGAGCGTAGACCCCTGCCGAGCAGCGTACGGTGCACGGCGGCGGTGACGGCGGCGACGGGCGCCACGGCGGCGGCGGGCGCCGCGCGCACCGCGCTCACAACGGCGGACCGCGTGTCACCCTCGAGGTAGTGCCATCGATTGCCAGTACTCGTAACGAGATCAGACATGCCCGCACCTCATGACTTACTTCCAGGGATAATGCTAATGCAAACGCACGGACTCGGTTTGTTGGGAAATAACGTCGGTCAAGTGCTTGTTCCGAATCACCCCCCTGCCTCGCGGTAGAGGCGCATGGGTCCGGACGCCACCACCGCCGCGGCGTTCCCCAGCCCCCGCGAGAACGTCGCCGCGGCTTGAGCGAATCCCTCACGCAGCCCCGCGGGCTCAGGCATCGCATCCTCCACCTCTGCCTCCGGCGGCGGCGGAGGCGCTGGCTCCCCCACAGCGGCGGCAGTAGCAGCAGCGGTGTGGCGCGCCCGTAAGCCCCCGTCGCCGCCCGAGCCCGGTCGCGCGTCGTCCACAGCGACGAGCTCCTCGATGCCGCCCATGACGGCAGTGGCGCCCGCCGCGAGGTGCACCCCCAGCCCAAGCGCCTCGCAGCTCACGGCGCGGACGAACGCCTTAGCGCCCTTGGCACAGGGGCTTACACTCGTCCCCTTCTGAGCTCAACTGAGCCTTTTTTGTCACTAAACTCACCCCTGTAATAGACACCTGACCCCCGTATGATGGGAATGTGACCCCCCTTTAACGGGCAACTGAGCCCCCTATAATGGGCACCTGGCCCCCTCTGGGCAGACTCATCCCCGCAAATGAGCCTAGGTTGAGCTGAGAAGTGGACGAGTGTACGCCCCTGCCTTGGCGGCACCGCGCCATGCGCCGCCGCGGCGCCCCGTGCGGCGGAACTCCAGCGGCTGCCGGATCACCGCCGCCGCGACCTAAGGCCCACCAGATACCGCTCGCCGCGTCATAGGATGCCGTTTGGCTTAAGGAAACGATGGTCCAATAACAGTGTTGAGCGTTGAGTGTTGAGTGTAGAGTGTTGAATGTCAATGACGTGGCGAGCAACATCTGCCAGGCCCCGTCGTGAATTTCCATTCATTTCAAGAACCGAGGGTTCAAATGAGTGTCGATGACGTGGCGGGCGGTGTCTGGCATGCCCTACCGCGCCCTGGCCCACGTTCATGACCGAGCGGATGGGCGCGATGCCGGTGGCAAACTTGAAGGCCTGCGTGCGGGACACGTGCTCGATCCACGCGCGAAGCACCCGCTCGCTCAGGGCCGCCCACGAGGGCCTGGCAGATGGTGCTCGCCACATCGTTGGATGCCATTTGATGAAAGAAACGAGGATGTTTGTCAAGGAAACAGGGGATCAGGTGACGAGTATAGGTTCCTGTTACAGGGGAGTCAGCTGCCCGTTATAGGGGGGCAGTCCCGTTATAGGCGTTCAGGTGTCCGTATAGGGGGGTCAGGTGCCCATTTCAGGGGGTCCGTGCCCAATGTAGAGGGGGCAGGTCCCCATTATAATAGAACGTTGGATGACGTGGCGAGCAATATCTGTGAGGCCCTGCCGGCCAGCCGTGCACGCCGCGCGCGGTGACCGGCAGCAGGTCCAGCGTGACGCCGCCGAAGGGCACCAGGTTGAGCACCTCCATCAGGTTGCCGGCCGTCAGCGCCGCCACGTCCACAGTGTAGTGGCGCAAGTTGAAATTGAAAGCAAAGTTTGAGAGCGTTTCATACATATTATAGTCTCAAGCGCTGAACTCATAGGCGCTGTCAACGCGGGTTTTGAAAGTGTCAACCTGCACAGCCTCACCACAGCGCGCGGCGCGTAGTCCAGCCGCAGCGACGTGGCACGCACCTCCATGTAGCGGTGCAAAGTTGGAATTGAAAGCAAATATTGAAAGCAGATGATCGTATTTTAGTTTCAAGCGCTTAGTACCAGGCGTTTTCAATTTGGATTTCACCAGTTTAACCTGCACTGCCTCACCTCCACGAGCTGGAAGTACGCGCGCCCCGTCTCCTCCGCCGCCGCCGCCGCTGCCGCGACACCCTCCTCGGCGTCGTCCCCGTCCCCGTCTTCGCCGGCGTCATCGTCAGCGGGCACTTCGGCGGCGGGCTTCTCGTGATGGAAGAAAGCGACGAGGAACTTGAGCGCGCTCTGGTCCAAGCGGAGGTGCAGCGGCAGCAGCGTAATTTAGCGGCGCAAGTTCAAATTGAAAGCAGACTTTGAAAGCAGCTTGATATGTTTCCGTTTCAGGCGCTTTGTTCCAGGCGCTTTCAAGGCGGGTTTGGAAGGGTCAATCTGCACCGCCTTGCTGTGGAGCGCAGGCGGAGCTCGACGCCGTCCGGACAATCCAGGGGGTCCGGTCGGACAGCAGTCACCTCCGCGCGGGCCAGAGCGGCTCCGCTCTCGCGCGGCGCCGCGCCGTCGTGGCCCAGCACCTTGGTGTACCGGCGCAAGTTTAATCTGAAAGCAAACCTTGACAGCAATTTTAAAACGCATTATAGTTTCAAGCGATTAATCCCAGGCGCTATCAACATGGGTTCCCCAGGTCAACTTGCACCTTGGGCGTCAACTTCCCCTAAAGGCTAACCCTAAAGCCTGACCCATAAACCCCACCTTGGGCCAGCGGCAGCGCGGCGTCAGGTCCACCAGCGCGGCGTCCGCCACTACCAAGGGACAAGCATGAATTGCCCGTCACGTCATCGACGCGCGTTCCTTGATCTGAAAAGCATCATATGACACGGCGAGAGCAATAGGTAGTGTATAGGGGCTGTATAGACGCTGTATAGGGGGTGTATAGGGGGTGTATAGGGGATGTATAGAAGGTGCGTAGGGAGTGTATGGGGGGTGTACATGGGGTGTACAGGGGGTGTATATCCCTACCACGGCGGCGGCGGCGCGCCACGCCAGCACCGTGCCACGGGGGAACTCGTCGGCGCGTAGCGCGGCGCCGTTGATGACCAAACGCAAGGGGCTTTCACTCATCCACATCTCAGGTGAACTTGCACCGTTTCATCTCTGAAACCCTTATACACCCGATGCAACTCACAAAAAGTGCTTACGTTCAGCCGAAAAGTACGAATGTAAGCCCCTGCCAAGCGCATCCCGGCGCACGCCGGGGCCTCGTCTGTGCCGCCGTCCGGCGCGAGCTGCCACTGCAGCCCCGGGTGGAGGGTGCACTGGGCCCGCGCCACGGCCACGGTGGCGGTGGCGGCGGGGCGGGGCCCGGCGCCGTCCGCTGGATAGGGCCTGATAGGGGGGGCAGGTGCCAATTATAGGGGGGGCAGGTGCCCCTTTCAAGGGGGGAAGGTGTCCCATGATAGGGAGGTCAGGTGCCCCGGATAGGGGAATAAGGTGCCCATGATAGGGGGGTCAGTTGCCCATGATAGGGGGCTTAGGTGTCCATCATAGGGGGGTCAGGCCAGGCCATACCTTCGGGGGCGCGGGGAGCTGAGGCGGGGCGCCGGGGGCATTGGTTGTCGTGGATGGCGGGGGCGCCGCCATGTGGTTGGGGTCCACTGACGCGGGGGGCGCGCCGTCGAACCACCGCGCCGACGACTCCTGCTTCGCCGCCGAAGACTCTGGCTTGGATTTGCTGCGACCGCCGCCGCCGCTGCCGCCGCCGTCGCCGCCCCAGCCGCCGCCGACGCTGCCGCCGCCGTCGCCGCCGCCCCAGCCGCCGCTGCCACCACCACCGCCGCCCCCGACTGTTTGATCGAAGTGTACATGGACTCCTCCGCCGCTGCCGCCGCCGCCGCCAGACAGATCCATCCTCTCTGCTACCGTTGGCTTCCCAGAAGCTCGCGGCGAGCCAACCGGCGACGTGAGACACGAAGGCGGGGACGAACCGCGGCTACCACCCCCGCCGCTACCGCCGCCGTTACCGCCGCCGCTGCCGTCGCCACTCCCGCCGTCGCCAGCTCCTTCTCCCTCGGTTTTTAGCAACCCCTTGGACCTGTGTTCCTTGGACGCGCCGGGCGCCGGCAGCGGGCCCCCGCGGCGCCCCCCCGCACGAGGGGGCAGCCCCGACGCGCTGAACCCCATCATGGAGCTGGACCCCATGGATGTCATCATCGAGGTGGACCCCATCATCCCCCCACGCCCCGTCACGGTCATGGAATAGCGGCGCAAGTTGAATTTGAAAGCACAGCTTGAAGGCGGTTCAACATATTATAGTTTCAAGCGCTTCGGTTCAGGCGCTTTCAAAATGAGTTTGATAGGTCAACCTGCACCGCCCTACCATGGAGCGCAGGCTGCCGCCCATGGACGAGTGCATCGCGCGCATCGCCTCGGTGGCCGCCGCCTCGGGTGACGTGTAATGTATGGAGTGCGCCCCTGACTGTTTGTGCGCGTTCGCAGACGCGCCCGCCGCGGAGGAGGGGCTTACACTTTTTGTGAGACACGTTTGGTACCGTCAGTAGATATGTGGGTAAGAATTCGTCGCAAACTGGACATAGAACGGCTCACTGACCAGAACGGCTTAGCTTGAGCTGAAAAGTGGGCGATTGCAAGCCCCTGCCGCGGAGGAGGAGGAGGGCAGGCTCGTGGCGGCGGCGGCGTCGGCGGCGGAGGACCCGGCGAGGGCGGAGACGGTGAGCGCCGCCGGCGGGGGCTTGTCCTTGGCAAGCGCCGAACGCCGCAAGCGCCGCCGGCCGGTTTGCTCATCAGAGGCGGCGGCGGCGGCGGAGGTGGAGGTGGATCCACGCTGCTGCCGCTTATCGACCCCTGACGTCGCCTTAGAGCCGGGCTTCGACCCCGGGGCCGAGGCCTGGCCCGGGACCGGGGCCGCCTTCTTTGGGCCCGGAGCCTTGCTCAACGTGACCGTTGTGGTGGTGGTAGTGGTGTAGTAGTCCTCGATGAAGCCGGGGCCTTGGCCGTCCTCCCGGACCTCCCCGACGGGGATGCGGCGCCGCGCGGGCGGTGTAGCCCCGCCGCGCCCGCCGCTGCCGCCGCCGCCGCCCCTCCGCCCGCCGCTAACGCTCCCTCTGACGGGTTGCTGCTCGTTGTACCGGCGCAAGTCGAATTTGAAAGCAAAAATTGAAAGCAGTTGATCGTATTTCAGTTGCAAGAGCTTAGTTTAGGCGCTTACAACGTGGACCGACCTGCACCGCCCTACCTCGTACAGTGAGTCATCGTCCTCCCCGCCGCTGCCCCCGCCCCCGCTGCCATCGCCGCCTCCTCCACCTCCTCTGCCCCGGCCGCGGCCGGCGCCGCCGGCGCCGCCCCTGCCGCCGCGGAAGGCATTCTCCTCCACGGTGTCGAGCACAGCCTGGCCCGCCGCGACGTTGATCTTGGGCGAGGACAACCCCGCCTGAACCCAGGGGCTTACACTGTTCCACTTTCCAGCTCAACGTCAGCACGTTTTGTGGGATAGGGGGTGTTTTGGGGGGTATTTAGGGGAGGCATGCAGGGAGTGTTTGGGGCGTGTCTACGGGATGTTCAGGCTTCAGGGGGTATCGGGCGGGTGTTTAGGATGTATTTTGAGTGACAGAAGCGGCTCAGATGGAGCTGAAAAGTGAACGAGTGTTGGCCCATGCCTGCAGCGACGCTGGCGAGCCGGGCAGTGCCCCCGTCGCGCCCGCCGCCACCGTGTCCGCCAAGCTCAACAGCTCGAACGCATCGCCGTCATCGCGCGCTGAGTTACCTCGGCCGCTCCCGCCGCCACCGCCCAGGGTGGTGAACGCGCCGGGCGGGGTGTGGGGCGGCTTCACGGGCGAAAGGAACGGCACGCCGCCCAGCAGCGTCTTTCCCAGGGAATCGCGCATGTCTGCGAGTGGAACGCCGTCGCCTCCAGAGGAGCGAGGGAACGGGCCGAGGGGTGGCGGCGGAGGCGGCGGAGCTGTCATTGCTTCAGCGAGTGCTGAGGCGGCGGCGAGCGAGTCTCGGTGCACGTCGCAGCGGAGGCGGTGGCAAGGGCCATATCAATCATGCTCGCCACGTCAGAGTATGTCGTCAAGTAATGCCAACCTCGTCAGAGGATGCCATTCCCGCGTCAGAGGATGCTGTCTAATTCAGTGATCAAATGTGGCGAACAATGTGCATGTCAGTGGATGTCGTTCAAAGCAATATACGAGAGTTATAAATGCGGTGGATGACAGGGAGCCCACCTGGTGGCGCGTAGCGCAGCCAAGGGCACCCCCCCGCCGCCGCTGCGCGCCTCTCCCTGCAGCGCCGCCGCGCGCGCCACGCACGCCAGTCCGGCCGACCGCAGTACCTCCGTAGTGCACGGGAACCCGTCGAACCGACCGAGAACGAACGGCGGCGGCGGCGGCGGTGGCGGCGGCGGCGGGGGGGTGGGCGGGTAAGGAGAGTGTGCAGCGGCGGCGGCGGCGGCGGCGGCGGCGGCGGCTGATTCTTTGCCCGTAGCAACCAGAGGCCACGGAACGGGCGCGGCGACGTGGAAGCTCAAGCCCTCGAGGAGGACGGAGTGCGAGAGAGCGGGGCCGAGCGACGCCTTGTGAGGCGGGCCGGACGGCGACGGCTCCGATCCTCTTGCTTCCGAGGCCGGGTCTGTGTCGGCGAAGGAGAAGGACGGGGAAGCGGACTGCGCGGCGGGGGCCGGAGCGGGGGCGGGGGAGGGGTCCGGGACCGGGGCGGGGTCGGGGGCGGGGGGCGGGGCGGTGGCAAGGGCGGGGACGACGGCGACGCACATGTTATCGAGGCGAACCACGCCCCGCCGCATCGTTAACGCCGTCGCCGTCGCCGTCGCCGGCGTCTGCGTCGGCGTCTGCGTCGGCGTCTGCGTCGCAGCCGCCCCAATGTCATTCTGTGCCGCCTCCGCCTCCTCGCTGCTGTCTCCAACGGACCAAGCCGTAAGCACCGCCGCAGACTCGCGGACCTCCAGGAAGGCGTAGACAGCCTCACCCTCAGCTGACTCACCCAACTTACCCGCCTCATCCTCCGCCTCGGCTCCGGCTGTCTCCACAGCCGTGGGGGGCGTGGCCGCCGGGGGCGAATGGGGCTTGACCGTGCGACCGGCGTCCGCGGCCTCCTGGGAGCAGAGGCTTACACCTGTACACTGTTCAGCTAAACGTAGGCACTTTTCTGGGGAGTAGCTGTTGAGTTTCGGTGACAAAAACGGCTCAGGTTGAGCAGAACAGTGGACGAGTGCAGCCCCTGCCGAGGAGGCGGCGGCAAGCGCGGCGGCGGCGGCGGCGAGAACGCGGCCGAGGTCCGGTGGTGGCGACGGCGGCGAGAGCGGCGGCGGCGGCGGCACGTTGGCGGCACCAGCGCCGGCGGGCACTGCATCCATCGGCGGCGTTGGCGGTGAAGCGGCGACGGAAAACACGGCGCCTGCGACGGTGACGGCTACCGCGGCGCCCGCCCCCGGCATACGTGCCGCCGCCGCCGCCACCCCCGATTCAACCGCCAGCTCCGCGTCGCCCCGGATCACCAGCACCTCCCGCTCCTCCTCCCACTCCTCCCAATAGGGCCTGACAGATACTGCCAGCCACGTCATCAAACACATGTTTCACCCTCGTTTATTGAGTTAAAATACATCCTATGACTAAATTTCCACCTTCGTGTCTTGCGATAACTGGCATCGTATGACGTGTTGAGCAATATCTGTCGGGCCATACCTCCCACTGCCCACCCGCAGTGCCCGGGGACATAGAGCTAGAACCCGGGACCGACCGACCGGACACCCCCGTTGAACTTGAGCGGGGGTTTGACCCCCCGCTGTTGAGTCCACCGGCGAGTGATAGGCCGGCCGCGTGGGTCCAGACGTGGTCGGCCCCAGGTCGGCCGGACATTGACATCGCTGCAAACATATCCGCGTCTGTCAGCCGGAGGGCTACGCCGCCGCCGCCGCCGCTGCCGCCGCCGCCTCCGCCGCCGCCTCCGACGCCGCCTCCGCATCCGCCACCGCCCCCGCCGCCCCTGCTGCCGACACTGCCTGGAGACACCGGCCAACCCCCGCTTCCTCCTCCTCCACCTGCTGCTCCTCCGCCTCCTTGATGTGGTGGCGCATTTTGAGATTGAAAGCAAACGTTGAAAGCAGCTTAGGATATTCTTCTGGCAAGCGCTGAAACCGTAGGCGATTTCAACGCGAGTTTTGATACTCACAATCTGCACCGCCCTACCTGGAGGTGACCCCGGCCAGACTCCTTGAGGGGACCAGCGGTGCGTGGAGTGGCGGGGCGCGCCGTGGGTGCTTGCAGCGCCGGCCAGGGAGGACATGGCGGACTGGAACAGCGACGACGCGGCGCTCTGCATGGACGCCATGCTGTAGCGCCGCAACTTCATTTTGCAAGCAGACCTTGAAAGCACTTCATGATATTCACTTTCAAGCGCTGACATCATAGGCGCTTCCAAGATGGGTTTCTATGCCGTCAACCTGCACCGCCTTACCATGGATGACCCGCCCGTGCTGTGCATGCTGCCGTCCATACTGCTGCGGAGGCTGTCCGCCAGGTCGGCGTCGGCGGATGTCCGGCCAGGCGGGTCGAGGAAGACGAGAGCGTGGGAGGTACGCAGGTGCAGCGCCAGCGGCGGCACGGGCGCGCCCGGCGCCAGGGGCTTACACTCGTCCACTTCTCAGGTCAGCCTGAGCCGTTTCTGACACTAAAAACGTCCCCTAAACGCCCAGACACCGCTTCCACGCCCGCCATAAATACCCCCCAAACCCTTTATAAACACCCCTTGTGCCACCAAAAGCGATTACGTTGAGCTGAAAGATGAGCGAGTGTAAGTCCCTGCCCGGCGGCGGCGGGCGCAGCGCCAGCAGGTTCCCGTCCGGCAGCGCGCTCAGGGCTCCGGACAACTCAGCAACGGCGCGTGCGGCTCCCGGGGTTACGCGCGCGCGGAGCACCGGAACCACGGTGTCGATGTCAATCGCCGCCGCCGCCGCTGCCGCCGCGCGAACCGCCGCCCCCGCCGCCGCATCCTCGTGGCAGGGGCGTACACTCGTGCGCTGTTTAGCTCAACGTAAGCACTTTTTGGGGGAGTTGTTGTTGAGTTTCAGTGACCAAAACGGCTCAGTTTCAGCAGAATAGGGGACGAGTGTAAGCCTCTGCCTCGCGGGGGGAAGCCTCAGCGTTGACACCTGCAGCAGCACGCCGCCTGACGCCCGTCAACGCCTCCTCCGCCAAGGCCCCCTCGCAGGGGCTTACACTCGTGCTCCGTTCAGCTCAATAGAAGCACATTTTGGGAAAAAAATGTTGAGACTTGTGACAGAAACGGCTCAGGTTAAGCAGAAAGATAGACGAGTGTAAGCCCCAGCCCCGTCGTCGCCACCGCCCCCGCCCCGCCCGCGGGCCCCGCCCTGCCCGCCGCCCTGCTGCTGCAAGCGCACACAGATCGACACCGGCGCCCCCTCCGTACCGGGCTCCTGTTGCAGTCGGAGCGACCACGGCAGCGGGGGCTCGCAGCTCCCGGAGGAGGCGGCCCAGGGCACCCGCCCGGGCACCCCACTGCCGCCGCTCATGCCGCCGCCGCCGCCACCCCCGCCGCCGCTCCCGCCGCCGGACGCAGCGGCCGGGAGGCAGGGGCTTACACTTCTTCACTTTTCAGTTCAACGTAAGCGCTGTCTGTGTGATAGGGGGTGTGTTTAAAGGGTGTTTGGTGGGTGTTTAGGGGGAGTTACAAGGTGTTGGGGGGTGTTTAGGGTGTATTTTGTGAGAGAAAATTTAGCTGAGGAGTGGACGAGTGATAGCCCCTGCCGGGAGGTACAGCTCCACGGCGCCCAGCGTGGCCTCCAGCACCGGAGGGTTGGAGTCGTCGTCCGCGGTGTAGCGGCGCAAGTTGACATTGATAGCAAACGTTGAAAGCAGTTCATGTTACTATAGTTTCAAGCTCTGAAACTACAGCGCTTTCGACAATGGTTTGATATTGTCAACCTGCACCACCCTACCGCGGGGGGCAGGCTGAGGCACAACACCGGCGTGGCCGCTGCGGCGTTGGCTCCCATGCCAGAGGAGTGTGCGGTGATATCCAAGGCGACTGATGCCACGCGCGGTGCGCCGGCGGAGACTACCGGCGACGCCGGCCCGCGCTCCCACGCCTCCTCCTGCTCCTCCTCGTTGACGTCGTCCTCCAAAGAGTCGTCGTCCGGCCGACCGGACGGCAGCGGCGCGCACAGCACGACGCGGAGGTGCGGCGCTGTCAGCGTCACCTGCACGCCCCCCTCCGCCCAGCCCCCCTCGCTGCCCCCTCCCACTCCCCCTCCACCTCCACCTCTCTTTTCACGCGCTTCCGCCCCCGCCCCCGACCCCGGCCCCGGCCCCGCAGTCCCCGTCGCCTTGGTGTAGCGGTGCCAGTTGAATTTGAAGCAAAACTTGGAAGCAGTGCAATACATTTAGGTTGCAAGCGCTTAGATTTAGACGCTCTCAACATGGGTTTGATAGGGTCAAACTGCACCGCCCAACCTTGGGAGCCAGCTTGTTGGCGTTGGAGCCGGCGGCAGCGGCGAGGTTTGTGAAGCGGTCCGGCATCGTGGCGTCCACCCACAGCAGCACCGGCGCCAGCGAGGCTGAGATGGACACAGGCGCCGCCGGGCAGGGCCTGAGGGTTTAGGAATTAGGGATTAGGGTTTAAGAGTTTAGGGATTAGGGTGAGCAGGCCTTACACTCATTCCCTTCTCAGCTCAACAAATGCAGCTTTGAGGTCGTGATAGCTTCAGTGGTTTAGTGACGAAATGGCTTACGGTGAGTTGAAAAGGGAACTCCTGGACCCTAAAACCCTAAGCCGTGGGCAGGCCCTGCCGCCGAGCCCGGAGGGCGGTGGAACGCGTGTGCGGGGCATTTGGGTGATATGGTGATTGAGGGGCGTGATGTTGGGTAGAATGGCACCATCATACAGAGCGTATTTGGGTGATATGGCGATATTAAAAGGCGTGATGTTGGGTACCGTGGCAGGCCCTGCCGCCGGGCCCGGGGGCCGGTGGAACGCCAGCGCAACCGCCGTGGGGCCCGCCACTGCGGCGCCGGCGTCGTTGTGAACGTCGTCGGAGGGCGCCACGTGCAGCAGGGGTGCGCGGGTCAGCCGCCCGCGGCGCTGCGGCGCGAAGGCGGCGCGCCGCCCGCCCAGCCACGGCGCAGGGGCTTACACTCGTCCACTTTTCGGCTCAACATAAGCACCTGTTAGGGATACGCTGGGTGCCTTGGGTAGAGTTAGTGACGGAAGCGGCTTAGGTTGCGCTGAAAAGTGGACGAGTGTAAGTCCCTGCCAAGGCGCCGCCGGCGGGCGCGGCAGGGACGCCAGCAGCCCCAGCGCCGCGCCTCCCACGTGGTAGCGGCGCAGGTTGAATTTGAAAGCAATTTTGGAAAGCGTTTCATCATGCTGTAGTGTCAAGGGCTTAGTTTCGGGCGCTTTTACCGTGGGTCTGATAGGGTCAACCTGCACTGCCCTACCACGTGCGCCAGGCCGCCGGGCGACCGACCGCCGCCGGGCGACCGACCGGATGACGCGGACGACCGGGCGGACGCCAGCGGCGGTCCGAGGAACTCGCTGGCGTCCAACGCGGCCACCCGCGCGTGGACGGACCGGCCCGTCCGACCGGCCGTCACCGTGACCAACGCGTAGGGTCTGGCAGTCATTGCTCGCCACATCATGGGTTGGCTTTCAACTCAAGAAACAAGGGCCCAAAGTGCGTGTCGATGAAGTGGCGGGCAGTCTCCGCAGTTTCCAGTCAACCTCAAATGGCGGTCGCCAATTCTTGAGAAATAGACGGTCGAATCGCCATATGGTACTATTGTATGGCAAATCTGACGGTCTATTTACTCAAGGTCTCAAATTCGAGACGCATTTACCGCCATTTGAGGTACCCTGGAAAACTGCAAAGGTGTCTGCCAGGCCCTGCCCGCGCGGCCCGCACCTCGACGAGCAGATGCTCTTGCTCCCCCTCCTCCTCCGTGAACGCGTCAGACTGTTTACTCATAGCGTACCCCGTCACATCCTCCCCCGCGTCCTGGTACAGCGCCACCGCCGCAATGTGCGCCACTGACACAGTCACAGTCAACTCGGGCGGAAGCGGCCTGTCGTCAGGGGCTCACAATCGTCCACTTCTCAGCTCAACGTAAGCACTTGTCGTGGGATACGTTGGGTACCTTCAGTAGATACATGGGTCATAAATCGTCACAAACTGGACACAAACCGGCTCACCGACCAAAACGGCCTAGTTTGAGCTGAGAAGTGGGCGACTGTAAACCCCTGCCTGTCATCGTCTGTAGCGGAGCCTGCCGACTGTCTGCCCCTAGAGGCTCTGTCTTCGTCTCTGCAGTCATCGGCCGCGGCGGCGGCGGCGGCGGGGGGGGCAGCGGCGGCGGCAGCAGCGGCGGCGGTGGCAGCGGCGGCAGAATGTTGGCCCGCAGGAGTGGGAGGCGAAGCTAACGAGGCCGGCGACCAAGGGCTTACACTCGTCCACTTTCCAGCTCAACATGAGCACTTCTGTGGGATACCTTGGGTGGTTTCACCCCTTTCAGTGATATTAACAACTCAGGTTGAGCTGCGAAGTGGACGAGTGTCAGCCCCTGCCGGCGACGCCGGGTAGGACGTGTACGGGTGCACGGCCGCGGAGTCCGAGTACCCAGGGATAGGGTCTGGCAGATATCGCTCGCCACGTCAGAAGCTGCCGTTCAACTCAAGTAGCGAGCGTTCACAATGTGTAGTAGTCGCGGCGCCTGTCACCCGTCACTGCGAGGGTGGACGACAGAGACAGAGATGACATGGGGAGCAAATTTAATGGCAGGCCCTAGGGTTGAGGGTTTAGGGTTCAGGGTCTAGGGTTTAGGGTTTAGGGTTTAGGGTTTAGGGTTTAGGGTCTAGGGTTAATGGCAGGCCCTACCCCGAGGCGTTCATAGCCGACCAAGCATGCCCCACGAGGTCCATGACATTAGCGCCTGCCACGTCCGCCGCGCTCCCCAGTGCCAGGGGCTTACACTCGTCCACTTTCTTAGCTCAACCTAAGCCATTTTGGTCAGTGAGCCGTTTTGTATCCAGTTTGCGACGAGTTATAACCCATCGATTTTGTCACACGCAGCTGAAACCACACAGCGATTCCCACATATAGGTGGTTACGTTGAGCTGAAAAGTGGACGAGTGTGAGCCCTTGCCCAGTGCCTCGGAGATGCCCGCCATGCCCTCCTCCACTTCACGGAAGAAATCCTCCTCCTCCGCCTCCTCCGCCTCCTCCGCCCCCTCCTCCTCCTCCGACGCCCCCGACGCCGATGCCCCTCCCTGCGCACCGGCCCCAGCCCTAGCGTGGTTGTCATCGGCATGAGATGACTGGCGGGGGTTGTGGCAGATGTCTGCGAGGAACGAGCGGCGCATGGCGGAGGGAGGGGTTGGGGGTGTGCCCCACTCGCCGCTGTCCTCGGAGCTCACGCTCATCACGCTGTCGTCGAGCGAGATCTCGGCGGTAGCGGCGGCGGCGGCGGCGGCGGCGGCGGCGGCGGCGGCGGCGGTGGCGGCGGCAGGGGAGGCAGCGGCGGCGGCGGCAGAGGCGGTGGTAGCTGTGCCACCGGGCGGCGGCGGCGGCCCAAAAGCGGCAGCGACTCTGACGACAGCCGCCACCTGAGCGGGCCCAGCCTTGAGCCGCAGTGGGGACAGCACGAGGCTGACGGCCACAGCCGTTGGCGGTCGGGCGGACGCTGCCGCCTCCTCCGACGCCCAGGTCAGGCGCGCCGCCGCGGTGCCGTTAAGTCCGGCGGTTCCCGAGGCAGGTTGCCCCCCGAAGTTGCCTCCGCCGATCACGAGGCACCAATCGGCAGGGGCGTACACTCGTCCACTTTTCAGCTCAACGTAAGAACTCGTTATAGGGTACGCTGGAGATTCAGTGACAACAACGGATAAGGTTGAGCTGAGAAGTGGACCAGTGTAACACCCTGCCACTCGGGCTCCGGTGGCAGGCTGGGGACCGACCAACCATTGCCCTCGCCGCCTTCGCCAAGGGAGCTGCCACTGCCGTTGCCCCACGCCTCCTCCTGCTCCGCCGCTGCTGACGCCCCCCCGCCCGCCCCCCCGCCCCTGCTCGTGCCATTCTCTCCACCACGCTCCTTGGAACCACCACCGCCACTGGCCACTTCCATCGAGAACCCCTTGAACGTCACGATTTTCTCCTGGGTTGCCTCGCCGCCTCCCTTGGCTCCCCCCCCGCCCTCAAGCGGCTTGTCCCTGAACTTAGGGACAAGCACGTTTGCCCGTCACATCATCGGCATGCATTTCGAACCCTCATTAATTGAATTATATGGCATCCTATGACGTGGCGAGCAATATCTGCCAGGCCCTGCCTGAACTCCAACTCGTTCAGCCGCAGCAGCAGGGCGGGGGAGTCAGCGGGCGCGCCGCCGGTGGTGCCTCGGGGGCCGCGCGTGGAGGTGCTCGACGCCACGCTGTTGACCTGAACCGTCACGTCCACAGCCCGGAGACACAGACCCCGCAGGATCCCCTCCAGGGCCTTGGCGATCAGGTGCACGCCGTCGTCCATGGCGCCTGATCGGCCCTTGTTGCCACTCCCCCAGCCTCCCTCCTCCTCCCCCACCTCTTCTTCCTCCTCCCCCTCCTCCATGTCATCCTCCTCCGCATGATCATCATCTTCTCCAGGCGGGCCTGACCACAAGCTGTACCCTCCGCCGACGTCGCCGTCGCCGCCGCTTCCTGGCGGCTTCCCTGCCCCCGCCCGCTTCCTCCGCCGCGGTGCCACCACCAAATCCAGCTCTTCCACCACTACCACGCACGGCTGCGTGCCCAGCGCATTCCACGGGATGGTGGCGCGGATGCACCCCACGTACCCCTCCTCCCGGTACAGACCCAGACAAACAACGCTCGCCGCGTCACAGGATGGCATGTAACTCAATGAACCAGGGTTTAATATACAGCTGATGACGTGGCGAGCGTCATGCACCTGGCGCTCTACCTCCAGAGCTCTTAATTTAATTACACCCGACCGCTAGCTCCAATGTGAATACCCCAAATCTTTTTACAATATACCCCCCCTACCTCCAGAGACAGCACGGCGGCGGAGTCACCCAGCTGCTCGCGGATGTACGCGCAGTTGAGCACCACGTCCCGCAGCTCCACGGTGCCCGAGCCCAGCGCCACGTCTAGCTGCTCCAGGTTGAGCTCGTTCTGCAGCAGCCGCCCCAACGCTAGGGCCCGCCAGGAAAGGGTTTAGCGTTTGAGGTCTAGAGTTTTAGGGCTCAAGGTCGCCTCCTAAATACTAGGGTTTAAACCCTAGGAACCGCCACGAAATGGGCTCAAAACATCATGTGGGTGACGTTCAATTCAAGAAACGAGGGGTTGGCAAATGTGCTGAAGGACAATTTGAGTGTTGTTTGCCTGGCCCTGCCTAGCGCGCGCTTGAGCACGAACTTGAACACCCGCCGAAGCGCCCACGTGTACGTCTGGCTGAACATTGCGAACTAGAATACCTTCGTGGCTTCCTTGATGCTGGTCGGCCGGCCCGTGGTGAGTAAGGACGCGGGGACTTCTACAGAATGTCTACGGGTGTCTACCGATAGTGTACCGGTGCACGGCTAGCGGCGGGGGGCGGTGAAGGACGAGCGAGCGCCCCGAGCACCCACGCCGCCCGGGCCCACGCCTGCGCCGCCGCCGCTGCTGCCGCCGGCGCCAGCACCCCGCCCGCCCAGGGTATACTTGGGCACGATCACGGGCGCCAGCAGGCCCCCGTTTCCCAAATCACTGCAGGCAGGGCCGGCCGTAAGTATCTCTCTTCAACTTAATAACAACTTTTTACTCTTCAAGCGAGCCGTTTGACGCAGAAACCACTTGAGTTATCCCACTGCCTCCCTCAAGATCTTACAGTTGAATTATTCACCTGTGTTCTGAAGCAAGTATTTCTTATGTAAAAGCCTTGCCGGCGGAGCCTGCCGGTGCGGTCGCCGACGCCCGCGCTCTTCTGCTGGCAGAACGGGCAGGTGTCCGGTGAGTGGCCCGGCAGCTTGGCGTGCGCCGCCTCCTCCGACAGCGAGTGGCTGCTTCGGGGCTGCCGGGGACTAACGACCGAGACCGTTTTGGCCGCAGCCACACCTATCCCCGCTCCGGACGGAAGGGCCTAGCATGGCAGACGTTGCTCGCCGCGTCATAGGATGCCAGTTGACTCCAAGACACGAGTGAAACGAGGGCCTCTTAAATTGCTCGCCACGACACCCAACACACTTTGAACCCTCGTCTCTTCAGTGAAATGACACCCTATGACGTGGCGAGCAAGCGAAAGCTGCGTGTCGGGGGTCGATGACGTAGCGGACAATATCGGTCGGTCCCTACCGGACACCACCGCCGTTGCCTCGGTCCCTCCACCCGACCCACCCGCCGCACCCGACCCGCCTGAAACGCGGTGAACGAATGAGATGAGCGCAGGGGGAGCGTCAGCGCGCGGCGCGGCGACGGGGGGCGCGGGGAAAACACACTTCTTGCCCAGGGGGCAGGGGGGGGAGACGCAAATTTTGCTTCCGGGAAGGGCACGACACACCCGCACCACGAACCACGTGGACAAATCTAGCACTCACGCGCGTTGTGACCAAAATCATTTTCCGTTTTTTTGTTTCCCCCGCTACAGGAAGCGACGTGAATACAGTACCAGGTACCGCCTCGCGCGGCGTGAGCAACCCTGAGAGCACCCCCCGCGTGTGTAGGATAAATGCTAAAGTGGGGGGCGGCGGTGGGTGGGTAATGTCATCCCACGCACCTTCAACCGGGCGGCCGTGGCGTTGCTTCAACTCAACCTCGTCGGTCTCGAGCTGGTTGTCGAAAGCGCGAAGCTCGGTGAGGTAGGTAGTGTTCTCCTCGCGCGCGGCCCGGATGCAGGGGCTCACACTCGTGCACTTATCAGCTCAATTTGAGCGCTTTGTATGTGATAGGGGGTGCGCGCGTAGGGGTTGGGTAGCCCGTGTTAAGGGGGTGTGAGGGTGTGAAGGGTGTGTAGGGTGTTTTATTGTGACAGAGACGGCTCAAGTTGAGCTGAGAAGTGGACGAGTGTGAGCCCCTGCTCGGATGGCCTTGCGCGCGTCACCTAGCTTGGCCTGGAACTCGGCCACCAGAGCCTCCCTCTCAGCGTCGGATAGGTCGGGCTCTTCGTCGTCCATAGCTCGGCAACATAGCCGGCGCGCCGCTGAATGGGCTTGGCTCGAGCAACGAACACCACGAGTGCGAGTTTGCGCGCTTTTTGGATTTTGTTGTTTTGGCCCTCCGAGACTTTCGAAACGAAAAACGCCTTGTATGAGCAAACAGTCAGAGGACAGTTGAGACGGCACCCAAATCCAAGCTGTCCCTATCATTTGAGCAGGGCTCGGCAGAAGATGCTCATCATTTACAGGTCGTACCAATACCCATTCGCATTTGCACAATTTCTGCCAGGCCCTATTCTCGCGACGACACGAGGCGGAGGTGCTGCGTGCGCGCGCGGCCCATCGTTTGCCCACTCTCTGCCCACCCCCGGGCCTCCCACCACCGAACACACAACCAAGGTACGATGCACCCGGGCTCCCGCACCGCCTGCAACCCCGCACACACCCGCCACTCGGCGCCGCCCCCCGACCCTGTGTTGAAATGGAAGAAACGGTTCGACGGCACCCAACCTTCCAAACCTTCCCTCCTCCCCTCTCCTCTCCCTCCTCTCCCTCCTCTCCTCTTCTCCCCTCCGTTTCCTTCCCCTCTCCTTTCCACCCCGCTCCCCCCTCGCCTCTCCTCTCCTCTCCTCTCCTCCCCCCCCCGCTCCTCTCCTCTGCCTTCCTCTCTCTCCTCCTGTTACTGATTCACGATCGTCCGGGTCCAATACGTTTGTGTTTGTTTTGGCAGGACGCGATGGGGACCACGGTACTCAAGGTGGCGATGATGTGCGGCGGCTGCACAGGCGCCGTGGAGCGCGTGCTCGGGAAGATGGAAGGTGGGTGGTGCACACTCGCCGAAGAGGAACTCCTGTTTTTGTGTGGGGGAGAATGCTCGCGTTAATGTGAATGCTCTGACAAGACGACTGAGAGAGGGCACCTCCCTGCCTTACTCTCACTCCCCCCGACAATTGCATTTCCCCCAAGGGTCACGCCTCCGCCCAACGCCACATGCGCACAGCAGCTTACGCCGTCATGTCACCACACACCCGCCCCGCTGACGCGCTGTGTCGCCTCTCGACTAACTGGCTGACCAACTGGCTCTCCCACCGCACACCCGACCTGGGGCTTATACTTGTCCACTTTTCGGCTCAACGTCAGCACCTACTGAGGGACACGCTGGATGGTTTCAGTGGTTCAGTGACAAACGATGTCTCAGGTTGAGCTGAGAAGTGGTCGAATGTAAGCCCTGGCACCCGACTCACCTCATCCTCATCCCCTCCCGCGCACAGGCGTGGACTCCTTTACCGTGGATCTGGAGACGCAGAAGGTCACCGTCATTGGCAGCGTCACTGAGGAGGCGGGGCCTCCCACCACTAGCCCCTTTCTAAGATTGCACGCACCCTGAGGTGGTCAAACCCAGAATCCGATTTGACAACCCCCCGAACACAGCCTCTGGACCAATCATACACGTTGGCAAACGATGGACTGTCCATTGACGAATCACGAACCGTACATGTTAACATTCAAAATTTGCGCGAACGTGCAACAAATTTCAGCCAATGAGATCTGAGTACATCTCTCTCTCGACCAATCACATGAGGGCCTTAAGCGTTAGCGATAACGCGGAGACCGGGTTTAAGCAGCTGTGTCCCGCAACTCAAGCAGCTGTGTCCTTGAAACCACTGGCGGTCCCACCACGTATCATCTGGAGGCCGCTCAAGTTGAGCTGTAATAGTAAACCCTAAACCCTAAACCCCTAGGACGGCCCTGCGAGGAGGCTGTCATCGAGAAGATCTCAAAGACGGGCAAGAAGACCGAGGTGTGGACCGAGTGAACAGGAAGTCCCAAAGACGGGCAAAAGAATACACGGGGGTGTGTGGGCAAGGGCAGCCTCGTGTCAAAGGCCATCCTATGACGCGGCGTGGCGTGGCAAGCAGACGGGGCACAGCGCGCTGCTGGAGCTGCGCAGCCGGTGTCCGGCCAGTGTATAACGATCAGCAGAAGAGCGCGCTCTG
>Ga0307489_10000526_pt1 | contig 23426 bp, 21 predicted proteins | sample SB12metaG_FD_202247 | JGI IMG/M metagenome (GOLD analysis project Ga0307489, IMG submission 202247) | Sea-ice brine microbial communities from Beaufort Sea near Barrow, Alaska, United States - SB 1.2 | ecosystem: Environmental > Aquatic > Marine > Coastal | place: USA: Alaska | collected... | reverse complement strand
GCACGCCCAACTACGCCGTACTTTATTACTTGTTCAACCATCTCAGGGAACAATGTAATGACATCAATGCGCACCTTATTCAACTCGCCTATTTATCATAGATAACTGGTTACCGACTACGCATCACCAATTAACAATCGGTCGATGATTAATAGTCGGCCTGCCAATCGACTATCATTTGTTTCTTAACTAAATCTATCTCTTTAACAATCTCTTTCATAACAAAGGGAATCAATCGTTCTCTATCACCCTTTACTACCATGACGTCACTTGCACCTGTTTCCATTATTGAATTAACGGTTCCTAGCGCTTCTGCCTGCATTGATTTGACTTCCATACCAATCAAATCAGACCAATAATATTCGTCATTTTGTAACGGCGGTAATTGTTCTTGCAAAATATAGATTTTGCAGCCAATTAATGCTGTGGCCTGATTTCTGTCATCAACACCAACTATATTGGCAATTACATTTTTGCCCTGCAGTCGACCACTGACTTCAACAGTTTTTAGCTGCCCATCAATTTCAACTTGCCAGGGACTATAGCCAACAATATTTTCACGTGGGTCAGTATTCGAAAATACCCTGACCTCACCTTTGATACCTTGAGCACCGAGTATGTGTCCAACACAAACTGCTTCATCGCATTCTTGTCGGACAGTAGGCATATTCGGCTATAACGGCCTTACGCCGCCTTCAGAGATCCTTTTATCAAACTTGATACACGGTCACTAGGTTGTGCACCTTGAGAAACCCAATAGTCAATGCGGTTACTGTCTAAGCGTAATGCTTCTTCTTGGCCACGAGCTTGTGGGTTAAAAAAACCTAAACGTTCGATATAACGACCATCTCTAGGACTACGGCTATCACTTACTACTACGTGATAGAAGGGGCGTCTTTTTGAACCGCCACGAGCCAAACGAATTGAAACCATAAAAAAACCTTTTACTTACCGGATGAAAATATCATCAAACAACAGTTTAAAACTGACTCAAGGTCAGAAGACCGCGTATTGTACCTAAAAATATTAGACTGTGAAGTCCTGAAACGTTCTTTTTAATTGGGAATGAGCACTAAAATTGCATTCCTGGCGGTAAATTGCCTTTTAGGCCACGCATCATGTTAGCCATGCCCCCTTTACTGCCCATTTTTTTCATCATTTTTTGCATTTGTTTATGCTGCTTGAGCAATCGATTCACATCCTGAATTTGGGTACCTGAGCCAACGGCCACTCGTCTTTTTCGAGAACCGTTGATCACCTCGGGCTTTCGTCGCTCTTGTGGTGTCATCGAGTCAATAATGGCAACCATGCGTTTCATTTGTTTTGTATGCGCGGGGCTCTGCATTGCTTTCGATACACCTGCACCCATACCTGGCAATTTGTCCATCATGCTACCAATGCCGCCCATTTTATCCATTTGAACAAATTGATCGCGCAAGTCTTCCAGGTCAAAACCCTTCCCCTTTTTTACCTTTTTCGCCAGCTTCTCAGCTTTATCAAAGTCAACTTTTTCGTGTGCTTGCTCGACCAGCGACAAAATGTCACCCATACCTAGAATTCTTGACGCCATTCGCTCAGGATGAAAAGCCTCTAACGCGTCGGTTTTTTCGCCTGAACCAATATATTTAATCGGCCTTCCCGTTATTTGGCGAACCGATAATGCCGCACCACCACGAGCGTCACCGTCAGTCTTGGTTAACACGACACCCGTTAAAGGGAGCGCTTCGCCAAAAGACTTGGCTGTGTTAGCCGCATCCTGACCCGTCATACTGTCCACTACGAACAGTGTTTCAGTGGGATTTAGTTCCGCATGGATGGATTTGATTTCATCCATCATTTGTTCATCAATGCTCAATCGGCCAGCAGTATCGACTATCAATACATCGGCATTGTGTTTCTTTGCTGAAATTAATGCCTGACGAGCTATATTGACTGGACTTTGGCTGGTATCACTTGGATGAAAGGTCGCGTTGACTTCTCCGGCTAGCGTCTGTAATTGAGCGATTGCCGCAGGTCGATAGATATCTGCGCTGGCAACCATCACTGTCTTTTTGTCTATTTCAATTAATCGTCGAGCAAGTTTAGCGACTGTAGTCGTTTTGCCGGCACCTTGTAGGCCAGCCATTAAAATGATAACAGGCGGTTTTATGTCAAGGTTAATAGCATCATGCTGGTGCCCCATGATGGCAACTAGCTCATCATTGACAACTTTAATTAAAGCCTGACCGGGCGAAACACTGCCAATGACTGCCTGGCCAAGTGCTTTTTCTTTTACACCTTCAATAAAATCCCTTACGACAGGCAGTGCGACGTCTGCTTCTAATAACGCTTGGCGAACTTCACGTAAGCTGTCCTTAATATTGTCTTCGCTCAACCGCCCCTGACCACGGAGGTTTTTAAGAGTGACGGATAATCGGTCTGTTAAATTTTCAAACATAACGTTGGCTCAATTGCGGCGGCAAATTGTGATTGAATCTGATCACTAAAGCAGTAACCGAATCATCAAATATGGCTAATTATAGCAGCGTGGCTGGGAGAATAAACCAGTAGCTATGACGTAATGAGAAACCATACAGATGTTATCGTTTAAAAACCTCTGAATTACTGATATTTCTGACTTTAAATTAGAGTAATACCTGCTGACATTCTTAAAAAATCAAGTACCCCTCATTTTTCTTAATCTGAGTTAATCAAATATCAGGTCAATCTTTCAAACTATAGGCAATAATAGGTTTGGCGTGAACACCCATTGCACTGCCAGCCAAAATCACAAACATGCAATTATGTGTCGTTAAAATGAGTTATATCGTTCAGCCGCATATCACCAAGACTGGTTGCCTGCATCAATCAGCAGACTATTGTCAGTTAAATATGCCGCTAGCAATAGTTTAATCAGTAGAAGCTATCAGAGCTTACGTACCAATTGAGAAAGACCTAAATCATTTAACTCGAGGATAAATCATTAAAAAGCATCTATCAGCTTAACTATAAAAAGTAGTTAGGGGGTTTAATATTTGCCACATATTGCAATGCTTTCCACAAATAACATTCTTCTCAAATCCATACTCAATTATGGATTTTAAGAAGACCATCGTTAGTGCGACATTTAAAGATATCAGTTACACTCCGCAATCTAGACCATAGATAAATAATAATGTCTCCCACCACAGCAAGCGCTTTAAGCCTATTTTTATATTGTTTGTCCACTTTTTTGATTTTCAACCAGCTCAAGCACCATTCAAAAAAGGCAGCTGGGCAGCGTTGGTTATCGCTTTCACTCGCATTTATTGGGCTAAGCTTGCATGCAGTGGCGCTTTATCAGTTAATTTGGCACACTGATGGACTTGACCTTGGATTCTTTGCTGCTTTTTCTCTGGTTACTTGGCTTATTTCGATTCAGATATTACTAAGCTGTTTTTTTCGTCACATCGAGGCCTTGGGAATTGTCATGTTTCCTATGGCGGGTTTAGCCAGCTTGGTTTCAAGCATCACACCCGAAGCACCAGCGCAGTTAATCGCAGTAAGCAATACCACGATACAAAGCCACATCATGATATCTGTTATCGCCTATAGCCTTATTATGCTGGGTGCAGTTCAAGCCATATTACTGGCTTATCAGGATCGTGCCATTCGATCTCACCACCCTGGCGGCTTTATTCGGTATCTTCCACCTATACACGATATGGAAACATTATTGTTTCAATTTCTAGGGTTTGGCTTTGTCCTTCTCAGCGGTTCGCTTATAACTGGATTCTTCTACTTGGAAGATATTTTTGCTCAACATCAAGCACATAAAACCATTTTCTCACTCATCGCTTGGCTTATTCTTGGCACATTGCTATTTGGCAGATTTCAGTTTGGTTGGCGAGGTAGAACTGCAGTCCGATGGACTTTATCAGCCTTTGCATTATTAATGATTGGTTTTTTTGGCAGTAAGCTTGTTTATCAATTTATTATTTAGCTGAACGATAATAAACTCTCATTAACGCTATTTAACAAACTACCTAACTACCGGCATTGCCTTGAACGAAATTCCTCTTTACATGCTGTTTCTAATATTAGCCCTCCTGATTCTATTGTCAGCTTTTTTCTCTGGCTCTGAAACAGGCCTGATGAGTCTGAATCGTTATCGACTCAAACACCTCGCTGATAAGAATCACGGCGGCGCCAAACGAGCGGCCGAGCTGCTGGCCGATCCTAATAAGCTCATTAGCCTTATTTTACTAGGCAATAATTTTATTAATATTATACTGACTCAACTCGCGACCTACATTGGTTATTTAATGTTTGGCGATGCCGGCATTGCTATCGCTACCGGTGCGTTGACCATTACCTTGTTAATTTTTGCAGAAGTAACGCCAAAAACACTCGCTGCGAGCAGACCCGAATCAATTGCCTTTCCAGCCGCTTATGTTTACAAACCACTGCTTAAATTGCTGTTGCCATTAGTGACCGTCATTAATTGGTTATCGAGAATGGTATTGATGCTATTTCAAGTGTCAAACAAACCAACCGGAAATGACGCTCTAACTTCAGATGAATTGCGAGTGGCTGTCAATGAAACTAGCGGTTTAATTCCTGATTCACATCGTGAAATGCTAATTAGCATCCTCGATCTTGAACGAGTGAGCGTCAATGATATTATGGTACCGCGTAATGATATTGTCGGGATTGACCTTGAGGACAGTTGGAACAACACGTTAAAGCAAATCACGAAACTATCACACACCAGAATTCCAATTTATTCTGGCAATATAGATAATTTACTGGGCATTACACAGTTACGCAAAATTCTGCCTTTATTAATGGATAAAGAATTCAACCCCGAGTCACTGGAGAGACTAACCAGACAAAGTTATTTTATACCAGAGGGTACGCCACTGACGACTCAACTTATCAATTTCCGCAAAAATAAACGTCGCATGGGCTTTGTAGTCGATGAATATGGTGACATTCAAGGCCTAGTAACTATTGAAGACATTCTGGAAGAAATCGTCGGAGAGTTCACCACCGACCCAACGACACTGCACCAAGACTTTTATGAAGATACTGATGGTTCTTATTTAATCGACGGCTCCACTCATATTCGAATGATCAATCGCAACCTCGGCGTCAATCTTCCAGTCGTAGGCCCTAGAACAATTAATGGCTTGATTCTGGAGCACATGGAATTCATCCCCGATGCCGGCACCAGTCTGAAAATTAACGATTACGCTATCGAAGTCATGCAAGTCAAAAACAACATGGTAAAAACAGTGCGATTATCGACTGATCAAATTACGCATGCGCGCCAAATCCAGGCCGAGTTACCGCTAGATGGCTAAAATAAATGAGTAAGAAGCAAGCTCAATACCAGTGTCGTGAATGCACCTGCATGTTGCCGAAATGGCAAGGCCAATGCCCTGACTGTAAAAGTTGGAACAGCGTCGAAGAATTACCCACTATCGTCGGTGCCAGTCAATCAAATACCAACTGGCATGGCAAGGCCACTAGCAGCAATTCCATTTTGCTTAGCGAAGTCCCAGTTACCGATACACCTCGTTTTAGTAGCGAAATTTCAGAACTTGATCGCGTATTAGGCGGCGGCTTGGTACGTGGGTCCGTTATTCTACTTGGTGGTGATCCCGGCATTGGTAAGTCGACTATATTGCTGCAATGCCTGGCCAAAATTAGCGTTAACCAAAATGCACTTTACGTCACCGGCGAAGAATCCCCCCAACAAGTGAGCATGCGCGCCCAACGCCTTGGACTGCCGAATGAATATTTAAAACTATTAAGCTCTACATGTGTCGAAGAAATAATTGCACAAACCGCACTTAACAAGCCGGTTGTTATGGTCATCGATTCAATCCAAACTATTTATACTAATAGCCTACAATCGGCAGCCGGCTCGGTCAGCCAGATACGGGAAAGCACCGCCATTTTAGTTCGGCTCGCCAAGCAAAGTAATATCGCTATTTTTCTAGTGGGCCATGTCACTAAAGAAGGTCAGCTCGCTGGGCCACGCGTACTCGAGCACATGGTCGACACCGTGCTCTATTTCGAAGGCGATAGCTCTACCCGTTATCGAGTCATTCGCGCCGTCAAAAATCGCTTTGGGGCGGTTAACGAGATCGGCATATTCGCGATGACTGACGAAGGTATTAAGCAGGTAAGCAATCCCTCGGCCATATTTTTATCGCAACACGACAAGCCAGTCTCAGGCAGCATTATCATGGTGTCTCGTGAAGGCACTCGACCTATTCTGGTAGAAATACAAGCTTTGGTCACCGAGAGTCATTCGGGTCATCCTCGGCGTATTAGCGTAGGGCTGGAGGCCAACCGGCTCGCAATGTTGCTCGCTATTTTACAGCGCCACGGCGGCATTCCACTTTATGACCAAGATGTTTTTATCAATGCTGTAGGTGGTGTTCGTATTGCTGAAACAGGCGCAGATCTAGCCGTCATCCTCGCCATATTGTCGAGCTATCGCGACCGTCCAGTTAGCAATCGGCTGCTGGTATTTGGTGAAGTCGGTCTATCGGGCGAAATCAGGCCAGTACCCAATGGCGAAGAGCGATTGCGTGAAGCAGGCAAACATGGATTCGAGACTGCAATTATACCCAAAGCCAACATGCCTAAACGTAATTCTATAAAAAATATGAAATTGATTCCCGTCAACCATTTGGCTGACACCCTTGATGCTTTATAATAAATAAACACAACCCTCTCAAACCTGAGCTTAGTGGTATGCCAAAAACAACTGACAAACTAAAGGACTTTGAAAAGTCTTTGACCCAACTTGAACAAATTGTAAACCAGATGGAAGGGGGTGAACTGAGCTTGGAGGAGTCGCTTGACCAATTCGAGAAAGGCATCAAGCTGGCCAAGAATTGTCAGGACACACTGTCTAGTGCAAAGATACGAGTAGAAAAGTTAATTGAAAAAAATGGCTTACAACAGACACTATCGTTCGATGACAAAGATGAAGATTGATGCCCAAAGCTTTGAGGCACTTGTTATGCAATATCAAACTCGTGTCAATAAAATGCTAGATGATTGGTTACCACCTGAATCAGTCCATCCCGTCGAACTGCACAAGGCAATGCGCTATTCAGTTTTAGCACCGGGCAAACGGGTTCGCCCCGTGCTTGTTTACGCAACCGCCTCAGCTCTAGGATTGGAGTTATCACTGGTTGATGGGATTGCTGCAGCGCTTGAAATTATTCACGCTTACTCTCTTATTCACGACGACTTACCTGCAATGGATGATGATGACTTGCGTCGTGGTCGCCCAACCTGCCACTGTGCGTTTGATGAAGCAACAGCCATATTAGCGGGCGATGCGCTGCAGGCACTGGCGTTTTATGTCTTAAGCCATGATCAAACTATGACGAGTGATAACAGCGCTCGACTTGAAATGATTGGAAAGTTATCGTTATTTTCGGGTTCGCAAGGCATGGCTGGGGGCCAAGCGATTGATTTAGCCGCAGTCGGGCGTTCACTCGATATCGTCGAATTGGAAGCCATGCACACTCACAAAACGGGTGCTTTAATCAGAACCTGCATACAGCTCACGGCGTTAAGTTCATCAAATTTACCAGTAGAAAAATTTGATGCTCTCGATACTTACGCCAAAAGTATTGGCTTATCTTTTCAAATTCAGGACGACATACTAGACGTTGTCGGCGAAACACTGACCTTGGGGAAACCTCAGGGATCTGACATAAAACGAGATAAGCCGACCTTTCCTTCCATCATTGGTCTAGACGCTTCGCGTAATAAAGCGCAAGGCCTACACCAAGATGCTATTAATGCATTGTCGATATTTGGCGAGGAAGCTGATATCTTAAGGTACATTTCTGCCTGGTTTATAGAGCGCACCCACTAATACAAATGATAACTGATAACTTCCCTATTCTAAGTCAAATTGAGTCCCCTTTTGACTTACGCTCACTCGACGAAGAGCAACTACCCAAGCTTGCAGAAGAATTGCGGGCTTTCATTATAGAAAGCTTGTCAAAAACAGGTGGGCACCTAGCATCTGGATTGGGCTCGATTGAGATAACTATCGCCTTACATTATTTATTTGATACGCCCAATGATCGCTTAATTTGGGATGTTGGCCACCAATGTTATCCACACAAAATACTCACTGGCCGTCGCAATCAAATGTCAGGGTTACGCCAAAAAGGTGGCCTGTCAGGCTTTCCAAAAATAACAGAGTCAGAATATGATCATTTTGGTGCCGGTCACTCGAGTACATCTATTAGTGCCGCTTTAGGCATGGCCATTGCCGCAGCGGCGCAGGAAAAAGATCGCAAAGCAGTTGCTATTATAGGTGATGGTGGCATGACTGCCGGTATGGCTTATGAAGCGCTAAATCATGCAGGTGCCATTGATACAGATTTACTTGTTATTTTAAATGATAACGAAATGTCGATATCACCCAATGTTGGCGCTATGTCGAAGTATCTGGCGCGTATTTGGTCTGGCAAAATTTATTCTAATATGCGCGCAGGTAGCAAAAAAATACTGCAACGAATGCCATCTGCATGGGAGCTTGCTCGACGCGCAGAGGAACATGTAAAAGGTATGATTGTTCCAGGCACCTTATTCGAAGAACTCGGGTTTTCTTATTACGGTCCAATTGATGGTCATGATTTACCCGAGGTCATACGTCTGATTAAAAACTTGCAACACATTTCTGGCCCGAGAATATTGCATGTAGTAACACAAAAAGGAAAAGGCTATAAGCCAGCAGAAGCTGACCCTTGTAAATTTCATGGTGTTGGTGCTTTCGACCCGACAACAGGGTTAACTCAATCGTCCAGCAAGCCAGGAATTCAGTCATATACTCAGGTATTTTCGGACTGGATTGTAAAAAAAGGGGATGAAGACAGTCGGTTACATGTAATTACGCCAGCCATGCGAGAAGGATCCGGCTTAGTCGAATTTTCACAGAAAATTCCAGAGCGATATCACGACGTTGGTATTGCCGAGCAGCACGCCGTTACGGTGGCCGCTGGAATGGCTGCAGATGGATTAAAACCTATTGTTGCAATTTATTCGACCTTCCTGCAACGAGCCTATGATCAGCTCATTCATGATGTAGCCATACAGAATCTTGATGTTACATTTGCAGTCGATCGAGCAGGTATCGTCGGTGCCGATGGTGCGACCCATACGGGTAGTTTTGACACCAATTTTTGTCGATGCATTCCCGGAATAATCATAATGGCACCTGCGAATGGCCAAGATATGCTTGGATTGCTTAACACCGCTTATCAATATGAGGGGCCAGCGTTGGTCCGATATCCTCGTGATAGCACGCCTAAGCCAGAAAACGTAGATACCGATAACTGCATCGAACTGGGTAGAGCTACTCAGGTTCTCAAAGGGTCAAAAACTGCATTATTAGTCTTTGGGACCTTACTCAGCGTAGCCCTCGAAGTAGCTGATGAACTTGGTTGCAGCGTCGTCAATATGCGTTTTATTAAACCCATTGATAAAGCAATCATTATCGAAATGGCATCCACTCACTCAAACTTGGTAACAATAGAAGATAGTGCCATCGTTGGTGGAGCTGGGAGCGCAGTCCTCGAAGTGCTGAATGAAAACCGTTTAACGACACCTTGTTTACGGCTTGGTTTATCAGATGACTTTCCGTCCCACGGAACTCGTGAGCAGGTATTTGAAGAATATGGACTAGATAAGATAAGCATGCTCAACTCAATAAAAGATTTCATTTCGTAATCAATTAAACCTCTTTTTTTACCTGAAAGCACAGAAGTTTAGTGTAGAGCGTTAAAGATGGCTGTTTTTGACTTATTCACATACAATGTTTTAAGTCAGGGGTATAAAACCTTGACTAAAATTCATAATTAGTATTTTTTTTAAAAAGTGAAGGGAATTAATATGTCTGATTTAATAACGGGTACAGTCAAGTGGTTTAACGACGCCAAAGGGTATGGTTTTATTTCACAAGAAGGTGGAAAAGACGTTTTTGTTCATTTCAGTGTCATTCAGTCTGATGGTCATAAAACATTACAAGAAGGTCAAAGCGTTACAATGAAGGTAGTGGTCGGCGAAAAAGGGCCACAAGCTGAAGATGTGACACCTGTTTAAACTCTCTATTTAAAGCCTTGCCCTAGATTTAGGGGCTACTGAAAGTTAAAATTCGGCACTCTTAGTTTCAAAAAAATTTCCGTTCAGAGCCAATAAAGTTACTTAAAGCAAATTAGCTTTATTTACAAATGTAGGAAATTCAAATTTATTTTGCCTAGTGGTAAAATAAATATATGAGTGATTGCCTAAAAAAGTCGCCTCAGTATAATTACCTAGTATTCTAGTCAACTATTATGATGCCTGTTAACTCAACTAAATTATTTTTTGAGTTGACGTTTTATTTTTAAAAGTCATACCCACATTACTTAGCAATAGAAAAGGTATTATTATGAGCAATCTAGCCACTTCGGCGGCCGCCATACCCGATGTACAAGGTTCGGCAGACACACGCCAACTTGCCATTAATAAGGTTGGCATAAAAGACATCAGACACCCTGTGATCGTAAAAGATCGGTCAGATGGTGTGCAACACACAATAGCTAACTTCAATATGTTTGTATTCCTGCCCCAGCAGTTTAAGGGTACGCACATGTCGAGATTTGTTAAAATCCTGAATGATCATGAAAAAGAAATAACCGTCGCCTCATTTCGTGACATGTTGGCAGAAATGGCTGAATTATTAGAAGCAGAATCTGGTTATATCGAAATGCGCTTCCCTTATTTTGTCAATAAGAAAGCACCTATTTCAGGTGTTCAATCCCTGCTTGATTATGACGTAACTCTCATTGGCGAAATAGATAAAGGTGTTACCAGTACGCGAACTAAAGTATTGGTGCCGGTAACTAGCCTGTGCCCCTGCTCGAAATCAATCTCTGACTATGGCGCTCATAATCAGCGCTCACATGTCACTGTAAATGCTAAAACCAATGGCTTTGTGTGGATCGAAGAGATTATTGATGTCGTTGAAAAGCAAGCGTCTTGCGAGCTATACGGCCTGCTGAAGCGTCCGGATGAAAAGTATGTTACTGAGCGCGCTTACGACAATCCAAAATTTGTAGAAGACATAGTGCGCGACATTGCTGGCAAACTAAATGAAGATGACCGTATTCGTCAGTATGTCCTCGAGTCTGAGAATTTTGAATCGATCCATAATCACTCTGCTTATGCACTCATTGAACACGATAAGGATATTTAGCAATAGATTGACTCATTAATGACTACCAGGCTTGCAGAGCCTAGTCGTCATTTCGATCGAAGGAAATTAACTCTGGTCGACTGGCAACTAATTTATATTGAAGCAAATGCTGAGTGGGCAAAAATCTTTGCCCACCGTAAATATCTATTAAAAATAATCGGTTACCAACTAAACATTTCAAATGTCATAGGCTGGATCTAGCTGGCTTATTAGATTAGCTTAAGAGGTCACATTGACTTTTTCAATATTCTTATAGCGTATTATCAACCGATCTAATTGACAATAACGATTCAAACCCTAACTATTTGTAGAGTTTCCCAATTGATGATTCTGACGTTATTTCGCTATTTGTTTATATTAATGAGGGGATAAACTATATTTTTTGATCGAGAATTTAATTCAGGTTCGCAATACTTACTCGCCACATTCTTTACTATGGGGTCTTCAAAGTCTTTTTCAGCTGTTAGCCGGCTGAGCCTGATCCAAGTTTGAAAAAATCAGCACAGCAATTTGGGATCGTAAAATATAAATAACAACTAATAAATGTTTTAGGCTACCTCTCACTTGAAAGACAAATCATATCGCCACTTTAGCTATGATACCAATCTATATACAAATATACCGGTGTGAGCCTGTTATTAATATCTAGGAGCCTGTCTGACTTAGGATCAATCTACTGCGAAAAAGCCTTTTCGGCCGCATTTCTCGATCCAATTGGTTGAATAGAACTACTATTCGCCTCATTCGATCAAAAAATTTAACTCAAAATGACTTTGCCTCGCTACGATTACCTAAGTCCGACAGAATCCTAGAGTGCTTAGCGGCTAAAGACTCCTTTAGATTTTAATCCAATCAAAACCTGCATCCTGACTCGCTAATATTGACTGTGGTAAATGATCAAGCGAGCCTAAGTGTTTTTCAACAATAGAATGGGCGTTATTTTTTTCCGAAATGTGTGCCGCTATTAAGCATCTTAATTGGCTTGTATTTATTTCCTTCAATAAACCGATTGATTGATCATTTGATAAATGACCTAATTTACCCGATACGCGTTGTTTCAAGGAATAAGGATAGGGTCCGTCTTCGAGCATTTTTTGGTCGTAATTGAATTCCAACAGTAACCCGTCGAGATTTTCGTAGGCGTCTATTATGTGGCGAGTGATATGACCCGTATCGGTCAATATGCCAAATTTCTCGCCACTTGCGTTATCACAAAAAACAAACTGCACTGGTTCTCCGGCATCATGCGGCACCGTTACAGGCAACACATCAAAACTGCCTAGTGTGATAGGTTTACCACCAGACAATTTATTAAAGTCATCGGTATTGTCAAATACTGATCGGCCTGTTCCAAAGGTGGTCCACACTGGAATACTATATTTTTTTGCAATACGAACCACACCACCACAATGATCTGAATGCTCGTGGGTAATAAGTATAGCGTCAATATCCTGAGGCGCCATACTCAACAAAGAAAGCCGCTTTTCAAATTGACGCAAAGAAAAGCCACAGTCAATAAGGATATTGCTACCATCATCACTACTAACGATGGTAGCATTACCTTTACTTCCGCTGCCTAGCGATGCGATTTTCATTTTATTTCAAAAACTGCTGTAGTAGCGTCATCAGCTCGATACCCGCTGGGGAATTTTCAATTTCGCCGTCAGGCCTTACCATACTAATTCTAGTGACGTTGTGGAGCTCTTCAGTAAGCTCTAATATTATTTGTTTTTGTACCACCTTAGTTTCGCTACCGAATGACAAGAAACCACCTTCGGTTATTTCCTCCTCTACATTAGTTTTCACCCGAATTAAGCCCTTAGTCCTAATCCCACTATCGATATTCGAACTAACGACCTCAATACTCATACGATCAAGCTGATGCAAAGTTCGGTACCAAGTTTTAGAGTAAATGTCCTTCACCAATAGGTAAGTTTCATTCTTTGTGTAATCTGCATGGATGGAAGTGAGCGGTGTAAAAACCTTTATGTTTTCAAATTGTTGATTAAGTTCAGCCTGTTTCACCCCGAGGTAAATCATAAGCCGTGATAGCATCTCCACCTCAAAGTCACTGTTTGGTGGAACCAGTTCCCAGTCGTTTTGATTTTCGTTTTCTGTTTGCTTAGTCTGCAAGATATGCTGATAAGCAGTTCCTCTGTGTGCAATATAAATATGGTTCTTGCCGCTACCTGTATCGCGCTCGATACGCGTCCTAAATTGATTCTGTGTGGCAGACAGCTCATTAGAAGTAAATAATCTCATCAGGAAATGAACATCTGATTTATCGCTCCCCTCCTTCTCATAAATCCATGCTGTTTGTAAAACACCAATGGCTGGCTCATCGATTTCAATTTCAAACCCTTCTGATGACCAAAACTCTCTCACTAATTGAAAGAGATTATCGACAGGTTCATCGACGGACAACCAATGAAAACCAGCTTGCCCCTCTAGCTGAAGTGAGTCAACTTTCAGTAATACAGGTATATTTTTTAGCTGTTTGGAAACGTCAATATCGCTTGAAAAATTAACCGGTAAAACAATGCCATTAGTTGAATTTTTAATTGTTAAATCGGGTGGAATTTCGAGCTGCTCAACTGCCCGACTATCAAGATAACGTAAATCTTGTGTCGAACCACAACCGACTATTACCAAAGTGACAATAGTCAAAAGGATTGCGATTAAAGAGAATCTCATAATGCATTACTCACAGTAAATTGTTTTAAAACTATTTGGAATTCGGATAGCACGACGTCAGACGGATTAAGCCAAACGTGTCGTTGATCAACCTATTTAATCAAATAGTGGCCGCTAAACCTCTACTAGCAAACCACTTTAAATTTCATGTCTTTCATCATTGATGCAAGACGTTATAAATTAGTGACAATTTCACTGATTCACATCGCTATCTAATTTTCATCCAACTATAGTTGGAAATTATGACACTCATACCCAATTGAAAGAGTCGTTTTTAGCTCATACGCTAAAAATAATCCGAGACGTGTATGATAAAGACCCAAATAAATTTACCAGCACCAGTCTTCAAGCGTACCCGAGTATCGATGTTGTTCAGATAGTAATATGATTGCCTTGCATTGGTAAAATTTAAAAGTCACTCGGCAATAATTTCCTGGTTTGGCCAGGCTTTTAAAATGGCCTGAATAAATGTAGCTAATGGAATCGCAAAGAAAACACCCCAAACGCCCCATAAACTGCCAAAAAACACCACTGCCACTATGATTGCGACAGGGTGGAGATTAACGACTTCTGAGAATAACAATGGCACCAGTAGATTACCATCAAGAATCTGTATGACTGCGTAAATAGCCATCAGATAGCCAAATTCAGAACCACTACCCCATTGAAAGAAGGCGATCATTACTACTGGAATAGTAACCACAGTAGCGCCGACATACGGTACGATAACTGACAGGCCGACCAACAAACTGAGTAACATCGCATAGTTGAGCTCCATGACCGCAAAGCCAATATAGGCTGCAAGCCAAATCACCATCACTTCGATAAACTTACCACGGACATAACTGGCAATTTTAATATCTAAATCACTCCAAACCCGATGAACCAGTGTGCGTTCTTCTGGTAAAAAATGGCCCAGCCAGGCTAAGATCATGTATTTATCCTTGAGGAAGAAAAACACCATCAAAGGCATCAAAATTAAATAAACGAAAAAGGTAATAACGCTAACGACGGAATCAAACGACACACTGACAACACGAAGTCCAAATGCATTGATCTCGGTACGAATAAAAGCAAAGATTCCATCTACTTGTTGAACCGTAAGATAGTCTGGATATTTCTCCGGTAACCCCGACAGTAGATGCTGACCACTGCTAAACATATTGGGCATTTCGCGGATTAAGTCGCTCACCTGTCGAGATAAAAGTGGCAATAATACAAATAAGGTCAACACTATCGCGCCAAGAATAATCAGAGTCACAAAGCTGGCCGCCACGGTTCGATTTAGATTGATTTTATCAAGCCGTGAAACTAACCCTTCGAACAGATAAGCGATAATGATGCCGATCAAGATCGGCATCAAATGAGCGTTCATGACGAGGATAAGTAAGCCGCCAAAAATGAGGATAAATGCAAATATCACCGTTTGTGGATCAGTGAAATAGCGGAGATACCACTGTTTGAGTACGCTAATCATTGTTTGTAGTTCGTCTATAATAGGATTGAAAACATGATTGCAGCTCAACGATAATCACCGGAGCCTCTAACCCTTGCAAGATATGCTTGCCCATTAACGCAGCCGCATTATTTAACCAATCATCGGCATTAAGTATAAAGTAAGGTCGTTTCAATCGATCAATCCTTTACCCTCGTTACCTGCGCTGGTCTGTCGATCAAATTATGGAGACTATCCACTCCATCAACAAACGAATTTTTCAGCTCATAGGCTAGAGAACTCACATAGTTGATAATGCTGAGTTCCTGCTCATCATTTGGCTGAAATATTACACTGCATAGCATGACTAACGGCTTTCCATCGAATCTAAATATTGCCCTGGTGAGCTACTTTCTATTGCAATAGGCATGCGCAAACTCCAGTAGCTCTTCCATTACTGTGACTCGAAATTTCTGTCGCTGACGCACGAAGGAAAATGGCCGGCTCAGCGGCGGGTCAAGCTGCAAAGCCACCAACGTGTTGAGCTTCAACTCTTTAGAAATGGTTGAGCGAGAAATAATTGAGATGCCAAGCCCCGCTTCAACCGCTCCTTTTAACGCTTCTGGGCTACCTAATTCAAGACAAATATCCATATCGTGTGGATTGATCCCTTCCTGAACAAGGTATTGTAAAATAACTTCACGCGTACCTGAGCCCTCTTCCCGACTGACAAACGGATAGTGTTTAATATCCTCAGGTTTAACCATTAATCCGCGCTTAACCAATTCGTGATCAGGCGAGGCAACAACAACCAAATCATCCTCATGACAAACTTCAACGATCAGGTTTCTATTGGCTACAGGTGCCTCGACAACGCCTAAGTCGATCACATTATCCTCGACCATAGCTACAATGCCCTCTGTATTTGAAACCTTTAAACGCAAGCTTATTTCTGGATGTCGTGTTTTAAACTCACCGAGCAAGGCTGGCAGCATATACTCGGCGATAGTAGTACTCGCTCCTATGGTTAAAGCACCACTTATTTCACCCGTTAACTCCCGTACAGAGCTCTCCATTTCGGCATAAACATCAAAAATTTTATCTGCAAACTCGGCTACTTTCTCACCGGTAGGTGTGAGAGTTACTTTATTGTGAGCTCGGTCAAACAATCGCGTGTTGAAATGTTCCTCCAACTGACGAACCTGAAATGTCACCGCTGGTTGCGTCATATGCAACGACTCTGCGGCCTTCGTAAAGCTTAAGCACTTCGCAACAGATTGAAAAACTTTCAGGCGTCGATCACTCATAAATTCATATTCATGGTAGGCAATAATGCTACATTATATATTGTTTTTATATGTCTCTACAGTAGTTATAAATTGAATTAATGCGCATTGAGATCCCTGCCTCTCATAATAGTTAGCGATATAATGACTTTAGTAGCAGGAATAGTAACTAATAAAAATCTTACTTTCCGTTAACAAGCTAGCCATCAATTGACTATCATCATAGTAGTAGCTGAATCCAAATGATTTTTGTTTACACCATATGTCGACGGCCAAAATCGCAATACGCCAAAACAGTCTAAAGCCAACTTTAATCAGTTTTCGCGCCAGTTGTTTTCTCAAAAAACCGTTTATTTGTAGCCACTCTACTTTTATAATAAACTTATATTTGGTGATGGCACCGATTATTACTAAACTTTACTTAGCCCGCTTACCTCATTTGCAATACTTAACTCACATTACTTAACTGGCATTAAATAAAATATATGAAAGCCTCCTGCTTCCACCTTGCAACACTAAAAGAAACGCCTGTAGATGCTGAAATAATCAGCCACCAACTCATGTTACGAGCTGGACTCATTCGTCGCCTCGCATCTGGAATCTACAGCTGGATGCCACTTGGATTAAGAATTCTGCGTAAAGTCGAAAATATAGTACGCGAGGAAATGAATAATGCAGGTGGCCTGGAGGTCCTTTTACCCGCCTGCCAACCCGCCGAGTTATGGCAGGAGACAGGTCGATGGGAACAGTTTGGCCCTGAGCTCTTAAGAATGAAGGACAGACATCAACGTGAATACTGTATTGGCCCAACCCATGAAGAAGTAATTGTTGATATATTTAGACGCGAGTTCAAAAGCTACAAACAGTTGCCGGTCAACTTCTATCAAATTCAAACAAAATTCCGAGACGAAATCCGCCCCCGATTCGGCGTCATGCGCTCGCGTGAATTCATTATGAAAGATGCTTATTCATTCCATTTGAATCAAGAGTCATTACAACAAACTTATGAGATCATGTACCAGGCATACAGCAACATATTTGACCGCTTCGGCTTATCTTATCGGGCAGTCACAGCTGACTCAGGTTCAATTGGAGGAAGCACCTCACACGAATTCCATGTTTTAGCCGATTCAGGTGAAGATGCTATTGCCTTCTCCGATCAAAGCCAATACGCCGCCAACGTAGAAATGGCAGAAGCTTTACCTAGTGAACAGCTCCGTGCAGAGCCAGGTCAAGATATGCAGATAATCGACACACCTAATCTGCACACGATCGATGATCTCGCCCGAGGACTAAAGCTCGATACCAAAAAGTGTTTAAAAACCCTGATTGCCGCTGGTGACAAAGGTAGCCTAGTCGCCTTCGTAATAAGGGGCGATCACGACCTCAACCCATTGAAAGCTGAGAAACTGGAGGGCGTAGCCAGCCCGTTTGTGCTAGCGGAAAAAGAACAGATTAAAATCGAGCTAGGCACTGATCTAGGTTCAATTGGCCCAATAGGCCTTAATATTCGGACCTATGTTGACCATAGCGCCGCTCTCGTGAGTGACTTTGTCTGTGGCGCCAACAGTAATGACAAGCACTACGTTAATGCCAACTGGCACAGAGATATTGATGAGCCTATTTCAGTTGATATCAGAAACGTATTAGACGGTGACCTGAGCCCAGATGGCAAAGGACATTTAAAGATTCTGAGAGGCATTGAGGTTGGCCATGTTTTCCAGCTAGGAGAAAAGTATAGTGAAGCCATGCAGGCGACCGTCTTAGATGAAAACGGCAAAAACAAAGTCACATCGATGGGCTGCTATGGCATTGGTATTACACGGGTTATTGCGGCCGCAATCGAACAAAATAATGATGAAAAAGGCATCTTATGGCCCGATTCACTTGCACCATTCCAGCTCGTCATTTGCCCTCTCAATTACAATAAATCGGATAGCGTCAGGCAGGCTGCGGATCAGTTATACCTGAATTGCCAAAAACAAGGTATTGAGGTGTTGTTAGATGATCGACCGCTGCGTCCTGGTGTTATTTTTTCCGATATGGAGTTGATTGGGATACCACACCGAATCGTGCTAAGTGAACGCGGATTAAAGTCTGAGCAGTTCGAATACAAGGGCCGACGCGATGATGAATCTCAAAATTTACCCTTAGCCGAATTATCTGGCTTCCTAACAAAACTATTTAATACGGCATGCCAATCAGACTAAAGATCAACCATTACCTGACTTTGCTGACAGTTATGTTGCTGTCGGCACAACCACTTTGCTCACAAGCGGATCCTCAAACTACTCAGACTGACCCAAAACTCCGTGCATTATTGCAAGAAGCAATATTATCCGACTACGGATTTCAAGATCGATTTGATGCTGAAGTATGGCTACTCGATATGTCTAATCGTTTGGCAAAATTTGTTGAAGACCCGGAAACACGCGTAACCATATTAAAGTTCGTACATTCCGAAGCAGCAAGAGCTAATCTCGCGCCTGAACTGGTATTAGCACTTATAGAAGTTGAAAGTCACTTTGATGAGTTTGCAATATCAGTTGCTGGCGCGCGTGGATTAATGCAAATAATGCCATTTTGGCTTGATGAAATCGATTTTACAGATAAAAACTTATTTAAAATAAAAACCAACCTACAAATGGGCTGTACGATATTACGCTATTATTTAGATATTGAATCAGGCAATTTAACGCGTGCGTTAGCGCGCTATAATGGCAGCTTGGGTCAATACGTTTATCCTAACAAAGTCATCACGGCACTTAATAAACACTGGTTCAAGCAATAACAACGCCACTCGTAAGGTTATAACCCTCTCTAACTTAGCGACCCATCGTACCGTGGAGGCGCAACCTTTAAAACTTCTCCTATTGTCGTAACCCCTTTAGCAACTTTTTGCGCGCCCGCCAGGTTTAATGGCCTCATGCCCTGCTTTATCGCCGAACGTCTAAACCTCAAAAGATCGAAACCTTTACCAATTTCCTGCTTCAAAGGATCACTTATTGGCATCATTTCATAAATTCCGACCCGACCGCGAAAACCAGTTTGGCGACACTCAAGACAACCTTCCGCATGGAACATAGATTCGGGTGCTGACGTAGTCCATGGCTTTATCAAAGCATTCCACCCGTAAGAATCGACTTTTCCACTTTGCTTACAAAATGGACATAAAGTTCGCACTAATCGTTGTGCCACCACACCGATTAGTGTCGCGCTAATTAAATAAGGCGGCACGCCTATTTCAGTCAAACGAGCTATCGCAGAAGGCGCGTCACTTGTATGTAATGTCGACAAGACTAAATGGCCTGTTAAAGCAGCTTGAACAGCCATTTCAGCCGTTTCTCTATCCCGTATTTCACCAATCATGATGATGTCAGGGTCTTGTCTAAGCAATGTTTTTACACCATTGGCAAAATCCAAACCTATATTATTCTGTACCTGCATCTGATTAAAACTCGGCTCAACCAGTTCGATTGGATCTTCAACAGAGCAAACATTCACTTCAGATGTTGCCAGCTGTTTTAAGCTGGTATACAAAGTTGTCGTTTTTCCAGAGCCGGTCGGGCCAGTTACCAGAATAATGCCATGAGGCTGCTTGATCATTTGATTCCAGATATCAGACTCTTTTTTCTCAAAACCAAGCGCCGAAAAGTCTTTCACTAAAACGTCTGGATCAAAGATTCTAAGAACCAACTTTTCACCAAAAGCAGTTGGCATACTGGATAATCTAAGCTCTATTTCAGCGCCATTAGAAGACCGTGTCTTGATTCGACCATCCTGAGGTTTACGTTTTTCTGCCACATCAAGTCGCCCCATAATTTTTATTCGGCTTATGACAGAAGGCGTAATATTTACCGGTATTTCATACACTTGATGCATTACACCATCAATACGGAATCGAACGTTACCCTGTTCTCGCCTAGGTTCAATATGAATATCACTGGCCCGTTGGTTAAATGCATATTGCAATAACCAATCGACAATACTAACAATATGCTGATCGTCTGCATCAACCGCTCCGAGTTCACCAAGTTCAATCAATTGCTCCAAATTTTGAAGTGTGCTAGATCCGTGACTTTTATTAGCACCCGCATTATCTACCGCCTTACTAATGCTATAAAACTCAAGTAAGTAAGCTTTTATTTCTTTCGGGTTACCCAGTACCAAACTAATTGGCTGAGACACGATTCTGCTTAATTCATCAACCCATTCGGTATCAAAAGGATCACTGACCGCAATTACAACATCACTTGAAGTTACCTTAACGGCAATAATCCCAAAACGAGAGGCATAAGCGTAAGACATAATGGAGGTGCATGACGCGACATCCATTTTTAATGGGTCAAAGTAATATCGAGCTACGCCTGACTGATTAGCAAACCACTCAGTTAAGAACTCGAGGGTTAATATTTGATCAGGTTGAGACCAATGTAACCATTGGCGGCTCGCTATCGATTCAAGTGGATGTAAATCTTTACGATCATTGGCTACTACAACCAATGATGACACCATAATGGCTTTCTCTTGATCTACAATCTTTTGATCGACCAGTAGTTGGAGGATATTATCTAGACTACATTCTTTAATTTTGGCCATTAATGCGTCACATATTGAATTTCAAAAATAGTTTAGCAGGAAATAACCTATTTGTGGCAAAGGCCACAAGGATGCTCAGATCTAATCTCATTCAGTCTAGGAGCCTGTCGGACTTAGGATAAATCTACTGCGGAAAAGCCATTTCGGCCAAATTTCTCGATCCAATTCGTTAAATACAACAACTATTCGCCTCATTCGATCAAAAAATTTAACTCAAAATGACTTTCCCTCGCTACGATTACCTTAGTCCAACAGACTCCTAGATCATATACAGTGTCGAACGACATTTAATAACATGCAAAAAAAAACCCGCTGACGCGGGCTTTTAAATATAACTACCTTCCGTTCTTACTGAGCGAGATAATCCAAATCTGATGATTCAGTTTCACCTAACGCCCATGCACCACGATTCTTCGCATGTGCAATTGCAGCGCCGCTTTCGCTAGCATTAGCTTTAGGAATGTTAAATGTCTGCCCAGGAAAAATTAAGTCTGCATCTTTAATTTGGCCAAGATTATCCTTGTAAATCAAAGGCCACTGGTAAGGGTTACCGTAGACAGAATTTTGACCAGCAATAGTCCATAGATTATCACCGTTCTCTACTAAATAACTCCCTAGTGATGTTGATACTTCAACTGCGGACTCAGCTATTGCTGCTTGATCAGCATGATACTTAGCAATAAATTTGTCAGCTTCACTTTCAGCTCTATCGGCCAAGCTAATAGCACGGACGTCTTTACAATCTGCTGCCGCTTCTTCAGCCGCTTTAATCAATTTGTCGTTAGCTGCAGAATCAAAACCTAGATTTTTCGCACGTGCATTTTTTAATTTAGCAGCATAGATTGCATTTTTTGCTTCTGGACTTGCACCTTCACACTCCTCAGCCATAACTTCTGGCTCAACTGTTGACTCACTTCCGCCACTGGCACAACCAACGGCAAGTCCTGTAGTAAATACTGCAACAGCAGCAATTTTTAATAATTCTTTTGCATTCATCTGTTCAATTCTCCAAGAACTGTATCGATTGAGGTAAGTTATTGTTAATATGGGGTACCCACGTTGGAAAGTAGGTTACCTTGAACAAATAAGCAGGGCAAGCCCTTATACACGAATTAATGTTCTTTTATACTTAGTATGCTCTTTAAAAATTGAGCTGGCATCTGATTTCATCGCGCAGTTTGATATCTTGTAAAAGTGCTTTCAGTATTGTAAAACATGACACTCAATTAAACGTATTTTTATGACTAAAAAACCATTAACAATCTACCACAACCCAACTTGTAGCAAGTCTAGAAAAGCGTTACAAATACTAAGGCAATATAAGACTCAACCCCAGATCATTGAATACCTCGAAACGCCGCCATCTCAAAGTGACCTTAAACAAATATTAAAAAAGCTGGGTCTGGCAGCCATTGATTTATTACGCACGACAGAGGAAGCTTTTGCAAAGGGAAGGTATCAAGCAGAGTTAATGAGTGACGAAGACATTATTGAGGCGATTGTCCAATATCCATCGTTGTTACAACGACCTATCGTTACATATGGAAACAAAGCTATAATTGCATTACCTCCTACTAAAGTGCTGGATATCATCTCCAGTTAATCAGTGTAAACTTAAACTCTTACTCTTTAACTTTTCAACCATAGTCATAATCATTGAATAAAATACTAGTACTTTATTATAGCCAACGTGGCTCAACTGCTTTAATGGCTCACCAGATAAGCATGGGCGTCGACTCAAATGATTCATGTGAGGCAATTGTACGTTGCCTACCATCGGTTTCTTTTGCTACAGAACAGTCAGAGTCCTCAGTTCCTTCAAGCGGTTCACCCTACGTAGAGCTTGATGATTTAGAGTCTTGTCAGGGACTTATTATTGGTAGCCCGGGATATTTTGGCAACATGGCTGCCCCTTTAAAATGTTTTTTCGATCAAACAAGTTCGCTCTGGCTTTCTGGCGCATTAATTGGAAAACCGGCGGGTGTTTTTACTTCTACTTCCAGCATGCACGGCGGACAGGAAAGTGTTTTATTAAGCATGATGTTACCGTTATTACACCATGGTATGCTTATTAGTGGCATTCCCTACTCAGAAAACTCGATTCATCAAACAGTGACTGGTGGAACACCCTATGGTGCCAGTCATGTTGCAACACAACAGGGCAAGCCAC
>Ga0307489_10000525_pt1 | contig 23438 bp, 34 predicted proteins | sample SB12metaG_FD_202247 | JGI IMG/M metagenome (GOLD analysis project Ga0307489, IMG submission 202247) | Sea-ice brine microbial communities from Beaufort Sea near Barrow, Alaska, United States - SB 1.2 | ecosystem: Environmental > Aquatic > Marine > Coastal | place: USA: Alaska | collected... | reverse complement strand
TCTTTCCATACTCTTTCCATACTCTTTCCATACTCTTTCCATACTCTTTCCATACTCTTTCCATACTCTTTCCATACTCTTTCCATAGAAAAAACAGTAAGGGAAAGAAAAATGGCACGTTTTTTGAAATAGTTTGATTTTGTATTTTCCCTATTCTTGGGTATAATAGAATCGAATGCGTCCTTAGTTCAGTTGGTAGAACGTAGGTCTCCAAAACCTGATGTCGTAGGTTCGAGTCCTACAGGGCGTGACCTTTTTTCCTTTTACTCCTATTGCTTTTATTCTATGAAATATTGTACAATAAGCTCAAGGTGAGGGGGTATAGCTCAGTTGGTAGAGCATCTGCCTTACAAGCAGACTGTCAGCGGTTCGAGTCCGTTTACCCCCAAATGTTAATTTCTTGCAGGTATTGCATAGTGGTAGTGCCCTTGCCTTCCAAGCAAGAGGTAGGAGTTCGATTCTCCTTACCTGCTCTTACCAATAAAACTTATAAAGATTTTACCCGTTAAGAAAAGATCCTAACGGTTAAAATCTTATATTGTAAATTCAATATAAGAATCAAAAACTGCGCTATCCCAGTCGATTTTTATAGAAAAAACATTCTGAATTGCCACTCCAAGTAAAAAGATTCCAAAAACTCCAAGAAAATAACCATTTGCGAATTGATTTATTGAAATAAAAGATTCTCTAGAATCAATAGCGATTGACGTCGTCATTGAAAGTAAGGGAAGTTGGCGGCATGGCCTTCCTGGCAAATCCGGTGGCAAATCTGGATATGGTAAATTGAAAGGTGTGTTGTTTTCAACGGAACTATAATAGGCCGACCACCAATTTTTGGAATTTTCAGCCCATAGCAAATATTTTTGATTGTATACAGCTGTTTCCGCAATAAAAACACTATTAGTTTTATTAAATGCTACTAAAGGTGGAGAATTTTGACGAAAATTTTCGGCAAGTTTTTTTCCCGCTTTTTCCATAGCTAAAATACCTTCGGGTGTTGGTCGATAATCGAGTTCGTTTTCGCGATTCCAATCACATTGTTTTTTTGCTTTTAATACAGCTTCTTTATATTGATCTTCAGTATATTCCACAGGAACCTCCGGTAAGGATTTTTATTACGCAAGAAAAACCCCCCGAAGGGGATTTTTTTATCTCTAAGAGATTATCTTTCTAGAAGATTAGCCGTTAACAGCTGGAGCTTCAACTGAAGCAAGATCTAGAGGGAAGTTGTGAGCGTTACGCTCATGCATAACTTCCATACCTAGGTTAGCACGGTTGATGATGTCAGCCCATGTGTTAATAACACGACCTTGAGAATCAACAATTGACTGGTTGAAGTTTAAACCGTTAAGGTTGAAAGCCATAGTTGAAACACCTAGAGCGGTGAACCAAATACCTACAACTGGCCAAGCAGCTAGGAAGAAGTGAAGAGAACGAGAGTTGTTGAAAGAAGCATACTGGAAAATTAGACGACCGAAGTAGCCATGAGCTGCAACGATGTTGTAAGTTTCTTCTTCTTGTCCGAACTTGTAACCAGCGTTAGCTGATTCGTTCTCAGTAGTCTCACGAATTAGAGATGAAGTAACAAGAGAACCATGCATAGCTGAGAATAGAGAGCCGCCGAAAACACCAGCAACACCTAGCATATGGAATGGGTGCATAAGAATGTTATGCTCAGCCTGGAATACGATCATGAAGTTGAAAGTACCAGAGATGCCTAGAGGCATACCATCAGAGAATGAACCCTGACCTAGAGGGTAGATGATGAAAACTGCAGTAGCAGCTGCAACTGGTGCAGAATATGCAACAGCGATCCAAGGACGCATACCTAAACGGTAAGAAAGTTCCCACTCACGACCCATGTAGCAGCAGATGCCGATGAAGAAGTGTGTAACGATTAGCTGGTAAGGGCCACCGTTGTAAAGCCACTCATCAAGAGAAGCTGCTTCCCAGATTGGGTAGAAGTGAAGACCAATTGCGTTTGAAGTTGGAACAACAGCACCAGAAATAATGTTGTTACCGTAAAGTAGAGAACCAGAAACTGGCTCACGAATACCGTCGATATCAACTGGAGGAGCTGCGATGAATGCGATGATGAATACAGAAGTTGCAGTAAGTAGAGTTGGAATCATTAGAACACCGAACCAACCAATGTAAAGGCGGTTCTCAGTTGAAGTGATCCAGTTGCAGAATTGAGCCCATAGGCTTGTGCTTTCGCGTCTTTCTAAAGTAGCTGTCATGATTTTTGTTAAGTTTTAAAATAATAAAATTTTTCTCAAATAGATTAAAAACCTATTTGTTACAACTATTATAAATCAAAAAGAGAAAATAACATTACATTTTAATTTCGTAACTTATTAAAACTTTTTTTGATAAATTATTACGGAGAAGGAGGGATTCGAACCCTCGGTACGTAAAACGTACATGCGATTAGCAATCGCACTCTTTCGGCCACTCAGACACTTCTCCATTCAAATATTACCAGCTTAGAATACGGTATGTCAATCTGTTTTTAGAAGCTCAATTGAAATGGAAATATTGGCAAAATTCAAAAAGGATTCTTTCAAAGTCAAGAAAGAAATCAAGAGCAACAGTAAGAAGCAAAAGATGTTAGTATAGTATAAAATAAAGCTTCCTTTTTTATAAAAAGATTGGAAGAAAAAGACGTTTTTTATACGATATGGATTTTCAAGAATTAATTTTATCGTTACGAGCCGAAACAATTTTTCCGGAAATTTTATTATTAATATCTCTACTTCTTACTGTTTTTTTAGATTTAATTTTTGAAAAAAGTGAGTCGGGTTTTAGTGCGATATATCAATGGTTACCTTTTGGTGGTCTTTTCATAAGCTTTCTAGCTCTAGTTTTTCAATGGAATGATTCGATTCATCCAGCAAGTCAAGAGTTTTTTAAAGAAGAAAACATTTCTTTTTTAGGTAGTTTACAAGGAGATCTAATTGGAATTTTATTTAGAGCTTTTATTGCTCTTTCTGGATTCGCTTCACTTCTTCTTTGCTCAGAATATATTGAAAAATCTAGAACAGCAAAAATAGAATTTTACAGTCTATTTATTACAGCTATTCTTGGTGGAATGTTTTTAGCGGGAGCAAATGACCTAGTAACTCTTTTTGTTGCTCTCGAAACACTAGGTCTTTCTTCTTACTTATTAACTGGCTATATGAAGCGTGATGTTCGTTCAAATGAAGCCTCATTAAAATATCTTTTAATTGGGGCAGCTAGCTCAGCCATTTTACTTTATGGTGTTTCTTGGCTTTATGGTATTTCTGGTGGTCATTTAGAATTCCACTCGATTTTAGCGAATGTGTTAGCATTAGATTTAACTAATTCTATTGGCTATTGGATCGCATTTTTCTTTATCACCGTAGGACTTGCCTTTAAACTTTCAGCAGCACCATTTCACCAATGGACACCAGATGTCTATCAAGGAGCACCTACACCAATGGTAGCATTTCTTTCAGTAACATCAAAAGCAGCTGGTTTAGCATTAACAACAAGATTTCTTACATTAGTTTTTCCTTATTTAAATTCGGATTGGCATTTCATTTTTGAAATTTTAGCTTGTCTTAGTATGGGTATTGGAAACCTAGTTGCTTTAACACAAACAAGTTTAAAACGTATGCTTGGTTATTCGTCAGTCGGTCAAGCAGGATTCTTACTAATTGGTTTGATTACTGGCGAAGAAAACGGGTATGGAAGTATGTTAATTTATTTATTGATTTACCTCTTCATGAACTTAGGAGCCTTTGCTGGTGCTATTATTTTCGGACTTCGCACTGGCAGTGACCAAATTAAAGATTTTAGTGGTTTAGGGAAAAAAGACCCTATTTTAGCAATTGGTTTAAGCATAGCATTACTATCTTTAGGTGGTATTCCCCCTTTAGCCGGTTTCTTTGGAAAACTTTATATTTTCTGGGTAGGCTGGAAAGCAGGTCACTATTTCTTAATTAGCTTTGCACTAATAACAAGTGTAATATCAATCTATTATTATTTACGCGTTGTAAAAATTATGTTTGTTAAAGGCACGAATGAAGTTTCTTCAAGTCTTGCAAACTACCCACGTTCTTCAGTATCTCTTGTACCAAAAAAACCTATTGAATTTGGAATGGGTATTTGCACGTTGGGATCGCTATTAGTAGGTGTTTTTTTAAACCCTATTTCTGAAGGAGTTCAAAGATCTTTAGAAATTACTCCTTATCTCCAAAATAGTCTTTTTTATTTAGAAAACCTTTCGTTTTAAGAATTCTCGTAGACCACCTTTTTCATTATGGCGGTCTACGAAAAATCAATTTATAAAGGGCCTGAAATTCCCTGCTTACGGATCATTAAGAAATGAATAAGCATAAATACAGCTGTTAATAATGGAAGAACAAATGTATGTAAACTATAGAAACGTGTTAAAGTTGACTGACCAACACTAACGCTACCACGTAAAAGTTCAACAATAAATGATCCTACTACAGGAATAGCTTCTGGAACTCCAGTTACAATTTTAACTGCCCAGTAACCTACTTGGTCCCAAGGAAGAGAATAGCCTGTTACACCAAACGAAACAGTAAGTGATGCTAATACAACACCAGTAACCCACGTAAGTTCACGAGGTTTCTTAAATCCACCTGTTAAATAAACACGGCAAACATGAAGAATCATCATAAGAACCATCATACTTGCTGACCATCTATGAACAGAACGAATAAGCCAACCAAAATTCACATCAGTCATAATATACTGAACTGAAGCAAAAGCTTCTGTTACTGTTGGTCGGTAATAGAATGTCATAGCAAAACCAGTTGCTACTTGAACTAGGAAACAAGTTAATGTAATACCACCTAAACAGTAAAAAATATTTACATGTGGCGGAACATATTTACTTGAAATATCATCTGCAATAGATTGAATCTCAAGTCTCTCTTCAAACCAATCATAAACTTTACTCATAAAGCCTCTTTTCTAAAATAGACAATAGTTCAATTTTTTTTCTATCAATCTTTTGTGTTTATAAAAATGGAGATTTATTAAAAAACCTAACATCTTTTGAATTTTGTGAAACATTTAGTTCACGGAATCTTATTGTATTTAGTATAAAAATACACGAAGTTCTATATTTCATAATAACACGAAAAAACATCCGAAAAAAGAATTTCAATTTTTTTAGTTTATATATTGAGCCTGAAAACAAATAAATTCTTTTTTATTTTAGAAATACCCCCAAGGGGATTCGAACCCCTGTTACCTCCGTGAAAGGGAGATGTCCTAGGCCTCTAGACGATGGGGGCGGGTAATTATAGATATTTTAACACCTTAAATATTTATTGTCAATGTTTAATCTCTATCAGAAAAAAAGTTAGCGGATGATGGGATTCGAACCCACGACATTAACCTTGGCAAGGTTACGCTCTACCACTGAGCTACATCCGCACCTCTTTCGTATCTATATATTAACGAAATAGCTAAAATCTGTCTAGGTTTTTTTCATATTCTAGACAGATTTATTTTTTTAGTAAGCTTTTTGTTGTGCTACCTGATCTACTAGACCATAAGTTTTGGCTTCACGTCCTGACATGAAACGGTCTCGATCCATATCACGTGCAATTGTTGTTAAACTTTGTCCTGTTCGTTCAGCATAAATCTGACCTACTTGGCGTCGAATTCGCATAACTTCTTCAGCTTCAGCAGTAACTTCTGAAGCTTGTCCTTGGCTTCCACCTTGTGGTTGGTGAATCATTATACGTGCGTGAGCAAGCGCGAGACGATGTCCACGCTCTCCACCAGCTAAAACAAAAGACGCCATTGAAGCAGCAATTCCAACACAAATAGTAGTAACACTTGCTGATACATGTTGCATAGCATCATAAACTGCAATACCACACGTTACGGAACCTCCAGGTGAATTAATGTAAATGTAAAGTCTTTTACTTTCATCCTCAGCACTTAAATACAACATAATTCCAACTAATTGATTTGCTAATTCATCATCTAAATCAGAACCTAAAAATAAAACACGTTCACGATATAATCTATTATATAGATCAATCCACTGAGGTGCAGGCTCTCCTGGAAGTCTATAAGCTACTTTTGGAACACCAATTGGCATTTTGTTTTTTTTTACAAATTAACTATTCTGAGAAACTCCCGGTTTTTCTAAGGGAGGTTAGAAAAAAATCTAAGCTTTTGAACAAATTTTACAAAAAGATATGGTTATAATATAGATCGAAAAGATAACTAGGGCAAATTTACAGCTATTTACTTGGCAAAAGTTGTATTCTCGTTTAAAATATCATCAGTATATTTTAAATAGAGATATAGTTTCATTTAGTTCATGAAGCCAAAATCAAACAATTACCTATACTAAATAATTAGCTTTTCGAAAAGAAAAAAAATTAATTTTATAAAGACAAAAAAAAGAAAGTCAACTGTGTTTAAAAATGAAAAAACCCTATGGGATTACCTTGGTATCGTGTACACACCGTTGTATTAAATGATCCGGGCCGCTTAATTGCGGTTCACCTAATGCATACTGCTCTTGTTTCAGGTTGGGCAGGTTCAATGGCTCTTTATGAGCTTGCTGTTTTTGATCCATCAGATCCAGTTCTTAACCCTATGTGGCGTCAAGGGATGTTTGTTATTCCATTTATGACCCGACTAGGGGTAACTAAATCATGGGGCGGTTGGAGTATTAGTGGTGAAACTATCACTAACCCTGGTATCTGGAGTTATGAAGGTGTTGCGGCATCTCACATTGTACTTTCTGGACTTCTTTTCCTAGCTGCTATTTGGCACTGGGTTTACTGGGATCTAGAGCTTTTCCGTGACCCACGTACTGGCGATCCTGCATTAGATTTACCAAAGATTTTTGGTATTCACTTATTCTTATCAGGTTTACTATGTTTTGGTTTTGGAGCTTTCCATGTAACAGGTCTTTTTGGCCCTGGCATTTGGGTTTCAGATCCATATGGTATTACTGGAAGTGTGCAACCTGTTTCTCCGGCTTGGGGACCAGAAGGATTTGACCCTTTCAACCCGGGTGGTATTGCTTCACACCATATCGCTGCTGGTGTTCTTGGTATTATTGCAGGACTATTCCACTTAACTGTTCGTCCGCCACAGCGCCTTTACAAAGGTCTGCGTATGGGTAACATTGAAACTGTTCTTTCTAGTAGTATTGCTGCTGTATTCTGGGCTGCTTTCGTTGTTGCAGGTACAATGTGGTATGGTTGTGCTGCTACTCCTATTGAACTCTTCGGCCCAACCCGCTACCAGTGGGATCAAGGTTTCTTCCAAGAAGAAATTGAGCGTCGTGTTCAAAAAAGTGTTGCTAGTGGGAACAGCTTATCGCAAGCTTGGTCTACAATTCCAGAAAAATTAGCTTTCTATGACTACATTGGGAACAACCCTGCTAAGGGTGGTCTTTTCCGTTCAGGTCCAATGGATAACGGTGATGGTATTGCAGCTGGTTGGCTAGGACATGCCGTTTTCACAGACAAAGAAGGGCGTGAGCTTTTCATTCGTCGTATGCCTACTTTCTTTGAAACTTTCCCAGTTCTTCTTCTGGATAAAGATGGCGTTGTTCGTGCGGATGTTCCTTTCCGTCGTGCAGAATCTAAGTACAGTGTTGAGCAAGTTGGTGTCAATGTAACTTTTTATGGTGGTGAACTTGATGGCGTAAGCTTCAGTGATCCAGCAACTGTTAAGAAGTATGCTCGTCGTGCTCAACTAGGTGAAATTTTTGAGTTTGACCGTGCAACTTTACAATCTGACGGTGTTTTCCGAAGCAGCCCTCGTGGTTGGTTTACTTTTGGCCACCTTTGTTTTGCACTATTATTCTTCTTTGGTCATATCTGGCATGGTGCTAGAACGATTTTCCGTGATGTATTTGCAGGTATTGATCCTGATCTTGATGAGCAAATTGAATTTGGTGCATTTGAGAAACTTGGTGATATTACTACTAAGCGTCAAGCGGTTTAATTAACAAAAAGAACAATCACAAACCTACCAGACTCAAATAATCTGGTAGGTTTGTTAACTTAATCAAGGAAATTATGGAAGCATTAGTTTACACTTTTTTATTAGTCGGGACCCTAGGAATTATTTTCTTTGCTATCTTCTTCCGTGAACCTCCTCGTATTGTAAAATAACGAGGAGATGATGAATGGTTAATCAATTAGGTGACGGTAAAAAATTGTCACCTAATTTTTTTAATCTTCATGTTCTTCGAAGGGATCTCTTAGATCTCGCGATGGAGGTCCAAAACCAACATAAATGGAATAACCAGTAATGCTAAGGAGTAGACAGGCAATAAATACTGTTGAAAAAAAAGCAGGTGTTTCCATATCTTATGTGTTCCTGTTTTGAAATAACTTGCTATTCACAAATAGCTTGCCTTATTCTATTACGGAAAGTAAAAAAAACCCAAATTTATCTGAAAAAATTCTATGGCAACAACATCAAAAGGAAAAACAGCAGTTACTAAAGGAAAGGTTACTGCATTAGGAACAGCTTTAAAGCCCTTAAATTCAGAATACGGAAAAGTAGCACCAGGTTGGGGAACAACTGTAGTTATGGGTGTTTTTATGGCACTTTTTGCTCTTTTTCTAGTTATTATCCTTCAGATTTACAACTCATCAGTTCTACTTGATGGCGTTGGAAACAGCTGGACGAGTTTAGGTTAATTGATAATAAATGATTCTAATCTTTTATTTAAGATTAGAATCATTTATTATCAACTACCCAGGTTTTTCATAAAAAAAATTACATTTAACTGACTTCATACAGATTACACCTTTCAAAGCTATTAAAGGATAGTTGAAACAAACAATAGTAATACCTATTAGTTTTCTAAATCGAATTCGTAATTTTTGGTAATACTTTAATATAGGGATGACAGGATTCGAACCTGCGACCCTTGCAACCCAAATGCAATGCGCTACCAAACTGCGCTACATCCCTTTTATTGCCTTTATTATACAGTAAATCTTGATAAACAAAAACTTTTTAAGTTTTTAGTTACTTAAAGAACTTATTCTGTTCTTAAAATAAGTTCTTTAAGTAAAAGAACCAAAGGGTTCTAGAAATTTAATTGATCACCACGACGGTATTGTAAATAAGCAGTTACAAATAGGCCTGAAATCGTTACTGGAATAAGTCCTAGTACAATACCTGATAAAAGAGGTTCAACCATTAGATTTGTATCCTTTTTTTTAATACTATCTCTAGTATAACTACGAATTAATATAAAAGACAAGAAATTACACTTAAAAAAAACAAAAGCCTGCTTAAGTTCTGAGCAAAAGTTATAACGTGACCATAATTCAAAAAATTCCCAGTACTATACCAAAAACGAAACGAGCGCAATTCTTTTTTCCCCTGATAACTCTCTAAAAAAAAGAAAAGTAAACAAAGACAAGATCTAAAAAGTAGAATAACCCAACTCCCTTTTAATGCGAGTAGTAAAAAAAAAGTAAGTGTACTTAATGAAAATAATCTTATAAGCATAGTAATTTGGTTTGGAATTTACAGTTTTTACTTACTCAACTTCAAGAGTTGAGTAAGTAAAAATTCATTATAGAGATGAACCAAGACCAGAATATGATCCGTAAAAGAAAAGAGATAATAGGCCTAATGCTGCAATACCTGCAACAGTACCTACAAGCCATAAAGGAATTCTACCTTTTGTTCCAGTATTTGACATAAACAATCATCCTTTTTTAAAATAAAAAACCTTTCACTCTTGACTATGAAACTTTGCTAAGATGGGTTAGTTAAAAATATAACTAGAAAATAAAACAGCTAAAACAAAAATTAATAATAAACCCCAGTATAAACTAGTACGGTTTAATTCTACTTGCTGCTTGTTTGGATTAGGTTGTGTCATGAAGCCTCCAAGGATCTTTAAGTCCTATTTCTTTGATAATTATCGCTGAATAAACTGCATTGCTGAAATTGCCCCTAAGAAGAAAACAGTCGGGACTGCTAGAGCATGTACAGCTAACCAGCGGAATGTAAAGATCGGGTATGTAAATGTTTTATTTGATGTCATGTTCCTCGTTTTTCTTATGAACTTATTTCCGTTAAACTAGATAATTTACTTCAAAAAGTAAGTTATTAGATTTGACCTTCTAATTGCTCTAAAGCATTGAAACGATCTGTAATTAGAGGTGTTTCTTGACGTGCTTCAGTAAAGTATTCATTTGGGCGTGGTGTGCCAAAAACGTCGTAAGCTAAACCTGTACTTACGAAAAGCCATCCTGCAACGAATAATGAAGGAATTGTAATGCTGTGAATAACCCAGTAACGAATACTTGTTACAATATCAGAAAAAGGTCGTTCTCCTGTTGAACCTGCCATAATCAACTCCTTTCGTTTTGTAATACGGTTGTTCTAGTGCGAACAACAATCGAATATTCTAAAAAAAGACAAGATTTTAATAATTGAAAACCCTGCTTTTAGAGAAAAATAGAATACATTCTATCGCGTATATGTATGTTTCGATCGTATGCAACGTACTAAATCATGAATAGTATATACTTGACCCTTTTCTTTCGCAAGATACTTCTCATCTTTAAGAATATTTAGTTTTCTTTTTTCTCGGCTAAAGAGATAATGTTCTTTCTTAGTTTTCTAAAAAACTAAGAAAGAACATTATTGATTAACTAATTTCTTCTTGCTCAATAACTAGGTAGGTCTTAATGGAAAAGACCCCCTTTAGAACCAATACGAGTATTTCTCAATACATACGGCTCAAATAATTTCATTGCTTTTTTCTAAAAAGACCAAGAAATTACTTAGAGGAAGTCAGTTTTTGTCTTTTTATTATGAAAAGATATACGTTTTCCTCTATCCTTTATAATTTTTTCTGGCACTTCAATACCTTTTGATTTTAAAGTCTTAGTTTATATTTATGCCAATGAATAAGTAATGAGTTTCCTTTATTCAACTCAAGCATAAGTTTTTTATTCTTTTAGAAAAAGACACATTGATTATAAAATTTAACTCTTTAAAATTAGAATCTCCTTAAGTAGGAGAAACAAATATTGGTGTTTCAGGTAGAACTAAAGGAAAAGAGAGGCCATAACAACTGCAGGGAAAACTAGACCTACTAGTGGTACAAGTAGAGAAGGTAAAATCGAAGTAAGCATGAACATTTTATAATAGTGACCTTTTTTTCTATATTATTCATATTATAAAAACAGTTTTCAAAAAGGACAAGTTTTCATAAGAAAAATGATTAACTTTTAAAAACAAATATGTTACTGTTATCAATAAGGTCAGTTCTAAATAAACTGGTAAAAAAAAAAAAGGAATGAAGCATGTCTAGATATCGCGGCCCTCGTTTAAGAATTGTTCGCCGTCTTGGAGAATTACCAGGACTTACACGAAAATTATCAAAAAAAGAAAATTCACCTGGACAACACGGATCTTCTGTAGCAAATCAAAAGAGTTCACAATATAGTATTCGTCTTCGTGAAAAGCAAAAGTTACGTTATAACTATGGTATTACGGAACGACAATTACTTAATTATATGAAAAAAGCCCGAAAGGCAAAAGGATCATCAGGCGAAATTTTATTGAAATTATTAGAAATGCGTCTTGATAATATAATATTCCGATTAGGAATGGCACCTACGGTTGTGGCAGCAAGACAACTTGTTAGCCATGGTCACATTATGGTTAACCAAAGTTCAGTCAATATTCCAAGTTACGTGTGTCAGCCGAATGATGTCATTGAAGTCAAAGAAAATAAAGCTTCGAAGAAACTTGTTACTAATTTTTTAGAAACAAGCTCAAGTGATTCAATCCCAGAACATTTAACTTTCGAAAGCAAAACACTTACTGGTGAGATTAAAAGTATTGTTCAACGTAATTGGATTTCATTAAAAATTAATGAGCTCTTAGTTATTGAGTATTACTCACGAAAAGTTTAACAAGATTGAAAAAAAAATTAGAACTCTATTAAAAATATGGCACGACAAACGAAAAAAATTGTAACTCGAAAAGTTAAAAAGAAAGTAACAAAGGGGGTTGTACATATTCAAGCAACTTTTAACAATACCATTGTTACTATCACTGATACTAAAGGAGGAGTACTTGCGTGGTCTTCTGCAGGAGCTTGTGGTTTTAAAGGCGCCCGAAAAGCAACTCCCTTTGCTGCTCAGACAGCAGCTGAACAAGCTGCCCGTCAGTCTATGGATCAGGGAATGCGTCATGTTGAAATTATGGTGACAGGCCCAGGGTCTGGACGTGAAACAGCAATTCGAGCAATTCAAGCAACAGGTTTAGGAATTACTCTGATTCGTGATATTACTCCTGTTCCTCATAATGGTTGCCGACCACCGAAAAAACGACGTGTTTAATTAATTTTTTATGTAACGGAGGATAAAAACCATGGCTACCATGGAAAAATTACCTAAGATAAAAATTCTTAGCTACCAAACGATTTTTGAAAAAGAATTTGAAAAATATCTTGTTATTCCATCTGATGAAGACCGAGAATTAGACCAAGAATTAGTTCAATATGCTTTATTTGAGATTGGACCCTTAGAACGAGGACAAGGACTTACATTAGCAAATGCTTTACGACGAACATTACTTCATGATATTAAAGGGTTTTCGATTACTTCTGTAAGTTTTCAACCAAAATGGAACGGGCCAGAAACTGAGGCCAATAATTTGAATAATGAGCAAACAGGTGTAGGCCCTGTTCATGAATACTCAACTATCCCGGGAGTTTGGGAATCTATTTTCGAGATTATTAATAATCTTAAAAAGATAAAAATTAGAAGAGAAGATTTTCCTTTTAAACCCTTAGAGAAACAAACAATTCAGATAAGCATTAACAAACCTGGTATAGTCAAAGCTAATGCAATAGAGTTGCCATTTCCTCTAAAAATTCTAAATGGGGAACAGCCCATTGCAACAATCCTTTCGGCAGACCTTTCGCTTGATTTCATTTTTACTATTGAAGTCAATTCTGAAAGTGCCTTATGGGCTTCTACTACTCAGACTTACCCATTAAATACAGCTTTACCTGTTAACGCCTTTAGTTTACCTATCAAATGGGCTAACTTCGTTTTAAAATCAGATTCGTTATTAGGTTCGAAAAGCTCGGAAATAGTTTTATTTGAGATGTTAACTGATGGTACAGTAATGCCACCTGAAGCAATTGAAAAAGCTGCTAACCTGTGTATCAATTTATTCTCGTTTCTTTCAAAAGAAGAAACTGAAATTGACCAAGAGGATCAGTCTTCTCTACAACTCAGTGAGCAAGAAAGACCACAATTACCAACTGATAAATATCCCATTGAAGATTTAGAACTTTCTGTTCGAGCTTATAATTGTTTAAAAAGAGCACAAATTCAAAATATTACAGATTTATTAACTTACTCTAAAACAGATTTACTACAAATGAAAAATTTTGGTAAAATATCAGCTGATGAAGTTATCGAAGCATTACAAAATAAATTGGGAATTAGTTTATCCTTCTAAAAATAAAAAAAAGATAACAAAATAATCTAGGTATTTCATCTTGTTTTTGAATTCCAAGTCAAAAATATTGAATGGGTATTCTATATATAGGAGCATTTTTGTGGTAACAGCAATTGGTCGAAGAAAAAAAGCAATCGCACAAGTGGAACTGATTTATGGAGGAACCGGCGAAATTATAATCAACGGCCATCCGGGTGCAGATTATATGCAAAATAACTTTAGATTTCCAAAGGTTATTCAAGGTCCTTTAGAATCTTTAGGAGTAGAGGATACTTATGATCTTGTTATTAAATGTTCTGGCGGAGGTCTTACTGGCCAAGCAGAAGCTATTCAATTAGGGTTAGCACGTGCGCTTTGCGAAATTAAGGCCACAAATCGACCACCTTTAAAAGCAGAAGGTTTTTTAACACGAGATTCTAGGTGTAAGGAAAGAAAAAAATACGGTTTAAAGAAAGCACGTAAAGCACCACAATTTTCAAAACGTTAATTTGATGTGCTTTTGGGATTTTCCCATAAAATAAATACAAAAAGGATTTTTTATGTCAGCAACTACAGACGCAATTATTGAACAGTTAAAGTCAATTACATTATTAGAAGCATCAGAATTAGTTTCACAAATTGAAGAGACATTTGGTGTTGATGCCTCAGCTCCTGTTGGTGGGGGTGTTATGATGGCAGCAGCTCCCGGAGCTGCTGGTGGAGAAGTAGCCGAAGAAAAAACAGAATTCGATGTTATTTTAGATGAAGTTCCTTCAGATAAGCGAATTGCAGTTATTAAAGCAGTTCGTGCATTAACATCACTTGGTTTAAAAGAAGCCAAAGGTTTAATTGAGTCAACTCCAAAGCCAATTAAAGAAGGTGTGTCAAAAGAAGATGCTGAAGCAGCTAAGAAAGAATTAGAAGAAGCAGGTGGTAAAGCTTCTATTAAATAATTAGATTTTGTCTTTTGTCTTTATTTAAATAAAGACAAAAGACAAAATCTAATTATGCAAATAATAAGAAATTTTGATTTTTTGTTTAGACTAAAAAAAGATTTTCGCCCCAAACCAATCGGAGCGAAGACTTCTTAAGCTTCTTTATTAATAAATGGAAGAGATCCAATAACTCGAGCTTGTTTAATTGCTTTTGTAACGGAACGTTGCTGTTTAGCATTTAAACGTGTTACACGGCGTGGTAAGATTTTACCTTGCTCGGTGATGAATTTACTTAATAAATCAATGTTTTTATAATCAATTATTTCACCAGCTTTAATAGGTGCCAAACGGTTTCTAGATATACTCATTTTTTTTTCTTAGAGTTTAAAGGAATTAAAAAAATCCTAAAAAGCAGAATAAGAGAAATGTCTTTACTCAATTGTTAAAATAACATGGATTTGTAAAAAAAACCATAACAAATTTTTATTTTTTCTTATGGCGGGGGGTGGATTTGAACCACCGACCTCAGGATTATGAGCCCCGTGAGCTACCAGACTGCTCTACCCCGCTAGTACTATTCTATCATGAAATGGGACTCTACTTCAATACAATTGAATGGGAACTACTAGAAAAAACTTATTTTCGTAAAAGGCTTGATTTTTAGAACCAATCCAGCTACTATCTTATATAGATCATTTGCCTTCTTAGCTCAGGGGCTAGAGCATCGTATTTGTAATGCGACGGTCGTCGGTTCGAATCCGACAGAAGGCTTAGTTTTTCCAAGGTCAATATATAGTTTTTCTTGAAAGATTGTTGTATACTAGAAAAGTAGACCTAGCAAAAAGAGGAACCTGACTCTTATTAAAACTGTGTTGGAGGGTTTTATGAATCTTGCTAATTTCTTTACGGCTGATTGTGTTCTTGCTCGTTTACCTGAAGCTTATGCTCCGTTTGATCCGATCGTAGATGTGCTTCCAATTATTCCTGTACTCTTTCTATTACTTGCTTTTGTTTGGCAAGCTTCGGTAGCTTTCCGATAAACTAAGCATTTTAAAAATTGATGAGGTAACCAAATGAACTTAGAAATCGTCTTCCAATTAACATCTCTGCTTCTTATTGTAGCAGCAGGCCCACTTGTTATTATTTTACTTTCTGTTCGTCAAGGAAATCTTTAATTTTCTTTTATTAAATATTAGTTAGCTTTTTTTTTTAAAGTTCAACTATACTGTATTCGTATATAAGAAAAAAACTTTTATATTCAAAGGTGAACATTATGTTATCAGATAGCCAAGTTGTAATTGCTCTATTTACCGCTTTAATTACTGGTGTGTTTGCACTAAGATTAGGGACTGAGCTATACAAGTAAAATTATTAAGTTAAGAAATTTGTCTAAAATGACAAATTTCTTAACTCAACCAAATATTTTTTATCTCCATTTTACATTCATTAGAAATTTCAAAGATTTTAGATTCAGAATAGTCTATAGCTATAAACAAATAGAAATAATAACAAAAGACCCTCGAAATTGAGGGTCTTTTGTTATTATTCCTAGATTATTAATCGAAATCGCCAGCGTTTGGGTTACGACCTGGATCATTTGATAAAAATCCAAAAATAAATAGAGAAACAAAAAAAATCACTACGGTGTAAACAAAAATCTTTAACGTTAACATAATTTCTATGAGATCAGTAGTGTATCGTTTCGTCAGACGACGTTACTATTGTATCCAATAATAACGTATCAGACAAGAAGAGAATTATCTATTGGTTGTGGAGTAACTATTTGAATCTTTAGAAAGAATGTTTATAAAATTGACAATTTTGTTAATTACTTGTTTACTAGGTATAAGAGTTGGTAGCTCAGTTGGTAGAGCACTCGGCTTTTAACCGACCGGTCCTGGGTTCGAGTCCCAGCCAACTCAAATATTTATTGTCGTAAAAATAATTTTAATTTTAGTTTGCTATAGTAGTTTCCAAAAAGTAAATATTAAATACCGAAAGACAGTTTTTTATTTACTTACTAACCTACATAGAAACGAGTTATTTTCATAAACTTCGGGGGAAAAGCGTGAAAGATTTTCAGACTTATCTATCTACAGCACCTGTATTAGCAGCTTTATATTTTGGGTTTATTGCTGGTTTATTAATTGAAATCAACCGATTCTTTCCTGATCCACTTGTTTGGCCATTTTAATTAAGAGCCAATAAAAAAAAAGAGATGGTAAACATTCCTGTTTATCATCTCTCCGTATGTATATATATTGCCAGGAGCCAGGTTTGAACTGGCGACACGAGGATTTTCAGTCCTCTGCTCTACCGACTGAGCTATCCTAGCGACATTTCCTACTTTTAAGATAACAAAACTTACTTAGAAAAAGCAACCCTTTTTTCAAATTTTCTCACTTTATTCTTTTAAGTAAAAAAAATAAAGTGAGAAAATTTAATCGGATAAACGGCCAGTAATTTTCAACCAATTTTGTGCTTCAATATAATTTGTTGGCGCTAAACGTATTGCTTCTTTCCAATATTCAGCTGCTTTATCAAATAACGATTCAGACGCTTGGGCATCTCCAAGTTCAATAGCTTTTTCACCTCGGTAATGATAAATAACTGCAATATTGTTTAGAGCCTGAGGTAAACAAGGATTTCTTTCGAGTGCTTGGTAATAATATTCTAATGCTTTTGTATGCTCTCCATTACTTGTATGGATTAAACCAATATTATAAAGAATATAACTTCGATCGTAAGGATCAATTTCAAGTCTTAATGCTTCGTAATAATTTTGTAAAGCTTCTGCGTATTCACCTTCTGCTTGAGCTGACATACCATCACGGTAATAAGTAAAAGCTTCTTTTTCACGTTTAGATGTAGGTAAAACTTTTAATAAAATATCTGCGATAACAGTGAAAGTTTTATCAATAAAATTGTCATTTCTTTGCGAGCGAGGCATACTAGTTTCTCCTTTTTGTATCTTGTCCTGTATTCTATTTTACTCAAGAACCATTTTGATTCAATAAGTTTACTTTTCTTTATAAAAAAAACAAGTATTTTGATTCATTTAAAACAGAAACTCAATTATATTTGGTTCAAGAAAATGTTAAGTTCTTAAAAAACAGTTTTTTCTTTTTGATAAAAACGGTAACATTGAGGACTATAAATGAGTAAATTTGTATTAAAAGTCTTATGGCTTGAAAAAAGTTTAGGTATATCACTAGATCAACGTATAGGAAAAGCAACACAACCAGTGACAGAATATTTTTTTTGGCCACGTAAAGATGCTTGGGATGAATTAAAAGATCGACTAAATAGTTATTCTTGGGTTTCACAAACGGAAGCCATTTCTCTTCTAAACCAAACAACAGATCTGATTCAAACATGGCAAGAAGAAGATAAGAAAAAGTCATTTCAAAAAATGCAGACGAAATTTCCAGATGTTATTTTTTTAGGCCATGATTAATTAAATTCTCTTTAAAACATGGAAGTAAATAACTTACTTCCATGTTTTAAGGAGAATTTTACCAACTTGATTTAGTCACACCAGGTAAAAGACCCTGGTGAGCCATTTCACGAACAAGATGCCGAGATAAGCCAAAATGTCGATAATAACCTTTAGGTCGACCAGTAACAAGACAACGGTTATGTAATCTTGTTGCTGAACTGTTTCTAGGTAATTTTTGTAATTCACAATGAAGTGCAAATTTTTCGTTAAAGTTCACAGCACTATGAATTTTTTCTTTTATCTCTAAGCGTTTACCTGCATACTTTGAAACAAGTTTTGAACGTTTTTTTTCACGTTCAATCATACTTTTTTTTGCCATATAATAGTTCCCCTTTTAAGAGTAGTTTTGGAGTTTTTTAAATATCGTTCTATGCATCCAGCTGGATTCGAACCAGCGATGTTCTTTCGAAGCGAGATTATGAGTCACGAGCCATCGTCCACTCGGCCATAGATGCTATATCTATGATAGCGGACTTTGTTCATTTTCCCTATCCCTTTTTATGAAAAAACAAAAGAAATTGTGATTTAATAAAAAACTATTAATCAAATTGCAGCTAATATAACTGAAATAAGTTGAGTTATCCTTGACGTTGCTTGTGTTTCGGGTTTGTACAAATAACCATCACTCTTCGATGTCGACGAATTAATCGACATTTGTCACACATTTTTTTTACAGAAGTACGTACTTTCATAATGAATAAATAAAATTAGTTAACGGTTTCGTAATCTATAAGTGATCCGACCCTTTGTTAAATCATAAGGAGTTAGTTCCACTGTAACCTTATCACCTAACAGAATCTTAATATGATTACGTCTTATTTTTCCTGAAATATGAGCTAAAACATGAAATCCATTATCTAAGACAACGCGAAACATTGCATTAGGTAAAGTTTCTGTAATAACTCCTTCCATTTCGATCAATTCTTCTTGCTTTTCCAGAATTTCCCCCCTTTTTGTGTACAAATGGATAAAAGATCATCTATTACCAGATGTAACATAAAACTTCACCGCCAACTTTTTGAGCACGTGCTTGTCGATCTGTCATAATTCCTTTTGAAGTTGAAAGAATAGCGATACCAATTCCCCCTAAAACTCGTGGTATTTCAGTTCGATTAACATAAACCCGTAAACCCGGTTTACTTACACGCATTAATTTTGTAAGATAAGGGTCTTGTTTTTTTCCTTTGTATTTTAAAACAACTCTAATATATAACGGTAATGGTTTGATTTCTTCAAAAGTTTCAATGAAACCTTCTTCACAAAGAATTTTGGCAATTTGTACAGTTAATTTTGTTTTTGGAATTAACACGTATTTTGTCTTTACTAAATTTCCGTTTCTTAAACGAGTAATCATATCACCTACTCGGTCACTAGTCATTTTTCCCACGTTTTTATCTCCTCTTCGAAATGATTATTTTGCTTTAAAAGGCATACCAAATTGGACAAGAAGAGCTTTACCTTCTTCATCCTTTTTACAATTAGTAACAATTGAAATATCCATACCCTGAACTTGCTCAATTTTATCGTAATTAATTTCTGGGAACATTAACTGTTCTTCTACACCTAAACTATAATTTCCATGGCCATCAAAACTTCTTGGACTAATCCCCTGAAAATCACGAATACGAGGAAGTGCTAGATTAATTAATCGGTCTAAAAAAGCATACATACGTTCGCCGCGTAATGTTACAGTCATACCAATAGGCATTCCTTCACGAACTTTAAAGCCCGCAATTGCTTTTTTTGATCTCGTGACTAAACCACGTTGACCTGCAATAATACTTAATTCATTTAGTGAAGCATCAAGACTTTTTGCATTTTGAGCAGATTCGCCTAACCCCCGGTTAATAACGACTTTGACTACTTTAGGAACTTGATGAATATTTGGGTACTGAAACGTTTCCATTAATCTTGGAACAACGTCGTTTTTATAAAAATTTTTTAATCGTTGTGGCATAATTGTTTTTTTTAAGACTTGAAAAAGCCCTTAATAGTTATTCAAAATCTATCACAATAGAAATTATAAAACTTCAGGAGCTAAGGAAACAATTTTTGTAAAATTACGGTCACGAAGCTCGCGAGCAATGGGACCAAAAACTCGAGTTCCTCTTGGATTACCTTCTTTACTAATCACAACCGCTGCATTATCATCAAAGCGAATAGACATTCCATTTTCACGACGTAACCCTTTTCGGGTTCTAACAATAACTGCCCTTACAACGTCTGATTTTTTAAGAGGCATATTTGGAATAGCATCTTTTACGACAGCAACAATCACATCACCAATATTGGCGTAGGGTCGATTATTACCTAGAATTTGTATACACATGAGCTTTCGTGCGCCACTATTATCAGCGACACTTAAATAGGTTTGAGGTTGAATCATGGTTAATAAATAAAAAAAATGAAGAGCAATTACTTTTGATCACGTCCAATTACACGTGTTTTCACTGGCATCTTATAGCAAGCAATTTTCATTGCAGATCTAGCTACAGATTCGGGAACCCCAGCAATTTCATATAGAATTTTGCCTGGTTTAACTACAGCAACCCAATAATCTGGAGCACCTTTGCCGGAACCCATACGAGTTTCAGCTGGTCTTAATGTAATTGGTTTGTCTGGGAAAATACGTATCCAAAGTTTGCCAGTTCGTTTTGCATAACGTGTCATAACTCGTCGGCCTGCTTCAATCTGTCGAGAAGTAATCCAGCCAGCTTCTAATGCTTGAATACCGAATTCTCCAAAAGCAATTGTATTTCCTCGAACAGAAACCCCTTTAAGACTTCCACGATGATGTCTCCGGAACTTTGTACGTTTAGGGCTTAACATCTAAAATCTCCTTTTCTATAAAACTTTAATTGGGAAAAATCTCTGTTTATGCTTGAAGTAACTATAAATTTATTAAATAAACTTCAGTTTAAGCAAAGGTTTTTGGATTTTTAAATACCCACACTTTGATTCCAAGAATTCCGTAAATCGTTTGTGCTTCGTAATGACAATAATCAATATTCGCACGTAATGTTTGAAGAGGCACACGGCCTTCACGAACCCATTCACTTCTAGCAATCTCAGCACCATTTAAACGTCCAGATACTTGAATCTTCATACCATCAACACCCGCACGTTTTGCTCGCGCAAGGGCTTGTTTCATTGCACGACGAAACGGAATTCGTTTTTCTAATTGTGAACTTACAAATTCTCCTACTAATCGAGCTTCAAAATCCGGTTCCGCAATTTCAACAACTTGAATAGCGAATTGACATGATGAGGTTAATTTAGAATTTAGCCCTTGTCGTAATTGTTCTAAGCCAGTGCCTTTTCGACCTAAAATAACTACTGGTCTAGCTGCATGAATTTCAATTTCAACCCGATCAGCTTTTCGGTGTAACTCAATTTTAGAAACTCCAGCTTCAGAACATTTTTTCATTAAATAATCGCGAATAATACGATCTTCTTGTAATAAAGTTGCATATTGGTTAGGTTTTGAAAACCAGTGAGAAGAGTGATCGCGGGTAACACCAATTCGAAACCCGATGGGATTGACTTTTTGGCCCATAATATTTATTCCGTTATTAGTTTTAAGTTTGTTGTTTCACTTCAATAATAATATGGCAAGTAGGTTTTTTAATTGGAAAACCTCGTCCTTGTGCTCTTGGTCGGAAACGTTTCATTTGAGAACCTTGGTCTACTCTTGCTTCACTAATAATAAGACTTGCTTTTTTTAAGCCTAAATTATGTTTTGCATTTGCTGCAGCTGAAGAGAGAACTTTTAAAACCGGTTGGCAAGCACGGTATGGCATAAATGCTAAAATCATTAATGCTTCTTCATATGAACGGCCACGGATTTGGTCTAAAACTCGTCTCACTTTAAAAGGAGACATGGTAATATTTCTTTTAATTGCTTTTGCTTGTATTTTTGACATGGGTAAATTTTCCTCTTAACGGCGTGCTTTTTTATCAGTTTTTACATGACCACGGAAAGTACGAGTAGAAGCGAATTCTCCAAGTTTATGTCCCACCATTTGGTCACTAACAAAAACTGGAATATGTTCACGACCATTATAAACTGCAATTGTATGGCCAATCATAATGGGAACAATAGTAGAAGCACGAGACCAAGTAGTAACTACTTGTCTCTCACCTAATGCATTTAATTTATCAATCTTTTTTAAAAGATGATCTGCAACAAAAGGTCCTTTTTTTAGAGATCGTGTCATAATTTTCTATCCTAGTTGCTTATCTAATTTTTTTTTTACGTTCTACCTACGGCTTTTATTTGCGCCCACGAATAATTAGTGTAGAACTATATTTTTTCGCTCGACGAGTTTTAATACCTAATGCAGGTTTACCCCATGGAGTTACTGGTCGGCTTCGACCAATAGGTGATCGACCTTCTCCACCACCATGGGGGTGATCACAAGGGTTTTTAACAACACCACGAACTTTTGGTCGACGTCCAAGCCAACGCTTTCGGCCAGCTTTTCCAATTTCAACATTAATTGCATCTACGTTCCCAACTTGGCCAACGGTTGCCCAACAATTTCTTGAAACCAGTCGGACTTCACCTGATGGTAAACGTAAAGTTACAAAGTTACCTTCTTTAGCTACAATTTGAGCTAAAGCACCAGCAGCTCGTGCTAATTTGCCTCCACTTCCTGGCTGAATTTCAATATTGTGAACTTCTGTCCCTAATGGCATATTTCTTAAAGGAAGAGAATTTCCAATTTTAATTGCCGCTTCAGGATCAGCTAAAAGAGATTCACCTACAGTTAAACCACGTGGAGATAAAATATATCTTTTTTCCCCGTCTTGGTAATGAAGTAATGCAATTCTTGCACTCCGGTTTGGATCATATTCAATACTAAAAACTTTAGCCTGAAGACCTAATTTATTACGTTGAAAATCAATTTGGCGATACAGACGCTTATGTCCACCACCACGTTGTTGGCAAGTAATAACTCCTCGGTTATTTCGACCTTTTGATCGATGATTGTACTTAGTCAATGACTTTTCAGGCTTACTTCGCGTAATTTCACTAAAATCGGAAACCGATCGATTCCGTGTGCCTGGTGTATATGCTCTATAAAAACGAATACCCATAATACATAAAAAAATAAAAAAAATGCTTTTTTCTGAAATGAATCAGAAAAAGTTTTTGATTTCACTGATTATAGAAAATAGAAATTTTTTTCTACTTTCATATAATTTGTAATGAAGTCAAATAAAAAGATCTTCACAAGTTTGAGCTTATTCTTCAGGGAATAAAGCAATCGAATCTTCAGGACGTAGTGTAATAATTACCCGTTTGTTTCTGGGTTTATAACCTTGATATTGACCTAAACGTCGTTTTTTTCGAGGTGATCTGTGAGTATTCACAGAAAGAACCTTCACATTAAATACGTCTTCAATTAATTCTTTAATTTTTGTTTTTGTTAGCCTTAAATCAACATCAAAAGTATATTGGTTATTTTCCAATAAAATTGCGGATTTTTCTGTTAATACAGGACATTTGATTAAATCGATCA
>Ga0307489_10000524_pt1 | contig 23482 bp, 41 predicted proteins | sample SB12metaG_FD_202247 | JGI IMG/M metagenome (GOLD analysis project Ga0307489, IMG submission 202247) | Sea-ice brine microbial communities from Beaufort Sea near Barrow, Alaska, United States - SB 1.2 | ecosystem: Environmental > Aquatic > Marine > Coastal | place: USA: Alaska | collected... | reverse complement strand
GGGGCGGTGGTGGGGCGGTGGGGCACGGACAACAAGCTGGACAGCCCCGCGGAGTGCTGCGCGCAGTGCGCGGCCACCGCCGGGTGCAACGTGTGGGTGCACGGCGCCGCCACGCGCCAGTGCTGGCTCAAGACGCAGGCGCTGTACCGCGGCCTGGCGCCGGCAGGGCCCGGGCCTGCCAGATGTGGCTCCCCACGTCATTGGTTGCCGTTTCACATTTAACATAGAAACGAGGGCTCGGCGGCCACGGCGAAAGCCTGGTGCCTCCTGAAATACGCGGCGTCCCTGCTTCACAAAAAAAAGGGGGTTCAAAATGCGTGTGGATGACGTAGCGAGCAATGTGTGGCAGGCTCTAGGCGTGGGGCGCCATGGGGGCGGGGCCGGGGAACCCGTGGACCAGCGGCTGGCTGCCGCTGTACACGCAGGTGCAGGTCTTCCCGGACGACGAGGCCGACGCCGGGGCCGGGGCGGGGGCGGGGGCGGGGGCGGAGGGCAGCGGTGGCGGGGGCGGCATGAGGCGCATAGACGTGATGGCGGGGCCTGGCCACTCGTTCACTGTCATGTGTAAGGCCGGGGAGCAGGATGCAGCGAGTCTGTACGGACACACCAGTACACCATGAGCAAACAGTGGGTGAAGGACTGGTATGGCTCTGATCTCCGGCGGCGGCGGCCTCACCCCCGGCGCGGCCCCGCCAGTGCGGCGACCCCGCCATCGACGGCTACGCGCACGTGGCAGGGCCGGTCGGACATATTGCCCGCCTCGTCGTTCACACCCGTGTTGACCCCCCCTTTCTTGCGAAACATGGCATCCCATGACGTGACGAGCAGCATCTGGCTGACCGTAGCACGTGGTGCCTAAGTGTCTGGAGGAGTCTCGGACGGCTCGGGAGTTCGACGCGTTGGCGGCGGCGCGCGCGGCGCTCGTCATCTGGTACGAGGAGCACGCCAGCTTCGACGGCCTGGCTGTGGTGGGGCGCTGCAAGTTTACACCACTGTCGCAAGGGCCTGTAGGAGTATTAGCGCTGAAACTAACACATGATAAACTGCTTTTAAGTGTTACTTTCCATTCCGATGGGGTTGGTTAATGCTCACCATGTGAGTGCCTTGCGGCTCGATGACCGTTACGAGTACGAAGTAATGAAAACAAACATATCAAACAGCTTGTGTCCCTATCCGGAGGGGTGGGGCATCGGGAACAAGAAGCCGACTGCGCGGGCGTGCGCGGAGGCGTGCAAGGCGCACCGCCCGGGACCGCCCAACTACGGTGTCTTCGCCAACCTGCCGTGCAACGCCTGGGCAAGGGGGGATCTTCAGAACACGCATTGTACGGACACTGTGTTCCAACGAACGGAGTCCGCACGTCTGTATGAATGTTTACCTTGGAGGAAGGTCATGCTCCGATATCGGTTCGAGTGCTTGTTCTCAATGACCCTCCTCCCCGGTATGGTGCCCGCTGGAACACCCGGCAGGGGTGTTCTTGAGAAGAAGCACTCCACCCACGTTGAATCTCCTCCTCCTCCTTCATCCTCCGTGCGTCTATTGTATGGGCATTCACACTCAAGGTAAGTCATGCTCCCATCCCGGCCGAGAGCTTGTTCTGAATGACCCTCCCTCCCGGTGTGCTTCGAGCCTGACGCGCACACGCACGGCGCGGGTGACTGCTGGCTCAAATTCACCGAGACCCCCGAGTCTATCCAGGCAGGATTATGGAGAACAACCACTCAACCGACGTGGAATCTCCTCCTCCTCCGCGCGTCACCGCGCGTCAATTTGCGCATTCACCCTGCACTTGTGTGATGCTCCGACTTCCGTGTTAGTCTTTGTTCTCAATGACCTTCGTGCCAGGTGAACCAGCGCGGCGGCAACACGGCTATGGGCATGGTAAAGGGTGGTGTGACGTACCGCGGGCGGCACGCGGCGGCGCCGCAGCTGGCGCACTGGACCAGCGGGGTGCTGCTGCCGCGCGGCGCGGTGCCCTCCAATGGCACCTTCGGCCCGCGCGCCATGTGGTGAGCTGGGTGTGCTGGGTGCCATAAAGTGACGTAGTTATACGCTCGACGTCCAAGACTGACAGCTTCCGTTCATACCACCTTGAATATAGCGATACCCATTAGAACATCGAACTCAAGCAAGGTTGGGCGAGATTAGTACTAGGCTGAGGAATCGCCCGGGAATCCCTCGTGACGGAAGGTTTTTGCTTTTGCGCAGCGCGGCTCATACAACGGTGTCCCGACTGTAATGACAATCACCGCACTCGCCGCATCCATATCATATCCCATCCATCCACCTGCCTTCCTCCTCCCATCCACCTCCCATCCACCTCCCGTCAACCTCCCGTATATCTCCCGTGCAACATGGTGTCCGTCACACAGTCAATGTTCCACGTTGTGCTGTGTGACGCCAAGCATACTGGCACGAAAGCCTCTTGCGATGCTACGTGATGTCCGTCACACAGGTTTATCATTCTTGTCACCCACATTTACCGATTAATGCCAAACACGAGGAAGGCTCGAGGGCAGCGGCGGCTCCGGATGACGGCGGTGGCTGTTAACTTCAGCGTTCTATGTGTGTTAGACCGCCGTTGACTTGTACTTGGGGCGGCGGCGGGGGGCGCCAACCGTGACGGTGCGCACCGCCAGGGGGCATTGGAGTGAGGGATGGACAGGTGGAGTGTAGTATCATCAACATTTGTTGCTTTGTCGTAGCCGCCAAGTGCTCGAAAACCCGGTCAGGCCGACCGGCCGGCGCAGATTCGAATCATGATCAGCCCGCCGTTGTTGCGAGTCATCGGCGTGTGTACTGTGCCGCCGCGCGCGCCGCAGCGCCGGAAGGAACGATGTGCGAGGTGAAGCGTTTTAACTGTGATATTGTGAGTGTTGTGAACGTCTCTTGTGACGTGTGGTGTGTTCAGTGGTCGTCATTGGCAAACTCCCCCAGCAAGTCCCTTGACACCCAGCGCCTACCCTCGCATGCCCCCGGGGGTGTCCGGGCTTCAGTATCTAGGATCAATGCAGGGCAACTGATCAACAACAGTTAAGACTTGATTCTTGCAATGAAACAGGGATTGCAACATTCACGCAATCGCAGACGCGCTAGACAGGCAGGGGCCGGGTTGTAACTAAGTTATTGTGAAGCACATTCTATGGAAGGCGATGGCTATCCCACGACGTCGACGCGGCAGACCTACGCATAGCGCTCCTCCTGCAGGGCTAGGCGTACCACTCCTTGGCGCATTGGCCGCGGAGCAGGTCACGCATGACGCGGTACTCGTCCTCCGTCGCCCCCGCCGCCGCCAGCACCCGCGCCAAGCCCCCTCTGCCGCCGCCGACCCCGCCGCCGCCCCCGCCTCCGCCCCCGCCCTTGGTCCTGGCCCCGGCCCAACTTCCGCCCCCGCCCCCGCCCCCGCCACCGCCTCTGGACCCTTTAACTCCGCCGCGCGACTTACCTCCACCTCCTACTCCCACCGTCGCTGTCCCCCCCGCCGCCGCCGCCCCCCCTGCCGCTGCCCCTGCCGCCGCCACTCCCCCCGCCACCGCCGCCGCCACGTCCTCCATAAGCGAGGGCGGCCGGTCGTCCACCTCCCTGTGCCTACTGCTAGGGACAACCAAACATAGCCCACCAAGTCACCCAACGCGTTTTGAAACCTCGTTTCTTGAATTTAATGGCATCTTATGACGTGGCGAGCAATGTCTGCCAGGACCTACCCAGTGGAATCTGTGCCGAGTGTCCTGCCGGCCATAACCTCGAGCAGCAGAGCCACGATGAGGGCCCAGCGCTGGGGCCGCAGGGCGGGCACCGCGGCACGGAAGTGGAAGGTGCGCAAGAGGCGCGCCAGAGGGCGCTCCAGGGCCGGGGCCGTGGCGCGCAGGTGGAACGCGGCGCGCACCGCGGGCAGCGCGCGCGATATCTCCACCGCCGCGGCGTTGGACACGGTGCCGGCGAACTTGTCGCGCGGCGGCAGCGGCGGCGCCGGCGGCGCCACCCCGGCCGCCCCGGCCGCCCCCCCCCTATCACCGTCCCCGCCTGCCCCGCCGTCCACTGACTCGCCCCCGCCGCCCCCGGTGTCGCCGCCAGTCAGGTGGTGCCACGTGGAACGCGTGACCCAGTTGTCCAGCATCATCCACGTCATCCCAAACTCCGACACCGGCGGCGGACCTGCGCCGCCGCCGCTGCTGCCGTCCAGAGAGTCCTCTCCGTCGGTGGTGAAGCCGTCACCGTCGCTTGTACCGCCGTCGTCGCTGCCGTCGCCGCCGCCGTCGCCGCCGCCGCCGCCGCCACCGCCGCCGTTAGCTCTGGCACCGGCGTGTGTGAGCGCATGCGCCAGTTCCTGCCGGGCTTGCGTCAGCGCCTCATCCGACGCGGCGTCAGCGCCGCCCCCTCCCGCCGCCGCCGCCTCCGCCGCCTCCGCCGCCGCCTTCATTGCAACTTCCATGGCGTCGCTCACCCGCCCATCGTTCGCCAAGTCCCCCGCGTTCTCCCCCTCCCCCGCTCCGGCCTCCGCCGCCGCTGAGTAGGAGACTCAGCACACATGAGTAGTAGCACGTGGTAAGATCACGGAACGTCTCACACAGGCAATCCGTCATACACACGAACAACTTCTTATCCCGGGTGTGCAACCCAGCGACACGTGTGAAGATCACCGCACATCTCACACAGGCATTCAGTCAGACACCCTGATGTAGTGTGATCCCGCCGCACCATGGTCTCATCGCCCTCACCCTCCCCCCCCACCTCCTCCCGCCCCTCCCCCTCCTCGGTAGTGGGCAGGACACGCGACAGCTGCCCCTCCGAGAAGTCCCCCGTGATGCAGGGAACACAACCCATCCGGCACACACATCAGTAGCAGCGCGTGGTGCGATCACCGAGCAACACACCGCACACGCGGATCGCGGGTCTCTCTGGAGGGGCCCATCTGACAGCCCTCATAGTGTACCGGTCACTCATTTAAACGTTAAGGACGATTTTTGCGTAGACTGTACTAGTCAGACACGCCGCTGATCTGATTTGGGGTGTGCAACCCAGCGGCACGTGCACCACACGTGACACACAGGCATTTAGTCACACACACCGACGACGGCTGATACCGTGTGTGCAACCCAGCAGCACGTGGTAAGATCGCGGCACATGACACACAGGCTTAAGGCAGGCACCCCGAGCTGGTGTATTAGGGTCTAGACACTGGAGATTTGGGGTTCAGGGTTTAGGCTTTAGGGTTTTTAGGGTTTATCACACCGTGCCATGAGGGTGTTGCCCTCCTTGTGCGCGTCCTCGATGCCCTCCTTGAACACGTTAAAGTAGAAGGTGGCGCTGCCGCCGGGTGTCGCAGCCGCCGCCGACTCCGTCGCCGCTGTCACCGACCCCCGCGCGCCCAGCGCCGACGCCACAGCCCCTGCCGCCGCCCCCGCAGGTCTGACCTCCGCCGCCGCCTCCACCGTGTTCACCTCCTCCTCCTCCATCGTCACCTCCTCCACCTGCTCCACCTCCTCCTCCTCCTCCTCCTCCGCCACTACCGCATCGAAGGCGCTGCCGGTGGGCCCCTCCTCCAGCGCGGCGGTGAAGGTGACCCCCTTGCCGTCCGACCTGCTGCCGCCGCCGAAGTTCTTCATGGACCCGGCGCCACTGCCTGACCGCAGCGCGCTCCGAGGCCGCTCGCCAGCCGCGGCGCGGGTGTCCGACCGCGGCGCGCCCCCCGGCCGCCGATGGCGCGGCAGGAACCCCTGGAGCCAGGGCCCGATGAACCAACGCTCGCCTCGTCACATGATGCAAGATGCATAACGCTCACCACGAAATCTGATACGAGGAAATTCATGCTCGCCTCGTCATAAATGCAAGATACAACGCTGGCCAGTCACCACGTCATATGACACAATCAACGAGGGTTCACATGCAGTGCATGACGTCAAATGAAATAACACTCGCGAGATGAATATCCCATAACGCTCGCCGCGTCATACAACGCAATAAACGGGGGTTCACACGCGGTGCACGACGTGGCGTGGTGAGCGGTGTGTGTCCGGCCGACCGGTCCTGCCTCAACCATGTCTGCCGCAGCTGTGTCTGTGTGGTAGGTCGGGGCCGAGGGCGGCCGGCCCGGACTCCTGCCCGGCGAATACTTCTCGATGACATCCATGGTCGTGGGTTTAACGTTTTTCTCGATGACGTCGCGCTTGACGTTGGCGTTGACGTCCCCCACCGCCGCCGCGCGCCGTGCCCCCGCTAGCTCCAACTCGCTGGGCGCTCCGCCCCCCGCCCCAGCCTTTGCCCCCATCCCCGCCCCCGCCCCGGCCTCGCCGCCGCCGCCGCCCCCGCCCCTGCCCCCGGCCCCGGCCCCGCTGGACTCCCCGGTTTCCTTGAAAAGCTCGAGCGAGGTGCCCACGGACTCGGCCTCCCCGCGGTGCTCCGCGCAGCAGAACATCTCGATGTCCGACCGCAGGTACACCTTGCGCTCCCTCGCGAAGGGCCGTGGCCGCCCGACCACTCGTGTGGTGGGTGACAGCGGTGGGTGACAGCGGTGGCGGTGGTGGGTGTATGTGTGGCGGCGAAGAGGGGACACCGGGTCAGGCCCTACCTTGGCGTCGATGCGGTACTTGCCCCGCCGCACGCTCCTATCCACCGAGCCCCCGCCACCCCTGTCCGCGCCATCCCCGCCGCCGCTGCCCCCGCCCCCACCAGTTGCCGTGAGACGGCGGCGCCTGGGCGGCGGCTGCGGCGGCGGCAGCACGGTGGCGCACAGCGGCCACCCGCAGGCGCCGGTCAGGGCGCGCTCCTCGCACACCGATAGGAACTCACCCGCGGTCATGCCTCTCACCAGCTGCGCCAGCTGTGTGCGCGACTCCACGGGGTAGGGCCTGCCGGACAGTGCCAGCCTCGTCAGAGTACTGTACGAGGACTACGCCGCCGTGCAACGCATTGCGTACGTGTTGGGGATGGAGGCGTGGGGGCAGGGACAAGCAAGTGCTGCTCGCCACGTCTTCGACTTTCGACACGCATGTTGCACCCTAGTTTCTTGACTTCGATGGCATCCTGTGACGTGGCGAGCGATATCTGCGACGGCCCGACCGCGGGGGCATCCATCAGGCGCTCCACCACCTTGAGCTTCGCGGCGCGCGCCGAGATCTGTGCCTCGGCGATCGACGCCTGCGCGGCGGCGCCGGGGGGCAAAGCCGCCGCCGCCGAGCGCGTCGTCGGTGGCAGCGTCATTGTCATCTTCTCCCTCCTGCCGGCCTCGCCGCGGGGCTCGGGCGGACCCCGCGCCGCGGGGCGGATCTGCGGCCGCTTCAGGGGAGCCGACTTGGCGCTCGTGCCTTTGCCGCCGCCGCCGCGTCCGCTGCCTTCCACATCCATCTGGCCCCCGCCGCCGTTCTCGTCTGGCGCACCGCGCACCGGGGTCGCGCGGTCCGCCTCGCCGAGCGCCCACTGCCACGACGCGCGCGACACCAGGTCATCCACGTCCGACGGCGGGGCCAGCGCGCTCCCGTCGCTCGCCGCCTGCCAGGGTCAGTGAGAACAACGACTCGCTGACGGTGAATGGGCGAAAAACCATCGGGCCGAGGCACGTGCTCATACGGCAGTGTCTTCCACCACAAACCGAGTCCGCGCACATGCATCCATCCTGAAGGTGAGTCGTGCTCCGTTCTGCATTCGAATCGTTGTCCTCAACGACCCCCCTGCCTCGTCGTCGTCGTCATCCATTGACAACGAGTTGAAGGCAGTCTCCACCGCGGACACGATGCGTGCGGTGAGGGCGGGCGACGCCGCCTCCACGTCCGCCGCCGCCGCCGCCTGCGCCGCCGCCTCGGCGTCGTCCTCGTCCCCGGCACCGCCGTAGTCGAATATCGGGGTGTACCCGCTGTAATCCATCACGGCAGCCGCACGCGCGGCGCGGCGCGGAGTGACCCACGAGGCGACCGTGCTGTCAAGTCAGCCTAAGTAGTCAACTACGAGTACCCATCTTCACGACCCATAAGTCTGGACACAGGAGCACAAAGTGACGTAGCTATCAGCTCGACGTCCAATGCTGGCACCTTCCGTTCATACCACCTTGAATATAGCAATACCCATTCTACGCAGATCGGCTGGGGGGCGCAAACGGGGATGGCGCGCACCGCGGTACGGTCACCATTCCTGACCTTGCGCCATACGCAAATCATGTTGATCATCCCTGAGAATCTCAGGGTCGATCAGTACGAGTTCATAGGCCCGGGACGTGCTCAACATGTGTTCAACACCCCACGTGGCCACCATCTCGTCGCCAAAAAGTGCGAAGCCAGCGCACGAGCGCAGCCTTCTCGTCGTCCATCAGGCGCGCCATGGCGTCGGCGGGGAATGGTAACGTGCGCTGGAGGCTCCACAAAATAACTGAGGCTCCACAAAATAACTGTAGTAACCCAAAAACGAAAAGTTATCTGGCACGCTGCCAAAGACACGTGTGGCGCGGCTCGCTAGGAGGGAGGGGAAATTCAAATCCCCGTTTGCGCGCCCCCCCAGCCGATCTGCGTAGTTAGAACATCGAACTCAAGGAAGGTTGGGCGAGATTAGTACTAGGCTGAGGAATCGCCCGGGAATCCCTCGTGCTTTTGCGCAGCGCGGCTCATACAACGGTGTCCCGACTGTAATGACAATCACCGCACTCGCCGCATCCATATCATATCCCATCCATCCACCTGCCTTCCTCCTCCCATCCACCTCCCGTATATCTCCCGTGCAACATGGTGTCCGTCCACACAGTCAATGTTCCACGTTGTGCCGTGTGACGCCAAGCATACTGGCACGAAAGCCTCTTGCGATGCTACGTGATGTCCGTCACAGGGGGCATTGGAGTGAGGGATGATTGATCGTATTTATGCGCATATGGTGTTGTCGGATTAGGTTCTAGCGACTGGGTTTACGCCGCGCCAGGCGTTTGGTCGCCCGTTTGATTTAAATTTAATTAATTAATCATTTGCCAACCGCAATGTGCCGCCGCCGCGTTGGGGAATCTGGGAGTGTGAGTTGCCGCCGCCGCCGCCATCTGGGGTCCTGACTGTTTGCTCACTCGTGCGCGCGCAACTCGACTCTAAAGAATACACGAGCTAAACAAATAATTGATGATACAGCTGCTTGGTCTGTGGCGGGGGCCCGGGCCCGCCCAGCCGTGGCCGCCTCACCGCCTGACGGGTGCCAGGGCGACAGCCTGGTGCCTTACGCACGCGGAAGCGTCCCTCTCCTCGCCTCGTCCCACCGTCCGACTTGAAATACCACACAAATCAATATTATAAATGTTTGCCACGCACGTACACGCTCGACACACGCCTGCATCACGACCCGCCCACCCCGGCTGTGACGAGCTTCACGACGGCCTCCGTCACGTGCGGATGCGAGGCCTGTCAGGAGGGCCATTCAGAACAAACACTCGAATCGAATCGGACGTGCCCGCATGCCTGACCATCAGGGGGAGTGCTCATGCAGACCATGCCCGCACGGAGGAGGAGGAGGAGGTGGAGGCGATTCAAGGTCGGTCGATTGTTTGTTCTCAAGACCCGCCCTGCATGGAAGCCCGCGACGAGCGCGGCGAAGGTGGCCGCCGCCGCCGCCGCGCCGCCCGCTGCGCTGCCCGCCGACCCCCCGCCGATCAGGGTCTGGCCACTCGTTCCTGTGGTAGCTGAGGGAGGCGCATGCGGCGAGTGTAAACAGCACCGGTACATCGTGGTGCACGGGTACCTGGGTACACTGTTACTCTGGTACCTGTGGTGCACGAGCAATCAATGAGGTCGATGTGAAGCGGGAAGGAGCGAGGCGGGTTGAGGGTTTAGGGATTAGGGTCATGGGTAAACCCTAAACCCTAACCCTAAACCCTAACCCTAAACCCGCAGGCCCCGCCGCCGATGAAGCCGTAGGCGCGCAGCGCGCGCTGCGCCACCGGCAGCGTCACGAACACCGCACCCGCCACCAGGGCCCCACCACATTGCTCACCACATCCTAGGATGCAAATTCACTCAAGAAATCATGGTTCACAAGGGTCCAAAGTGCGTGTCGATGACGTGGTGGGCAACGGGCCTGGCAGATAGTGCCCGCCACATCATACTGTAGGTGCGGAGGATGCCATCGCCACTAGAGAAGCGAGGGCTCAGACTTCGCAGGGTACCTCAAATGGCGGTCAACGGTGCGCAAATTTGCGACCTTGAGTAAATAGACGGTCAGATTTGCCATACAATGGTACAATGGCGATTCGGACCGTCTATTTCTCAAGAATTGGCGACCGCCGTTTGAAGTACCCTAGAAACTGCGAAGGGCGCGCCCTGCCCGCGGAGGTCCACGTGGCGACCGCCAGGCCGCGCACCGCCTGCGGCAGTGCCGTGAACCCCGGGCCGCAGGGCCGCAGCCGCTCCGTCCCGCATCACCTCAACTCAAGCAGCTTCGAGCATTTTTATAGACGTCATACATTATGACCAATGTGAGGAGGATGGGATGAGTGTGTGCGGGCACACCATGAGCAACCAGTCAAGACGCTGTGTCCGGCCAGGGAGGAAGACGCAAAGAGTGGGTACGGGTAGTCGGGTACACTGCGATCAAACAGTGGTGGGCATGAGTGCAGGTGGAAGTGGGAGTGCCGCGCGGCCCTCGCCGCCCGGCCCCCGGCCCCCGCCCCCCAGGTTTAGAATTTAGGGTTTAGTGTTTAGGGTTTAGGGTTTAGGGTTAGGATTTAGGGTTGGGGTATAGGGTATAGGGTATAGGGTATAGGGCCCCCCGGCCCCACCAGAGTGTACTCGGGCCCCAGCGCATCCAACACAGGCAGCACTACCTCCATGTAGGGACTCACGAATAGTGCTCGCCACGTCATCAAACGCATTTCGAACCCTCGTTCCTGGAATTCAAATACATCCAATGACGTGACGAGCAGTATGCAAGAGTCGGTACCAACATGTTGAGCTCGTACAGGGGGTACTGCGCCATGATGTAGGGGCGCAAGTGGAAATTGAAAGCAAAGTTTGCAAGCGGTCCACCATATTCTAGCTTCAAGCGCTGAAACCAAGCGCGAGCAACCCGGGGTGAACCCGGGGTCAAGCTGCACCGCCCAACCATGACAACGGCGGTGTACACTTTCCACGGCGGTATGGCTCCCGCCGCCGAGGGGCTTACACTCGTCCACTTCTCAGCTCAACTTGAGCGCTTGTTATGGGATAGGGGGTGCGCGTAGGGGTTGCGTAGCCCGTGTTAAGGGGGTGTTAGGGAGTGTGTAGGGTGTGTAGGGTGTTTCGTTGTGTCTGACACGGCTCAATTTAAGCTGAGAAGTGAACGAGTGTAAGGCCCTGCCGCCGCCGCTGCCGCCGGCCCGCCCGCCGCGCCAGGCCCCGCCGCCCGCTGTGGGTCCACCTCCACCCAGGGCCCGCACGTCACAGGATGATATGTAATGTGGCAGGGGACGTGGGAGGCGTTACCGCCGAGTGATCACGCTCGCCATGTCATAGTATGACTCGCCATGGGATAGGATGACGTACAACTCAAGGGTGGGCAAGAAACAAGGGTTGGCAAATGTGGCGGATGAAGCGAAAGGAGGGCGGCATTGACATGGCCCCACCGGCAGCCAGCCGCCCAGGCTGCCGTCGTCCACGTTGATGGCCGTGGCGCGCGCCGTGAGCACCGGCGCGCCGCCGCCGTCATCCCCCCCGCCCGCGCCGCCGCTGCCGCTGCCTCGCTCGCCGTTGAATGTCTCGCCCCAAACGCAGGGCCTCAAACGACAATTAACATCTCAGCTCAAAACAACCTGAGCCCTCTTCCTATCCCACCCCGAAGCCAGTCTGAGCCGTTTTCGTCAGTGCAACCACCCAACATATCCCACAAGTGCTTACGTCAAGCCGAGAGGTGGACGGGGTGGACGGGGTGGACGAGTGTGCGGCCATGGTGCACAGCGCGGCCCCCGGGTTTAGGGTTTAGGGTTTAAGGCTAGGTTTTAGGGATTAGGGATTAGGGATGAGGGTTTAGGGTTTAGGGTTTAGGGTTTAGGGTTTAGGGTTTAGGGTTCAGGGGTTCGGTTAGGGCACAGGGGCGGGGGCCCCGCCCGCTGGAGCCATAGCGCGCGGCGGTTGGAGAGGCGCCACCGCTCCAGGTCGTCATGCCGCTGGAACACCCCCGCGTAGGGCCGCCCACATGGTGCCCGCCGCGTCATCCACACGCACTTCGAGTTTCAACCCACCTTGCTGGAGTTGAATCGTGTGATATGACGTGGCGAGCATAATCTGGGCGGCCCGACCACGGCGACGGTCTCGCACTTGGGCGCGCCGGCGTGCCGCACGTGCTCTACCCCGCCGCACACGGCCGGACCACATGTTTAGGGTTTAGGGATTAGAGTTTGGGGTTTAGGTTTAGGGTTTATGGTGTAGGGCCGCACCACATGTTTCCTGCCACGTCATCGACACGCATTACGATACTTCGTCATTTCAGTCAAACGGCATCCTATCCTACGACGTGGCGAGCAATGACAGTATCTGCCAGGCCCCGTTGCCCGTCACGTCGTTACATGCACTTCGCACCCTCGTTTCTTGAGTTGCACGGTGTCCTATGACGTGTGGAGGCTATCTGGCGGGCCTACCGTCGTCGTCGGCGTCATCGTGGTGTGCAGCGCCCGTGGCGGGGAAGTGTACCCAGGAGAAGCGGCCGCTGGGCTCACCGCGCCGCACCGCCGCCGCGCCCTCACCGCCGGCCACCAGGGTCATCCAGCACAACCACTCGACCGATATCGGAGCATGACTTGCCTTCAGGATGAATGCGTATACAGACGCGCGCAGGAGGAGGAGGAGGAGATTGAACGTCGGCGGAGTGGTTGTTGTGAACAACCCCCCGTGCCGGGCCCGCAGTGGGAGTCGTTGAGAACCTGCTCGATGAGGCCGCGCCCCTCCGTCAGCCACGCCTCGTACTCCGCCCGCGCCCCCGGTGCCACCACCTTCGACGTCCCGCAGGGCCTGCCCAATCACTACCACCAGACTGTCTGCTCGTGGTGTACCGGCAGACCGGCTGACCGGTGTACCCGTACACACTTGCCGCGTCAGCTCAACCTGACTGTTTGCTCATTCGCGGTAAACTGTTCCGTAGGCACTCCCACTCAATGCTCGCAGCGTCACGGGAAGTCTCTGCGACAACCTCACCGTGCACACAAGAATCGCGGGCTTGGCGCCGCCCACGGGCTGTGGTTGTTCTCGCGGTTGAGAATCCGAAGACAGCGCCGCCGACGCTCGGTCGTCATCAGCCGCTGGTTTATGTGGTTCCGCAGAGGCCGCCGAACACCACAGCGTGCGGACGTGTGGGACGTGTGACGCCGCCGCCACCGCCGCTGACGTCGCCGGGCTCGTGCCCCGCATCCCGCCACCGGCCGCGCGGTACGACCGCGCACCCGCTGTCGCAACCGCCGCGGTCCCCGCCGCGTCCTCCCGCCGCGTCGACCTCCACAAATTGGCCGTTTCAAAGGCATTGTACACTCGCACCGGCGCGCGTGGATGGCGCGCGGCTGCGCGGAAGAGCTCGCACAGCATAGCGCCCGGTGCGGCGAGGTGCGCACGTGATGTGAGAGGGTAGCGAGCCACCAGCGTCCTGACTGCCTGGGAGCACACCACCACCGTGACAACCAACGGTCAAATGGCGCCGAAGGGTGCCGTCCATCAGTGTAATCAGATGTGGATACATGTGAATGGATATGGATTGTCTTGTACCGATACCAGCGTACCGGCCAGTGTGATGAAGAGAGGTGCAATTGCTGTGAGACCGCACAAGCGAGGCGCCGCCGCCGTCGACCCAACGAGCGAGACATCGCGGAAAGGGACAGGCTGTGGGGGCGGGTCCTGCGGTCGGCGACATGCACATCACGCTGGCGCTATTCGCGAAGGCCGCCAAGCGCCGGGGGTTCACGGCGCTGACCTCGAAGCGCGGGCCCACGGGCTACTACAAGGCAGGGGCTTCCTTACACTCGTCCACTTCTCAGCTCAACTTGAGCCGTGTCTGACACAAGAAAACACCCTACACACCCCAAACACCCCTTAACACACCCTTAATAAGCGCTACACAACCCTTCCGCGCAACCCCTATCCCATACAAAGCGCTCAAGTTGAGCTGAAAAGTGGACGAGTGTAAGCCCCTGCTACAAGGGCAAAGGCGCCATCCCCACGGGGCACCACACCAAAGCGGGCAGGGGGAACGCCTCAAGGATCTTACACTCCACGAATCGGGCCCGACGCTTACCCCCCCCGCGTCTACTGCGCGTACATAACCCAACCCACTCCCGCCACCCAAAGCAACGCACTCAATTGCTGGCTCACTCCGACTTCTGAATTCCAGCGTCTAGCCCGCAACCCTAAAAAGATCTTTTCCTCTCGAGACTTTCGTTCGACGTCGTCGCGCGGTTCCCTTGGCGGCGGCAAGTACAAGCTGACGGCGGATCGCGCGCCGCAGTACCTCGTGCCCGACCTGCACCTCGCGGACTTTCCGCTGAAGCCGTACATCCACGCGACCTTGCCTAAGAAGGATGGCCTGATGCCCGCAGCATGGAAGGTCTAGGCGCATCCCGACAGCACTTCACACGTGGCAAAAGGAAGAATGTGACTGTGTTTGTGTCAGCACTCAACTGGGGGAGAAAGAGCGTGTGTGTCAGTGTGTGTGTGTTCAACGCAGACTGGGCTGATCAGCTAGCTGTACCATATCAGACAACGAGGAGATGAAGTGGACAAAGGAGCGGAAGAGGAGAGGAGGGGAAGAGAGGCATTCCACAAAAGGCGTCTCACCATCTGCCGACGGGGCTTCGCTGCCGATGCCGCGTGCATGCGGATACGGGATTGACGATTGCGCCTCGTACAGGTTTGGTGAACCAGCAATCACCGGAGTGGAGGTTGGGCGGCTGCTCGACGTAGCGATAGAGTTAGCAGGGATAGCACCGAAGATGTATAATGAAACACGTCGCCTTGATGTGCATGAAGTTGAACTTTGCGGTGCAAGCACAGGACAAACGCAAAGCTGATTATCAGACTTCATACTGCCAGCGTAAGCGTCGTCAGAAAACCACCCCGACCAATAAGCGAACACAAAGTCACCCGCCTATCGCAAGTAGCCACGCTCACTCCGGTGTGGCGACCCCGGGCGCGAACCGCTCACTCCTCCGGCGCGGCCCCGACGCCCGCCGCTGCCCGCCGCGCCGCGGAGATCTGCGCCGCGCACATGGCCGCCATCTGCCGCTCGAACGCGTCGAGCTCCTCCTCATCGTCCTCGTCCGCCGCGTCGGCGCCGTACGCCTCCTGCCGCCATCGCTCAGGGCCCCACACCACCGCCGCGGCCTGCTCAACTTGAGCATCTTCCAGGTACCAGGTACCCGGTGGGGATACCTGAAGGGGAACGGCTTCGCGAAAGCGGTTGAGATCAAGTTGAGGTGAGAAGGGGACGCCGCGCCATGTGGGGCCCCGCCAGAAGTCAGCCATTTCCGTCTTACCCGCCGCCGCCGCCGCCGCCCGGGGCGCCGCCGAGGACAACAAAGAAACCAACCCGTCCTCCTCCTCCTCCTCCGCTTCCTCCTCCTCGTGCTCTTCCTCCTCGCCGCCGGCGACGGTGGCGGCTCGCGAGTTGTCCAGGCCGCGATCTGCCGTGGAAGACACCGACACCGCCGTGGCCGCCGCCGCCATCGTCCGCCGGATGCTGTCCAGGTCAGCGGCGCCCGCGGCAGCCTCCTCCATGCCCTCCGCCTCCTCCCTCCTCGCCTCCTCCGCCGCCTCCGCCGCCGTCCGCTCCCGCTGCCCGCCCTCCGCGCCCAGCGAGGCCAGCCACTGCCGGTGCGACGCGATCAGTTCGCCCACATCCTCGTCGCTCACCGGGCCCACCGCCGCTACCCAGGGCCTGGCCACTCCTTCCCGCTTCACCTCATTTACCTAAAGGGGGCCAACTTGAGTGTTTCAGGGACAAAACAGCTACGAGTAAGGTGCGAGGTGATGCGGGGGACGAGTGTAAGGCCACGCCGCAGACCTCTCGCGGATGAAGCTCGGCAGCGCCTTCCCAACCACCCCCCCGCCGCCGTTCTCCTTTTCCTCAATCTCCGCCGCCGCTGCCGCCGCCGCCTTGATGGCCGCGGCTCGTTTCCGCTCCTTCGTCAGCTTCTCTGTCTTCTGCGCTTCCCCCCACCAGGGCCGTACACACTCGTGTAAGTGTTGACTTCAGATGGCACTTTCCGCCGTATATCCCCGAAAATGACACTACATGAGTTATTCCAATTTGATACCCCAACGATGCTGGATTTTGAGCAGGAAATAGCGACAGCGCGCAGGCCGCACCTCCCACTCCTTGCTGTGGTCGGTGGCCGTGCTGCCGCGGGCCTCCACCTGGACCCCGTCCGCCGCGTCGTCGCGCTTCACCCGCGTCCAGAGCCGCGCACGGGGCGTACTCCTCACCTCAACTTCGGCACCTCCTGAAACCATTCGAGTCATCACTTAAAAACGCTCAAGTTGTCTAATAAAAAATGCTCGAGTTAAGCTGAAACGGGAACAAGTGACCCTGACACTCGTTGCCGTGGTAGCTCACCTTGAGCCCCCCCCGCACCTCAACCCCAACCCCCCCTCAAGGTACCAGGCGAGGAAACTGCCGGTGGTTTCAGAGACGAACGCACAGCTCCCATACAACGTGAGCACACATGGAGGAGGAGGGCGTGTGGTGGCGGCGGTGCCCCGCGTCCCGCGCCCCGCCCGCATGGTCCGCAGGTTCTTCATGATGTCCTTCGACTCCGCCACGGATGCCATGGCGTCCTCCAGCTGTGCGCGGTAGTCGGTGTTCCACCCGCTGGTCAGGGGCTTACACTCGTCCACTTTGCAGCTCAACTTGAGCGCTTTGTATGGGATAAGGGGTGCGCGTAGGGGTTGTATAGCCCTTGTTAAGGGGGTGTTAGGGGGTGTTTAGGGTGTGTAGGGTGTTTTCTTGTGACAGACACGGCTCAAGTTGAGCTGAGAAGTGAACGAATGTAAGCCCCTGCCGCTGGTGTGGGCGTTGGGGAACACGCCCGCCTGTCGCCAGTGCCACCCCCACGCCAGGAGTCACGGGTGTGATGATGCACTGGAAGCAAACAGTCAGGGAACGAGTGTGCAGGCCGGGGAGGAGGATGCGGCGAGTGTGTGCGGGTGCAGTGAATACAGCGGTACAGCGAAGAAGATGGTTTGTAAGGCCCTGCCCGCGCCGCGGCGGCCGCGGCGGGCGCGTCGCCCCAGTCGCGCTGCACGTCCGGGTAGTTGTGCACGCTCATCTCGCCGTACAGCGCATGCGCGTCAACGTCGCCCTCGTCCAACCCGCAGAGCCTCACACTCATCGCATCATACTTGACTACAACTTCACACGTACCTTTGAGGTTCCAGGATGCTCAACTTACGTACTAGCTAGTACGTTTTGAGGCATCACGTATGACACATCAAGTGGTTTCGTCGGCGAGCGGCTCGACGTTGAGAGCACTTAGGGATGGCCTTGCCAGCCCCTCGTTCGCGGCGCGGCCCCGAGCGAGCTGATCCTCCCACTCCTTGTCGATGCGGGCTTGCATGACGCCCTCGTAGTGCACGTCCGGGTCTGGCACGCCGGTTACCGCGGGGCCGGGGCCGGGGCCGGGGGGGGGGGCGGGGCCGGGGGGCGCCGCCGAGGGCATCTCCTCGATCGTCGGCATGTGTATCGTACTGTTACCGGGCGAAGGAAGGAGCGGTGGAGGGCGGAGGTGTCCGCGCGTGCGGTGTGAAGGATGTGTTGACCAGAGTTGGAGTGAGCACCGAACACGCGACGGCCTGGCAGAAAATGATCAGATGTCCTTGAGCACAATTTATGGAATTTAGACCCTCGATCACGGTCATGTCACACACTCTGTCTGTCTGTGGTGATTCCATCACTTTCTGAAGAGCCCTCCTCTCATCCTCCGACTCGTTACCGAAGGGTGGGTGCCTTCCCTCCCGTGCTGTTCATTGCAGGAGGCGGCACTCGCCGCGCGGGCGGGAGCGGCTGCTCCAATGTCCGACGATGGATGCCACCCGGGGTACGTTTCCCCCATCCTTCGTATGCGTCTCCTCCACCCTCATTCACTTCGGCGCGGCGGCGGCGCGCGCGCCGCGGCCCCGCGCCGCACCAGAGAGGGGTGCTAAAAGCCAACACACGGTACCGACGAGTTGCCGTTTTCTCGCGTCAATACAACCCCATCCCCTGTTCCCGTCCCCGTCTCCCCGTCCCCCACCCCCTCCCCTCCCCGTCCCCTGGCCGACATGGACTACGACGGACTCGACGTGGACGGCATGTGCCCGCCGACCTCCGGGACCTTTCCACCTCTCCCTTCGAGACCTTTCCGCCCACGTTCTCATTCCTGTGTCGCGTCCCCCCCCTCCCGTTCTGCCAGGTACCCGACCGACGAGCGGCTGCTGCGGTTCCGCACCGGCGCGCCGCCCGAGGAGGACCAGGGCGCCGTCAACGGCCTCCTCCCCACGTTCAACGCGCCCGGCGGCGGCGGCGGCGGCGGCGGCGGCGGGGGCTACAACGGGTACCCGGCGGTGACTCCCAACCTCCACTTCATTCACCGGCAGCAGCAGCACCCTGAGGGAGCGGGGACCACGGGAGCGGCGTGGGGGGGACACGGGTACCAAGGCCCGGCGCCGGAGGAGGAGCTGGCGGCGGCGGCGGCAGCGGCGGCGGCGGTGCCAACGAGCAGCCTGCCCGCGCACGTGCAGCGGCTGGTGGTGGCGCAGCAGATGCTGACCGTGCAGAACCAGCACCTGCAGATCATGCGCCAGCGCCACGACCAGCTGGCAGGGGCCTACACTCGTCCACTTTTCAGCTCAAATTGAGCGCTGTTTATGGGATAGGGGGTGCGCGTAGTCATCGTGTATCCCTTGTTAAGGGGGTGTTAGGGGGTGTTTAGAGTTAGCAGGGTGTTTTCTTGTGACAAACACGGCTTAAGTTGAGCTGAGAAGTAGACGAGTGTAAGCCCCTGCCAGCTGGTGCACTGGCAGTGGCAGCAGCAACAGCAGGCGGTGTGGCAGCAGCAGCAGCAGCAACATGCTCGTGAATTCGAGGAGCGGAACCGGGTACTGAACGGCGAGGCGGCGATGATGCAGCAGAAGGAGTGGTGGAACCATAACCACCCCGAGCAGGCCCACGCCGAATGGGAACAAGGCGAGGACAGCGGAGGCGGAGGCGGGGGCGGAGGCGGAGGCAGGGGCGGGGGCGGGGGCGGGGGCGGAGCGAGTACCAGCAGCGGGAGCGGGAGCGGTCGGGACGGGAGCGAGGGCGGCGGCGGGGGCGGCGGCGGGGGCGTGGGCGGCGGCGGCGGGTCACGAATGAGCCAGGCGGGTGGGACAGGCGCGGGGGCGGGGGCAGGGGCGGGGGGCGGCGGCGGCGCGGCCGGCCGGTCGGCGGTGGGGCGGCGCGCGGACGGACTGGTGGACCTGACGCCCGACCCGCCGCTGCCGGCGCCGCCCGACCTGGACCGCCCGGCCGACCCCGCGGACCCCGCCGCCGTGGCGCAGTACTGGGTAAGGGGGTGCAGGTTGCCCCCATCAAACCCATGTTGAAAGCGCCTGGAACTAAGCGCTTGACACTGAAACACGATAATCCGCTTTCAAAATCTGCTTGCAATTTCAACTTGCGCCGCTACAACTGGGGCCTCGATGACAAACGCGTCGGCGCCAGCGGTAGGGCCACTGGAGGAAAATCTCTCGTCATGTCATCCCCAGCGTTGTAGACCCTTGTCTCTTGAGTTAAACGGCATCCCATGACGTGGCGGGTACATGTTCAGCTGTCCCTCTCGAGCGGGGTGCGCGACGCGGTGCTGAGCGCCGCCGCCGCCGCGGGTGGGGCCCGGGCCTGCCAGATATTGCTCGCCACGTCATCCAACGCATCCTGAAACCTCCCTTCTTGAGTCAAGTTGAATCTTATGCGTGGCGAGTGATATCTGCCGCGCCCTCGCTTGGGGCCCCGAATGGATGGCGATGGTGCGACAGCTCAACGCGTCATCCTCCTCCTCCTATCGCGACGGCGACCTCGAGACTTTCAGGAACCTGGAGGGCCTGAAGAGCCTGAAGCAGCTTTCAATCGTCGAGAATCTCGACAACTTTGATAACTTCTGTAACTTCGAGCACGCCGAGGACCTGGAGAACATCGAGCACCTGGGGCAGGGGCTTACATTCGTCCATTGTTCAGCTCAACCTGAGCCGTATCTGACCCGAAATACACCCTTCAAACCCTCAACACCCCCCAACACCCCCCGACACCTCCTAAACACCCGCAAAATAACCCTTAAACAAACCCTCAATGCACCCCCTATCCCAAAGAAAGCGCTTACATTGAGCTGAAAAGTGAACCAGTGTAAGACCCTAACCTGGGGAACCTGTCGCGGGTGTCCAACGGGGAGCGGGCAGGGGCGGACTACTCGCTGACCCTGCAGGCCGACGCCGCCGCCGCCATGCGCGACCGCAAGTTCACAAAGGCGGAGCACTACCTGCGCAAGCTGCTCAGCGTCGCCGTGCAGGGATCGGGGCAGGCCGAGTCGGGGCAGGTATGGCCTCGCGGATGATGCCCGCCCCGTCATCAACACGCATCATCAAGATTACTACCTTCGTTTCTTGTGTTGTACGATGTCCTGTGACGTGGCGAGCAAAAGGGTATAGGGTATAGGGTTTGAGGCCTGAACCCTAAACCTGACGTGGCGAACAATATCTGGCAGGCCCTGTGGAAAGAAGGAGGTGGACCCGCTAGGGGCGGCGCCGGTGCTGTTCCGCCTGTCGCAGGCCGTGGCAGGGCGGGTGTTCAGATCGACCGCTCGACCGACGTTCGGTCTCCTCCTTGTCCTCCCCGCGTCTGTATGCCTCCGCGCGTTTATATGAACATTCACCTGGAAGGTAAGTCGTGCTCCGATTTGGGTTGAGTGCTTGTTCTCAATGACCCTCCTGGGTGGGAAAGCAGCGGCGCTTCGCGGACGAGGAGGTGCTGCTGCGCCGCGCGCTGGCAGCAGGGCAAACCCTAAGCCCTAAACCCTAAGCCCTAAACCCTAAACCCGGGGGCCTAGGGGGGCGCTCCTCCCCGCGCTGTTCTAAGCCCTGAACCCTACACCCTAAACCCTAATCCCTAAACCCGGGGGCCTGGGGGGGCGCTCCTCCCCGCGCTGTTCTTTGCCCTAAACCCTAGACCTTAAACCCGGGGGCCTTGGGGGCCGCTCCTCCCCGCGCTGCTTGCTCGTAATGCACCGCTGTGCCCACACGCGCTCGCCGCATCCTCCTCCTTAGCCTGGCCACCCGCTCCCTTTGCGGCTATCACCTGACTGTTTGTTTGTTCATAGTGTGCCGGTGTAGCCGTGTACCCGTGCATGCTCGCCGCATCCTCCTCCCTGGCCTTACGCGTTACACTCGCACCCGTACACTATGAGCAACCCATCGGGTCGAGCTGACTTTGGTAAATCTACATACCGTGTTGGCACTATAACATACACAAAATGAACCAGAGATGGGCTCGGTTGGTTCAAGTGTCTCTTGGAAAATGGGTTGGAGCGAGGCGGGAATGCGGCCCTGAGGCGCGGCGGTGACGGCGGCGCGCGGCCCCGACGGCAGGGGCTTACACTCGTCCACTTCTTAGCTTAACTTGAGCCGTTTCTGACACAAAATACACCCTGAACAACCCCTGATACTCCTTAATGCCCCATGGCACCTCCTAAACACCCCCTAAACAACCCCGTATGGCACCCCTATCCCACAGAATGCGCTTAAGTTGAGGCGGAAAGTGGACGAGTGTAGGCCCCTGCCGGACGGCGCCGACCCCCGCGACGCCATGCTGCGCTACCGCCTCCTGTGCTCCCTCCACGCCGTCCGCGCCATCACCTGCCCGACCAGCCGCTTAGACGATCAGGCCATGCCCGCCGCATATCGCCTGCCACGTCACAGGATTCTGCTTGACTCGAGGAACGAGGGCTCAAAACGCGGTGGATAACGTGGCGATTCATATCTGGCAGGTCCTAGCTGGAGGCCGCGGCCTTCGCGCGCCGCGCGCTGTTCGTCGCCGAGCGCCACTACGGCAGGATGCCTGCGCGCCACGTCATCGTCACACTGACAACCCCTCGTTCATTGAGTTAAGTCTCGTGCTGTGACGTGGCGAGGGCATACCCAGGAGCCAGGCTGTGCACGTCATTCGTCGCACTGAGAACCCCTCGTGTCTTGAGTGAAGCGCCGCCCTGTGCCCGCCTTGACGCGGGTCGGGTACACGCGGGCGGCGGGTTCCAAACCCCAAAACCAAAAAACCCTAAACCCTAAACCTAATAAAACCCCAGGCGGGCCCTGCGGCGCGGCCCCGCGCACCCGCAGACGGCGGACTCGCTGTACCGTGTCGCCGCCGCGCTGTGCCGCCGCGCCGACTACGGTCCGGCCGCCCACACATAGCTCGCCACGTCATAGGTTGCCATTTGAGTCAGGAAAATATGGTCCAATGCGTTGGATGACTTCGCGGGCAATGTACTCTAAACCCTAAACCCTAAACCCTAAACCATCAACCCCAATGTCCACGTCTGCTTGTCCGCGTCGTAAGATGCCGTTTAACGTGAGAAACGAGGATGCAAAGTGAGTGTCGATGACGTGGCGGGCAGCATGAGTGAGGCCCTGTCCTGCGGCGAGGCGGAGGAGCTTCTGCAGCGCGCGCTGGGCATACAGACCCGCACGCACGGCGAGCGCCACCAAGACACCGGCCGCGTGCTGTGGTGGGGCCCACACACATGTCTGGATGTGTGCGTGCCGTGCGTGCGGGCGTGAGTGCAAACTCATTACACCACCTCGCTAGTGGCGCGTCTCACACTGGGCGCAGATGCCCCTTTGAACCCCTCGATGACTGGGCCTCTCACCCCGTGCTATTTATTATCTATTAAACCGCTTAACTCAGTACAGAGTATACGCGCGCTATCTAGCTAGGTGCTAAAGATGAAATGACACGAGCACACTCACATCTACAAATCTGACATCCCCTGCAACTCATGTGTGAGTCCCCTACCCCGCGCGCGCTGGCACAGGTGTACAAGCGCATGTGCAACTTCGAGCGCGCCGCGCGCTACGACCGCCTGTGGCGGTAAGGCTTATACTTGTCGCCCCTAAACTAGCCTACTAAGCACTAGCCCCTAAACTAGCTTAAACTAGTTTAGTTTAACCCCCCCTATTTTACTGACCCACTGTATCCGCCGATACCAACCCAATAACCCACTAAGCACTAGCCCCTAAACTAGCTTACACTAGCTTAGTTTAACCCACTCCTCGCCAGCAATAGCTTAGTTCGACAAGCATAGCTAAGACTCGCCACATTCTGCCACCCATGTCCTTCAACACATTTGCAACCCTTGTTTCTGTTTCTGGAATATTTTGCCGCCCTATGACGTTTCGAGCAGCTACCGGCGGGCCCTATGTGGTGGCTTTGCCCGCCGGCGCCCAAGCAGGCGGTGCGCGGGTCGGCGCTGGCGGCGGCGGCGGCGGGCAACCTGCCCGCCGCCGCCGGGGGG
>Ga0307489_10000523_pt1 | contig 23491 bp, 23 predicted proteins | sample SB12metaG_FD_202247 | JGI IMG/M metagenome (GOLD analysis project Ga0307489, IMG submission 202247) | Sea-ice brine microbial communities from Beaufort Sea near Barrow, Alaska, United States - SB 1.2 | ecosystem: Environmental > Aquatic > Marine > Coastal | place: USA: Alaska | collected... | reverse complement strand
ACTTAATTTTTTTTATTCTTTTTAAATAGTATTTAACTATAATTAAAATTATTTGATGGGTTTTATCTACCCGAAAGTAAAAGATACTTTAACATCTTGGATCATTTGCAATACTCATTTTTTTAGACTTGATAACATTCATGCTACAAAATCCAAATTTGTTGGTAATTTTACCATAGCAGGCATAAACACCCATTCCGTTTATTGGATAGAGATGCACAACATCTGTAAAATGTACCGCATCAAAATAATGGCCATCCGCATCTATAAACGTGCTCAATCGCATGAGTTTTCCCTGTGCAGTTTTATTAAAGCGAGTAGATACCAACAGACCATATAGTAGCACTTTTTTATCTGAACATTTAGGCATTTCTTTTGCTTTTATATGTGGATGAAAGGATTCTATAACCAACGAAAAATAGTCATGAATTGTAAAACCTAACAACTCCATTTCATCATATACATTTTCTAGCCAATGGGTATGTAGTTTTGGGATTTCAAAATTTTGGTGCTGTACTTGAAACAATTTTACCTGAGGTGTTTTCTGTTTGGATTTTGTAGTATTTAATTTAAAGGTAGCTTCCCAAAGAAGTGTAGTTTTCTGTTTTTTTGTAAAACGAAATGCATCAATACGAATCAAAACAGTAAGCTGTTCTATGGAAATAGCAACACGTGCTATAAAATCATCCATAGAAAGAAAAAGACCGGACAACTGACGTTCTGTTAAAAATCGTTGTACCAACAAAGACTCTAAATTTTTAAGGTATCCAAATCCTAAATAAATTGTTTTTCCTTTTACTACATTCGCATGATCACCTGTATTAATACAAGGAAGCGCGATGCTGGCACCACACATTTTAGCTTCATGAATATAGTGTTCTGCTGAATAAAAACCACCACCATTATTTAAAACGGCCGTCATAAATTCAATAGGGTAGTAGCACTTTAAAAATAGACTTTGATAACTTTCTACTGCATAAGAGGCGGAATGCCCTTTTGCAAAGGCATAGCCAGCAAAACTTTTAATCTGGTTCCAGACTTCAAAAATTAAAGCATCTTTATGCCCTTTTTTTCTGCAATTAGAAACAAACTTATCTTCAACAGCTTTAAATTCTTCTACAGAACGGTACTTCCCACTCATACCTCTTCGCAACACATCGGCTTCGCCCAGTGTTAAATCTGCAAATTTATTAGCAACTTTCATCACATCTTCTTGGTATACCATAACGCCATACGTTTCTGGCATAATTTCTAATAAAATAGGATGTGCTTCTTTTCTTTTTTCAGGAAATCGATGTCTTTTTATAAATTCTTCTTTCATTCCAGAACCAGACACACCAGGTCTAATAATAGAACTGGCGGCCACCAATCCTAAATAATCTTGTGTTTGTAATTTTTGCATTAATCCACGCATTGCAGGAGACTCTACATAATAAGCTCCTATAGCGCCACCACTTTTTAAAAGGTTATTAATATTGGTGTCATTCTTGAAACTTTCAATATCGGTAATATCAATTTTAGGAGCATCTGGATTATTTTCTTTGATAATTTGTAGCGCATCTTTTATTTTTGCCAAGCCACGTTGCCCTAAAATATCAAACTTAAAGACACCCACATCATCGGCAATATTCATGTCAAATTGAACGGTAGGAAATCCTTTTGGAGGTAAGCTGGTGGCCGAATAATAATGAATGGGTTTGTCTAAAATTAAAACTCCTGCAGAATGTACACTCACATAATTAGGGAAACCCTCGATTAATTTCCCGTATTTTAAAACCAGTTTAGAAATGTCATCTAATTTGTTGTCGGCAATGCCTTTGCTTAGTTTATCAATTTCTTCTTTTGGCAGTCCAAATACCTTTCCTAATTCTCGAACAACAGCTCTGTATTTAAAGGTGTTGTAAGTAGCCAATAAGGCAACATTGTCAAACCTGTTAAAAATATATTGTGTTACTGTATTTCTATCTTTCCAAGAAAAATCAATATCAAAATCTGGTGGAGAAGCTCGAAACGGATTGATAAATCGTTCAAAATACAAATCTAATTCAACAGGGTCTACATCTGTAATTCCAATAATATACGCCACAATACTATTGGCACCACTTCCTCTACCCACATGAAAAAAGTTGTTTTTTTTTGCATAGTTGATAATGTCGTAATTGATTAAAAAGAACGAAACAAACTTTAACGCTATAATTACTTTCAATTCTTTTTGAAGTCGGGCATGTACTTTTTCGGTTGGAATTGGATAGCGCTGATGAAGCTTGTCATTACAGAGTTGCAGTAGCATTTTACAATCTTCTTCAAAGGTATTGCAGTATACTTGTAAATTCTGATTTTCGCGGGCAGCATCAAAGCTGAAATTGATATTGCATTGTTGTAAGATTTTTTTTGTGTTGGCAATAATAAACGGAAATTCTTTGAAATATTCCTGCAAGTCTTTGTCAGTATGCATGATATCCGTTTCTAAACACTCTTCTGTTGTGGGCAATTTACTTAATAAGGTATTGTTGTCTATGGCACGTAAAAGGCGGTGTGCATTAAAGTCTTTTTTATTGCGAAGCGTTATGGGCTGTAGTATTACAATCTTGTCTTCATACTTTTTTAAATAGGAAAACCGTAGTTTATTTATTTCAGCAATTGAAATGCCTATAAATTCATTTTCAGTAAAAGAAGTAAGGTTCTGTTCCAATACTTTTTCAAAAGGATAAATGATATACACCCCTTCTAAATAGGTAGGTTTCTCTGGAATGGTAGTTTTTGATTCTAAAAAAGAAGACAAATAGTGGTTGATGTTTTTAAAACCAGTATTGCTTTTTGCAAGCGCCACAAATTGTTGGGTATTGCCGTTTCTAAAATCGACTCCAATAATAGGTTTGATATTCCGTTTTTTAGCCTGTTGTACAAAATTCATGCAGGCAGAAGTATTGTTGATGTCCGTGAGCGCAATACAAGCTACATTGTTTTCTATGGCAAGTTGCAATAATGCCTCTTCAGAAAAGGTTCCGTAGCGCAAGGAGTAATAAGAATGACAATTTAGATACATACACTATTGTTTTCTATGTGCTAAAACCAAAGGCGGTTCGCCGTTAAACGGATTGCTGAATCTACCGATGGATTTAGCACCCATCGCAGACGCTCTCATAATACTCAATTCGCCATACTTATTCCGAACGGTATCCATAGCATTGTACAGGTCTAACATCTGTTCAGTATCGTCAAAAAGGTTAATTTGATAATTACCACTTACAATATCAGATACTTTTACACCAACTAACCGAATCAGTAAACGTCTTTGATATAATTTTTTAAATAATTCTAAAACTGCAGGAATTATAATATGATCTGCACTTGTGTACGGAATTTTAATTTGTTTGCTATAGGTATTAAAATCTGAATACCGGATTTTTACGCTTATAACTCCCGTTAATTTGTCGCCTTTTCTTAATTGATAGGCCAGGTTTTCTGCCATTGCAAATAGGGTTGCTTTTAGTTTTACCATATCAATAGTATCTTTGTTGTAGGTTCTTTCTGTGGATAAAGATTTTCGCTCATGAAAAGCAATAATGGGCGGATTGTCGATGCCGTTGGCGCGTTTCCAAATCGTTTTTCCGTTTGCCCCCAAAACACTAATCATCATTTCTAAAGGCATTTCTTGAATAACCTTTACTTTATCCACCCCAAGGTTTCGTAATGTTTGATAGGTTTTATTTCCTACAGATGGAATTTTACGAATAGATAAAGGCGCGAGAAAATCTTTTTCAAAACCTGCGTCAATCAATAATTGATTGTTTGGCTTTGCTTCTCCAGTAGCTACTTTAGAAACAATTTTATTTTGAGACATTCCAAAAGAAATTGGCAGTCCTGTTTCCTTGATAATTTTTTGACGCAATTCAGAAGCATATTTATAGCTTCCAAAAAAAGCATCCATTCCCGTAAGATCTGCATAGAACTCGTCAATACTTGCTTTTTCGAAAATAGGTACTTTCTCTTTGATAATTTCTGTTACTAAATTAGAATATCTAGAATAGGTACCTGTATCTCCTCTGATCGTAATTGCTTCTGGACACAGTCTTTTAGCAATCTTCATTGGCATGCCAGAGTGTACGCCAAACCGTCTTGTTTCGTAGCTACAAGCGGCAACAACACCGCGGTCTCCAGTGCCACCAACTAACAAGGGTTTTTTTTGTAACCTACTGTCAATTAATCGTTCACAAGAGACAAAAAAAGTGTCTAAATCAAGATGTAAAATATTTTTTTCCACAGTGCAAAATTAGCTACAAATTCGTACATTTGTTGCTCAATATTGTAGCATTATGAATAATTTATCAAAAAACATAAAACATTTAAGAGGATTAAAGAAATTAACGCAAGAATCTTTGGCAGAAGAATTATCGGTAACAAGATCAAGAATAAGTTCTTACGAAGAGAACAGATCCTCACCTACAATAGATTTTTTAATTAATTTTTCTGCATATTTTAAAATTCCTATAGACATCATTATTAAAAACGATTTGACAAAAGCAAAGGATGTTTCTTTTATTGAAGTAGGGAATAAAAGAGTGTTGTTTCCAATTACGGTAGATAGTGATAATGAGAATTTGATTGAAATTATTCCGGCAAAAGCCTCTGCAGGGTACCTGTTAGGCTATGACGATCCAGAGTACATAGAGCAATTAGAAAAAATTAAACTTCCTTTTTTACCTACAGGAAAACACAGAGCTTTTCCTATAAAGGGAGATTCTATGTTGCCAATGAAAGATGGTTCTTATGTGGTGGCAGAATTTATTGAGGACATTAAAAGTGCAAAAAGTGGGTATTCTTATATTGTAGTAACAAAAGATGATGGAATGACTTATAAGAGATTAGAAAACCAAGTAGAAGAGAAGCAATCTTTTATACTAAAGCCAGACAATACTAGCTATCAGGCTTATGAAGTTCCTGTTTCTGAAGTCTTAGAGCTATGGAAGTTTACCTGTAGCATTAACACACAAGAATATGAAGAGCATGAGTTAAAGCTGAGTAGTATTATACATATGTTTAACGGATTAGGGGTAGAGTTAGCAGCTTTGAAGAAGTCTTTGGTTTAGAGTTTGTGATTTTTTTTGTTTGAGATACTTGGAACTATTCTAGGTATAAACAGCTAAGAGTATCGGATGCTCTCATTTTTTTTCTCTCTCTATAAATCATTACAACTCCACTCATTAAAAAGATTAAAATAGTTCCAGCTATTTTAGCATCATAATGCATTAGAGGATCTTTAGAACCTTCTATTTCGTTACCTTTTCTCCTGTTTATACGGACGTAATACAGGTAGTAAGATCTGCACATAAGTAAAGTTAAACTCATAATTAGATTATAAGGATGTATTCCTCTTTTCTATTATTTATCTTCAAGAGATTGCTTAACACGTTACAACACAAGAAAGACAGCTGTATTAGCGTTTATTGAAACAAGTAGGACTCTAAATTTTTGGTGTTCTAAACCGTATATAATTAGAAAATAAGGATATTAAATTTTTGAACACAAGGCATAAAAAAACAGCTTAGCATGCACTAAACTGTTGTTTTATAATTGATTAAAATCTGTAGCGAGAACGGGATTTGAACCCGTGACCTCAGGGTTATGAATCCTGCGCTCTAACCAACTGAGCTACCTCGCCATTTGTTTGCGGGTGCAAATATAAATACTTTTTATAGATTAGCAACAAGTGTTCTTAATTTTTTTTTAGATAGAATTAATACCTATATTGTCAACTTAACAAAAAAAGAAAATGGAAAAAGTAAAATTTGAATTAGAAATTCCTATTCATGCGTCACCAAATATGCTCTACCAATATATTTCTTCACCATCAAATTTACAAGAGTGGTTTGCTGACAAAGTAAATTCTAGAGGTAAAATATTTAGCTTTGTTTGGGAAGATACAGAAGAATTAGCAGAGTTAATTATAAAAAAAGCAGGAGAAAGGATGCGCTGGAAGTGGTTAGAAAGCAAAGATGACGATAGTTTCTTTGAAATTAAAATCGAAGTAGATGCGTTAACTAAAGATGTTTCTTTAGTGGTAACAGACTTTGCAGATGATGATGCCGAGGTAGAAGAGTCTAAGCAACTTTGGGAAAATCAAATAGAAGAATTAAGACACACAATTGGCGCGTAAAACGGGTACAAAATCACATAAAAAAACCAGCAGAATTGCTGGTTTTTTTATGTTTAAAATCTAAGTAATTATAGTAATTTTGTATTTCTTAAAAATAAAGCAATGATTAATTTTAATAGCGAATTATTTCCTAAAGAAAACATACAGTTAACCACAGATAACAGGGGGTTTAAATACGGAGACGGAATTTTTGAAACCATTAAAGTAGTAAATAAAAAAGTAATTTTTTGGGAAGATCATTACTTTAGATTAATGGCTTCTATGAGAATGTTGCGTATGAAAATCCCTATGGAATTTACCTTAGAGTTTTTAGAGCAAGAAATTTTAAAAACAGTAGATTCTTCAGAAAAAGCTGTCAACTATAGAGTGCGTTTAAGTGTCTTTAGAAAAGATGGTGGTCTATATACACCGAAAACGAATGAAATTAATTATTTAATTGAAGCTTCAGAAATTAGTACGCAAGCCAAAACAATCTATAAGATAGATGTCTTTAAAGATTTCTATAATTATTCAGGGTTGTTATCTACCGTAAAAACAAATAATAGAATGTTAAATACATTGGCAAGTATTTATGCAAATGAGAATGAGTTAGATAACTGTGTTTTGGTAAATGAGCGCAAAGGTGTAGTAGAAGTTGCCAATGGAAATATATTTATTGTAAAAGGGAATGTAGTTAAAACACCCGCTTTAACAGAAGGTTGTATCAAAGGTATTGTGAGAAGCAAGGTAATAGAAATTTTAACTAAAAATGAAAATTTTACGATTGAAGAAACAGTTATTTCACCTTTTGAAATTCAAAAAGCAGACGAGGTTTTTATTACAAACGCAATTGTTGGCATTCAAGTAGTCACTAAATATAAAAAGAAATCTTTTACTACAGCATTAGGAGATAAATTACATGCAAGTTTGAGAGTTTTGCAAATAGCAGGAATTTAATTTAGATTAAAGTCATCTGGTGCATTTGCCCAAAGCTTATATTTTCCCCCTTTTTGAAGTAATTTATTTTTCCATAAGTTCTTTTCATCGTTAGAAAATATATTTTCAAAATCATTTTCGGTAACAAACCACGAGCTCTCTTCAAGTTCTTCCATCAATTGATTTTTATCCCAACCAGAGTACCCTAAGAAAAACCGGATGTCAGATGCTGCTAATAGGCCCTCATTTAGTAGTTTTTTAAGCTGTTTAAAGTCTCCTCCCCAAAAGACACCATTTGCAACTGCTATACTATTGTCTAATAATTTAGGTATTTTATGTACAAAGTATAAATTATCTTTTTCTACAGGACCGCCTTTATAGATTGTAAAAGAGCAATTTATGTCAGGTAATAAATCATGAATACAGTATTCTAAAGGTTTGTTTAAAATAAATCCAATAGAACTAGTATCTGTATGTTCTGTTAACAAAATAATAGCTCTATTAAAAGAGTTATCATTTAAAATGGTGGGTTCTGCAACCAGTAACCTTCCTTTTTTTGGGTCTAATTTATACATGTGCTTTTTTATATGAAATATAAGGAATTTTTTAAATACAAAAAACTCCCTAAAAAGAGAGTTTTTATATCAACTAAAACTTTGATATTTAATTTACAGCATCGCTTAAACCAGCTCCTGCTTTAAATTTAGCTACGTTTTTAGCAGCAATTTGAATTGTTTTTCCTGTTTGAGGATTTCTTCCACTTCTTGCAGCTCTGTTAGATACAGAGAATGTTCCGAAACCAACTAAAGCAACTTTATTACCGTCCTTTAAAGAAGAAGTTACGTTACCTATAAAAGATTCTAATGCTGATTTAGCAGCTACTTTAGAAATTCCTGCATCCGCAGCCATTGCATCGATTAAATCTGACTTGTTCATAATAAATTGATTTTAAAATTATTTAATAATTATTTTTTCGCTTAATAGCTTAACAAATATAAACGGATTGTGGTCGCACGCAAATTAGAGTGTTGAAAAAGCACCTTTTTGTTAATAAAAGTATGTCAATTGTTAACAAACGAATCATTGGGAATCAAAAAACCCCGTAAACCCCACTAATAAAGGCTTTAGAACATTTTAGCTTCTGATGAAAAAGAGTAGCCATTTAACAAATTTTTTGAGTCCATTTTCTTCTTACCAGAAAGTTTAATTTCTTCTATTATTAGGTATCCTTCATGAACAGCTACTTTTAATTCTTTTTTGGTAGCAATTATTTTCCCAAACGCAAAGTTATGCGTCGTTATTTCTTTTTTTACTGCATAAAGCTTGGCAGAAAATTCTGCCTCATCATCTTTAATAATGGTCCAAGCTGCAGGAAAGGGATTTAAACCACGAATTTTATTATAGATAGCGTCTAAAGAATCAGACCAGTCGATCCTTGTGTTTTCTGGATTCAATTTTGGTGCCTCTTTTTCTTCCAACTTTGGTTGTTCTATTGTTTGTACCGCACCTTTATCAATATAGTCTACCGTTTTAGAAACTAACGCTGCACCTAAATGCATTAATTTATCATGTAAAGTTCCCACGGTTTCTGTATGAAGTACTTTAATTTCTTCCTGCAAAATAATCTCACCAGTATCAATTTTATCATCAATAAAGAAAGTAGTAACACCCGTTTTTGTTTCTCCATTAATTATCGCCCAATGTATTGGCGCTGCACCTCTATATGCTGGCAATAAAGAAGCATGTAAATTAAATGTACCAAATTCTGGCATTTGCCAAACTACTTTTGGTAACATTCTAAAGGCAACTACAATTTGTAAGTTGGCATTTAATGCTTTGAGTTGGTGTAAAAAATCGTCCTTCTTTAAATTGGTGGGTTGAAGAATGTGTAGGTTTTGAGAAGCTGCATATTTTTTTACTGCAGATTCATTCAGTTTTCTCCCTCTTCCTGCAGGTTTGTCTGGTGCAGTAATAACGCCGGCAATGGTGTAATCGTTTTCTACTAAATGTTTTAAAATGGCTACAGCAAAATCTGGAGTTCCCATAAAAACGATGCGCAAATCTCTCATAATTATATTTTTAGTTGAAACGTGTTCTGATTATTAATTGTTATTTTATCTTCAGACAATAATATTTGCAAATGTCTTAAAATATCTTTTTCAAAAACATTTAAGAGACGGCTTATTTCTTTAGATGTTAGCTGTTTTTTTTTTCTTAAAAGGGCAAGTATTTCTGAGGAAAGCTGTTTTTTGTTTACTTTTTTGTTTCCAATGCAAATATCGCAAATACCACATTTTATAGTTGTTTTTTCGTCAAAATAAGAAAGTAACTGTACACTTCTACAAACGGTGTTGTTGGTTACAAAGTTTAGGAAGTTTGTGGCTTTATTTCTTTTTAAAAATAAGAATTGCTTTATTTCTTTCGAAAACCTATTAATTGTCTTATCATCTTCTCGAGGTACTAAAAAACGTAAAGAAATAGCACCATCTGCTGGAAGGTATTCCACTAAATTTTGAGCTGCTAAAATTTGTAAGTTTTTGATAACTTGTGTAGACGTTATGCTTGCTTTTTTTGCGATAAAAAACTCATTTACTTTTACTTCATCTTCAAAAAGGCCGCCATAAGTTCTTAAGAGTACATTTATAAAATTTTTAAAAGAACGATTATTTTTAGAAAAGTTTAAAACGGAATAGTGGGTCCCAATTACTTTTAAAGTCGATTTTTTATGGAAGCTACTATCCAATTCAATGATGCCGTAATTAACCAATAGTTTAAGAATTACATCGGTTTTTAAAGCCTGAAAATGATATTTTTTGCAAAATTCATAGAAATTAAAAGAAAAGCTTTCTTCTAACAATTCACCATTTGAAATTCTGAAATATTGGTATAATTTTTTGTGTATCTCTTTAACTTCAAAAATTGTGGGTATCGAATTTTCTGTTTGCTGTTTCTGTAAAAAAATATCATTTTCATTATACAGTAATACTCCAAAAGATTTTTTTTCATTTCTACCCGCTCTTCCGGTTTCTTGAACATAATTTTCGATACTAGAGGGCAAGTTATAATGAATTACCAAACCTACGTTAGGTTTGTCAATTCCCATACCAAAGGCATTTGTAGCGACAATAATTGGTTTCTTTTCAATCATCCAATCATTAAAAGCAGTTTTTTTTTCTAGGACACTTAAACCAGCATGATAAAACGTACTTTTAAATGCATTTGCATTTAAAAAGTTGGCAATTTCTACGGTTTTTTTTCTTGAATTTACATAAATAATTGCGGGTACTTTTGTTTTGGTGAAAATCTGAAGAAGCCTCTCTAATTTATCCTCAATTTTAAAAACTTGATATGCTAGATTTTCTCTAAAAAAAGACTTTTGAAATACGCTATGATTAGAAAGTTGTAAGTTATTTGAAATATCTTCTAGCACTCTTTTATTTGCCGTCGCAGTTAAAGCAATAAAGGGAATTTCTGGTAATATTTCTTTTAAAACTTTAATATTCCGATACGAAGGTCTAAAATCATGACCCCATTCTGAGATGCAATGTGCTTCATCAATGGCAATTAGATTTACATTTAATTCTTTTAATTTTTGTTGTATTAATGCTGATTGTAACCTTTCTGGAGAAATATATAAGAACCGAACCTTTCCGAATTTAACCTGATCAAATAGCGTAACAATTTCGTTTTGATTGCTGCCAGAAGGAATCGTAATTGCTTTAATATCTCTTTTTTTAAGATTCTCTACCTGATCTTGCATCAATGCAATTAGTGGAGAAATTACAATACAAACTCCTTCTTTTAATAACGCAGGAATTTGAAAGCAAACTGATTTTCCACCACCAGTTGGTAACAACGCAATGGTGTCTTTATTCTCTAGAACATTAGTGATAATTTCTTTTTGAGGCGCTCTGAAGGAATTAAATCCCCAATATCTTTCTAATATTTTTTCTGGTGAAACCATCATTCGCAAGAAAGCGAATTAATAATAAAATGAGTGCGTTCTTCAACAGAGCCAAAAGGAACATTAATTAACAAATAACCTAATTCAGAATAGGCTTCTACAAGAAAAGTGTCAATCTTTACAGCTTCTTCAAAAGATTCATAACGTTCATTATCCGTGGTATAAATCTCTTTCCAAGGAGAAAAGTGAAAAATTTGAGTATACTTACACGCGTTACTTTTTTCGACAAAGTAAGACGGGTATGCAGTGTTAAAATAATTCATGTATGCGTGCACATCAGGAATGCCTCTGTCAAAAAAAACAATTTTTTCTTTCAAGTTTGTAGCATTGCTATATTGTGCTGCTCTCCCTTCTAAAAGCATTTTGCTAAATAATAAAGGTTCTGTTAAAAAAAGTTGATCAACCCCCTGTTTTTTTGCTTTTAAAATAACTTCTCTAGAAACTTCTGGCATACAATAGAAGTTTCTTTTTATAAGTTCATTTATAATTGTTGTTTTCCCAGTTCCTGGTCCTCCAATAAGAACAATTTTTTGTTGCATTTTACAAAAATAAATCATTCCCTTTATAAAACTAATTTTTAATGTAGTTTTGTGTTTTTCTATTTACAAGTAGTTTCATTCTTTTTTAATAAGCACTATGGATAATACAGACGAATTTTACAGTAAATTAAAAGTTCAGTTAGATGATACTACAACGTTTCCTGCAGATTATTTGTACAAGTTTATTGTACCAACCTTAAAAAATCAGGTTGCAGAGGTGAAAAAAATTTTTGATAATACGGGTGCCGTTATTAAAACAAAGAAATCTAAAACGGGTAAATATGTTAGTGTTTCAATAATTATAAAGCTAAAAACCTCAGATGAAGTTATTGGAAATTACAAAAAAGCAGCAAAAATAAAAGGAATCATATCGTTATAATTACTTGGCTTATGAAAAAAAGAATCGTGTCAATTTGTATTTTATTAGGGAGCATGAGTGTTTTTTCACAAAATGAAAAAACCTTAGTTACAATCAATAATGAAAAAATTACCATAGGAGATTTTAAGCGTGTTTATGAAAAAAATTTAGACGCAATAGATACTGAAGAATCAAAAAGTGTTGCGAATAACTTAGCGCTTTATATCAATTATAAATTGAAAGTAAAAGAAGCGTATCAGCTAAAATTAGATACATTACCTTCTTATAAAATAGAAATAGAGTCTTATAAAAATCAACTTTCGGAACCCTATTTACAAGACACTACATTTATTGCAGATTTAGTAAAAAACGTTTATTTCAGAACAAAAAATGAGGTAAAAGCAAAGCATATTTTAATAAGAATATCTAAAGGTTTTAAGCCAAAAGATACCCTGGTTTCTTACAACAAGATTGCCGCTATCAGGAATAGAATTATCAACGGAGAAGATTTTGAAAAAGTGGCTGTAGAAACTTCAGAAGATAGCTCTGCTCAAGACAATCTTAAAACAGGTAGAAAGGGGAATAAAGGTAATTTAGGTTACTTTAGTGCTTTTAAAATGGTTGCTTCTTTTGAGGACGCTGCTTATAGTACTAAAGTTGGTGCGGTATCTTTGCCCTTTAGAAGTAAATTTGGATATCATATTATTACCGTTGATGATTTTAGAACAGCTAGAGGAGCACTTGAGACAGCTCATATTCTAGTACAAGATACTACAAAAATAGGTGAAACTAAAATTACTGAGGTGTATGCAAAACTTCTTAAAAATGAAGCTTTTGAGGGGTTAGTGAAGGAATATTCAGATGATATAGCGTCTAAGGCTAAAGGAGGTAAATTAAATAAATTTGGTACAGGAAGAATGGTAAAACCATTTGAAGATGCAGCCTTTTCTTTAGAAAATGAAGGGGATTTTTCTAAGCCGTTTAGAACTCGTTTTGGCTGGCATATTGTAAAAATTGTAAAGCAATATCCAATAGGTTCTTTTGCTGAAATGAAAAAAGAACTTACTGCAAAAGTTAAAAGAAGTTCTCGAATGCAAATGTCTGAAACCGCTGTTATTAATAAATTAAAAGTAGATTATGTAATTGTAGAAAATGAAGAAGCTAAAAATATTTTAAATGCAAAAAACATAAGAGTATTGCCAAAAGATTCTCTTCAAAAGACAATCATAACCATTAATGGAAAGCGTATTACGCAAGAAAAATTTACGAATTATATAAGAAATAGAAGAAATAAATCGCTGTCTCTTTTATTCGATATGTTTAAAAATCACGAAATATTAGAATACTACAAAGAAAATCTGGTGCATACAGAACCAGAATATGCTTATGTATTAAAAGAGTATGAAGATGGTTTGTTGTTGTTTGAGTTGATGCAACAAAAAATATGGAATAAATCTTCTAAAGATACTTTGGGTTTAAAAACGTATTTTTTAGAAAACAAAGAAAAATACAATTCTGAAGAATTAAAAAATATAAAAGGAGAAGTAATGAATGATTACCAAAACTTCTTAGATAAAAATTGGATCTCAGATTTGCGAGCTAAAAGTAAAATTAAAGTTCGTAGCAGAGCGCTGAAAAAATTAATTAAATTTTACGAACCTAAATGATGAGACTTATAAGTGTTTTTTTGTGTGTTTTTCTGCTAGTTTCTTGCGACTATCTGATGGTTCGAGAGAAAGAGGATAAGTCTTCAGAAATTGTAGCAATTGTGAATACAGATAAGTTGTTTAAAGAAGATTTAAAAAACGTTTTACCTAGAAATATTTCTAAGGAAGATAGCTTAATCATAGTAAAAAGCTTTATTCAAGATTGGGCAGTAAAGAAATTATTACTAAAAGGAGCCGCAAATAATAACACATCACAATCTTTAAGGAATATTAATAAACTAGTGCAAGATTATAAAGAAAGTTTGTTAATTAACAATTATAAAGAAGAACTGATAAAGCAGCAGCTAGATACTGTCATTTTTAATGATGAAATTGAAAAATACTATGTAGTTAATAAGGAAAACTTTAAATTAAATGAAGTTTTGGTAAAATCTAAATACTTGTATTTTAATTACACAATAAATGACCAAAAAGAGATTGTGAAATTATTTAAATCTGATAAAATTGACGATGCTGAAGAGTTAGAAAGACAGCAGTTAAGTTTTAGAATATATCAGTTAAATGATTCTATTTGGACGGAATTAGACAAGGTTTTGTTAAAACTGCCTTTTTCTAAGGAAAATCTGTTAAAAAAATCCAAATTCATTCAAAAACAAGATTCATTAGGTCTATATTTGGTGGCTATAAAAGATGTTTTAAACAGAAACGATATAGCACCGTTAAGCTATATTAAATCAACAATAAAAGAGATGATTTTACACAAGCGTAAAATTGAATTAATAAGAGAGATTGAAAAACTAATAGTAAAAGATGCCACAAAAAACAATAATTTCAAAATATACTAAACTACTTTTAACTGCCATTATTTTCGCAGCAACAGCACTGCAGCTAAATGCTCAGAAAATTAAAATTGATGGGGTAGCGGTTGTTATTGGGAAAAACATCGTTTTAGATTCAGACATTGCTAAGTTTAAGCAAGAAATAGAGCTGCGAAGTGAAGGCAAAATTAAAATCACAGATTGCGAAATGCTAGAGGAGTTAATGCAACAAAAATTGCTTTCTCACCATGCAATTATTGATAGTGTTACGGTTGTAGATGCCGAGGTCAACAGAAAAGTAGATAGAAGTATTCAGTATTTTACACAAGAATACGGTTCTGTAGAGAAAGTGGTTGCGGCATATGGCTTTAATGATATAGAAGACTTAAAAAGTGAATTATACAAAGTGCAAAAAGAGAATATTTTAGTAGAAAAAGAACAATTAAAAATTACTGAAAAAGTAGATGTTACTCCAGAAGAGGTTCGTTTGTATTTTAACGGCTTAAAAGAAAAAGAAGAATTACCAGAATTTACTGCAGAAATTGAGTTGGCTCAAATCGTATTGAATGTGGAATCAACTTTAGAAGAAAACAACAAAGTTTTGGCAGAATTAACTGAAATTAGACAGGATATTTTAGATGGTTCAAGTTTTAGAATGAAAGCTATTATCAATTCAAAAGATCCAGGTGTTACCCAAAATGGAGGCAAAATGGAAGTAACGAAAGAGTCTGGGTATATTAAAGAGTTCAAAGAAGTTTCTTTTTCTTTAGAAAAAGATGAAATTTCTAAACCCTTCAAAACAATTTTTGGTTATCATATTATTCAATTACATAAAATTAAGGGAAATACAAGAATCGTTTCTCATATTTTGTTACAACCAGAAATCCCAGCATCTCGATTAGAAGAAACACGATTAAAAGTAGAAGAAATTAAAAGAGATATAGAAGCAGGAACAATTACTTTTGAAGAAGCTGTAAAAAAATATTCAGAAGATAAAGATTCTAAGAATAATGGGGGTGTGCTTATTAATTTTTCGGGAGATACTAAATTTGATTTAACTAGAATGGATCCAGCGATGTATGCAAGAGTTAATGATCTTAACCAAGGAGGTTACACAGACGTTTTTTATGACGAATCAAGAGGGGGAGAAAAAATGTATAAATTCATTTTAATGAAAGAAAGAACAGATACGCATATTGCAGATTTGGTAGCTGATTATGTAAAAGTTCAAATACTTGCCTTAAAAAAGAAAAAAGAAGAAACCATAGAAAAGTGGTCTAGAAGTAAAATCAAAGATACTTATATAAAATTAGGCGCGGATTATAAAAAATGTTCCTTCAATAAAAACTGGAAAAAAGCAAGAAATAAATAATGTCTGACGTGAATGCTGTACATAATTTAGTAAACAAATTTCAAGTATTAAAAGCTGAAATAGGAAAAGTCATTATTGGTCAAAATGAGGCGGTAAACTTTACCTTGTTATCTGTTTTCTGCGGAGGTCATTCTCTATTAATAGGTGTTCCTGGTTTGGCAAAAACACTACTAGTAAATACAGTTTCAGATGCTTTGGGATTGAATTTTAAAAGAATTCAGTTCACACCAGACTTAATGCCTTCAGATATTTTAGGAAGTGAAATTTTAGATGAAAATAGAAGGTTTAAATTTATAAAAGGACCTATTTTTTCAAATATTATTTTAGCAGATGAAATCAATAGAACGCCGCCAAAAACACAAGCGGCTTTGCTAGAAGCGATGCAAGAACGTTCTGTAACAATTTCTGGAAATCATTATAAATTAGCTTTACCCTTTTTTGTTTTAGCAACACAAAATCCAATTGAACAGGAAGGAACCTATCCTTTGCCTGAAGCTCAATTAGATCGGTTTATGTTTTCTATAAATTTAGAATATCCAACTTTTAAAGAGGAAGTAGCAGTAGTAAAAAGTACTACCTCTAATAGTATACAAAATGTAAATGCTGTTTTCTCTGGTGAAGAAATTGTTGAAATTCAACAATTAATACGAAAAATACCAGTAGCAGATAATGTGGTTGAGTATGCTGTGGGTTTGGTTGGTAAAACAAGACCAAAGTCAGCTGCAGCCAAAGAAATAATCAAAAATTATGTAGATTGGGGAGCAGGACCAAGGGCTTCTCAAAACTTAATTTTAGGAGCCAAGGCACATGCAGCTGTAAATGGCAAATACTCTCCAGATATAGAAGATGTAAAGGCAGTAGCCATTCCTATTCTATCACATAGAATTGTAAAGAACTACAAAGCAGAAGCAGAAGGTATTTCTATGACAGACATTATAAATTCTTTATTATAAATTGTTTTATGTTTTAGATTCAATAATTTTTCATATAATAGTCTTTTAAATAGCATGTTTTTAAAAATGCTATTTAAAAACTTTTATAATTAAATAGCGCATCTATTCGTCTTCAGATGCACTGGAAAAAAAACTAAAAACATTACTACCATAGCGTTTGTCATACATATGCTTTTCGTGTGCAGATAAATTGGTATGCTTCGAATGCTCTACTATTAAAATACCATCTTCATTTAAAATTTCTCTTTCAAAAACTAAGTTTATAATTTTCAAAAACTGTGCTTCCTCAAAATCATAAGGAGGATCTGCAAAAATAACATCTGCTTTTAAACCTGTTTTTTCTAAAAATTTATAGACGTCACTTTTAAATGTATGAATGTCTAATTCTAGGGCTTTTGCAGTTTCATTTATGTATTTAATACACCCAAAGTGGGCATCAACTGCGCAGATAGTTTTGGTGCCTCTAGAAGCAAACTCGTAGCTAATGTTTCCTGTTCCAGAAAATAAATCAATTACAGAAATACCATCAAAAAAATAGGTATTGTTTAAGATATTAAACAAAGATTCTTTTGCCATGTCTGTTGTGGGTCTAACAGGTAAGTTTTTAGGCGCAGATAAACGTCTTGATTTTAATTTTCCGGAAATAATTCTCATGAGCCTAGTAGTATATAGTTAGAATGTGAAGGAATGTTGAATTCATTATAAATAGTATTGGCGCCTTCTAAAAAGGAAACATTTTTAATGTATTGATAGGCTATTTTATAATTTTTAGAATTTAAACTAATTTCTCCCGTAAAATATAACGGAAATTCATGAACATCTAAGGTTAATTGTTCGGCTACAAATAAGATATAATATATAAAATCTTCTTTAGATTCGTAAGAATAGGTATTTGATAGAACCAGCTTTTGGTTTTCTAAAACTACAATGTCTAAGGACGTTCTAGAAACATTAACGTACATGGTTTTTTCTTTATTTGTATTGTTTTTTAAAAGCTTTTCAATTAATACAGTACTATGATGTTTGTATTCAAATTCGCCAAAATTTTGAAATAAATAGTTATTTATGTTTACATAAGGAACATAAATATTTTTAGCACCTAAGGTTTTTAAATCATCGAAAGTAACAAAGTCTGTTGTCAATGTTTTAATGTTAAAGTTTAAATAAGAAGCCATGTTCTTTTTGTTAAAAAAACGATTTGGGACTATGGTAGAGAGGTTGTTTTGATGAATGGCTGTAACCGTTATAAAATCATCTTGTAAATAGCTATCTGTTTTAAAAATAGCTTCAATTTTTAGCAAAAGATTTTCTGGTGAAGTTTGTGAATTTTCAAAGATGTATTCACGGAAATACACCTCTTTTTTAGACGCATTATTGTAAATAGAAAAAGAAAATCCATCCAAATTAAATTGGATGGATAATTTACTTTCTTTTATAGTTTCCAATGAAGTTGTACTATTTTTTATTGGCTTTTTTGTCATAAGAAGGAGGCCAGTTACCTGCAGTAGTAACCTCGTTTAAAGAACCTACAGAGATGTATTCTCCTTTGATTTGATCTGATGCCATTACTTCTAGCTCTTGTTTCACTAGCGAAGCACTCATGCCTTTCAAAAGTGCATCTTTAGGTGTTTTTGACATAAAAGTGGGTACAACTAAACCTTGTACTTTCTCTACAGTTCCTATTTCAAGATCATATTCGATTCCTTTTAGACTCGGAACTTGAAACATGTTTTTATAATCTCTATTTTCAAAGTACGTTAATACGGGTTCATAACCAATAGTATCCGTTACTCTTATTTCTATCTCATCAGTAATACCACCACCTCTGTCTACTGTTTCTACAATTGTGCTGGTCTCTGTTAACGCCAACGAAGCAGAATCTATAAATTTAATTAACAAAGTTTTGTTTTTTGTGTAATTACCTGTGGCTTCAAAAAACTTTAGTTCTGCATCTCTAATAATTTTGAGGTTCTCTACAACTTTAGAATATCTTTTAATTTTGTCTTTGTTAAAGTTAATAGGTTCCATAACACCGTTGTAAATCTTGGAGCCTATAAATATAGCTAATATCAATAATACAACAGACGGTATCCATCTTAATTTTAAAGGTAAATATCTAACGATAACGATAGCTATAATTACTGCGGCTAAAACGGCAGCTAAAATCATTCCTAATAATCCCATTTTTAATGTTTTTTTTTAATAGTCTTATCGCAAATCTACAATTTTTTTTTAATGATAAAAACTTTTATTTACAAATCAACGTATCTTTGATATTTTAATTATTATATGATAGAAATACCAAAAGATTTTAATCAAGAATTGCTACAAAAGTTTCCACACCAACCTACCATCAAACAGCGGAAGTTATTAGACTTGCTAAGTACTTTTATTTTTAATGAGGACAAAGATGCATTGTTTCTTTTAAAAGGATATGCAGGAACAGGTAAAACAACGACCATTGGTACCTTTGTAAATTCTTTATGGACTGCTGGTAAAAAGTCGGTGTTGTTAGCACCCACAGGCCGCGCTGCAAAGGTAATTGCCTTATATGCTAAAAGGCCCGCGTATACGATTCATAAAAAAATATATTTCCCTAAAAAGCAATCTAATGGTTCTGTAGCTTTTGTTTTGCAGCCTAATAAGCATACCAATACCATTTTTATAGTAGATGAGGCCTCTATGATTCCAGATGGGAAGCAGAACCAGCAATTATTCGACTCTAATTCTCTCTTAGATGATTTGATTTCTTTCGTGTATTCTGGCGTGAATTGTAAGTTGATTTTTATCGGAGATACAGCACAGCTTCCGCCAGTAAAATTAGATGTTTCCCCAGCCCTAGAGGAAGATACGTTAACCTATGATTATCATAAGCAAGTCACAGAAATTGAGTTAGACGAAGTGATGCGGCAACATGAAGATTCTGGTATTTTAGCGAATGCTACTGCGTTAAGGTTGTTATTGAGAAATGAAGGTGATAATTTTCAGTTTGATATTAATTTTGCAGATATCAAAAGGCTAGAGGATGGGTATGATATTGAAGATGCAATTGTAACCGCTTATGAGAGTGATGGGGTAGAGGATACAGCATTTATTGTGCGTTCGAACAAACGAGCAAACCAATACAATCAACAAATAAGATTCAATATTAGGGGGCAAGAAAACGAAATTTCTGCAGGAGATTATATTATGATTGTTAAAAACAATTATTTCTGGTTGCCAGAGTCATCAAAAGCTGGTTTTATTGCAAATGGTGATATTTGTGAAGTTTTAAAAATTTTATCGATCAAAGACTTGTATGGTTTTAAATTTGCTGAAGTAGAAATTAGAATGATAGACTACCCGGAAATGCATCCTTTTGAAACCGTTTTGTTGCTAGATACTTTAACTAGTGAGAGCCCGTCTTTAACTTATGACGAGTCTAACAAACTATATCAGGCAGTAAAGGAGGATTATATAGATGAAAAATCGAAATACAAGCAATTTATGGCAATTAAGAAAAATAAGTATTTCAATGCTTTACAAGTTAAGTTTTCATACGCTATGACTTGTCATAAATCGCAAGGTGGGCAATGGAAAACTGTTTTTATAGAACAACCCTATTTGCCAGATGGTGTTTCTAAAGAATATTTTAGGTGGTTGTACACCGCAATTACAAGAGCACAAGAAAAGTTATATTTAATTGGTTTTAAAGATGAGTTTTTTATAAAATAGCAATAAAATATATTTTAAGAGCGGTAACTATTCTAATAAATAATTAAAATTAATAGCACCATACTCATGGCCATTATCAAATCTTAGATTTTTAGATTTATTTGTGTTGTAGTTGAATGTATACCCAAAATTAAAACGATTTGCTGTGAACTTAAAGCCAATTTCCAAACTAAAAACTACAGGAACTAATTCAGTGGTTACTTGACTATTTGTATTTAAAAAACTTCCTTGTAAAGTGGCATCATAAATGGCATATCTTATAGATGGTTTTATAAAAATAAAAGATTCTACAGCGCTAAAATAAGAAGTATTTTTAGCATTAATAGCTGTATTATAAGCAATAGAATTGGCTAAAGATTGTAGTGGTTTAAATCCAGCTCTCGCTAAAAATCCAGAGGTAATATTTGTGAAAACCGTGCCAATTTTTCCTGAATTTATCCAAGATATATCGTAATGATTCGACCTGTCTTTTACTAAGAACTTACTATATTCTGCATTAAAATTTAAAGCGAGCGCATTTTTAATTTGATGTTTCCAACCAGCAGTTTTGCTAAAACCATATGCATCATGAATAAAGTCTTGTAATTCCTTGGAAAATGCATTTGAGCCAATAACACCCAATAGCAGTGTCGTTTTAAAAGATTGGTTGTTTTTATAAATACGATTGACACTAAAACTACTATATAGATAACCAGCAAAAGGCCTGTCATGATTTTTAATATCAAGAGTAATAGCTTTGTTAGGAGTATACATTTTATGCCCGATTTCCCAGACAAAAATCTTTTTTTCTAAAGTCTTCTTTTTTTGTTTTGATAAGTATCTAAAAGTAAGAAACATTCCGTTTGTGTAATACCGATCATCATAAGTAGAGGTATATAGATCGTTTTTAGTTATGAAACTTATTTCTTTAGAAAATTTCTTTTGTGAATAAATGCTTAGCGCACAAAATAAAAATAGAAACACCAGCTTTTTTTCCATAAAAGCAAATATAAAATAACTCACTTAAAATTAGCGTTTTTTAACTTTGTTTAAAAAAAAATCAATATTTTTAAGTTTAGAAAAAGCGCACATGAGTTCAAGCAATATATTTACTACAGAAGATTTTGAAAATTTAGAAAGTAATGAAGATTTACTTACGTTAATTAAAGAGAAAAGCAATTTATATAAAAAAGTTCATAAAACACTTATATATACAGAAGAGTTACGTCTGTTACAGATAGAATTAGTAAAGTTACAACGTTGGATTTCTAAAGAAAATAAGCGTGTTGCTATTATATTTGAAGGAAGAGATGCCGCTGGAAAAGGAGGGAATATTCGGAGGTTTATGGAACATTTAAACCCTAGATCGAGCAAGTTAGTTGCTTTAAACAAGCCTACAGAGGTAGAAAAAGGACAGTGGTATTTTCAGCGTTACATAAAAGAATTGCCAAATCCGGGTGAAATTGTTTTCTTTGACAGAAGTTGGTATAACAGAGCCGTAGTTGAACCTGTAATGGGTTTCTGTTCACAAAAACAGTACAAAGAATTTTTAGTACAAGTGCCAGAATTTGAACATATGATGTATGAAGATGGCGTAATTATTATTAAATTTTGGTTATCAATATCAAAAGACGAGCAATTAAAAAGATTTGAAGAACGTAAAGAAAACCCCTTAAAACGATGGAAATTTAGTCCAGTAGATAAAAAAGGACAAACCCTTTGGGATTCATATACACATTATAAGGCAGAAATGTTTTCTAAAACACACACTGCTTATAGCCCATGGATGATGATAAAAACCAACGATAAAGAAGTGGCAAGATTGGAAGCAATACGGCATGTGATTTCTAAGTTTGATTATGACGGCAAGGAAGAAGCAAAAACAACATTAACACCAGATCCGAATGTTGTAATGCGTTATTATAGATCTAATAGTGCTATAGATTAATATTATGAAAATAAAATTAACCCCACAAGAATTAAATAAGTTAACTACAAAAAAAGGTTTTTTAGCACTTTTGTCTAAAGCTCCTTTAAATATTGAGAGGAGTTTAAGATACGTAGATTATGAAAGAAAATTAAAAAAACTACAAGTAGAACTCATTCGTTTACAAACATGGGCAATTAATAATAATGAACGTATAATTATTGTTTTTCAAGGAAGAGATGCGGCTGGCAAAGGTGGCGCTATTAGAAGGTTAACGGAGCGCATTAATCCGCGTCATATGAGAATCGTTGCTTTGCCAAAACCTACAGAGGATGAACAAACACAGTGGTACTTTCAGAGATATGTAGAACAGTTTCCAAAAGCAGGGGAAATTGTTTTTTTTGACAGAAGCTGGTATAATAGAGCCGTGGTAGAGCCTGTAAACGGTTTTTGTACACCAAAAGAATATGATGTTTTTATGAACCAGGTAAATGATTTTGAAAAAATGATTTTAGAATCTGGAATTCATCTAGTAAAAATTTACATGTCTATTTCTAAAAAAGAACAAGCAAAACGATTTGCTGACATAAAAAGCAATCCATTAAAACAATGGAAAATGACTAAGCTAGATGAAAAAGCGCAGATTTTGTGGGAACAGTACACAGGATATAAGAATGCAATGTTTCAGAAAACCAATACCAAAATTTCTCCTTGGAAGGTCATCAGAGCAAACCGGAAAACAGAAGCCCGAGTAAACGTAATTAATCACGTTTTAAATAGTATTCCTTACGATAAGGATTTAGAAATTTAATATTTTACACAATCTTTCACCAAAATAAAAATAAAGTGTACTGTTTAAATTATGATCATACCACAAAATAAAATAGTGTTTTTTCTTTTATTCATTGCGCACTTTTTAACCGCACAGGCTCCGTCAGCTATAGATGATTATGGTACTACAGAAATAAATACAACACTAAATGTTAGCGCTCCTGGAGTTCTAGTAAATGATACAGATGCAGATGTTGGTGCTGTATTAACTGTTTTGGAGTTCTCAGTAGATGGGATTTTGTATGCAGCTGGAGAAACGGCTCCTTTTGGGCAAGGAAGTATTACAATAATTGCAGA
>Ga0307489_10000522_pt1 | contig 23496 bp, 31 predicted proteins | sample SB12metaG_FD_202247 | JGI IMG/M metagenome (GOLD analysis project Ga0307489, IMG submission 202247) | Sea-ice brine microbial communities from Beaufort Sea near Barrow, Alaska, United States - SB 1.2 | ecosystem: Environmental > Aquatic > Marine > Coastal | place: USA: Alaska | collected... | reverse complement strand
CTACCCCGGACTTGGATGCCTCGGCGGCGGTCTGACTCCGCCGCATCACCGCCTTGGCTTTGGCGTTGTCCCGCAGCCCATAGCGTAGCGGCGCAAGTTGAATTCGAAAGCAAAATAGGAAAGCGGTTCATCACATTTTATTTCAAGCGCTTAGGGCTTAGATCCTGGCGCTTCCAAGGTGGGTTTCATTGGGTTAACATGCACCTCCTTATCTCATTTTCAAGCGCTCAGGCCAAGATCCGGGCGCTTTCAAGGCGGGTTTCTTTGGGTGAACCTGCACCTCCCTGCCGTAGTAATCGGTGAAGGAGTACGCGATGCCGCGCCCGAAGGCTTCGTAGGATTCCTCGTTGGAGGTCAGCGCCGACCACGACTCCTGCTGCGGCGGCGGGCTGTAGAAGGACACCTCCAGGGTGTAGTGGCACAAGTTGAATTGAAAGCAGAAGTTGAAAGCAGTGTATGACAAAGTGCGTGAAACCACTTAGACACTTAGTGAGATTTAGTGCTACTTAGTGCCCGCTCATCCAATCAGAAGGCTCCAGTTGGACTACTTAGTACTGCTTGTTGCTAAGTGTCTAAGTAGTTTCACGCACATTGTCATATCACAGCTTAGTTTCGAGCGCTTAGTTCCAAATGGTGTCAGCTTGTGTTTGATGGGGTCAACCTGCACCGCCTCACCAGGGTGTAGCTCATGGTGCCGTACTGGCTGAGCAGATCCCCCACGACCCGGCGCCCCGTGCCGTTCTTCAGCGGGTCCGAGCAGAACTTGCACGACGCCAGCGAAAACCCCAGGCTCTGCCTCCTGGCCAGGTCGAACCATGACACAAAAAGTATTCTTTGAGAGTCAGCACACACTCTGATTGCACTGACTGAGTGCGCCGGTACACATCACAGAGCTGGAGGGTTTAGAGTGTCGAGTTGAGGTCTATAGTTTAGGTTGTGCTGGGGTTTAGGGATTGGGGGTTAGGGTTGAAGGTTCAGCTCAACTTGAGAATATTTGAGGCGTTCAGTGGGATAATTCAAGAGGTATCATGGACACACGGCTTCAAGCGCCAGCTAAAGGAAATACTTAGGCCATGCCCGCTATTGAGGTCCATGAGGCGGGGCAACGCGGCGGTGCGCTCCCACGCCTCCACATCCCCTCAAACCAGGGGCACTCACAACAAGCACTCCAACCGAGATCGCCAAATGCCTCATCTTCAGGCGTTCAGGGTGAGAGAGAGACGCTTCAGCGTGTATGGGGAGGCACCAGGCTTTCGTCCTGCCCCCCGTGAGAGAGAGAGAGTCGCTTAAGCGTGTCAGAGGAGGCACCAGGCTTCCACCCTCGCCTCCATACCTTCAGGGTGCATGCTCACGCAGACGCGTGGACTCGGCTCGGTTCGTCGAGTCAGTCAAAGGTGGTCGAGTGCATGTTGTCAACACCCCCCTGTCGAGTGCATGTTGTCAACACCCCCCCTGCCGCGGTCCTCCGGCGGGTTCACGTACAGGAACGCGTGCTTCGAGCACGTGTGCGCGTGGCAATCCATGAAGAAGTCCAGGTCCACATTTGGGTCCGCAGCGTACTTGAGCGCGAGGTCTTTAGCGGCGTGCAGCGTCGGCTCCAGCTCCGGCGACGGGTCACTCCATGCGCTAGGGCCATCCGGACTATGCCGGCATTGCTTTTGGCATAATAGGCGGATCAAAATTCCCGGCACACGCAGGGGATTCTAGGCTTCTTCGGGACAACTTTAAGCATCATTGGGCGTTTTCTGGATATTTTGGCCGTTTTCTGGGTACGTGCGGAACTTTTTCGGGCAATTTTCGGCATTTGACCTACGCGACTTCCGGAAACTATTCGGCATAGCTGGGCATAATTGGGCATAATCCGAGCTGAATAGGCTGAATTTGGGAACTAAGCATAGGGAACTTGGGCAAAAGAATAAGCATATTCCGGCTGGCCTTACCACGCGCGGTTCAGGTCCGTGCCCACTGAGCACGTGCGGTAGTTGCCGTGGAAGCAGCCGTCCGGATTGAGCATGGGCACCACGACGAACGTCACATGCCTCCGTAGCGCCGCGCTGCAGGGTCTCTCACAACAACGACTCGACTGTCCTCAAATGGACGGAAAACAACCCTTATGGTAAGTCATACTCTGATGGGGGCCAAGGTGGAAGCCTGGTGCCTCCTTATACACGCTGACGCGTCTCCCTCTCTCTGAGTCATATTGTGATCTGAACTTGATTGTTTGTTCTGGAATACGACCCTGCCACGGCGTCGGCGTGATCGCTGATGAGGAAGTCGACAAAACCGCGCAAGGTGTGGCTCGCCGGTGTCTCCCCCGGGTGCACCCGGCAGCTGAGCATGACCACTTTGCGCTTCGTCCCCCACTGCACGCTGGTCCCCAGCACCGGAGCAAAGTTTGGGTCGCCGATTGTCAGGGCCAGATACCTTGACGCTCGCCACGTCATAGGATGACATTTGACTCTCAAGAAGCCAGGGGTCTAAAATACGGTGGACGTGGCGAGCGGTGTGTTTGACAAAGTGCGTGAAACCGCACGGACACTGAGCAACAAGTAGTACTAAGTCGTCCAAATGAAGCGTTGTGATTGGTCGAGCGGGACGACTTAGCACTAAGCCGCACTCAGTGTCGAAGTTCATAAGTGGTTTCACGCACTTTGTCAAAACGTTAGATGCAGATACTTAACGCTCGCCATGTCGTAGGATGACATTATAAACTCAAGAATCAGGGGGGTCTAAAATACGGTGGATGACGTGACGAGCGGCATTCAACTGGGTTGATGGCTTAGGATTTAGGGTCTAAGGTTTAGGGTCCCTACCGATGGTGAGCACGTCGCAGCGGCGGTGCTGCACGCTGCGGCACAGCAGCTCCCACGTCCAGGGCCGTGCACAATATGCGTGCCATCAGACGGATAAGCGTATTGCCAATATGTCATGGTCTGTCGTATGGTCTGTCGTATGGTCCGTGGTGTGTGTGCGCGTTTGTGCGCGTGTGTGTACGTTGGGAGGAGCAGACTCAAGCTAAAGCTACTCGTGCCTAGTCTGCAAAGTGTACTTACTATCTGTAGTATTTTGTGGTACCTGAAGTAAGTAGGCGTTTGGTGATTTTGACCAAAAGTCATTTGACTTTTGGCCAAATTGCCAAACTCCAGCTTATTAGAAGTTACTTACCCACAGACCAGGCACAATTCTAATAGACACAGGCTGCTCTAGCGCCCCACCCGCGTGACGTGCGGGTGGCGCCGCCGCTCGATGTCGGATTAGGGTTTCGGGTTCAGGGTTTAGGGTTTAAGGGATTATGCGCCCTACCCGCGTGACGTGCGGGTGGCGGCGCCGCTCGATGTCAGCCAGCAGCATCTGCTGGTGCGTGTAGCTGAACGGGTACGAGTAGCAGAAGTAGTCCGCGCTCAAGGCCCGTTATCAAACACAGCTCTCTGGTAAATTTCATGTCAATTGTGAGTAGCGTCGCGTTACATGACCATACTTCGCGCTACATGACCATACTGACCATGATGACGTGGAAATGAAAGTGGCTGGTATCAAACACTGCGGTGTACCGAACCATCCCTCCCGAACCATCCCTCCTCCGGTGGGCCATTGTATCGTACAGGGGTGACATTGAGGTGTGATGGCTCACTACTAGGAACCCATAGGCTGATTTCAGTATATTGCCTGGGTGAAATGCCAATGCAGAGTTGCGGACAAAGCGTCAGCGCTTGGAGCGGGAAGCGATGTACCGAAACCGGCCTATTATGCTATCAAGCGAACAAGTCTTCACCCCATTATATCAGTAGGCATCAGGATGGTATCGGGCCTTACAAGGCTCGTCGGCGCGGTCGAAGGTGAAGACGTAGCTGAGGATGTACTGGTTTTTCTGGTCCTTCTTTTGGGACTTGTGGTAGGGACGCAAGTTGAAATCGAAAGCAAAACTTGAAAGCAGTTGATCATATTTTAGGTTCGTGACCAGGGGCTTACACTCGTCCACTTTTCAGCTCAACGTAAGCACCTCTTGAGGGTCACGATGGGCGGTTTCAGTGGTTCAGTGACCCAAAAACGGCTCACGTTGAGCCGAGAAGTGGACGAGTGTAAGCCTCTGTTCGAGAGCTGCAACCAGGCACTTTCAACACGGTCTGAAAGTACACCGCCCAACCTTATAGTAGAAGACGTTTTTGGGCGGCAGCCGTTCCCACTTGGGCCGCGACGCGCTGCGCACCAACGGATAGGGCCAAGCATTATGGAGCACCAGTGAGCGGGAGTGGCAAGCACTATTAAGCACCAGTGCGCGGGAAGGGGGAAGCCCAATGAAGCACCAGTGGAGCACCAGTGAGCGGAAGCGACAAGCATTATGAAGCACCAGTGAGCGGGAAGGGGCAAGCACTATGAAGCACCGGTGCGCCATGTGTGCTCGGTATCAGGAATAAGTGCCAGTGGTCTCCAGGGACAAGTCGACTTACGGTTGACAGGGGCTGTATTGGTCGGCAGCGTGAATAACGCATTTCCCCAAAACGGCGTCCCTAAACCAATCAGCATCTATTTTGCTGTATAGCCCACAATGATGCATACCTGAGGCTCCGGTGTTCGGTGGGACACATTGAATTCTGTGTAAGGGCGACTGTTTTCCTCCATTTGCGTGCTGTGAGTGGTCGATAGGATGCCTGCTTGCACGGTGTACTGTACCGGGAGCCATGCCGTGGGGCTCATGCCGTCGCGGTAGAGGCTCTTGGATTTAGAGAAGTTGACCACGTGGAAGAGCACGCGCTGGCCGGGCTTGTTGTTGCGCAGGCAGAAGTAGAACCACAGCCGGGGCGCACGGCCGCACACCACATTCCCGCATTGTTTGATGTGGCGGTCGGAGAAACGAGTCCCCTCGACAGCTGAATAAGGCCCCTTCGACAGCTCAATAAGTCCCCCTCGATAGCTCAATAAGGCCCCCTCGACAGCTCAATAAGGCCCCGCTCCGTCCCTTCGGCTTGGCGGACACTCAGCGTAGCAGAGCAGAGAATGCATATGAAGTTGAGTTGACAACGGGTTGTCGAACGGTGTGAGGAGTGAGGAGTGAGGAGTGAGGAGTAAGGCCCGACCGGTACTTGGGGTTGTTGGTGTCGGCGCGTAGGGATATCTCGTACTCGTTCTCGGAGATCATGCGTGTGCTGCCCACGTTCAGGGGCTTACACTCGTCCACTTCTCAGCTCAACCTGAGCCGTTCTTGGTCACTGAAGCCATATCAAGCGCCCACTTCTCAGCTCAACCTGAGACGTTTTTTGTCCATGAAAGCCACCACCACATCCAATGAAACGTGCTCACGTCAAGCTGGAAAGTGGACTGGCGCAGCCCACAGATAGTGCTAAAGTTGAGCTGAAAAGTGGACGAGTGTAAGCCCCTGCCAACGTTGCCGCCCTCAAAGTCGCAGGAGAACTGCATAGGGGGCAGGATGGGATGAGACGAGAGAGGTGAGTGGATAGAAAACAGGGGAAACGACAGGGAGTTGGCAGGCGCGGGTTTCCGTGTCGTGGAGGGGGCGGGAAGCGAGAAGTTGACGGAGGGAGCGTTACGAGAAGGTGCGGGGCGGCGGGAAGAGACGCGTCAGCGTCTACGTCTCTTCACCAAGCTTTCCGGAAAGAGTTTTGGGAAAGATGTTTCTATGGTCCGATGAGGGCCAAGGCGTTGGGGGGTATCTGAAACTGTAGTCACGTGTAAACCGAAGTGTGTTGCTGAGGCGACGCATTCCCCCGCCTAGCATCTTGTCTCTACTTATACTAGTAATGGCCCCTCCACCACACGCGTGACTACCCGCGCGACCGGGTGCAGTGTTCACGTGACTCCAAACTTGTCTTCGGCTTTTTTTGTTGAATGGTGCCAGGTGCCGAGGTGCGAGGTGTCGGGGGCAAGGCTTACAACACGGCACAAGGAACCACCCTACACACCCTACACACCCTCTAACACCGCCTTAAAACGGGATACACAACCCCTACGCGCACCCGCACCCCCTATCCCATACAGAGCGCTCAAGTTGAGCTGAGAAGTGGACGAGTACGAGTGTAAGCCCCTGGTCGGGAGGGGCGGGTGTACTCACGTCTAGAGTACCCTTAGGTCCCCCCGTGGCGCGGCCGTCGTTGGGCGAGTTTACTTCCGCCGCCGCCGCCGACGCCGAAGCGCGCTCTGCGTCGATGCGGTGAGCGAAGCTCATCGCGCGCCCGCGCAGCGCGTCACCGTGGGCAAACGTTCTTGCTTACTAACGGCTTTCTGGTGACTTGTTTGGTGACGAGGATGCCACTCGTGAATCAGGCCTGACTCCTCCGCCTCGCCGCCACCTCAGTCCGCTCAGGGATTCCCATCGACAGGCACCGGTGCGAGGTCGTCGCTGGCCGCCGCCTCTTTGATGGGGCGGTCCCTCAGACCGTGTCGGGAGCGCAGCCGAGTGGGTTGCACTCACCTCGCACAAATGACGCAGCAACGCGTTGTTGGCTCCGGTCACGTGGTCGCTTATCACGTGGTATTGCACAATCGGTCGACTTGTTATTATTTACACGTGATGAGTTCATATATGTTTGCCCCTCGGCGCCTTCACGCGCCGCTGCCACCGTTGCCTCCGCCGCCGCCGCTGCCGCTGCCATTGATATCATACGAGCACCTGTACACTATGTGGTGGATAACGCGGCGAGTACCTATACATTATGTGGGGGATGATGTGGCGAGCACCTATACATTATGTGGTGCACGACGCGGCCAGCACCGGTACACATGTCCTTCGATGGAACCTCTGGCGCCCTCACACGCCGCCGCTGCCACCGCTGTCATACTTTAGCTGTCATATTTGTAATTCGCAGTCATCGCGAAGAAGTCGTTCAGACCCGCGCCGCGCCCGCCGCGCCCACCGCGCCCACCGCCCCCGCCGCGACCACCACCTCCGCCTCCGAGCGGGAGCCCGCCAGGCACCTCGGCGCCGCTGCGGCGGAAGCCACCACCCCCGCCACCGCCGCACCCCGCCGTCCTCCACAAGCCGCCGCCGCCGCTGCCGCTGCCACCGCCGCTGCTGCCGCCGAGGATGAACCCGCCATCAGCTCCCCATGTGACACTGCCGCCACGGCCGCCAACGCCGCCTCCACCGCCTCCTCGTCCGCGCCCGCCGCCGCGGCCGCCGCCGCCGCGGCCGCCGCCGCCGCCGCCGTGGCTCCCGTACCCATGCGACATCTGCACGTCGCCCTCGTACAGGGCCGCGTAACTCATCATCGTCGCATCATCATGAAACGATCAAAACGAGCTGAGTTTGCAATCAGGGGGCGTATCATGTCGAATTGTGTAAATTCTACATCCACGGTACTCGTATATCCCAGCGAACATCGCTACCTATCATCAATCACTTCCCAAGGAGTTTTTTTCTCAACAGTTCATGGGCCCACCACGCTTTCACTAAAACCTAAACGACGGTTATCAATCCAGCTGATGACGAGCTTGGGTTCTCAGGTGTCCCTGCCCTCGTCGAAGTCAGCGCCTGGCGCGCCAGCCAGGGCCTGCCCACTCGTGCCCGTGGTGTTGTCACTGCCGGTGGTCAAACAAATAGAACGGCTCAAGTTGAGGTGAACAGGGAACGAGTGGCCAGACCAGGCAGGAGAATGCGGCAAGTGTCTACGAGTACACTGGCACACTATGAGCAAACAGTCCAGTTGAGCTGAAAAGGCAACGGGTGGACGGGCCCTGCGCCCCTGCCGTGTGTACCGGTACACTGGCACACTACCCGCCGTGCGTGCCCGTGCGTACCGGTACACTGGTTCACTAAGAGCAAACAGTCAGGTTGAGGTGAGAAGGGGGCAGAGCGACGCCCTGCCTCCGGCGATGGTACCCCATGTGATGTCCGAGCCTTCGAATGTTTCCTGCACGCCGCCGCGGCCGCCGCGACCCTGGCCGCCCCAACCCTGGCCGCCCCGACCCTGCTTCCGCTTCCGCCCCCTCAGCCCCTCCTCGCCGCCGCCGCCGCCGCCGCCACCGCCACCTCCGCCGCCCCTTTGCGCCGCCGCCGCGGGCGCGCGCACGCGCTCGAAGCTGCTGCCGCCGCCGCCGCCGCCGCCGCCGCCGCTGCCGCCAAACGACGTGCCAAAGGACATAGGAGGCAGCGGCTGCTGCTGCTGCAGCTGGAACTGGGACTGGGCGCGAGGTTGACGCGGCTGCTGCTGCGGCGGGTGCTGGTACTGCTGCTGCGCCTGTTAGGGTCTCATATAAAACGCTCATCACGTCATGGGATATCATCTCGCTCAACCGATTAAACAAGATGTAAAACGTTCGACACATCAGGGAAGAGTGAGTAGCAGACCGGAGCTATGCTTCTACTAGTCTGGATACAGGCTGTACTGGTGCTGCCGATAAAACAAGATGTAGAACGCTCGCCATATCATGGGACGTTGTTCTGTGGCCTAGGTGGTTTGGTTGATAGCTGATCAGCCTAGTGGTCTGCTTCTGCATACACAAACACACGGACACGCACCCTGGGGTTTAGGGTTTAGGGTTTAGGGTTTAAGGGCACCCTGCCTGGTGCTGCGGCTGGTGCAGCTGCTGGAGCCGCTGCTTCTGGGTCAGTTGGCGCCGCGGTGGAGGGGGGGAGGAGGGCGGCCAGGCCTCCTGCTCGTACCCGCCACGCCCCGGGGCTAGGGGCTTACACTCATCCACTATTCAGCTCAAGTAGAGCCGTTTCTGACACAAAATACAACCTAAGTACCCCCTGACGCCCGCGAAAGAACCCCTAAGCACCCCCTAAAGCACCCCTAAAAGGCACCCCCTGTCCCACAGAAAGTGCGTACGTTGAGCCGAAACATCGATGAGTTCAAGCCCCTGCCCGGGGCCCGCTGGGACGGGGCAGGCGGCGACACGGGCACCTGCTGCTGCTGCCCCCGCCAAGGGGCTTAACCTCGTCCACTTCTAGGCTCAACCTGAGCCGCTTTTTTCTCACTGAATGTGCCTCAGAACGTGCCTCAGAATGTGCCTCAGAAACTGTGCTTATATTGAGCTGAAGAGTGGACGAGTGTGAGCCCGTGCCCCTTCCCCCGCCGCTGCTGCTGCTGCTGCGGTTGGGCGGCCGGGCGGCTCGGGCCAATGTCGTCGCGCCAGCTGGATATCAGCGCTTTGGTGGAGCTCAGGCCGCCGCCCCCGCCGCCCCTGACTGTCTGCCCATACCGTGGGTCGACTGCGCCTCCGCCGCCGAGGGCGTGGCAGAAATGGCTCACCACGTCATATGGCGCATTGTGAATCCTCGTCTGGCATCAATCAGATATTGCTCGGCTGCCGTGCCCCATTATCCTCGGTTGATTATACACTCGTGTCTTGAGACGACTGTCATCATATGACGTGGCAAGCAACATCTATCAGGCCCTGCCGCCGCTGCCGCCGCCACCGGCGAAGATGCCGCCGCGGCCGCTGAAGTGGTCTTGGTACCCCCCCTCGCCGCCGACGCGTCTGGCCAATTTCGTAGCGCGAGTTACGTCGGTAGTAGGAGCAAGTAAACGCGTGGTGTATGAGTGCTCGCCACGTCATAGGGGGGTGGATTTTGACTCGAGATACATGGGTCTGGAACGTGGCGAATGAATTGAACAACGATAGCCACGCCACAAAGTGACATTGGACAAGAGATACGAGGCTATACAACATGGTGGATGACGTGGCAGGCATGGATGGGCATGTCTCACTCATCCCTGCCGTTGCCGCCCTGGTCGAAAAACGGCTGTGGGTCCGCCACTCAGGGGCTGTTGAACGATGCTAGCCACGTCACAGGATGGCACTCAACTCAACAAATGAGGGTCTAATCTGTATATAATGACGGGGCAGGCGTGGGATACATCTTGGGGCAAGTGAAAAAAGCTTGCGACGTCACAAAATGGGAGGATGGCGCTCCGATCAACAGACGAGGGTGCAATATGTATAAGCTGACGAGAAAGGCGTTGTTAATAAAAGCTCACCACGTAACAGGATGGCACTGAACTCAACAGACGAGGGTCAATCTGTCTGTGATGACATGACAGGCGAGTGTTGCTGTCCTTACCGACTCCTCTTCGGCGTAGCCTCGGTCGTAGTCGCCGCCAAAGTCGCCACCGTCCTGGGACACGAAATGCTCGTCGTCGTCGTAGAAGTTCGCGGCGGACTGGGGGTACTGCCGGATGGTAGAGCCTATAGGTAGCTCACAGTGCTCGCCATGTCATCGACACATTGTGAAAAGGCAGCATATGACGTTGCGAGCAGTATCTGCGTTACATGGCATGTTATGATGCGGCAAGTCATATGTGTGTAAGGCCCCACCGGAGCGGCTGGGGCGGCGCCATCTGCCGAGGCTGCGGCGCCGAGCGGTGGCGCTGCGGCTGCGGCGCTGGTGCCGCCTCTTCCCATAGCTGGTTGTGGTGCCACTGTAGCGGCTGCTGTTGCTGCTGCTGCTGCCACTCCTGCTCCTGTTGTTGCTGCTGCTGCCGCCGCCGCTGCTGCGGCTGCTGCTGCTGCCGTTGGGGATGTACCAGTGGTTCAGCTCACAAATTAGGGGAGTTTAGCGACGGACAGGTGAGGAGTTAAGTGCTTTCCCGTTGGTTTAGCTCATATGATTGGGGAGTCCAGTGAGGACCCATACAGAGTTTGGGTGGTTACGCACCTGCTGCTGCTGCTGCTGCTGCTGTTGCTGAAACTGCTGCTCGTACGCGAGTTGTTGCCTCTGCTGATCCTCCTCCTGTTGCTGCTGCTGCTGCTGATGTTGCTGCTGTTGGGTCCAAGTGAACTCGCCGCCGCCGCCTTGCCCCCGAATCTGCTGCAGCGTCTGCTGCTGCTGGCGGTTGGCTGCATCGAGCCGCTGCTGCTTTTGCTGGAAAGCGATGTCCCCCGGATGATCGTCATCGTCATCTCGGAAAGCGCCGCCGCCGCCGCCGCCGACGCCGCGAGCAGGCACCCGGATGGGAGGAGGCGTCCGCTCGAATCCGCCGACAGAAGCAGCATCGTAGTGCCCCGGTACAGCAGCGCGGGGATTCGGCACCCGGACGGAAGGAGGCATCCGCTCGCCGGGGACATCCCAGCCCCCCCGCAGATATCGTCGAGCAGATATTGCCCGCCATGTTATCCAAGGCATTTGTTTATTGAGATGAATGGCAGCTTATGACGTGGCGAGCACCATATGCCAGGCCCTGCCCGCTGATTGGTGGGAGCTGCGGCGGCGGCGGGGGCGAAGCCTCAAGGTAGGGACTATCAGATATCATCCATCACGTCATTGACACGTATTTTGTACCCTCGTTTCTTGCGTTGAGCGGTGTGTAGCAAACGCATGTGACAGACCTTGGGGTGCTGCGTCGATACGCCGCCGAGCTTACTGAGAATGCGAGGGCAATCGCCATCCCATGACGTGGCGAGCAATATTTGCAAGGCCCTACCGCGAGGAATGTCACGCTCGATCTCCTCGATGTAGCGGCGCAAATTTAAATTGTAAGCAACATGTTAAACCAGTTCATTATATTCCAGCTTCAAGCGCTGAAATCAGGCGCGGTCAACCCGGGCTACAACTGGGGTCAACCTGCACCGCCCCACCTCGACATTCATCATGTCATTGTCGTCAATGTTTCCACCGCCGTCCGCCCCCTCTGCGGCGTAACCCTCGCTGTACTGCCGCGAGTTGAAATCGAAAGCAACGCTTGAAAGCAGCTCATCACGGTTTAGCTTAAAAGCGCGGAGAACAGGCGCTTTCAACTCGGGGTATCAACTTGCACCGCCTTACCCCGCCCTCCCCGGTGTAGCGGCTCAAGTTGAAATTAAAAGCAAAATTTGAAAGCAGTTCATCATGTTGTAGTTTCAAGCGTATAATTCCAAGCACTTTCAACATGGAGTTCATCGGTTCAACCTGCACCGCCCTACCTCGGGCGGCGCCCGGGACAGGAACACGTCGGCCGGACACCGCGCGATCCTCCCGACCGTGCACCAGGGCCGGGTCAATTCTGGGTCCACATTTCCCGGGCAGTGGATTTAACTTTCAATCCACTGAGGGTCTGTTAAGTGATGGTCTATTAACTCATGTATTTAATTTTATCGGTCGCCACCAAAAAGCGGACCCAGCTGGATAGCCCTCGCCACGTCATAGAATACGATGTAATTCAATGACCGAGAGGAGAGAGAGAGAGAGACGCTTCCGCGTGTATGAGGAGGCACCAGGCTTTCGGCATGGCTCCCGTACTCAGTAACCGAGGGTATATCCTGCGTATTGATGACGCGGCGAGTGAGATGCTGAGATCTATCAAAACCCATCGCGCGATCGGGCCGGGTAGATAACCCGTGCCACTTCATAGGATGCCGCGTGACTCATGAAACGATGGTGTAATAGGCCGATTTCGGTATATCGTCTGGGTGAAAGCCCATGGAGAGTTGCGAACAAAGCGTCCGCGTTCGGCGCGGGAAAGCGGGCGCCAGGTTGAATGCCCATACAGAGTTGCGGACAAAGCGTCAGCGCTCAGCGCGGGAAGCGTTATACCGAAATCGGCCTATTCATGGCGGATGGACTGCCCCACCGCGCGGTGCTCTTTGACGGTGAGCTCCCCGCCGCGCAGGTTAGGGTTTAGGATTTAGGGTTTAGGGTTTAGGGTTAATGGTCGTCCCCACCGCACGGTGCTCCTTCACGGTGAGCTCACCGCCGCGCCGCACAACGCCGTCCACGTCGATGACTGTTTGCCCGTAGTGCACCTCCCCGCCCTCGCATAGGGAATATGAATTGGTGCTCGCCACTTCATGCAACGCATTTGCACTCAACACTCCGTCCCTTGCCATGTCACCCAAAACATTCGCAACCCGCGTATCTAGAGTCAAATTCCAATCAAAACACCGTCCTTTGCCACGTCATTCGACACATTTAGAACTGTGGTTTCTAGAGTGAAATGGTATCCTATGCCTTCTTGGGGAGCAAAATTGGCTTTCGATGACGTGGTGAGTGCCGTCTGCCAGGCCCGACCGTCGGCGCCGCCGGAGCCCAGCAGCAGCGCACACGCGGAGATGCTGTTGAGGAAGGGGAAGATGCGGCAGAGCGCCACCTATGAGGGCCCGGTGCATTATGATCACATAATCCAGCACCGCACCACTCAATATGGTAATGTCACCAAAGAGGGGGCCCTCTATAGTCCACGTCAGTATGGTCACTTCGCCTATTCCGATGCCACTCTATATGGCCGATTCACCGAAGAAGAGGCCAGGTATCATCCACGTCATTATGGTCCATTCACCTATCATGACGCCACCTAGAATGGTCGATTCGCCAAAGAGGAGGCCAGGTATGATCCCCGCCAGCTCTTTGTCGGCGGCGGCGGTGGGCATCAGCACGTTGGGCGGCGGTGGGGCCAGGCCGCCGCCACTGGGCCCGCAGTCATGGGCTCACACTCGTCCACTTCTCAGCTCAACCTGAGCCGTGTTTGTCACTGAAACGGTATGAGATCACACGATGTAACCGCAAAGAGTGCTCACGTCACGCCGAAAAGTTGACGGGTGTAAGCCCCTGCCCAAAGCTCGCGTCCGGCGCTATCGTCGCCAGTAGTCAGGGGCTTCGTTCACTCTTGGGCTCAACCTCAGACGTTTGTGTCACTCACGCCGCGTAGCGTGTCATTTAGTTCAGTACACGAGTGTTGAAACATTTCGGTGCATAAAAGAAGTGCTTACGTTGTGCTGAAAAGTGGACGAGTGCAAGCCCCCGCCAGCAGTATCTCCGCCGTCATGCGCGGGTCGCAGGAGATGCAGTCCAGCGACATGCCGCTGCCGTCACGGGCCAAGGACCAGGGGCTTACACTCGTCCACTTCTCAGCTCAACCTGAGCCGTTTTTTGTCACTGAGCCACTGAAACTTCCCAGCGATCACCTCAAACGGTGCAAAAGTTAAGCCGAAAAGTGGACGAGTGTAAGCCCCTGCCAAGGACACCAGGCTTGGCTTGAACCCGTGGGTCCTGGAGCAAAAGTCCGCGTCACCCTCAAACACCAGCACCCCCAGCCAAGGCCCCGAACTCGATTGGTTTATCATATTTATGATTGAAGGCTACTAGTAGGATCAAGATAATTTAGCTAGTGAACCCTCATTACCTGATACGATGCCCGTGTTGAGGAGGAGGCAAACTTCGCACTTTTCCAGAGTACTCCAAATGGCGGTCGCCAATTCTTGAGTGATAGATGGTCGAATCGCCATATTGTGCCATTGTATGGTAAATCTGACCGTCTATTTACTCGAGAATTCCGATTCCCAGAGCGTTGACCGCCATTTGGTGTACCCTGATAAACTGCGAAGAATGTGTACTTCATTATTAACGAGTCAGATGATATCTGGTGCGGGGCCTGACCCCCCGCTCGAAGCCGCTGCCCATGGAGGTGACCAGCTCGGCGGCCAGCTCGAAGTACTGCGTGTCGGGTCCCACGCCGCCGTTGTTGAACTGGGCGCTGTACTCGGGTACCGCCACCGCGGGTCCGAGTGATATGATCCGATATTGATATGAGAGATGGATATGGGAGATCGGACATCAATGAAATAGGGTTGTCGATATGGAATATGGTATATCGATGTGGGATATGGTGTATCGATATGGTCATCTACCATATCGATCTGGTCATCCTGGATATCGATATGGGATATGGTCTCATGATATGGGAGATGACCGTATCGATATGGTCATCTCCCATGGCGATATGGGATATCTTGTGACTCTGCCCAAGCACCGGACAGCGTCACCTCAGAGCCGCGAGAAGCCATGCAACGTACTGAACCCTCCCGGGGATGCGAGAAGCCATGCAATGCACTGAACCCTCACATCTCTGGAGGGCGGTTGCATCGGAGGGGGGTCATATTGAGGTGTGCTATGTCACTACAAGGCACCAATTTGGATCTTTAGCTACCGTGTCCACACCCCAGTGAACCTAGTCTGTCAATGCCTTCAACCGACAGGCCCAAACATAATGATGGAGGGAGAGGAACAGAAACACCTCGCCCTGCCAGTAGTACCACGGCCACTACCGCACCGTCGTCGCCGAGGAAGCATAGGTCAACATCGAGGCTGGGGATGTCCCGCGCCGCAACCCGGGCCCCGTGGGAGGGCCTGCCAGATATTGCCCCGCCGCATCATCGACACGCGTCTTGAGCCCTCGTTCTTTTACTTAAACGACGTGGTGAGCAGCACATACAAGGCCCCTGCCCCGCGTGCATCCAAACCTTCGATGAGGTCCGCGAACAGCTGCTGCCGTACCACGATGTAGCGGCGCAAGTTGCAATTGAGAGCAAGGTGTGAAAGCGATTCATCATAATCAGGGTTCAAGCGCTGACACCAAGCACGGTCAACCCGTGGTCAACCTGAGGCGAATCTGCACCGCCCTGCCTCGAAGATCTCGCGCGACACGTTTACCTCGGTGTTACGGCGCAAGTTGGAATTGAAAGTAAATATTGACAGCAGATGATCGTATCTTAGTTTCCAGCGCTTAGTTCCAGGCAATTTCTATGTGGATTTCATCGGTTCAACCTGCACCGCCTCACCACGGCGGTGGCCGGGAGCAAGGGCCCGACCCTAGTTCCCTTTCCAGGTTGAGCACCTTCGATATAATCCCAACTCGATTGGTTCCGGGACAACACTGCTGCCTCCACAGCTGTGACAGCTGGCAGTTGAGGTGGAAAGTGGACGCCGAGTCAGGCTGATAAGTCGGCGGCAGCAGTGGTGTTCACGTGCGCTTTGAACGAGTAGACAGGGGACGAGCGCAGGGCGGTGGTGGCAGTGGTATATATACGCACTTTGAATAAGCAGAGGGGTCTCTTCATGGACGCTTCAATTGGGCTCCCTCTAGGGGTCTAAATGGGGGGTTAATTGTAGGGCTTTGATCGTTAGACTTGAAATGTAAGACGGACAAATATATAACAGGCAGGACGCCGTGTGGAACCCTGCCGGGAGCCACTCATCTTGGTGGTGCATGGCAGCGGCGCCCGGCGCGCGTAGCGGCTGTAGGTGGGCGTGCACCGGCGGTGAGCCCGGCGCCTGCTGCTGCTGCTGCTGGGGCTAGGGCCAGACGCAGAGTGAAATGACATCCCGTATCGATATCCAGGATGACAGTATCGATACTGTCATCTCCCATGTCGATATCCCATATCCCATATCGATATCCTGGATGACCATATCAATATCCCATATGCCATCCCACATCTCCCATTTCGATACTCCATATCGATATCCCATATCAATATCTGATCTTATCTTGTCACTCTGGCCAGACGGATGATGCCCGCCGCGTCCTATGCTAACCACCTCATACAACTCAAGCAATGAGGGTAACACGCAGGGCAGCGACAGTGGTGTAAAGGTGCACTATGAGTAGACAGTCAGGGATGGCTTGTCAGGCGGCAGTGGTGTAAAGGTGCACTATGAGTAGACAGTCAGGGATGGCTTGTCAGGCGGCAGTGGTGTATAGGTGCACTATGAGTAGACAGTCAGGGATGGCTTGTCAGGCGGCAGTGGTGTACAGGTGCACTATGAGTAGACAGTCAGGGATGGCTTGTCAGGCGGCAGTGGTGTACAGGAGCACTAAGAGTAGACAGTCAGGGATGGCTTGCCAGGCCCCGGACGGCGGCAACACGTTTGCTGACAGATAGGTCATCTGTCACGCGGGCATCCAGCAGGGCAGCGGCAGTAGCGTACAGGTGCGAGAGAGACGCGTCAGCGTGTGTGTGGAGGCACCAGGCTTCCGCCTTGGCCCCGTGTTTACAAGTGTACGACTAGCTTCAATCAGGAGATGCCGTGCAAGGCCGTATGTTTGATGACCGATAAAGCATAATATGTGAGTCACGCCCTGCCTGCTGCAGCGGCTCGCGCCACTGCTGCTGCTGCGCAGCCGCCGCTGCCTCAGTCTGCCACTGCTGCGCCGGCGGCTGCTCCTCGTTCTAGGGTCACGAACACTCAATGTGACATACTCATTAACCCAATACTCATGAGTTGAAACATTCTTCAGCAACACAATCTAGGCCGCCGCCTGGCAGGGGAAACTGGCTGACAGAAGATTTGCTTTGAATGTCATATTATGAATTGAACAGTCACGCGGCCGTGGCGGCCGAACGCCTCGCTTAAGGTGCAATACAGGTAAGTCGCTCAAAGTACACGGCATTCGTCTACTCGCCCGTCCCTCCAAACCCCCCACGCCGCTGTGTGGGTGGGACGGAGTATGGGGGTGACATTGAGGCTGACTTATGAAGCACCAATAGTAAGCCCTTGAGCGGACATGCCTTCACCCAAGCCTGTAGAAAAAACAGAAAAGAGAAAACGCCCGGCCCTACCTCGTGCTGCTGCTGCTCCTGGTGGTGGTTTTGCGGCGCGTGTACCAGCTTGACCAGCCGGTCGGCGGCGGCGGCGGCCTGGGAGGGGTTCCGCTGCCCCTGCGGCCAGGGCCGATCATCATAATGCCCTATACATCATAATGTACCGATGATAGAACAACACATCATAATGCACAGAGCATCATAACACAATGAACATCACAATGAGGCGATAATACTACACAGTTTTGAGACTTGGACTCAGTTCGGATGCATCGTGGTTAATTTAACCCCCCCTCATCATATTCCTGATCTCGGCACAAACACGTGTTTCGCCAGTGAAAACGTTATATCGCCCGGGTTCGCAGGAATATTGTCCCGCATTCCAACGTTAGTTTTCGCGATGTCGAGTCAGTGTCAGGTCCGTTTCCCAGAATTTCACACTGAAAATGGGGGGACTCCAACCGAGCTGATGACCGGGAAAAAAACTGCGTAGTAGATAAACATCATAATACGCTGAAGATTTTAATGAAACGATGTTTACACACCCTGCCTGCTGCCCGGGCGCCCAATGCTGCCCCTGCGGTGGCTCACCGGGGCGGATGAAGAACGACAGGTCGTCAGCCGCCGGGGCCACGTACCAGGGGCTTTCACTCGTCCACTTCTCAGCTCAACGTAAGCACTTTTTGCGGGATACGCTGGGTGCCTTCAGTAGATATGGGTCATGACTGGTTAGAAATTGGACACAAAACGTCTCATTGACCAAAAGGGCTTAGGTTGGGCTGAAAAGCTTCGCATATTCACGGAGGTGATCTATTGCTGATTAGGAATTTGTCCCTTTTCTTGACTCAATTCGTCGGCCGAAGCTTAATAATTGAGCTTCCAACACGAGTTGACTCAAGAAAAGGGACAAATCCCTAAAAGGCAATAGATCACCTCTGTGAATATGCGCAGAGTGGACGAGTGTAAGCCCCTGCCACGTATGCGACGAAGGGGCCGGCGGGGAGGGGGTCGGCGGCGGCGGCGGCGGAACTGCCCCCGCCCCCCCGCTTCGTCCACGCCGGCCTCTGCGGCGGCTTCTCTCGCTCCTATGCATAGTGCAAAACGTATAATGCTTCGTCACGTCATGCTATCATGTTGCTCAATGAATCAGGGCATTAGGCTCCCCTCTGGGAGTCTGAATGGGGGGTTTACTGTAGGTTTTTGATCGTTAGATATGAAATTTAACGCGGACAAATATGTTGAACGCAGCGAATGACAAATACGAGTAGCTCTATAGCTCATAACCCGTTTTCGATCAGCAGTTTTGGAAACGATTTCTTCAGCCTTAGATCTCCCAGAATCCCAGAATCGCCCAAAAACGAGGCTTGAAGACGGGCGTATCTGCGGATATAAATAGTTTCTGACCACGGGTTGTGAGCAGTACTGGTAATGAATCCACCCCTACCCGCTCGAGCTCTACCGCGGCCCGCAGCCAGGGGCTTACATTCGTCCACTTCTCAGCTCAACCTGAGCCGCTCTGATCACTGAAACTCACTGAAACCACCCACCGTATCCCGCAAAGAGTGCTCATGTCAGGCCGAAACGGGATGAGTGTAAGCCCCTGCCCGCAGCCAGTCAGCGGTGCACCTCTCCTCCTCCGCCTCCGCCTCCGCCACCAGTCGGTCCCCCGTGAAGGGCCTGGCATAAATACGTGCACAACTCCAGGCAGGCGGCGTTTCAGTCACTGCAAGAGGGGTTGGCGAATGTGTTGAAGGAAACAACGCGGGTCGGACTGGTTTCAACATGTGCTGGACTGGTTCCAACATGGGCTGGACAGCTTTCAACACGGGTTGGACTGATTGCAACACTGGCTGGACTGGTTTCAAATAGTTGGACTGGACTGCTTTCAACGCGAATGGACTGGTTCCAACGCGTGTTGTATTGGTTTCAACACGGGTTGCGCGGGTTGGACTGCTCTCAACACGGGCTGGACTGTACGCAGTTTCTGGCAGGCCCTACGGCTGCTTCGGCCGCGACGACCTCCTCCCAGGGGCTGACACTAGTGCACTGCTCAGCTCAACATAAACACTTTTTGGTGGAGTAGTTATTGAGTTTCCGTCAAAAAAGGGCTCAGGTTGAGCAGAATAGTGGACGAGTGTAAGCCCCTGCCTCCTCCGCCGCCTCCGCCGCCACAGTGGCCGCCGCCGCCGCCAGCGCCGCCGCCACCGACCCCGCGGCGTGCAACGGCACCATGGTGACGTCGTCCACCGCTAACTCCTGAAGCAGCCCGGCCAGCGGCGTGTCCCTCACCTCGCCAGCCGTGCCAGCGAGGCCATCGGTGTCGGCATCAGCCGTCAATCCGGCATCCATAATTGGAGGAACTGGCTCGGGAAACTCCTCCAGCCAAGGCCCGGTGGATTACAGGGTAGTTGCTCATGAGAGTGCCTGGCGATCAGTCAGCCAACACGAACCGAGTCCATGCGACTGTATGAGTATTCATCCTGAAGGTAAGTATGCTCGGATCTAGGATCGAGTCATTTTTTTCAACATCAAGCCCCTTGCCCTGCCTCTAGTTCGCGCCTTGGGCGGGTGAGCAAGCGGTCGGTCGGCAGCTTCCAGTCCAGCTCCAGCTGCGCGTTGGTGCTCAGCGGCGGAACCGGCCGGACAACAGGGCCTCACACCGCGTCCTGACTGTTTGCTCATAGTGCACCTGAACACCACTGCAACTGCCGCCATGCACACGTCCCTGACTGTTTGCTCATAGTGCACCTGTACACCACTGCCGCCGCCTTGCACGCTCACCACGTTACAGGCTCGCACTTACCTCAAGATACGACGGTTTAAAGGGTGTCAACAGCATGCTCGCCACGTCACAGGGTGTCACTTAACTCAAGACACGAAGGGTTCAAACGTGGCGGAACACGTGGCAGTATGGAGTATCCACGGCCGGACACGTCACAGAGTGCCAATTGACTCAAGATACAAGGGTTCAATCCGAGGCAGGTATATAGATGTGCTCTGCTGGTTCCTACTTGAGCTTGAAGCGGCGGACAAGTGCGTGCAGCGCCTCGGCCCCCGACCGACCAGACGCCGCCGCGGTCGCTCCAAACATTGGCACGGGGATCTCGTCGATGGCGAAGCCCGCGTCCGGGATGTAGCGGCGCAAGCAAAGTGACAAGATATGATCCGCTATCGATATGGGAGATCGATATGAGAGATCGGACATCAATGGGATATCGATAGGAATATCGATATGGAATATGGGTCATCGATATGGTATATGGTATATCGATATAGTTATCTACCATATCCATATGATCATCCTGGATATCAATATGGGATATTGGCTAATGATATGGGAGATGACAGTATCGATATGGTCATTATTCATTTCGATATGGGATATCTTGTCACTCTGGGCGCAAGTTGAAAGCGAAACGTGAATGCAGTCCATCACATGCTAAGCTTCAAGCGCTGAAACCAAGCGCGGTCAACGCGGGGTCAGCATGGGGTCAGCCTGCACCGCCCTACTGGGATGGAGAACTCATGCCCCTTGATAAAGGGGCGCAAAATGACTGTGAAAGCAAAACTTGAAAGCAGTTTATGATAATTTAGTTTTTAGCGTTGAAACCAGGCGCTTCCAATACAGGTGTCAACCAGAGTGACAATATATGATCCGATATCGATATGGGAGATCGATGTGGGACATCGATATGGGAGATCGGACATCATTGGGATATCGATAGGAATATCGATATGGAATATGGGTTATCGATATGGGATATGGTATGTCCATATGGTAATCTACCATTTCGATATGGTCATCCTGGATACCGATATAGGATGTGGGCTAATGATATGGGAGATGACAGTATCGATATGGTCATCTCCTATATCGATGTGGGCTATCGTGTCACTCTGATCGACAGGCGTGACCCCGCCATGACGAGCGCGGCGGAGCGGCGCATGGCCTTGTCGAACCCGGCGCGGGCGGCGGCGAGTGAGCTAGCAGCGGCGGCGGCGGCGGCGCTGCCGCTACTGGCGGCGACGGCGCCGCTACCGGCAGCGGCGGCGGCGGCGGCTGCGCTCGTGCCAGCTGTGTTGCCAGCTGTGTGGCCAGGTACGTGGCCAGCTGTGTTGCCAGCTGTGGCGGGCCCCGGCTGTAGCGGCGCAAGTTGCAATTGAAACCAAAAATTGAAACCAGTTCCTGATATTTTAGTGTCAAGAGCTTGGTTCCAGGCGGTTTGAACATGGGTTTGATAGGTCCAATCTGCACCATCCTACCCGGCCCCCAGCGCGCCCCGGCGATGAGCGCCATGGTGTCCGCCCCGGTGGTCGACCGACCGTGGCGGATGCGCGTCGCTGGCACCTCCAGGGTTGCGAGGCGGCGGCGTGTCGGGTGCGGACCTGAGCTGCCCCCTGGCCCCGGCCCCGTAACCGGCTCCGGTCCCGGCCCCGGTGCCTAGAGCCAGGTAACTAATGCTCCACATGTCATACGATGGCTCTGCAATGTGGTGGATGGGACGGCGAGCACCGGTACACTGTGTGGTGGATGACGAGGCGAGCGCCGTCACACTGTGTGGTGGATGACGAGTCGAGCACCGATACAATTTGTAGTAGATGACATGGTGGGAATTGGTACACTACGTGGTGGCTGATGGTCACGGGGGTAGTAGCATTATATCCCCAGCCCCACCTCTCGGTACTGTTCCCAGTCCACGGCAGACGGTCCGCCCACCGGGGCCGCCCCCGGGGACTGGGAGCCCGCCCATGCCCCCGCGGCATCCCACGCCGACGCCGAGCCCCAGACCAGGGCCTCATGCGGCGTTCCTGCTTCAGGTTGACCTCAGCAAATAAGTTAAAAAAACGAAAGACTTCTCAAGTTGAGCTGGAAAGAGGGAAAGTGACATGCCAAGGAGAAGGATATGGGGTACGTTCACGAGTACACAAGTGTGCTATGAGCAAAGATACAGGTGGAGCTGGAAAGGGGACATGGGTGATGCCCTGCCCCCAACCGCAGTTGCTTCGTACTTTGCGCAACTTTGAGAATAAGTGGGATAAATTGAGTGGCTTCAGTGCGAAAGCGTTTCAAGTTGAGCTAAAAAAAGGGGACACGTGTACGGCCCTGCCCCCAACCGCAGTTGCTCCGTCAGGCGTCAAGGTAATTTCTCCGTCTTCGTCCTCGGGGGTCATGTCGAAATCCATTTCATCCATTTCGCTCATCGGAAGCGGAGGCGGTGGCGGGGGCGGCGGCGTCGGCGGCAGCGGCGGTGGCGGCGGTGGAAGCTGAGGCTCAAGCTCCAGCAGCCAGGGCCTGGCTCTCATTACCGTTTCAGCTAAACATGAACCATCTTCGAGGTTTTCAGCGGTGTTACTCAAGGACAAAACAGCACAATTACAGCTGTGCAAGTATAACGAGAAGATGACGCCATGCAAGGCCATGCCAGCAGCTGCGCGAGTCTCTCCGGCAGCTAGGGCCGAACAAAACATGTTTCGCTGGTTATTATTATGCTGAGTGCTGAATGCAGGGCATATGTATGTATCTATGTATTGCCGTGGTGAGCGTTTTTACTGGTCCTCACCGGCGGCAGGTCGAGCGCCGGGCGCTCCACTTCGACCATCATGGTTTCAAGAACCACCAGGCGCGCGATGTTCTCCGAAGCCTCAGGGGGCAAACCTCGCAGCAGCACCGCGGGGCAGGGCCTGACAGCACATTCCTTCCCAGCTTCACGTGAGCACTTCCGAGGGATACGCCGGTGGTTTCAGGGACATAACGGCTCAAATGACTGAGGGGAAATAGTGCCCGTGTTCACAACAAGCAAACGGAACCATGGGGGCAGCCTGGAGGATCTGTATTTAAAAGATTGGAATAGAAACGTGTGTACGACCCTACCGCCGGGTGGTTGCCGGAGCAGCGCACCGGCGGCGCGCGCATCTCCGGCACTTCCATCGGTTGCATGACTATGGTAACCACGGCAGAGGGTCGAGTAACTTCCTCCACATCATGTACCACCACATTGTGAACACACTCGTCTTGCTTATTGAATTACGTCGTCAGGACGTCTTCATGCGCAGTCACCCTGACGGTCAGTCGCGCTCCGAACTGGATGAGAGTCGTTCTTATGAATGACCGCCCAGCCGCCGCTGGCTCGAAGGCGGGGGCGGCGAGTGCGGCGAGGTCGATGTTGTCATACGCGTCGCAGTCGGTGAGCTGTAAGAGCAGGTCGCGACACTGCATGGTGCGGGATGAGGTTCACATTGACT
>Ga0307489_10000521_pt1 | contig 23533 bp, 35 predicted proteins | sample SB12metaG_FD_202247 | JGI IMG/M metagenome (GOLD analysis project Ga0307489, IMG submission 202247) | Sea-ice brine microbial communities from Beaufort Sea near Barrow, Alaska, United States - SB 1.2 | ecosystem: Environmental > Aquatic > Marine > Coastal | place: USA: Alaska | collected... | reverse complement strand
TCTGTTGGAGGTAAGAAAATTTACCGTAGGGCTGACCTCATACGTTTAAAAAATAGTGATCCTTCACGTTATGAATCTCTCGGAGATGAAATCTATCGGGCATACGCAGAAGGACGCGTTAAATAATATTATAATTAACACTGGAGTTAATTCACATGGCATTAGGTACTAATCACGTAACAGGCTCAACAGCAGCCGCCTTTATCCCCGAATTATGGTCGGATGAAGTAATCGCTGGCTACAAGAAGAATCTTGTACTAGCTAATCTAGTAACTCGTATGAGTCACGTAGGTAAGAAAGGTGATTCAATTCACATTCCTTCACCTAGTCGTGGCGCTGCAAACGCAAAAGCTGCAAGCACCCAAGTAGTGCTTAACTCTCCTGCAACCGCAGACATTCAAGTTCTAATCAACAAGCACTATGAATATTCAACTTTGATTGAAGACATTGTAGAGAAGCAAGCATTATCCTCTCTACGTAGGTTCTACACTGATGACGCAGGTTATGCCCTAGCTACTCAAGTAGACGCTGATCTTTTCGGTCTAGTTCCTGCCTTAAATGGCGGTACTCAGTTAGGTGGTGATGGCGGTAGTTCTGCTGCTGACATGACTGATGCTGGTATCCGTAAGTTTATGCTTGTTTTGGACAACAATGACGTACCTATGACAGGTCGTTCTTTGGTAATCCCTCCTGTCGCTAAGAGTGACTTGTTGGGTATTGCACGTTTCACTGAGCAAGCTTTTGTTGGTAGTGGTGACGCTATTAAGACGGGTATGATTGGTAATGTGTATGGTGTAGAAGTATTTGTATCTTCTGCTTGCCCTACCGCCAGTAGTAACCGTGTAGCTGTTATGTTGCACAAAGATGCTTTGGTACTCGCAGAGCAACAGAGTGTTCGTTCACAGACTCAATACCAGCAGCAGTATCTTGGTGACTTGTTCACTGCGGATACTATCTACGGTGTTAAAGAGTTGCGTGACAACGCTGGTGTTAGCATTCTTGTTCCGTCAACCTAATCAGTGCGAGGTGCATTGATCTTTCACAAGCTTAACTTAGTTAAGTAGTTGACATCAATAGAGGCCCTTACTACGGTGAGGGCTTCTACTTACTTAAAGTATCTAGGAAATTATATGCCCATCTACTCTTATAAGTGCGAAGACGATCACGTAACAGATCACTTATGCCCTATCTCAGACCGTAACAATACAAAATTATGTAAGGTTTGTAGAGCCGATGCTCATATGATTATCACCCCTGTTAAAGTATCCTTAGATCCGTCTGATCCAGCCTTTGCTGGTACTTGGATGACTTGGGAACGTAACAGGGCTAAACAAATGAAACAAGAATTACGATTAGAGAAAAAAAGGGAGGGATAACCTATCTTTGGATTTCCTATAGAAGCTATTACCATGATTATGAGCGTCATAGGTGGCGGTGTAATGAAGATGTGGTCGCAGGGACAGTCTGATAAGGCTGACCAGCAAAAAGCCCTCATACAGCGATTCTCGGCCTCTGAGGACAGTGTACAGTCTGCTAGGGCTTACCAGAACCCAAATGCCCAGTGGATTAGACGTTTTCTAGTTGTATCCTTTATGGGGATGGCTTGTTTTATTCTTATTGCTCCTGTATTGGGATTCGATACAGTAGTTCCTGTAGAAGTAACGAGTGGGTTTAAGTTCTTATTTTTAGACTTTACTAATACAGTGACAGAGTGGCGATCACTACAAGGAATGGTTACTCCTGAGTGGCTTCCTCATGCAATTATGGCTGTCGTAGGTATGTACTTTGGTCAGTCGATAGTTTCACGTAAATAAATTTTAACACAAGGTAAAGACTCATGGGACTAGATAGAGGCTTGAACTCGTCATCCACTAATCCGTTAGGGATTGATGATGATGACTATACAGCAACGACAAGGGGCGCTCAGGGCCCAAAGGGAGACGATGGTGCTTCCACTCAAGACTACATAGATAAATACAATACTGTAGTATCAAGCGCAGCCGCAGCTTCTGTAAATGAGACTAACTCAGCTACATCAGCTACATCCTCTGCTAACTCAGCTACAGCATCAAGTAACTCAGCAACGGCATCAGCTAGTTCAGCTACTGACTCGGCTGCTTCTGCAACTACGGCAAGCACTAAAGCCTCAGAAGCAAGTACCTCAGCCACTAACTCGGCTAACTCTGCTACTGCTTCAGCTAACAGTGCCACTGCATCTGCTAATAGCGCCACTGCTTCAGCTAACTCAGCTACAGCAAGTGCTAACAGTGCCTCTACAGCCACTACACAAGCTTCCTTAGCTACAACTAACGGACAAGCACAGGTTACTTTAGCTACCACTCAGGCTGGCACAGCAACTACCAAAGCTTCTGAAGCCAGTACCTCAGCTACCAACGCAGCTACAAGTGCAACTAACTCGGCTAACTCAGCCACAGCATCTGCTAACTCAGCTACGGGTGCGGCTTCATCAGCATCTACAGCAACCACCAAAGCATCCGAATCAGCTACTTCAGCTACCAACGCAGCCAATAGTGCCGCCTCTGCTGCCGCAGCATTCGATGATTTTGATGACAAGTATCTAGGTGCTAAAGGATCTGAACCATCGACTGATAATGATGGGGATGCTTTAGTCGTAGGCAACCTGTACTTTCTAACTGGCACAGGTATGCAAGTGTATGACGGGGCTAACTGGATAGCAGCTAGTTCATCGGGCAACGTGTCGCTTTATTCCTACGAATATATCGCCACCGCAGGACAGACTTCATTCTCAGGCGCAGACGTAAATGGTCAGACCCTCAGTTACACAGCGAATAATATCCATGTGACTTATGGTGGTTTAGACATTCCTAAAGCTGACTATGTGGCGACAAACGGAACTACAGTAGTCCTAGACGATGGGGCGGTAGTTGGCACGATTGTTCGCATAGTTGCTTTCCAATCATTCGTGGTGGCTAACACCTATACACAAGCACAGACCGACAGTTTACTTGATGCAAAGCTAGACGACTCACAAGTTGGTACAACTGCTAACAAACTGGTTGCGTTAGATGGAACAGCTAAATTACCAGCCGTTGATGGAAGTCAGCTTACTGGATTAGTAGGTGGAGGCCCGTCACTTGGAACCAACAGCGTTATTCGCACCAACTCCAAAGTCATAGCAGAGAACATTACATTCGCTGGCACTGAGAATGGTATGACCATAGGGCCAATTACAATTAACTCAGGCTACACAGTAACAGTAGCATCTGGAAGTACGTGGGTGGTCTTATGAGTACAGTTAAGTGCAACGATATAACAAACGTCACAGGTGGCATACCTACTGTTAAAGGTCAGCAGCTAATACCTACGGCTTGGGTGAACTTTAATGGCACAGGTACAGTGGCTATTAGGGACAGTGAGAATGTGAGTAGTATTACTGATCATGCTTCGGGTGACTACACGGTTACGTTTGCAACACAAATGGCTAACGCTAATTACGCATCGGGAGGATCGGCAGGTGCTTCCACAGGAAGCCAGAGAAGCATCGCACAACCCTTTGATTCGTTCAATCCGACTACTAGCAGTTGTCGATATAATACTGTTTATGCAAATAACTCGCTTTATGATGCTCCAACGATTTCAATAATAGTCTTAGGAGGCCAAGCATAATGTCCACAATCAAAGCAAACACCCTCCTGCACTCAGACGGCTCAACAACGACTCAGCCTAGTATTCCAGCGTTAGATAAGCGTATGGCAAAGGCTTGGGTTAACTTTGTAGAAAACACAGTAGTTATTAATGACTCTTATAACGTCAGTTCTGTTACTGATAATAGTACAGGTGTGTTCACTGTTAACTTTGCCGTAAATATGTCTAGCGCAAATTACGTTGCTTTAGGAACACCGTACCATCATGGGGGTGTAGCTGCGTCGGGTATGCTTTCCATCGCTAATATTCCAACAACGTCCTCTGTTCAATTTTATAGGGCTAATGGAGTAGATGGAGCAAATTATGAAATTACAAATGGAACCGACAGCATTCTAGTATTCGGAAATTAAAGGAACAAACTAATGAAAATCATATACCAACAAACAGACGGCAGTGTAGCCGTAATAACCCCCGCAGCTAACTGTTCCTTAACTGATGCACAGACTGCTTTGAAAGACGTACCAACAGGACTCAAGTTTAAGATTGTGGACGACTCAGTTGTCCCTTCAGACAGAGTATTTCGGAATGCGTGGACAGTTGATGAGGCTACGTTGACGGATGGAGTGGGTGCATGAGTAGCATAATTAGAGGTGATGATAATCTTGATTCGGCTACTGTTAGTAAGGAGTTTTCTCAATCAAGAATATATGTAGACGGGGCGGTAACTGGTTTACCATCAACAAACACGCGTATAGCAAGATTTGCCAATACTGTTCAATCAATAGGCTCGGACATTACTTACACTGACTCAGCATCATTAGGTGGTAAATTTGTTATCAATACGGCAGGGGTTTATAACGTTGCTTATATCTCAGTGTTTAATGCCTCCACTTGGACAGGAATTAGCGTTAACTCCACCCAATTATCAACATACATAAACTCCATCACACCCCCAGAAGGCCGCATAGCCGTAACACAAACAACGGCCCTAAATATACCAAATCAAGTTTCTGTCAGTTATAGGTTTGCTGCTGGGGACATTGTACGCGCACATATAGGTAACGGGGTAGTAACAACGGCAACAGGTCGGGCAGGTACAGCGTTTGTTATTGAGAGGATTTCGTAATGCTACATTTTAAAGACAGTGCAGATGGTTATTATGCTTTTGAAGATGATGCGCCTAAAGAATGGTACTCGCATTTAATACCAGCAGATGCGGAGACATTACCTGACGACCCACAAGCCTACTCATACTTACGAGCAACAGCTTACGCAGCACTCAACCAAGATGAGATGCGCTATGACGACCTCATCAACTCAACAACCACATGGCAAGATGCTATCGCTGCCATCAAAACGGAGTACCCGAAATGATTACAGTAGACATGACAAAAGCCAAAGTCATTGCACACGATGCAAGACGAGCCGCACGAAACGCAGCGTTTGCCCCCTTAGACATTAAGGCCACCATCCCTGCCGAGAGTGAAGCAGCAGAAGCATCACGGGCAACCATTCGCACCAACGATGCAGCATTGCAAGTAAGTATGGATGCAGCCTCAGATGCGGATGCGCTAAAGGCATTGATGCCAGCAGGAGAGTAGACGATGACTAAAAGTGCAACAAGAGTAGCGGCTGATAAGGTCACGTTTACTCAAACAGAAGTCACCTCTGCGATTACAGCAGGAGACACCGCAGCTAGGGCTGGCAGGAAGAATTTGATTCTGAATGGCGACTATACAGTTTGGCAAAGAAGTGAAAGCGCAACGGCTCTTACAACGGACATTTATTCCTCTGTTGATCGCTGGAAAACTCGTGTAAATGACACCTCAGAATTTACAGTTTCTAAATCTAGTGAATCACCCTCTGGTTTTGCCTCTTCTTGTAAATGGGATTGCACTACAGCAAATGCTTCTCCTAGTTCTGGTGTATCTATTATCCACCAACAAGCGATGGAAGGACAAAACTTACAACATTTACAGTATGGTTTAGCCACAGCAAAATCTGTAACGGCATCTTTTTGGGTTCGTGGGACTGTAACGGGAGTCTACACTGTAGGTCTTTATTCCCCTGATGGTAATAGGCACATAGAGAGTTCTTATACAATTGGCAGTGCCAATACATGGGAACATAAAACGATAACATTTGCAGGTGACACAGGCGGCACACTCAACAATGACACAGGTGAGGGTATGCGGTTATGGTTTTGGTTAGGTGGTGGCTCTGGCTTTAGTAGTGGAACACAGGCTACAAGTTGGGCTGCATACAGTCAAGCTAATGTATTAGCAGACAGTCAGGTTAACCTTGCAAGTAGCACCTCTAATGATTGGTACATTGCAGGAGTCCAGCTTGAGGTTGGCTCAGGCACTGACTTTGAGCATCGGAGCTTCGGGGAAGAGTTAGCGTTGTGTCAGCGTTATTATTGTTCATCTTATAAGGTTGGACAGTATGCTGGTGGAAACCATGCTGATACTTGTATACGAGAAGTTTCAAATGGATATAATTATCAGAATATAGGGAATTTTAATTTCCCTGTCCAAATGAGAACTGCACCAACTGTTATAATTTATAATCCTATAACTGGAACTGTAAATAGTTTTATAGGTGATAGTTCTAATTATTCTAATGCAGTTAGTCACCCTTCAACAAATACTGGTTGTAATTTTTACACAAATGGAGTGGCTGTAAGCCAAACTGTATTTATTAGTATACACGCTACCTTTAATGCGGAGTTATAACATGATTGAAAATCAAACAGCATGGATAACCTCCTGCAAACTACAAAACTCTGGCTGGCTAGTCAATGGCACTATGGGCGTACCCAATGACCCTGCCAACCGAGACTGTCAAGATGTACTACAGTGGATAGCAGAGGGTAACACTCCTGCCCCACAGTACACTGATGCAGAGATAGCAGCCAACACTCAAGCAGAACTAAACGCAACCAGCCAAGCATACTTAGCATCAACCGATTGGTACATCACTCGCCATGCTGAGACAGGTGTAGCAGTGCCAGATGATGTGACTACAGCTAGGGCAGCAGCAAGGGCAGCGATTGTATGAGCATAGAGTACAGAGGTGAAAAGTTCTCAGGTTATAACAAGCCAAAAGCATCTGCCAAAGGCAAGAAGTCTCACGTTGTCTTGATAAAAGATGATGGAAAGGATCGCATGATCCGCTTTGGCGAAAAGGGAGCATCAACGGCTGGTAAACCTAAAGCTGGTGAGTCAGACGCAATGAAAGCTAAGAGAGCCAGTTTTAAAGCGAGGCACGGTAAGAACATAGCTAAAGGTAAAACCAGTGCAGCCTATTGGTCAGCAAAGGTAAAATGGTAGGAGAATAGTATGTCATACGGAACTAAGTTAGTATCCCCTCCAAAGAAGGGAAAGAAAAAGAAGGTTAAAAAATAATGAAAGGCGTTACACATTATCTAAAGAATGGTAAAGCATACACAGGTAAGACTCATAAGCATCCGTCAGGTAAACTTATGACAGGTGCAAAACACACTGCTTCTAGTAAGCCTCTAACCCATAAAAAACCTAAGTCATAATGTATGCTCTTGTAGTAGCTACTATGCTTTCAGTAAGTACAGAACCTGCACTGCCTGTTATGGTATCTAGTTATCCAACTCTTAAAAAGTGTAGAGTGGAGTTACTGGTAGTAGCTAAAGAGTTAGACTATAGATTAGTTACAAATCCTATTCTTGGCTATGCAGTTCAGAAAGAAACTGAAGATAAAACTACTATAGCATTCTGTATACGAAACATTGAGAGTATATAATGAATTCTAGTCCTTTAGAGATATACCCAGTTCACGTAGCTCCTGCCCTTGCGCCTATGGGACAGGGTTTACTTATTGAACCATCTGTCAACAGAGTTAACGCTGAGTACCTAGTAGTACAACCATCAAGAGAACCATACGGGATTCCCGTAGAGTATACAAAGAGGGTCTGGGTATGTTAGCAGAACTGGCTATTGCGAATGCTGCCTTTGCAGTTATCAAAACTACACTAGCTAACGGAAAAGAGATTGCTGATGCTGGATCTGCCCTAACTAAATACTTTGGTGCAAGTCAGAGTATTGAAAACAAGATTAAGTCTGGTAATGGTGATGTACTAGGAGCATACCAAGCTAAACAGCAAATAGAGAAGCAAGAGAAAGAATTAGAGTTTATGCTCAATAAACAAGGTCTTCTAGGATACTATAAGTATCAGCAGTTTAGAGATGAATATTATAAGAAACAAAAAGCTGATGTTAAGAAACAAAAGGCACAAGCTAAAGAAATTAAAGAGACTATGGTACTGGCAGGACAAGTGATAGGAATACTCGTAACTGTTCTAGCTGCTTTCTTTGGCGTAGTTATGTATCTTAAATATTAAAAGTGAGTGATACTAAATTGACAGAACAAGATAAAGATGAAATAGCTGAGTTAGCTGCACAGAAAGCCTATGATCGTTTTTACCTTTCAGTAGGTAAGTCAGTCGTTAAGAAACTGATGTGGATTATAGGCGCAAGTGCTTTTGCTTGTTGGTTATATTTTAAAGAAGGAACATTATGATTTATAGAGATATTATAAATGAAGTGCTGCGGAGATTACGAGAAGATCAGATGACTGATTGGTCTGGTAATCTTTCTTCAGCAAACGGCCCTACTGACTATCATAAAATGGTTGGTGATTTTGTCAATGATGCAAAGTATGAAGTAGAGCATTATTGGGATTGGCAAGTATTACGAGTTACGTCTGCTATCTCTACAAGTGATGGTGTTATGTCTTACTCCCTTTTAGGTGCAGGAAGAGACTTTAAAGTATTAGATGTCATTGATACTTCAACAGGTACTATCTTAAACCAAATGTCTAGTGCTGACATAAACACTAGAGTATTTCCCACAGCTAACATAGCTAAAGGTGAGCCCTCTTCTTACGGTTTTAACGGTATTGATGATAACTTAGATATGGTGGTTGATGTATGGCCTCTACCTAATGACACAAGACGAATTAACTTTAACGTAGTTAAGCCACAAGACAAGCTTCAATTAGCTGAGACTCACTGTTACGTCAATGAGCAAGCAGTTATCTTAGGTGCTTATATGAGGGCCCTAGCTGAACGTGGTGAAGATGGTGGTACTCAGGTATCAGTAGCCGCAGGAGAGTACGTCAACATCCTATCTAGAGCCGTACAGATTGATGCTGGTAAGACTCAGATGGAGATGACTTGGTATGCCAACTAAGCAATTAAACCCTTTAGTTCTAGACTCTGTAGGTGTATTTGGGTTAAACACTCAAGCTAACGCCTCTAGTCTAGATCACAGGTGGTTAGTTAACGCAGACAATATAATGATTAACTCAGAGGGTCGTCTGACTTCTCGTAAGGGTATTCAGGCTATCTCTGCTACTGTAGGTAACTACCCAGTTAAATCTCTGCATTGGCATCAATATGCTAATGGCACTGCTAACTTAATCTCTTCAGCTAACAATAAGATTTGGAAGATTAACTCTAGTGCTGTACCTCAAGTAAATACTGAACAAACATTCGCAGGTACTCCACAGACTATTACAGGCGATAACTGGCAGTGGATACAGTACGATGATGACTCTATTGGTGTTCAAGCAGGACACAGGCCCATACACTTTACTTCAGACACAGGAGTATGGTCAGACTTAGAAGATACAGCGCATTACTCAGCATCTACAAACATAACTACTTTTGATCCTTCTACTATGTTGTCTCAGTACGGTCGTCTATGGGCGGCAGGATTTACTGAAGATAAACAAACTATACTGTACTCTCGGACATTAGAACATCATAAATGGACAGGGACAGGGTCTGGTGCTTTAAACATGAAATCAGTCTGGGGTTACGATGATATTGTAGCCTTAGAATCTTTTAATGGTAAGTTGATTATATTCGGTAAGAACAACATAGCCATCTATAATGATCCGTTTGATCCTAGTGCTACTACTTTTGCTTTAGATGAAGTAATACAAGGTGTAGGGTGTATCGCTAGAGATTCTATACAAGCCTTTGGTGATGATGTTTTATTCTTAGCTGCTGATGGCGTTAGGTCGCTGAACCGTACTAAGATCCAAGACAAGATGCCCTTAACAGACTTGACTAAGAATGTCAAGAATGATATTATCAAACACATTACATCGTCTAATCCAGACGACATTAAATCAGAATATAACACATCAGGTGGTTATTATGTCTTATCCTTCACAGGAATTAATGAGACGTACATCTTAGATTTTAAAGTAATAAACCCAGACAACACCCCTAGAATTACTAAGTGGCTATTCGATAAAAACCGTAGTCCTAAGTCTTTCTTATCGTTAAGCACTGGTCAATTATATTTAGGTCTAGGATCAAGTAATTTTAATGGTGTGATAGCTACGTATGATAACTATTACGATCTAGACTACTCAGGTTCTACTGCCGTATATAAGACTTACCAGACTACATTTAAGACAGTCTGGATGGACTTTGGTGTGCCCCACTCTGCTAAACTACTGAAACAATTCTCTTGTGTTATAGACGGAGGCCGTGAACAGGACGTTACGGTTAAATGGTTTAGAGACTACAACATTACACAAGGTAACTCAGCTACGTTTAACTTGACCCCTGTTTCATCAGGAACTACGGCTGTATACGGGGCCAGCACTAGCTTATTCGGAACTTCTAAATACTCTCCATTGTTTTTCCCTAGAGAGTATAAAGTCAATATGAGTAAATCAGCTAAAACAGTCCAGATAGAAATGATAAATTTAATTAATGGATTTAAAGGCTCGCTTCAAAGCATGACAGTCCTAGCAAAAGAAGGCAAAATACGATGAGTAATTATACAGTACAAGTAGCGTGGTCGGGAAAAGATGCGCTTGCAGACTCTAATCCAGCTAAGGTTGTCTCAGGTGATGATTTTAATACTGAATTTGTATCTGTACAGACAGCAGTTAACTCCAAAGCAAACTTAAACGGAGATCCACTAGAAGTATTTAGTGCGTCTAAAGCAACTACAGGTGACAACACAACTAAAGTAGCTACTACGTCTTTTGTTGCTACTGCTATTACTGCGGCAGCGCCTACAGCAGCTACTGTCAATGGCCTTGCCTATCCAGTAGGGTCTGTCTATACCTCAGTAGTAGCGACTAACCCTGCTACTTTGTTAGGTGTAGGTACATGGTCAGCCTTTGGTGCAGGTAAGGTACTGATAGGTATTGATGCATCAGATGCTTCTTTTGATACTGTTGAAGAGACAGGCGGTTCTAAGACTGATTCTCACGCTCTGTCAGTCAGCGAGATACCAGCCCACACTCACGCTTCTGGTTGGACATTGGGTGGTGGTGATGGTAGTGCGAATGTCTACGCTACAACTAACGGTGGTGCTGGAGCCCCTGCTTCTGGATCTACAGGCGGTAACGCAGCACATACACATGATATCGTACAACCTTACGTTGTCGTCTACTTCTGGAAGAGGACTGCATAATGGCATTAGTTGATAGAAGCGGTAATCCTGTTAGGTCGGGTAATGGAAACGCCATTGGGACACGTACTAGCAGTGGAAATAATAACAATAATAATAATGGTGGCGGTGGCGGTCAAGCAGCAGCACAAGCAGCCGCAGTAGCACAAGCTACGGCTAATAGGAATATGCAAGCGCAGATAGCAGCAGCAGAAGCAGCACAAGCTAAAGCAGCGCAGATGGCGGCAGTTCAAGCAGCACAACAAACAGCAGCAAGTAATGCAGCAGCAGAGGCAGCTTATAACCAAAAACTACAAGAACAAAAAAGGTCTGAATCTTTATTTGGTTTATCTTGGGGTGGTAATAACCCTATTTCTCCACAAACTCAAATAACTTCTGCTACAGAAACAGGGCCTATGTATGGAGGCCCTCAAGGTAATCCTAATGTAGCTGGTAATACTTACGCTAACGCCCCTACTCAATTTACTAATGTTCGCGGAGGATCTGCTTTTTACCCTGACGCAGCCCCTGACACAATGTTTAGAGGTTTAGGGAATGGAATTACGGGTGGTTTTAAAGGTAAATTATTAGATGAGTTAGGCAATGCAATAGGAACAGACAGCTACTTTGGTGGTATGTTAGGTGCTTACAATGAGTTTGATCCTCTAGGTGATTTCGCCCAACAGACTATGTACGGTATGAATGATCAGGCCAGACAAGAATATCTACGACAGGAGTCAACAAACCCTGATTGGCAGATGATGTCTGAGGCTGATAGAGTATCTTTAGCCCGTAAACCTCAGTTAGATAACCAGCTACCTAATGCCTACATAGGCGGTGGGCAAGGTCGTCCTAATGAAGCGCAGTTAAACGCTATGCGTCCATCAAACATATCTGAATCACAGTGGGCTGGTTTACCTCAAGGTATGAAATCACAACTAGCACAATCAAGCGGTATGATGGGCAGTATGGGTGGTGGTGGGGGCGGTAATGCTTTTGGTGGTTATTCAGCAGGTACAGGCGGTGGTAATAATAGTGGTATAGGTGGAGGGGCAAGTGTGTCTGGAAATAATGGTCAATACTTTGATGGTGGTTATACAGGGAGTGCGGTAAATCAATTATCACAAGCCCGTGCCCCTCGCGGTATGGAATTTGGTAATATATATGGAACTACTCGTTTTGATCCTCTTACAGGTCAATACATCGAAACAGCAGCGCCTGAGTTTGAACAGTTCCAGCAGGGACTTCTAGGGCAGCTTCAGGGCTCTCAGGAAGCCTACCAGAGCTTCGATCCCAATGATGCGGCAGCAGAGTACCTACGTGGCGTAAATGCCCTTAGAGAGCCTCTCAGAGAGCAGCAGACGCAATCCTCCTTGAGTCGTCTAATAGAGTCTGGTAAACTAGGATCTACAGTCGGTACACAAGCTTTGGCTCAATTAGAGACTGAACAAAACAACCAACGATTCCAAGAAGCAACACAAGCCCAACAGTATGGGGCTCAGATGCAAGATCGTATGATGGCTAATCAGGCTGGTCTATTTGGTCTGACTCAGAACGTAGCAGATCAACAATTCAAACCACAGCAGCAAGCACTCGGTTCTGTCCCTATGCTGCAACAAGTATACGGCTTTGCACAAGAGCCTCAGTTCCAAGAAAGTCTAGCACAGCAAGGTATTGCAGCACAGCAGAGTGCTAATAATACATCTAACTGGATGGGCTTAGGAACTTCATTACTAGGTACTGACGTAGGTCAGGATTTGATAGGTGATGCTTGGGGCTGGCTAACTAGCTAATATTGGAATTACGGAGTAAGACACATGGCAGGATTATTTGGCTCAGGGCCATCATCAAACATTTTACAGACAGTACAGTCTTCTTATGGGGATATGCTTAATGCTGAAAAGCAGAAGGGTGTATCCGCACAGGCTGCTATGGGTGCTTTTGGACAAGCGATAAGCCCTAAAGCAATTGGTATGAATCAATTTAAGAATGATTTTAAAGACGCAGATTGGAGTAAGCCAGAAACATATCAGAGGGCTGGTGAGCAGATTATGCAGTTTGATCCTAATGGCGGTTTAGCTATGATGGATAAAGGGCGAGTTCTAGCATCTTCTCTGGTTCCTAAAACAGATATGAGAATTATTTCTGAGTATGATGTAAATGGAGTAGGTACTCAAAGAGTTGTTGATATTGCTAATGTTCCTGAAGGAACAACATACGGGTCAGCTACAAAACCAGAAGCAGTAGAAGGGGAAGAGTGGGTTTCTCAATCAAGAACTATAGACGGTGTAACAGTAGAAGGGGTGTTCAATAAAAAAGGATCAGGAGGGGGAGTTTGGAAATCTTTAGGAGGCACTGGTACAGTAGAAAGTGAAGAGTATGAAACTGTAAAATTACTTATTGATGGTGTTTTACAAGAAGTATCTGTAAGTAAAACAGACCCTACAAAGAAAGTTGTTTTAGGGCAAGCGGCTCCTTCCCAAGATGGTCAAGTACAAACAAGAAAAACTGAGATAGGTGGAGTAGAAGTACAGCAAGATTTAATAAATAACGTATGGACTACTACAGGTAAAGTATACAACCCAGCAGGGGCTGAGTTAGTTACTGTTCTTGAAAACGGTAAAAATATGCAATACTTTGTTGACCCTAAAAACCCTAAAAATAGAACATTAGTAGGGGAAGCTAAGGCAGGAACAGAAGCAGCTAGGCAAACTGTAATCCTCAGTGAAGAAGGAGAAAACGTAGTATATTCTTTTGATCCTTCTGATCCAGAAAATACTAAAGTAAGAATGGGATTGGCTAAAAAGGGAGATAAAGCAAATAGACAGTTAATTACTGTTCTTGAGAAAGGTATAAATAATCAATATTATGTTGATCCTAATAATCCTGACGATAGACTATTTGCAGGAGTAGAAAAGAAACCTAAAGACTCTGCGCCTACGTATAGACAAGGCACTGACGCAAATGGTGCTGCTATCTTAGAAGATTGGGATGGTGAAAAATGGGTTCAAACAGGCAAGCCGCCAAGTAATGAGTCTCCAATAGATAAAATTAACAGGCAGTTTACGCAAACTCAATCTTTACGACAAGAACTAAGTAAAGACATGAACTACAAGAACTTCAAAGAAAGCGAATTACAATTTGCTAAAATAAAAACTTCAGCAGAAGCAGACTCAGCAGCAGGAGATATGTCCCTTATCTTTGCTTACATGAAGATGTTAGACCCTGATTCGGTAGTACGTGAGGGTGAGCAAGCTACAGCAGAAAATGCGCGTGGTATTCCAGACACTATTAAAAATGTTTACAATAAAGCAATGAACGGTGAAAAAATGGGAGTAGACCAACGAGCAGATTTTGTAAAAGTTGGCGGTACTTTATTCACTAAAATTAAGAAACTTGCAGGGCCTACAATATCTAAAATAAAAGGCGTGACTAAAAGGTACGAGTTAAACCAAGATGATGTTTTTGGAAGTGTAGATAAAAAGATTGAAATTAATTTTATGTTTAGTGGAGTAGATAGGGACAACAAAGGTGAGATGGCTATAATAATGGAATCTTTGACTCAATCAGAACGCGCAATACTTCAACAGATGATAGCAGATAAGGAATTTTAAATGGCTAGTAATATTAGTGTAGCAGACCTTATGGGTGCTATGAATGGATCTAGTTCTAGCACTACTAATACGCCTACAACTACTCCTGCAAATACAGATATTAGTGTAGACTCCCTTTTGACTTCTCTAGGAATGACCCAAGAAGAAGAAGAAACCTCAACTAAAGGAGTAGACGCTAACTATGCTGAATTAGCAGGGCAGGGGTTTTTAAGGGGTGTTGAAAAAGTGGGGGCTGGCTTTCAAGAATTAGGCAGGTCTGCTATTACCGAATTAACAGGGTTTGATGTTTTAAGTGATTGGAAAAATCAAAGAATTGGTAAAGAACAAGAGATAAGTGATTACTTAGATAAGATGAACTATGCAGAGCAATTAGCTTATGGCAGTGCCGCTATGACAGGAGAAACTGCATCTTATGTAGCAGCACTCCCTGCAAAAACTGCAAAAGCAGTGTTAGGTACAAGTGCGGTTCTAGGAGCTAGTTTATCTACATCAGATGGTTCTTTAATATCTCAAGAAAGAACTATGAATATGTTAGTAGCTGCTAACTTAGGATTAGCACCAACGGCTTTAATAAACACAGGTAAATACTTAGCAGGTAAAGTTATAATAGATCCTCTAAAAAAAGCTGTTGATTTCTTTAGTGCAAGGGGAGGCCGTAAAAAAGCATTAGAGGGAGTAACTACCCCTGCCGTACAAGAAGCGGTGGACGCAGGTAGTCGGTTAGGTGTACGCATTACACCAGCAGAAGCTTCAGCAAACCAAGTTATTTTAACTAGGGAAGCAGGAGCATTTTCAGGGCTAAATCCTGAGAAAGCATTAGTTGCTCAAGAAATAAGAATGCAACGTGATTCAGAATTAGCAGATGTTGTTGGATCGTTTGTTAAAAATATTGTACCTGAAGGAAGAGAAGCAGCTAAAGCAACACTCACATCCCTGTACAAAAAAGCGTTTGACGTAACAATGAAACCTAAATTTCTTCAAAATCTAGAAGATAATCCTATATTTAAAGCTGCTAAAAAAGGTCTTATGGCAGATCCAGCAAAAGCTGCAAAGTTTAATGCTTTAAAAGAAGGTTCTTTAGGGCAGGTTGAAATGGTAAGAAGAGAAATATCATCTAACGCTCACGCTGCCTCTACATCAATAGATACTTTAGAACGACAAAAAGCAGGAGTATTGAGAAGTATAAACTCCCTAATTAAAGGCGCATTAAAAAAATCGAGTGATGAATATGCCTTAGCACTTCCTATAGCTCAACGTCAAATAGCTCAAAAAAGAATTTTAGATAGGCTGTCTGAAATAAAAACTAAGGGAGTTCCTGAAGGTACGAGTATATACAACGCTACTCCAGATCAATTTTATGATGCAATATTAGCAACGCCACAACAAAGAACGGAATTAGCTAGGCAGTTAAAAGACGTAGGGGGTAGTTCACAAGCTATTGATGATCTTGCTTTTATCTTAGCTAGATTAAAAAACACTCCCTTTAAAGCTCTAAACGCTGCCGAACAAGGTGCTGTAGCTCAGTCTGGTTCTTTTGGTTTTGGTAAGATTGGTGTCGTTGTTGCTAATACAATAAGCTATATGAGAGGTCGTCATAATCAGGCTATGTTGGATATAGTAACTAATGGAAAATGGCAAAATTCATTAAATAAAGTTAGAAAAATTAAAGATCCAGTAAAGCAGCGAGAGGCACTTAGCACAACACTTGCTTATATTACAGCATCTAATGTGGCTGAAGCTTCTCAGTCAAATGAGCAAAAAGCAGCACGATAAAGGAATGAACTAATGTTAGAAGAGATGATGGCTCAGTACGAGCGAGGGAAGCAAGAGTTATCTGGGATGTGGTCTTCTATAGATGGTGAAATGATAGCTGCTAAAGCTTCTGACGCTCTCAAGAGGGCAGCAGGTACTCCAGAGAATGCTAACATGACACAAGCTATAGAAACGTCTAGGTCTGGCGGTGAGGCTGTTCAGTTAGAGGCTGGTCTGTTTGAAGACACTATAGCCGACACGGTAGCACCTGATCTAGAGGCAGAAGCGGTAGAAGTAGATTCTGGTCTTAGCTTAGTAGATAAAATTATATCAGATTTCGATAAATCAGAAGGTATATTTAAACATAAGAGTGTAGAAGGTGGAGCAGACACTATGCCCTATGGACTAAAGGAGGGTATGGCAGATTTAAACATGACAGACTTTACTGGCCCTGATGGAGTAGTGGATTACAAGTCGGCAGCAACAAACTTAATTAATCAAAGAGTAGGCCAGCTTCAGAGTTCCTACCCTGAGTTTGATGATATGCGTAGTGGCTTACAGGAAACATTAGTTAGCACTGTATGGAATCAAGGGATGTCAGGCGCAGACGAGCTAAAGAAAAGCCTTAATGCTGCTATGGATCTTACAGGTGAAGATCAAGTCAAGGCTGTACAGTCTAGCTTAAAGAATCAGTTATTAGATGGAGTGTCTACTAACGACCCTAAAGACGGTAAAATGAGGCCGTTAGGCGGTCTTATAGCGCGTAAGGCAGCAGACTATAATATGGCTGCTGAGTCTTATGGCTTCCCTCCTATTTCTTCTTGGAAACTAGAAAAGGACTTAGTTAAAATAGGGGATAAAACTTACAGGGAAAAAGTCACTTACTTAGACGCAGAAGGTAATGAAATAATGTCTCACCGAAAGCAGAGTAATAGACACAGTAAGTCGATGACTAACGAGGGATCTCTAGACTAAATTTTAGGCAAATAAAAAGGCCCCTCAGATTTCTCTTTGGGGCCTTTTTTGTTTACTTCTTTCTATTACCTACATTATCTTCTAACTCTATGAGAAGGTCTATGTAATGTTTGATCTTCTCTAGATCCTCCACACCATTCTTATTACGCCACCTAGATATGTACTTTACAATACTACCTTCGATAAAGGACAGGTTGTTAGCGTGAATGTATTCAATAGGCTGAATGCCTCCCATCTGATAGTGACTACCTCCTACTTGAGTGTCTAGTGATGAATTAGGTTCCATCTTCAAAATCCCCTCGCTCTATAGCAATCATTAATTTATCGTCAAACCTCTCTAACAACTCTTCAGCAGAAATACATAATATCTCAACTAACAGGTCTACATCGTAGTCTCTGGTTATGTCTTCGATTAGTTCCTCTACTGTCTTAGCCATTGGCTGTCTTACTCCACTTATTAAGGGCTTTCATATCATCTTGTGAGAACCATTTAATGTCGTGCTTATCACACCAGCCAGCGTTAGTTAGTTTAGATCCTTTCCGTAGTTTCTGATGGGGCTTAGACCAGACAAAGACAAGTATCTTATTCTCTTTTAGCATCTGGTCGTGGATAGCTTTATACTTCTGGGTGTCTCCAGACCTAAAGAATCCTTTGACTTCGATAAAGATATTACCCTTAATGAAGTCTGGATTATAGGTCTTATGGATGATGTACCCCATCTTTTCAGATTCGTACTCCCATTCAGATAAACCTAAAGCTACCCTAGCTTCTAGTTTACTTCGGTACTTTGGCAGTTGCTTTTTTGACATCTGGAATATCCTTTAATAACGCCTGTACCATTTGACCTGTACCATCAATAAAAGGACTGCCGTGTAGTGCCCATCCTAGATTCAATAGTATGTTGATCTGCTCTTCAAAACGCTCAGATCGTGGAGTCTGTACTACTTTAAACTTTACACTCATGTTACTTAGTCTCGGTTATTTCAATTACTCTAGGTAAACTCCAAACTTCCGTTAGGAACTTAGGGCCTGTACTATACAAGAAAGTCCTTAATTCAGGGTAGCAAGTATGCTTATAAGGACAGTAAGAGCATTGTGTAGATAACTTCATATTCCCACTTTTACCATCTGGTACTGGGTAGCTACATGGCTCAGGCATTTCATCTTTAGATACAATATCTTTTAAGTGAGTGATCCTGTCCTCAATGCTTTCACCTTCAGTCAAGTCTATCATTGCTAAGGCTAAATGTCCATTGCCTTTGTCCATAGCAAGCCATCCACCCTCCTTAACTCCTAGCCCTGCACCATACCCTTTTAGCTGATCTACATAACCAAAGGGATCGTCAAACTCTACAGTGTTATCCTTGAACTTTTTAAAGGCGTAGCTAGAGGCTGATTTAACATCAATAAGCTTACCATCAATAGTACAGTCCATAGAGCCCTTGACTCCATTAACCTCTACCTTATCTTGTTCATTAGCTACAGTGTGACCACCTAGACGTACTAACAATAAGACTAACTCTTCTATTACATGACCGTACAGGAACTTAATCAACGTAGAGGGCTCTAATTCCTCTTTAGGGTAGTCTTTGGAGTTAAGCCATACCTGTCTATCAGGTTTGCCTACGGACGACATACGCAATCGTGTGGAGTCTCCGCGCTCTTCAAACAATGACTTAAATACAGCCTCCTTTACGTTAGTCCCGAACAGATCAAATATCGCATCAACATCTACGTCTGGATCTGCTTTGCTATTCTTGACTACCGAATAAACATCTTCTATTAATGTGTCTAATGTTTTCATTTGCACCTCTCAAAATAATTTAATGCTGACTTAACTGCGGCTACACTATCGCCAAGTAAACCTAGTCCTTTATTGCATCTACTACAGAGTAATCCTCTAACCTTGTTAGTTAGATGATCATGGTCTATACATAAGGACTTACCTTCATCTACAAAGCATATACCGCATAGATGGTTCTGGGCTTTAAGCATCTCTTTATACTTATCCATTGTTATATTGAATTTATCTAAGCTAAGTTTTAGTCTGTAATCTTTTCTACAGGACTTACAGGTTCCTTGTAGCTTGTCTTTTTTTGTACCGTCTTTATCGAAACCTCTTATAGGCTTCGTTATGTCACAGCTAGTACACAGTTTAGTGGCACTCATACCAATTATTCCCTATCTTAGATTCTCCGTCCAATGGACAGTTCATGTTTAACTCTATACCAGCATTAACGATAGCTTCTACAGCCAATACACCAAAGCGTTCTGAGTGTGCCTCCAGCACTTGAGTCTGATACTCATCGTGGATGTTACCTACAAAAGTAAAGTCTAGCTTTTCTTCTCTAGCACTGTTGTATAATAACACAAGTGCCTTTTTCATAACAATCGCTCCTGCTGACTGTAAGAGAAAATTAGGGGCTGAGTGTTCAGACCTAACCCAGATTTTACGACCGTCCAAGCCCTTCAAATATCCCCTGTTAGAAGCTTTCTTAATCTTAGTAATTAAGTCAGCTAGTGAAGGAATGTTATTGAATAGAGTGGCTTTTAGCTGCTTACCTTCTGCGGCAGATCCATTGATTATAGTGCCCATCTTAACGTCACCAGCCCCATAGCAGAGAGCATATATCATTGTCTTGGCCTGATCTCTAGAAGGTAGTCCAGCCATCTCCTGATTGTAGGAATGTATATCACCGTCTATAATCTGACTGATGTACTCTTCATCATTCATGTAGTGGGCGAGCATTCTCAATTCTAGGCCAGAAGCGTCACAACCAACTAGCTTATACCCTTTAGGCACTATCCAGCACTCACGGCACTCTTTACCATACGGGCTGTATGATGCAGGGACTTGGGCAACATTAGGGCTGCTGTGCGTCATACGGTTTGTTTGAGCGCCTATAGCATTAACGTAGCCGTGTACTCTGCCATCGTCTGCTACAGACTCTACCCAACTTAGAACCATTCCTACGCGCTTCTGGAGTAATAGAAACTCTTTGATCATCACTGCTTCAGGTATGTTTACATCTTCTAATACTTTCTCGTCTATCTTAGGTAATCCTGTCTCAGTAAACTCAGTAGGCTTCCAACCAAAGTGGATCAAGTAACGTCCGATCTGTTGGCGACTACCTAAGTTAAAGATAGGGTATTCAAAGACACCATAACTGCCTTGTGAGTTATGATGAAAGCCTTGATCTCTATGCTTACCCATGATGGCTGCTTCAGTACCGTCTTTCTTTAGTGGGTTCTTAGGGTAGTTCTTTTCTACCCATACTGGCAAAGGTGTAAAGCGTTTACGGACTGTAGCTTCTGCATTCATCATGCTCTCTTTGAGTTCAGCTAACAATATAAAGGCTTTCTTTTCGTCCAGTAACCAACCACTACGGGTCTGTTCAGCTATGATTTTATGTACGTCCATCTCTAGTTGGATAGACTCTACAGAAAAATCCTTAACTTCTTTTAGTAACTTACGATAGGTGAATAAATTTACTTCAGTATCGGTAATACAATACTCTAGCATCTCATCACTATAATAACTGAAGTCAGTGAACTTACCTTTTGGATAACCTAAACGCTGTCCCCATGATGCTAGAGAATGCCCACCCTGACGCGCTGGATCTGCAAGTCTAGACAAGACTAAAGTATCGGTTAGTTTGATGTTGCTGAAGTCAATACCTAATAGACGTTCCAATACAGGTATATCATAACCTAGTATGTTGTGGCCTATGATCTCAGTAACGTCTAACAAATCAGTCTTTAACTGGGCTAGATTATTGACGTACTGGGTAGACGTTTTAGTATTGATGTCTAAGGTGACTACACACCATATCTTGTCTGGATTAAAGTCATTAGCTTCGATGTCCAGAACTATAGATTTAGAAGTCATAATTACTTGTTTCCTGTATTATCGGGGCCTGACCAGCCTCTAATCGGCTAGTATCTGAGTTATAGAACAACCACCCACCTACGCCTGTATTACCTGTCCTACGACATTTAACTAGCTGGATCTTAGTACAGTTCCTAGCATACTCATCTTCAGCTAATTTGTCACGGCTTAATAGGATAGTGTTGAATGCAATCTGGTTAATAGATCCTGATCCCTTCATATCATATTCGTTTACATCGTGTGCATCCTTAGCACTAGGTTTCCTCATGTGACTAACTACAATAATACTAACTCCAGTTTCCTTAGCTAGTTTAAGGCATTTATCCATAAAGGCATCTATGGTTCCATTCTCATTGGAGGTCACAGCAGCCTGTAGAGGATCTAGTATAAGAACATCACAGTCTAGCCCTTTAACCATGTAACGCATCTTAGAGAACAGTTCATCAGCCTCTAGTGCCCCTTGATGGTCTAGTATGTGTAACTTATCTGTATCAGCTAATTCCGAATACTTCTTATGTAACTGGTCGTAGTCTCGTTCAGGTTGAGGTACGTTAGATATGTTCTGACCGATATGTACTGATATTAATTTCTCTATCGTTTCACCGACATCAGCCTCTAGGAAAATACAGCCTATACGCTTATTAGACTCCATCAACATATCGTAGACTAGGTTATAGACTACGGTACTCTTACCGATAGACGTTAACGCCCCTAGTACAGTAATTTCACCAGCCGCAATACCACCATTCATCATGGCATTTAATGAACCGAATGCTTTAGGTAGTGGCGTGACTTCTTCAGTACCTCGCTTTACGAATAGATCCCAGTTACCTGCATCAGACAAAGAGACTACGCCAGCAGGTCGATGAGGTTTAGCAGACCACCAGCACTCGGTAAACTCTTTAACCTTACCCTTCATCAACATCTCAGACGCATCTTTAAAAGGCATCTGCATTACTTTGACTTTGTTAGGTGAGAATAAGTCTACGATATTCTTAGTCGCATCTGAACCTGCATCATCTTGATCCATACACAGTATGACACTATCAAACGACTCCAAAAACTCAAGTGATTCCTTGATTCCCTTCACCGCACTACCTGAGCCGTTCTTTAAGCTTACTACAGGCCATTTACCGTGAAACATAGAACTAACTGCTAGGGCATCTAACTCACCTTCAGTGACCGTTATATAGCGTCCACCAGCACGACCCTCAAATACATTCTGACCGAACAGTCCTGCGTCCCCTAGATTACCACTGCAAAAGAATTGCTTATACTTAGTTACCCTTGTCTTCAAGGCCACAATCTTATTGTCGCTGTTGTAGTACGGGTAGTGGTGTTTAGTGATATCTCCTTTAGCGTCATACTCTATCGTAACGCCAAACTTGTCTAGAATATCTTGGGATAACCTGCGGTCTGGTATAGAGCCTTTAGTGCCCTTGATTAGATCCTCCTGCTTTACCTCTTTACGCGGAGGGGTAGGAACTACTGTCGATTGATTGTGCATTGATTCACCTGCTTTAATGAAGTGACCACAGCCTACAGAATAGCAGGTAGCGTGACCGTCTTTATACTTAACTAAATTATCTTTAGATCCACACTTAGAGCATGGGCCTCTACTGTCTACTTCTGCGTTACCTGCCGAATAGTTGATAGCCATTTATCGTGATCCTCTTTTGTTAGGTAGTGTGTCAATAAGTTAATGATTGCTGCTAGGGTAACTCTGTCGTTATCCCTTTCCCTAGTGGTCGGATACCACCCTCTATCCTCTACCGCATGGTCTAGGACGTTATAGTAATTCTTTAACTCAGATATTACCAACTCTTCAATCTGCTGATCTGTTAGGTTCATAGATCCTCCAGCCTAAGCTTTAACTTAGCTATCATATCCTCATTGTATGCTACAAACTGACCACCTCTTCTAACACCCTCTTCATAGTTTGTTATTTCCGTTTCAATCTTAGTACGGGCTTTAGACGCTGCAATCTTTTCCTTTAGTGATTTATTTTTCAGTGTCTTAATCATTAGTTCAGTCATGTTTATAAGGCTCTCATTATTTGGGTTATTTTTTCTTTTCTTTGACTATCAATTTTACCGTACAAATCATTGTATGCGATAGCTGAAACGATAGCACTCTGGCCCCTATGTAATAACTTGGCGCAGTTTAAGTAAGAAACTCCTAAGACTCGTAGTGCTACCAGTTTGTCTAATTCAGAAGACTT